>Ga0315537_1000102_pt1 | contig 54319 bp, 55 predicted proteins | sample SalMarSW160270MG_FD_203091 | JGI IMG/M metagenome (GOLD analysis project Ga0315537, IMG submission 203091) | Salt marsh sediment microbial communities from the Plum Island Ecosystem LTER, Massachusetts, United States - Salt Marsh Sediment SW1602-70 ... | reverse complement strand
CCTTTATATCCTCCAGCTGTAACAGGTGGAGAAGCAGGAACTTGTGGTGGTGGAGGAGATGATTTATGGAATGTTTGTTCTGAAGAAGAATGCTATAGTTTAGGCAATTATCAATATAAACCTCTTCCTGTATGGAGAGGGCTTCTTACAGGATTCATTGCGGGATTTGGAGCTTTTGCTGCAACCAGAATAGCTTTGATTCCAGTTGATTGTGCAATAACAGCTACAAAGAATTCAGCAACTACAATAGGACTTAACTGGTTTCCTGCATTTACAACATGTTTAAAAAGTAGAGTTAGTAAAAATAGTTATTCTGTTGAAATAGCTACCAAATTATTAACTTTAAATGGCTTGCTTAATAAAATATTTTGTTGGGCTTCTTTTATAACCCCAAATATAGGATGGAAAATGCCTTGGGAATGGTGGTCATTTGAAGGTATTGGAAAATGTTGGTCTGGAAAATAAAAAATAAAATAAAAAAGATGAAAATAAAAAATAAAAATAAAATCAAAGGAATAACTATTATAGCAACTTTTATGTTAATGATTTTATTAGCAAGTATTATTCCAGCAACTTTTGTTTTTGCTGGTGGAAAGGGAGAACCTAGTTATAATACTGACTGTGAGATTACTTTATCTTCACTCCCTCCATATTCTGTTAAGGAGAGTGTAAAAATAACAGTTGACGTAATTACTGAACAAGATAAAGTCAAAAAAGTGAGAGTTTATTTTGTAAAACCAGGTGAGAAATTTAAACCAGGCGATCTTCTTTTTGATCTTAATAAAGCTATTGGAATTGCAAATCAATATAATAAAAATAATGCTTTTTTACCAAAAAAAGGAGGAAATTATATGTTAGTAGCAAATCTTTATGATGGAATAGGCTTTAGAGAAGAAAATATTTTAGGAAATTGTGCAATTTCTATTTATGTTAATTGTAAAATAGGAGAAGATGATTCTTGTGCTCCCGGTACAATATGTGAACCAGATACTCCCATAGGCAGTACTGGAAAAGAAACAAAATGTGATCCAGATGCAGGAAAGGGCACTACAGACCTACCTGATGATGAAGATAAAATGCTTGATAATATTAAAATAATAGCACCACTTTTTATGCCAAGATTTAAAGGATTACCTCCAACATTTGAATTTCAAGATATTTTTAAAAAAGAAGAAAAAATTAAAAAAGATATTACAATGTCAAAGAATCCTAAGGATTTACTTACAGATGAAGAAAAAGAAGCTGAGAAAAAACTTACTGATGAACAAAAGAAAGCTAAAACAAATAAAGAAAAAGCTCTTGCAGTAGTTGACCCAATTGACAGGTTCTTTACAATAGTTTCTGCTATAAGAGGGGTTTGGGTTGGTTGGGTTCTTGCAAGAAAAGCAGGAACTTGTGATGTTGAAGAACCTTGGACAGATGATAAATCTGTTTGTAGTTCTTGTAATGATGTTGGAATGTTTTGTACTGCTGAAAGATGTAGAATTCTTGGAACAAGTTGTAAACCTGCTCCAACAGAAGACGAAGATAGAGTTGTTTGTGTTAAAGCTGAATGTTTGACTAGTGGAAGACCAAAAGTAACTAACATAGATGCAGAAGCTTATGTTGACTTAAGTTCTGGACCTGTAAAAAAAGCAAGTATAACAGTTAGTGGATATCTAAATACAGAAGGTGGAATTGAAATTAGTGACTGGAAAAATGGAGGAGATTATGAAATTCCTTGGGATGTCACAAAAATGATTATAGATATTAAAACACAAGCTCAATCAGAACAAACAGATCCTCCTGTAACTCAATGCAGATGGAGTTATGAAAAAAGTCAGGGTTATGATACAATGGAAAGTTTTGATATTGAAACTTTTGCAGAAGATCATACACTCACTTTAGATATAAATGGTTTAGCAACAAACCAAGATTATGTTGTTTGGATTAAATGTAAAGATGTTTGCGGGGCTGTTCCTGCACCTGAAGAAAATCCTTACTGGATTAAGTTTAAAATAGCAGAAGAACCTGACTGGGTGGCTCCTTGTTATCCTAATCTTCCAACAGCACATGAAAATGGAAAATGTTTTATTGATCCTTATAATGTTTATGTTCCAGCTGATTTACATACTCAAGAAGTTAAATTCTGGTTAGATGAAAAAGGCTCTTGTAGATATTCAACTTCTTATGAAACTGATGTGCCAAACTTTACAACTGTTTGGGATGATATGCACGAGTTTAATGAGATAGTAAGTCCAATAATTAAACAAGGAGTTACAGCTGCTGGATGTTTTGATAATTTAGAATGTCTTGGTTATGAAATTGGCTCATCTGAATATGATAAATGCACTCATTGTAATACTTTTTTAAATCTTGATGATGGCTTGCGTATTGATTTAACTTTAACACAAGAAGAACTACAGATTATTGATCCAACTTTATCACAAGAAGAAATACAAGATATTTTGGATTTAATGGATATGTTTGGTTATACAGGAGAAGTTGGAATGTTTAGATTAATGATAGTATGTCAAGATGAACAGCATAATGAAGCAGAACCTTATTTTTATACTTTATTGACAATGCCACCTTATGATTTGGTTATTGAACAACCCATGGATCCTTTGGAAGATGAATATGATTTACATCCTCCAATTAATGTAACAACAAGTCATGATACAGAATGTAAATATGCTGTCCAAAATCTGTCTGGTTCAACAGTAAAAGCTCCTCCATGGGATGATATGACTTTTATTGATGATAACTATGCTACAGAACATCTTGGTAATATTATAGAAGAACTTATAGGACTGCAAAATGGAAAGAAATACAAATTCTGGGCAAAATGTCATGATGAAGGGCGTTTAGAAGTTGAGAATCATACTGAATTTACTATTTTAAAAGATGTGTTGGCTCCAATCGTGATTAGAATGTATCATGCATCTGACACAACTTATGGGGCATTTGGAGATAATCTTGTTATTGAAACAAATGAAGAAGCTGAATGTGTTTATGGAACAAGTAAAGATATAAAATGTAAATTCAATTTTTCAGATGGAACAGCCTTTACAAAAGATACAGAAGGATTCTTACATTCTGCTTACTGGCAATTAGATAATCTTTATTATATCAAATGCAAAGACAAATGGGGAAATTATCCTGGACGAGATACAGGCCAATCAACTCCAAAATCAGATGGGCCTTACTGCACAACAATTATCAACCCTTATGAAGTTCCTGCAATATAATTAATTAGAATTCTTTTATTTGTTTTATTTTTTATTTTAGATGGGAGTAGAGGGAATCGAACCCCCGGCTGTCGGTATCTCCACCTCTTTAAACTCTGGAGCCGACTGTTTTACCTCTAAACTATACTCCCTAGAAGAGAGAAGAAAGAAGTGTTTTAAAACTTTATCTTATTTTTTTACTTTATTTATATTATTTATTTTATGAATTTATCAAAATTTTTTCCCCTCTTTTTTATGTCGTCAAAAGAAATTGCAAGACCTTTTCCTGTAGTATTTAATTTGTCTGGATGAATAAACCACCAGCCTTGTCGAAGGAATTTAATTGCAACAATAGGAGAAAGACCAAAACTTTTTGAGAATTCAATCAAAGAGGTCATTTGTTCTTTACTTAGGTATTTTTTGCTGTTTGATGAGATTTTTACTTCTACTGCATATTTTTTTCTGCCATTGCTGACAAAAAGATCACAATTAGTTTCAGCAATCATTCCACTTCCAGCAACACGAGCTACTGAAAAACCCTGCTTGCTTAATAAATGTAATAATTCTCTTTCTGCATTGCATCCTCTTTTTTTATTCATGCTTTTTTTAGTGCAATAATATATTTAAAGTTTTGTTGTCTAAAATAAAAATGCTAGAACCACAAAGTTTAACTGAAAAAGCAGAAAAGATTTTTATAACATTAACCCCTTATATGGTTAAGAAAAGTCCTAAAAGTTGCAAAGTTCTCGTGGGTTTTGTCAAAGATTTCTATAAACAAGCCGGAGTTAAAATTCCATATGAAGTATTACAAAAAGAAGAAGAAATTAATAATGTAATTAAAGGATTAGAAAAAAATGTTAATGGAGAGATTAAAGAAGAGATAGAATGGGAAATAGAGAAAGAAAAAGCAGTAAGCGATGTATGGAAATCTTCTTTTAAATATGAAAAGAAAGGTAATGAATCATAAATCTTGAGGCATTACTGTAGTTCTATGATTGGCTTTGGCTCTTTCTTGTGCTTCTTTGAGGAGTTTTTCAACTTTTTTGTTTAGGGCCCCAGCTAGATTTGCTGAAACACGAAGTTCTTTAATAACTTCTTTGAGTTTAGATTTTACAATAATGTCTACCATTAGTTTGGTTTTTAATTATTATTTATTTCTATGGTTTTTTTCCGACAATTCTGTAAACTTTGGTTCCGCAGACTTTACATTTTCCTCTTACTGCCCAGACGCCTTTTCGTATCTCTACCAATTCTGGATCTACAACTTCTCTTTGTTCCTTACATTTCATACATCTTGCCATATATTTCTTTTTTTCTTCTGCCATTATTTTTTCCTCCTTTCTATATTATTCTTCTGATTTTTTATTTTATAAATATTATTCTTTTTCAGATTTCATAAATGGGAAGAAAATAACATCCCTAATTGATGAAGAATCTGTTAAAAGCATAATTAATCTGTCTATACCTATTCCTAATCCAGATGCTGGAGGCATCCCATATTTTAATGCTCTAATGAAATCAAAATCCATTCTTTGTTCTTCTGCATCGCCTTTTTCAAATTTTGCCTCAGATTTTTTCCAATCTTCTTCCAGCTTTTTTGGGTCATTTCCTTCACTATAACTATTTCCTATTTCCCACCCATTTATAAAAGGTTCAAATCTTTCTGCCCATCTTGGATCATTTTCTTTTGTCTTTGCTAAACCGCTGATAGATGATGGATAATCATAGATTATTGTTGGTTGAATTAATTGGGATTCAACCTTTTCCTCAAAAACCTTATTTAAGATTTCACCATAATTCTTGCAATCAGAAACATTAATTTTTAATTTCTGAGCTATTTTTCTTGCTTTTTCTTCTGTCGTATCAAAATTTTCTTTAGTATATTTTTTTAGAGCTTCAATAAATTTTAAACGAGTCCATTTTTTGAAATCTATTTTTTTTCCTTGATAAGTTATTTTTGTTGTTCCGATAGCTTTTTTTGCAACATATGCTAACATATCCTCACAAAATTTCATATTATCTTTATAGTTTGCATAAGTCCACATTGTTTCCATTTGTAAAAATTCCGGATTATGAAGTTTGTCTATGCCTTCATTTCTAAAATCTGGACTGAATTCAAAGATTTTTTCATAACCCCCTACAAGAAGTCTTTTTAGATAAAGTTCATTACTAATCCTAAGATAAATTTTCATCTTTAATGCCTCGAGCTTAGTTTCAAAAGGTCTGGCATTTGTTCCTCCATAGATTGGTTGGAGTATTGGCGTTTCTACTTCTATAAATCCGTTGTTTATTAGAAATTCCCGCATTGCAGCAATGATATTACTTCTTTTGAGAAAGACTTCCTTAACTTTAGGATCAACAATAAGATCTAGATATCTTTTTCTGTATCTGTCTTCTTTATCTTTGAGACCATGCCATTTTTCTGGAAGAGGAATCAGGGATTTTGTTAAGAGTTCTAATTTTTTTATTAGAATACTTATCTCACCTCTTTTTGTTCTGAAAATTATTCCTTCTATTCCAATTATATCTCCAGAATCAATATATTTTTTAAAAAATTCAATTATCTTTGCAGGGGTTTCTTTATCTTGGATAACCAATTGTATTCTTGCAGTTGAATCTTGTAATACGACAAAAGCAATTTTTCCAATATCTCTTATAGCCATAACCCTACCAGCTATGCTTACTTTATCTTTTGTTTTCTCTTCTGGTTTTAGTTTAGAATATTTTTTTAGAATATCTATTGCGTGGTCTTTAATATTATATTTATTCTTATAAGGATTAAGTTTTTGCTTTATCAATTTCCCAAGCTTTCTTTCACGCTCTTTTATTATTTGTTCTTCTCTACCCATAATTTAATCAAGAAAAAATGATTTAAATATTTATTCTTCTCTTTATCTTTTATCAAATTTAATATTATAAAAAAATCTAAAAGATATTTGTTTTTTAGTTTCTTCAATCTGATTTTCACAATTTTGTTTGCGAGTTTCCAAATTTTTTAAATAACGTTTTCTTGGTGAATGGTTGTTATATTTATCTTTTACCATTTTGTTTTCAAAATATTTCTTTTCTATCAAGTTCGTTTTGCACTATAGTAAGAACCTGGGATGAAAAGTATTTAATATTACCAATACTGGCTTTTTTAACTTTTCCCTTAATTTTTTTTAATTCTTGTTTTGGAATTCCTTCATGGTCGCCAAAAATAAAAACAGGATTTTTTTCTATATTTATTTTTCTTATGTCCTCTCCTTTTGGATCAAGTAAATAAATTGTTCTGCCTTGATTATCTAATTCATCAACAAAATCATTAAAAGATTTTTTTTCAATAAAACATCCAGGAAATACTTCTATTTTCTTGCCTTTTTTATATTTGTAAAGCATTCGTTTAAGCAATCCGGCAATATCTTTCTTGCTTATTGTTACAAAATCTTTTTCCTTGTCAGAGTTAGTGTTTGTTATAATAAGATGTTTTGGAGGATCTGGAGGACCATAAAAGAAAAGATTAAGTTTTATATTCTTTCTTATTGCTTTTGAAACAAAAAAAGCCATAATAATAACATGACAAACAATATCAAGCCTTCCAGCAGACATTAAATCTTTGAACTTTCCACTTGTATGTGCTTTTTTAGAAAAAAAGATAAATTCTCTCATATTTTAAATAATTCTTTCTGGCTTTAAAACCTTGCCCCCTTGTTTTTTAATTTTGTCTGAACTAAAAAAAGATCTGACAAGTGCAATAACTTTTTTGTTTGAGAAAGCTGCTATGATTTGTTCTTTTTCAAATTTTCCACTGATTTTAATTATATCTTCTGCATTAAGAAATTTTCCTTGATTAAGATTTTTCTCAGCTTCTTTTTTGAGAAAAATTATTGGAGAAACTTTTGAAATAATTTTTTCTGCTGGAATAATATGTTTTTGTATTAATTTTTCAAACTTTGTCGCTTTATTGATTGAAAAAGGCCCTTGCTTTATTCTTCTTAATTCTGTCATGTGCGCTCCACAACCAAGTTCCTGGCCAAGATCATGAATGAGTTTTCTAATATAAGTTCCTGCTTGGCATTTTACTCTAAAAAAAATATTTTGTTCCTGTTTTTTTGTAATTTTAAATTCATAAATCGTGCGTTCTCGTTCTTGTCTTTTAACTCTTGATTTTCTTGGAGGAAGCTGCGTGATTTTGCCTAGAAATTTACTTTTTATTGTTTGTTTTATTTTTTTGAGTGGAATATCTTTATGAAAATAGGCTTGACCTTCATATTCTTTATCTAATTTATTAAAAAGAGGCATTAATTTTGTTGCGCTGTTAAGAGCTATAATAAGGACCCCAGTAACATTTGGATCAAGGGTTCCTGCATGGCCTGCTTTTTTTGCCCCTAATTTTTTTCTTACATTATCACAAGCTGTAAAAGACGTGATGCCTTTTGATTTGTCTAGAATTATAATCCCTCTTTCTAAGTTTTCCATTTAAAATAAGATTTAGATTTATTTTTATTTTTCAAGTGCTTTTCTCTGAATTACTGGTTTACCTTTTTGTCTTTTCATTTCGTGTTTAAGTTCTGCTTTTGGTTTTGTTATTTCTTTATGGAGCTCTTTTTCCTTCTCTTTTCTTTCTTTATTTTCTTCTGCTTTTTTTTCTTTTTCTGTTTTCTTTCCTTCTTCTGTTTTTTCTTCTGACTTCTTTTCCTCTGCTTTCTTTTTCTCTTCTTCTCTCTTCTTTTCCTTTATTGTCTTGGCTTTTTCTTCTTCTCTTTTTTTTATTTTTTCAATCTTCTTCTTCAATTTTTCTTCGTCTACTTTGAATTTTGGTGGCAATCCTACAAATTCAACTTTAACATTATTTTCAAAATCTTTGATTGCTTTAATTATGATTTTTTGAGGTGGTTTTTTTATTCCTCTTATCCAAATAGCTTCATTAACCCATTTATCAATCTTTATTTTTTTTAATTCTCTATCAGGGACTTTCATGTGTTTAGCTAAAAATTCTTTAATTGTTCTAATGGCTTTTTTAGATTTTTTATATCTTGGAGCTTTGCGGACTTGTTTTCTTAAAGGAATAGTATAGATTCTTTCTAATGTTGGTTTTTCTTGTATTTTTTTTGCCCTTGCCATATTATTTTTTTGTTTTTATTCTGATTTTTTGTTTTTATTTTAGTATTTTGTTTTTATTCTTCCTGATTTAATTTTCCTTTTTGTTTGTCTTTTAACTGTTCTTTTAATTCTAGTTCTTCTCCAGGATCTCTTGACTCTTGTAAGTCTAGAAGGATGAACTTTTTTACCTTTTCCTAGAGCTTTTGGAATTACCCAAAAAGGCGTCCATTTGGTTCTTCTATTTTGTTTTCCTAGACGTAATTTTTTTGATAAAGGTTTATTTTTTGCCATTTTCTTTCTTAGTTCTTTTTTTCTATTTTATCTTTATTTTTTTAATTCAATTGCAAGAGCTTCTAGAAATTCTTTTCCTTTTTTTGTTAATTTTCTTCCTGTTGGCTTTTCTTTTGTATGTTCGATAAAACCCACTTTTGTTGCCTGTTGAAGTATGGTTCTTATTATCTTGCCTGATGCTTTGAAAAATTTTTCAGGCCTTACCCCTCTTTCTTTTTTTGAACCATATTTTGTTCTTAATCTTGAAACCCCTATAATGCCTTGAATATAAGCTGATCTTAAAATACTTGCAGCCCTTATATGCCACCAATCATCTCTTTCAGGAGGCCTTTTTTTAGATATTCCTGTCTTTACAAATATGGCCCATTCTGGCATCTTAAATTCGTCCATAGCTTTGAGTCTTGTGGCTAGTGTTTCTATGAATAACTTTGGTTTGATTTCCCTTAATGTTATTTTTTCAATTTTCGCCATTTTTTAATATAAAGCGTAAAACCAATAATCTTGGCTGTAAAATCTTTTTTTACGCGCTTTTTTAGCTCAAAACAAATTTCTTGAGCCATTTTTTTAATTTCTTTCTTATCTCTAGTAGCACTTCTTAATATATTTACCTTAATTAAATCGCGCTTTTTAAATGTTTTTTCAAGAGCATCAATAAATTCTTTTGTTAATCCTTGTTTGCCAATATTGAAAAAACCAATTTTAGATCTCATTTGCCTAATTTAAAACCTCCAGAAGGAATTGCTGAAGCTATTTCATCTTTTTCAAATTTTCCTTTTAATCTATCTTTAATTTTATTAATTACTTTTTCTTTGGTTATTTTTCCTGGCATAATTTTTATTAATGGTTTTTTTAAACAAGATTTTGGAACTGCCCTAAGTTTGTCTTTTTGTTTGCCTAACCATAATTCTGGCTTGACAAAAACTTTATTTACATTTCCAAGAACATTAAATGTGCCAGTTTTTTCTTTTTTCTCCTTGAATATCTGGCTTGATTTAAATATATGGACTTCAATTTGATTCTTTTTCTTTCCTTTTGCCTTTTTCTTTTTCCATTGCTGACTAAAACATGCGCAAAAGATTGCTGTTTCTTTAATATCTTTAGATGATATTTTTTTCTTTTTTAGCTTTTTTTTGATTATACAAAAAGGACTGCCTGGAGCTTTTGTATGTAAAATAATATCTTGTGCATCTAAATGATTTTTAATAATTTGTTCATTTTGTTCAGAATTCTTACCTCCAATAACAAGAAAGTCATTGCTAGTAAAAAACCACCTGAACTTTTCATACCATTCCTTTTTATTTGTCATTTTATATTTAATTTTGTTTTATTTTAAAATTTCTTAATTTCCGGACCCTTGGCTGTATCTTCAATAGCATAACCCTGTTTTTTAATCTGTTCTCTGATTTTATCAGCCTGCTTGAAATTTTTCTTTTTTCTTGCTTCTTCTCTCTCTTTAAGCAATTTTTTAATTTTGCCTGAAATTTTTATCTTTTTTCTTTTAGCTTCATCTAAATTAAGACCAAAAATTTTATCAAATTTAAGAAGTAGTGCATATTTTTCATTATTCTGAAGTTCATCTGTTTTAATTGTTTGCCAGAAAAATGCTAATGCTTTAGGCATATCTAAGTCGTCGTTTATTATATTTAGAAATTCTTTTTTATATTTAAGAATTTTGTCCATTCTTGGGTCTTTAATCTCTAAATTTTCTTTTATTTCTATTATTTTATTTTTTAGTTTTTCATAAGCATTTTTTGCAGCATCAAGATTTTTGTAAGAAAATTCTAATTGTGTTCTATAATGGGCTGTAAGACAGAAATATCTATAATCAAGAGCATTATATCCTTTTTTTTCTAATTCTGAAATTGTATAAATGGCTGCTTTACTTTTCGCCATTTTTTCTCCTTTAAAGAGAAGCCATCTTGAGTGGAGCCAGTATTTAACAAATTTCTTGCCTGTTGCAGCTTCACTTTGAGCAATCTCGTTTGTATGGTGGACTGGAATGTGGTCTTCTCCTCCAGTATGAATATCAATTGTTTCTCCAAGATATTTCATTGACATGGCCGAACATTCTAAATGCCATCCAGGAAATCCTTTTCCCCAAGGTGAGGGCCATCGCATAATATGTTTTGGCTGGTTTGTTATCCATAATGCGAAATCACTTGGATTTTTTCTTTCAACATCAATCTTGGTTCTTGCTCCTTTCTTTAGTTCCTTGAGTTTTAATCTTCCAAGTTTTGTATAATTTTTGAATTTAGAAGTGTCAAATATTAAACCAACTTTTGTTTTATATGTATAGTTATTTTTTTCTATCCTCTTTACAAGTTCTATCATTTCATTAATATGTTCTGTTGCCTTACACCAAACATCTGGCTCAATTATATTAAGTTTTTCTAGATCTTTTTTAAAAATATCTGTATATTTTTTAGCTAGTTTTAACATTGATGTTTTTGTTAATGATAATCTTTCTCTCCTGAGGGCTTTAACCATTTTATCCTCTCCAATATCAGCATCACTTGTAAGATGACCAACATCTGTAATATTCATAACCTGTCTGACTTTAAATCCATTATATATTAAAACTCTCTTAAGAATATCAGAAAATATATAGGTTCTTAAGTTGCCTATGTGTTGATACCAATAAACAGTAGGTCCACAAGTATAAAGACTTACTAAATCCTTCTTAAGTGGCTTGAATGCATCTTTTTTTCTTGTTAATGTATTATATAATTTTAACATAGAAAAAATAAGAAAAAATACTTTTTAATTTTAACTACTTTTAACTGTTAAATTAATTACTAAAATAAGCCGCCTCTCACTATTTTCACAATGAAAGTTTTTGAAGCAAATTCACCTGTTGTGTCTTTTATTGCTATTTTCATTACACTAGTACAAAATGCTGTTCCTTTTGGCACGTTTAAAATTAAATTAACATATCCTGTATCAAAATCAAAACTATCAAAATCATTCCATGTATTAGCTTTAGGATATACAAACCAACTTTCTGGACTTATACAATCACCACCAGCTACCGAGATTTCATATTGTAGATGGTCTTCTGTTATTGTCTTTCCTGTCTGGGTTCTTGCAGCAAGAGGGATTCCAAAACTTTCTACACCTGGTTTTATTTTTGTTTCAGCATTATAAACAATAATACTTCCTTCTTCTTCTCCAAACATTGTTTTAAGTTTGCTTTTTACTTGTTCATCTATTACACTTATACTATCAGTTGCTGTTCCAAAAATTTGTCTAATAAAAACCAAACCAAGAATTAACATCACTACAGCAAGAACTATTACCACTAAAGTAGTCATGGACATTTCAAAAGCTGCTTTTTTGTTTTTCATCTTGCCTCTTTTATTTCTTATCTTTTTATTAATTATTTTACGATTTAGAGTTTTATAAAACTTTCTTCATTCTGATTCTTAGTGTGCAGTTATAAATTTACATTCAGGAGTTACTTCGATAAAATGTTTTGCTTCTCCGTTGTTAAATGAATTGCATTGATTTTCTATGTTATTGTCTACACTTAATCTTGGATTATGTGCTACATCACAAACCCAATTAATATCTTGTGGCATTGGATCAAGCAAACAAGGACCTAAACTTAAATCCTGGCCATTATTAATAGCTTCTTGACATGTTTGTTGACATGCCGATATAAGAACTCTGGCTGTATTTCTCTGGCAGCTTAGTCCATTAACTAAAACTAGACACAAAACTAAAATTAAAATTGTGGTTATTATTTTTTTCATTTTTTAATATTTTTAATTTTTGAATGGGAAGGCGGGGATTTGAACCCCGGACACCATGATCTTCAGTCATGTGCTCTCCCAGGCTGAGCTACCTTCCCTTACGATATTAAATCAATTTTTGTTTTTAAAATTTTCTAAAGGAAAAAGGTTTTTAAATTATTAAAACTATGTTTATTTATGAATAAAAGAGGCCAGGTTACTTTATTTATTATTATTGCTATTGTGATTATTGCGGCAATAGCTTTTATAATTTTTCTTCAAAAAAATATAATTGGCAGAGGTATTCCTTCATCTGATGTTGCTGAAATTAAACAATATTTCAGTGATTGTTTTGAAACTAAAACCAAAGAAGGAATAATATTTTTAGGAAAACAAGGTGGCTATTATTCTCTTGATGGTATTGAAAGTATAAATTTTCTTGATGAGGAGACAGTATATTATTGGAAAGCTGACCAGAATCTTGTACCTTCTTATGAAACAACCCAGAATGAATTAAATAATTATCTTAATAATAATGTTATAGATTGTTTTTCTTCTACTTCTTTTAGCGAATATGAAATTATTCGTGAAGAATGTGCTATTGATTCAATTGTTTCAGAAATGGTTAGTGTTGAATTCAATTGTCCTATTACTATTAAAAAAGATGAAAGCAGTTCAACAATTGAAAGTTTTTCTATAAATTTTGAAGCACCAGTTAAAAAATTACTTGATGTTTCAAACCAAATTATAGATGAATATAGAGAAGAATCAGAATATTTTTGTATTACTTGTTATGATGACATAGCAGTTGAAAATAATGTTACTATAACTATCGTTCCAATAATAAAGGAAATCATAGAACCAGAACATGTATGGTTTTTAATCACAGATAAAGATATAAAGTTTGATGATAGGAATATTACATGGAGGTTTGTAGCTGAACTATGAACAGAAAAATTATTTTTTTATTTGCATCAATGATTTTTATATCTTTTTTAATTAGCTCATTTGTTAGTGCTGGAGATTTCGCAGTAATAACAGAGACAGATTATGGGTTGGGAATAAGGTTTATTGGATCAACAATACATAATAATGTTAAAAAGAGTTCAACAGGAGCGGGTGGTATAGTTTATTCTGACTCTCCTTTTATATATTTTAAAGAAGAGCTTACAGAATCTAAAATAACATCATTTTCAACTATAGGTTATGGCCAGGATGCAAATGAAAAGGTTAGGGCTGCATTTAGAGCATATAATTTGGTTTTTAGAGAAGTTTATAACAGGGTGGCGACTGTTGAAGAAAATATAATATTAACTGAAGAAGGAAAGTCTATCAGAGGAAAAATATCTTATCCTGGAATTGAAATAGAAAAACATGCTGATCCTTATGGTACTCAGATAATCAATCAAGCAGGACGTATTGGATATTTTCTAAATGGGCAAATACCAACGGGCGCATCTCCAAAAACTTTTTTAATGAGTAATGCGGAATTAGATATAATAACTAAAAAAATTACAATTTCAGATGAAGGGGGTTTTGTTGCTTTATTAGATTCTTCTTCTACTAAATATGCTTTTTTTGATTTCATAGGTCCTATGACTATTTCTTATAGTGAAGCATGTTTTATCACAATATCTGGAAAAGATGTTTTTGAATTTTATAGTTTAACAGAAGGAGATAGTTATGATTTTGATGTTGTTGTTCACACAATCACCCCATTAACTCCTTTTATAATAAAAATAGAAAACTGTTATGAGGTTGTTGCAAGCCATTTTAATTATGAAAGTAAACAGGCAGTCAATAGAGAAGTCAATATGAGAAGAAGATGGCTAGACTGGTTACCATTTATTAAAGTAAGAACTAGATTTGATTTGATTAGGGGGTTTTTAGGTTATTTGAAAGAAGATGTATTTAAAGCTTGTGCATATTATGAAGATAAAAAAGAATATGTTCTGATAAAATCATTTTGTGATGCTGAATTGGGTATTGGTACAAAGATTACAGAAGGCCAAGTTTCAACATCAAATGTTAAAATCATTTCTTCTCCACCTTCTAATATAGAAAGTCTAGAGGAACATAGAGAATATTTAAAAAACACTATTAAAGTAAATACCTAGATATTATTTTTTATTTTCCAGAAAAGTTTCAAAAAAAGCTATTTTTATTGAAAGATCTTTGATTTTCTCTCTAATATATTTTATAATACCTCGTTCTCTCTTTTCTATTATCATATTTTTACCTATTGGAATATCATTTGGTTTAATCTTATCTGCATAAACATATTTTGAAGTGACCTCCATAGTATCTCCTGTTTCTATGCATCTTTCATATATTGATATGGCTTCTTTATAATTATTAATAGATTCATCATATTTATTGACTTCTTCGAGTAATTCTCCAAGATTGCTATAGAATTTAGCAATTTTAAATTTTTTAAAATTAGGCCAATTTGATTTTTGTTTTATTGTGTTCTCTGTTTTTTTTATTTTAGCTTCTAATTTAATTTGATGGTATTTTTTCATTTCTTCCAAATTATCCTCTTTCTCATAAATATCTTCTAAAACGCCAGCATTCCAAATTATTCTCTGTAGACTATTAATATCTTGGGAAAGTTCTAAAGCTTTTTTAGTCATCCCGATAGCTTCTTCACCTTTACAACATTCAAAACCATAATGAGAATATAGGTCTGCTAATTTTCCTTTTGAAGAATTTTCTTTATTTTCTTCCTCTTTAATCTTATTTTGATATTCTTCTTTTTTTTCTTCAACATATTTCAATGGATCAAATTGTTCACATTCATTTGAAGAACAAATTTGTCCTGTCATTAAATTCATTACTTGGCCTTCTTGTTCATTTTGTTTGATTTTTTTATTTTGTACAGCACTTGAAGATAATCCAATAGAATTTACAAATAAAAATGTTGCAATTAAACTTAGCCAGATTGGTGTTCTCATAGGAACTTAAGTGATAACTTATATTTAAATCTTTTCTTTTTGTGTCACTTAACAGTAATGATAGCTTTAAATATTTTTGTAATAACAATTATAAATTCATTTTTTCTTTGTTTTATATGACAATGATAAACTTATATGCTGTTGGCGGTTACAATGAAGTTGGCAAAAATATGACAATAATCGAGGTAGGCGATGATGCTTTTATTTTTGATTCTGGTTTATATTTGCCTCCAATAGTTGAAATGGAAGAAGAGCAGAAAAGGGGGGGCTATACTGAAAGAAAGTTGAGAAATATTGATGCTATTCCTAATGATGTTGCTATTAAAGGTATGGAAAATAAAGTTCGCGCAATGTTTGTTAGCCATGCACATTTAGATCATGTTGGAGCCATCCCATATACTGCACAACGTTATAAGGCTGAAGTTGCTGCAACACCCTTCACTATTGAAGTGCTTAAAGCTTTAATTAAAGATCAAGAAAAAATAAAATTTACAAATAAATTAAGAACAGTAAGTCCTAATTCTTCTTTTATTGTTAAAGGGAAGAAAGGAGGTAAAGAATACAAAATAGAATTTCTTAATATAACGCATTCAACTATTCAAGCAGCTCTGATTGTTTTACATACGCCAAAAGGAGCAATAATTTATGCTAATGATTTTAAATTTGATAATTATCCTATTTTAGGTCAGAAACCAAATTATAAAAGATTAAAGGAAATAGCTAAGCAAGGTGTTTTTGCTTTGGTTGTTGAATCTCTTTATGCTAATTTAGAAAGAAAAACTCCAAGTGAAAAAATTGCTAGAGGTCTTCTTGAAGATGTTTTACTTACAACCGCTAATGAAAATTCCGGGATAGTTGTAACAACTTTCTCTAGCCATATAGCCAGATTAAAAAGCATTGTTGATTGTGGTAAACAACTTAACAGAGAAATTTTGTTCCTTGGTAGATCTCTCCATAAATATGTTATGGCAGCTTCTCGAGTTAATTTAGTTCCTTTTATGAAAGATATTAAAATTCTTAGTTATAGAAATCAACTTGAAAGAGCTCTAAAAAAAATTTCTAAGAACAGGAAAAAATATATGATTGTTTGTACAGGCCACCAAGGTGAACCTGGAGCTATATTAGATAGGCTTGCCCGGGGGGTTTTACCATTCACATTTTCATCTAGAGATAATGTTGTTTTTTCCTCTAGTATAATTCCTAGTCCAATAACTATAGCAAATAGAAAACAGCTTGAAAAAAGACTTAAAGCCAAAGGTGTTAGGATTTTTACAGACGTTCATGTCTCTGGTCATTGTGCTAGAGAAGATCTTAGAGATATGATTGAAATGCTACAACCACAGCACATTATTCCTGCTCATGGGGACATAACTAAATTGAGCGCATTAGCAGAACTTGCAACAGAACTTGGTTATAAATTAGGAAAAACAGTTCATATTCTTCAAAACGGTCAAAAATTAAATTTAGCTTAGGGAAAATTAGGTAAAAATGAATAAAGAAGATTTGGTATCGGCTATAAAAAATGCTCTTGAAAGGGGCGAAACCATTGAGGAGGCTAAACTTTCTTTGATGAATGCAGGTTATAATCAGGAAGATATTGAAAAAGCAACTAAAATAATAGAAAAATTAAAAGCAAAAAAGGAATTTGTTCCTCGACCAAAAATAAAAGAACAAGAACAAGAAGAACCAGAAAAATTAGAAATACCAAGTCCAAAAGAACTAAAATCAAAGCAGAGTGGAAAAATTCCAGAGCCCCCATCACCATAATTTTAATTAATATAGAACAACAAGCTTTTTTACTAAATAGGTTAAGGGAAAAATAAAAAAGGAAAATGAAATTCGCACATATTGCTGATTGTCATCTAGGTTCATGGCGGCAACCAGAGATGAGATCACTCAATCTTGAAGCTTTTAAGCAAGCTATTAATAAATGTATTTTTGAACAAGTAGATTTCATTCTAATTGCGGGTGATTTTTTTGATACAGCTATCCCATCTATTGAAATTCTTAAAGATGTAGCAGATAAATTACGTGAATTAAAAGAAAAAAATATTTCTTGTTATGTTATTCCCGGTTCACATGACTATAGTATTAGTGGTAAAAACATAATTTCTGTTTTTGATAAAGCGGGTTTATGTATTGATTTATCTCAAAAAAAAGAATTTATTCATAATAATATTTTATTTTATGGTGTTGCTGGAAGAAAAGGCAGTTTAGAACAAGAAAAAATTATTGAATTGAAAGATTATTTTGAAAAATTAAAAAATAAGATTTCTTTATTGAAAAAAGAAAAAAATATTCATAGTATTTTATTACTACATACGACTGTTTCTGAACTTCTTCCAAATAAACTAAATAAACTAAATAAAGGAATAAAATCTTTAACTATGCGCGATTTGCCTTCTGGTTTTGATTATTATGCTTTGGGTCATGTTCATTCTGCTAATATTTTTGAAAAAGAGGAAAAAACAGCCGCTTATACAGGGGCCTTATTTCCTTGTGATTTTTCTGAACTAGAACAACAACATACGGCAAATTTTTTAATCATTGAAAAAGACGATAATGATAAAGAAAGTAGAATTACTAAAAAAAATATCAAGAAAATTTCTTTAAATTTAAAAAAAATTATTAATCTAAATATTGATGCCAACGAGGAAACTATTTTCTCTCTTAATCAAAAAATTCTTGAGGAATTTAAAAAATATGATTTAAAAGATGCTATTGTTACTATTCGCATTCATGGAGTTTTAAAAGAAGGAAAACCTTCAGAACTTGATTTTATTTCTATTGAAGAAAAACTTCTATCTTTGGAGGTTTATTGTGTGCTTAAAAATACTAATAAATTTAGTAGCAAAGAGTTTGAAATAAAAATTGAAGATATTGAAACAAAAAGCATAGAAGATATTGAAAGGGATTCTTTAGCAAGGGCATTAAAAGAAGGCATAATAACACAAAAAAATAAAGATAAATTTTTGTCTTTTGTTAGAATTTTTAATATAGAAAAAAATGAAGGGGAAAAATCTTTTGATTTTTCATCTAGATTAACTAAAGAAACTGTAAAGACATTAAAACTGGATAAATTATGGGATTAGAAATAAAATAAAAAAATAAAAAATGATAATTAAAAAAATAAAATTACATAATATAAGAAGCTATCTTGATGAAATTATCGAGCTTCCAAAAGGCAAGGTTCTTCTTAGTGGAGATATTGGTTCTGGTAAAAGCACGGTCCTTCTTGCTATTGAATTTGCTCTTTTTGGAATTCAAAAAGGCATTCTTGAAGGAGCATCTATTTTAAGAAATGGAAAAAAAGAAGGTTATATTGAAGTTGAAATTGAAGTTGGCAAGCGTAAGGTAATAATAAGAAGAAATTTAAAAAGAGATAAAAATTCAGTAACACAATTAAATGCTCTTCTTACAGTTGATGGCAATCAGAAAAAACTTACTGTTACAGAATTGAAAGGTTTTATTCTTCAAATTTTAAATTATCCCATATCTATTTTGAAAAAAAGAGGGCTTATTTATAGATATACTGTTTATACCCCTCAAGAAGATATGAAAAGAATTATGTTAGAAAATACTGAAATCAGATTAGATACTTTAAGAAAAGTTTTTGACATTGATAAATACAAACGAATTCTAAATAATAGCGAAATATTTATTTCTGAACTAAAAGAAAAACAAAAAGAAAAAAAAGGTCAACTTATAGATCTAACTTTTAAAAAAGAAAATTTAAAGAAAAAAATACAATTAAAAATAGAGGCAAAGAAAAAAATAGAAAATTTAAATTCTCCTTTAATAAAATTACAGCATGAACTTACAAATCTAAAAAATGAATTAAAAGAGGAACAAAAAAACATTTCTGTTTTGAATGAAGTAAAAATTAAAATAGCAAAAATAGAAACTGAATTAGAAGAAAAAAATTCCAATATAAAAGAAATTGAGGAAGAAGACGAGGAATTAGATAAAATGATTAAAGGGCTTAAATTAGAATTATCTTCTCTTAAAAAAAATAAAGATTTGGCTGAAGAAAAATTTGAAATTGAAGATAATCTAAAAAATGGAAAAGATAATGAAAAAATATTAGAGAGGCAATTAGTAGCCTTTAAAATAAACAAAGAAAAATTTTTACAAGATCTTAAAAGGATGTCAAAACTACGGTTTTGTCCTACTTGTAAACAAAAAGTCCCATTAGAACACCGAGAACAAATTATAAGCGACATAAATAAACAATTAGAAAAAATTGAAAAGGATGTAAAAAGAAAAGAACCGGGTTTGTTGGAATTGAAAAAAGACCTTATAAAACTAGAAGCAAAATTAAGAGAAATAACAGAACGAGAAAAAGAAATTGCGGCTTCAAAAATCAGATTAAAAAATCTTCATGAAAAAGAAACAAAAAAATTGAAACTTTATAATATGAAAAAAGAAATTATGAAAAAAATATCTGAATTAGAAAAAATAAAAGAATTTGAAAAGACGACATTTAAAAAATATAAAAATCTTGAAGAGCAACATGAAAAAACCATGGAAATTTTGGAAGAAAAACAGAGAAGAGAAAAGAAAATTTTAATGGAAAAAGCAGGTTTTGAACAATCTTTAAAAAATTTAAGAGAAGAAATAACTGAATTAAAAGATGAAATTAATCAAAAAGAGATTATAGCTCAAAACATTTCTGAACTGCAAAGTTTTCAAAGTTTCTTAGAACAAAATTTTTCTGCGGTAATTGAATTGATGGAAAAACAAGTGATGTTAAAACTTAATGCAGAATTTAATCTTCTTTTTAAAAAATGGTTTATGATGCTTGTTGATGATTCACATCTTGAAGTAAGAGTTAATCCTGAATTTACCCCGATTATAGAACAAAGCGGTTATGAAATTAATTATAACTACCTTAGCGGCGGTGAGAAAACAGCCTTGGCTCTTGCTTATAGACTTGCATTAAATCAGGTAATTAATTCAATGTTAAGTAAGATTAATACAAGAAATCTTCTTATTTTAGATGAACCTACAGATGGTTTTTCTGCTGAACAATTGAATAAAATGCGGGATGTTTTATATGAATTAAAAACTGAGCAACTTATTTTAGTAAGTCACGAATCAAAAATAGAATCTTTTGTTGAACATATTATTAAATTTGCAAAACAAGGTCATATCAGCAAGATTATTGAATGAATTTTTTTGATGAAATTTAATAGAAAAAAATAATAAACTATTTAAACAATATTAGCATATAAAAAATATGAAAAAGAAGGTAATATTTTATTTTTTGATTATGGTATTATTCTTGTTTCTAATATTATTACCTTTGATTAGGGCCGAAACAGTTATGGAACTTAAAAAACAAACCATTTATGATGTTGTTCCATATGAAAATGTTAATATTCCAGCAGAATACACCTTAACAGTTAGAAATCCAAATTCTTATAATGATGTTTTTAGAATTTATACTCTTCTTGAAGCAGAATTACTACCAAACTCTGATTTTCAACTTCCAGCAGGAGAAGAAAGAACAATTACTGTAACTTTGCGTCCTGAAGATTCTTTAAAAGATAGATGCAGGGATAAAGTATGTAAAATCCATTATTATTTTAAAGCTATAAAAACAGGAATAATTGAAGATGGTTTTGAAATAAGAATTCTTTCCTTAGATAATATAATGACACCCCACATTCCGGCAGTAATTTCAAGAGATGATTCTAAAATTATATTTGATATTGAAAACAAAAGAAATATTGATCTTGACGAGGTTAAATTCACTATTAATTTTGATTTTATTTTGGAATCAGAAGAAACAAAAAATATAACTTTAAACTTAGGACCAGAATCAAAATCAAAAGTTATGGAGTTTAAATTAGATACGTCAAAACTTAAAACAGCTGTTGCAGGAGATTATGAAGCTGAATTAAAATATCTTATAACAGGAAAAGATGGAGAAGTATATGAACATACTACAAAAAAAATAGTTAAACTAGAAGAAGTTACAAGTTTAATAACAAGTGAAAGCACCAACTTTGGTTTCTTTGGCTTTACTAATACTATTACCAAAAAGAATGAAGGTAACACTCCAAGATTTATTATAGTTGAAATAGTAAAGAACAGATTTGAAAATGCTTTTACTTCTTCAAATATAGAACCAACATCTAAGGAACCTTCTGGTATATTAGTAAGATGGGAATGGCAAAGAGAACTTCAGCCAGGTGAAACTTTTAACCTTGAAGTTCATACCGATTATACAATTCCAGCAATAATTTTGATATTAATAATTATAGTTATTTTAGCAATCTGGCTCGTGAGAAGACCAAGAGTTATAATAAAAAAGAAAGCCTATAGAATTAAAACAAAAGGTGGGGAATTTGCAATAAAAATTGTTCTTGTTGTCAAAAATATTGGCAGAGAAATTAAAAATGTTAAATGTGTTGATTGGCTTCCTCACATGATAAACAAAATTTATGAAAGATTTGGTATGGCAAAACCAGATAAAATAGAAAAAAATAGATTAATGTGGAATTTTGGAGATATGATGCCAGGAGAAGAGAAAGTTGTTTCTTATATTGTATATAGTAAGATTGTTCCTGTGGGTACATTAACACTTTCTAGAGCATCTGTTGCCTATACAAATAACAAGGATAGAAGAAATACGTCCTATTCAAACACCCTTCTTGTAATGGGAGAAACTGGAAAATAAAAAATAACTAAAAAAGCAACTCAAAAACTTTAAATATATTCTTTCTCTTTTAATTCTATGAAATTTATCTCTGTACAAGAGGCATTAAACAAAAAAAGAGGCAAAGTAGATCTTAGAGGTTGGGTTTATCAATTGCGAAAATTAAAAGATAAAGTTTTTCTTGTCCTTAGAGACTCAAGCAGCATTATTCAATGTGTTATTTCAGAGAAAAAAACAAGATTATGGAAAGAGGCAAATAAACTGACAATAGAAAGCAGTATTGAAATTTCTGGTTCTTTAAGAGAAGACAAGAGAGCCCCTAATGGTTATGAACTTATTGTTGAAAAAATAAAAATCATTGGTCTTGCAGAAAAATATCCTTTACAAGTTCGCAAACAGTATCTTAGCCCAGAACTTTTGCTCGATTATAGACATCTTTCTATTAGGGATCCAAAAATGCAGGCTATAATGAAAATTCGTTCAACTGTTTTTCAAGCAATACGTGAATATTTTAATAAAGATGGTTATTATGAATTTCATACTCCTTTTATAGTTTCAGTAGCAGAATCTGGGCAAACTTTATTTGAAGTAAATTATTATAATAAAAAATTATCTTTATCACAAACGTGGCAATTTCATGCAGAAGCTGGCATGTATAGTTTAGGAAAAATTTATACTATTGCACCATCATTCAGGGCAGAAAAATCAAAAACAATAAGACATTTATCTGAATATTGGCATGCTGAAGCAGAAGCAGCATGGATGAATCTTGATGAATTGATGGATCTTGGTGAAGCGTGCGTTAAATATGTTATTAAAAAAGTTCTTGAAAAAAATAAACCACAACTGGAATTTTTAAAACGAGACATAGCATTATTGAAAAAATATCTAAATAAAAAATGGCCAAGAATTACTTATGATAAAGCCCTTAAATTATTAGAGCAAAAGAAAAAAATGAAAGTTCCTTGGGGAAAAGATCTTAGAACAATTGAAGAGGAAAAAATAACTGAAATTTATGGATTGCCTGTTTTTGTAACTAATTATCCAAAAGAAGTTATGGCTTTCTATAAACCTCGTGATAAAAAAAATCCAAAAACAGCAAGATGTTTTGATTTATTGGTTCCAGAAGGTTGGTGTGAATTGATTGGGGGTTCTGAAAGAGATATAAATATTAATGAATTAAAAAAATCATTAAAAGAAGCTGGGGAGAAAATTGAAAATTATAATTGGTATTTAGAATTAAGTAAGTATGGCGCTGTTCCACATGCTGGATTTGGTCTTGGAATTGAAAGACTTATTGCTTGGATATGTAAACTTGATTCAGTAAAAGAGGCAATAGCTTTTCCAAGAACCATGGTAAGATATAAACCATAAATTATTTTCATTTGATTAAAATATAAAACAAAAAGAAAATATAAAACAAAAAACAAAAATGGCAAAGAAAAAGAAAAAATCTAAAAAGAAAACTAGGAAAAAAACAAAAGTAAAAGCAAAGAAAATAAAGAAAGTAAGAACAGTAATAAAAAAGAGAAGCAAAGGAAAACGTAAAGCCGCATTGGTTTTAAGTGTTATTGCAATGATATTTCTTGTTGTTTATGCAGTATATATATTTGTAGCAAAAGATCAGATTTTAGATCAAATACAACAGTCTTTAGCTGATTATCCTGAAGCAGCCGCAATGTTTGGTTCTATTTCAACCATATTATTTGCAATAGCTTTGATCTGGCTTGTTTTAGCAGTTATAAATATTTTTACATTGTATGCATTGGAACATAAAAAGAAAGTTTGGTATATTTTATTGATTGTAGGAATAGTTTCAATATTATCAGGTAGATTAGTATCAGGAGCACTTAATATAATTTCTAGTATTCTTTACATAAGAAATAGATAAAAACAAAAAATTAAAAGAAAGAGGAAAGAATGAAAATAAATAATCTAAATATAGATTGGCTTGGCCATGCATCATTTAAAATTATTATAAAAAATAAAGTTCTTTATATAGACCCTTATCAACTTACAACAGAAAATAAAGCTGATGCAGATATTATTCTTTTAACACATAGTCATTATGATCATTGTTCCCAGCAAGACATAGAAAAAATTGTCAAAGATGGAACAGTGATAATTTGTACAGCTGACTGCCAAAGCAAAATAGTAAGAGTTGGGAAAAAAATCAGTATTGAATTAATAGAGCCAGGAATTGAAATTGATATAGGTGAAATTAGAATTAGAGCCATTGAAGCATACAATCTAAACAAGAAGTTCCATCCAAAATCAGAAAGATGGGTTGGTTATATAATTCAGGAAAATAACACAGTTATTTATCATGCAGGAGACACTGATATAATAAAAGAGATGGAAAAATTAACAGGATATAGTAAAAAAGGTAATACATTCATAGCCCTACTTCCAATAGGGGGAACATATACTATGAATGCAGAAGAAGCAGCCAAGGCAGCTTCAATAATCAAACCAACTTTAGCAATACCGATGCATTATGGCGCAATAATTGGTTCAAGACAAGATGCAGAAAAATTTGTTGAGCTTTGTAAAGAAGAAGGCATTGATGCTCAAATTTTAGAAAAAAGTTAATAATCTTTAATTTTTATTGATTTTTATTTTATGTCTAAATCTAACTTTTGATTTTATTTTTTTCCTCTTCTCAACCTTTAAATCAATATAAAGTTCTCTAATAGATACAATGGCCCAAACTAAATTAAGGAGAAGAAAAGGCCAACTTTTGATTAAAAAAGAATAACTGAATAGTAAGGCAGAACCAATTAAATTAATAATATCATAAATAGGATATTTAGCTTTCCATTTATGGATTTGATTCATAAAAAAAGCAAACAAGATTAAAAACATACCAGAAAAGCCAATTATCACTTCTATCATAATAATTAAAGGGCGCCTAATTTTATAAATCTTATTAATTTATTGAACTAATGGTTGGGATGACTAAAACGAAAGTAGAAATTGGGAAGAATTATCATTTAATTTTAGAACTTTTGATTACCTTATATAAAAAACAATAATTATAAAATAGAAAAAGATATTTATGATGAGAAAGGAAAAAATCTTATTTGTTATCTGTGTTTAAAACCAATTAAAGAAGAACATCCTTATTTCATTATTTCAAATAAAGGATTGAATATGGTTACTGAAATAAGAACACATAAAAAATGTATTGATAATCTGATTAATTAAATTTTTAATCAAATTTCATAATCCTATCTTCACGATCTTCTTTCATCAATAAAACCACTCTAGAATTTTCTTTTTCATCAATTATTTTATAGCCAGAATATTTTGCAACTTTCTCTGCAAAAGCTCTTACTTCAAGATGTTTAGGCATGAAATCAACACCGAGTCTTTCACGTGAAAAACCAACAGCAACATAACCTTTAAGTTCAATAAACATTGGTTGGGCTATCTTTATTAATTCTGCATATTGCTCAGGCTTAACCATATTCATATTTCTTATACAGGTTATTCTTATTACAGTTCTTGTTTTTAATTTTGGTAATAATTTTAGAGTCTTCATCAAATTTTCCCATTTTCCTGTTACTGGCCTATCTATTTTTTTATATAATTCTTCATTTGGAGCATCAACTGAAACATATAATTGGGTTGGCATTTCTATTTTTTCTAGAACCTCAGGAAGCATGCCATTTGTAACTAAAAAAGAACTGATTTTTCTTTTATGTAATTCTTTAATCAACTCACTTATTTTTGGATAGATTGTTGGTTCTCCTGCAAGACTAATAGCAAAATGTTTTGGATGAAATGCTTCTTGTAATTTTGCTTTATTAGCATTTTTATTTCCCATGAAACCAATGAGTTGTTTTCTTTGAGCTTCTATACATTTATCAATAATTTCTTTTGGATCATCTATTTCTTTTAATATTTTATCTCCAAGAGTATATTCTATAGCGCGCCAGCAGAAAATACATCTATGTTGGCACCAAGCAACAGCTGGGGTCATCTGACAGCATCTATGACATCTTATTCCATAAAATTTTTGTTTATAGCAGATATCCTGATCTAAAATTGATTTTTTAGTCCATCTGCAGATCTGTACAGCTGAATGATTTCCAACCAACGCATAATGTTGTTTTGTCAATAAATTTTTAATTTTTTCTGGCAACATAATAAAGAAAACATTAAAAGCATATTTAAATTTATTCTGAGATGAAAATAAGACATCAACAGATCGGAAATATTCTAATTTTTAATAAAATCTTAAAAAAAGAGGCCATGAAATTTTTTAAAAAATTTCCCCGCATCAAAACAATTTGTATAAGAACAGGAAAAATAAAAGGCAAATTTAGAAAACCGCAAATTAAAGTAATAGCATCAAGAGTTAAAAGAGATAAGACTTTAACTATTCATAAAGAATCTGGAATTCTATATAAATTAGATATAAAAAAGATTATGTTTGCTAAAGGAAATATTAATGAAAGACATAGAATAGCCAAAATAGCTAGAAAAGATGAAATTGTTTTAGATATGTTTGCAGGAATTGGTTATTTTTCTTTACCTATAGCAAAAAAAGTCAAGAAAATTTATTCAATAGAACTAAATCCAGAATCTTACAAATTTTTGATTGAAAATATAAAATTAAATAAAATAAATAATATCGAAGCGATTAAAGGAGATTGTTCTAAAGTTATCCTAAAATTAAATATTAAAGCAGACAGAATTATTATGGGTTTTCTTCCTTCTCCATTCAAATTTTTTAATATAGCATTTAAAGCAGCAAAAAAAGACACAATTATTCATTATTCTTGTTTAATTGAAAGAGCAAACCCAAAAAAAGAGATTAAAGAATTAGTAGAAAGAATAAAAAGAATCAAGAAAGTAAAATTAATTAGGGCTGTTTATGTTAAAAGTTATTCTCCTAGATTAGATCATTATGTGTTGGATCTTATTAGAATATGAAGTAATAAATTATTCCAAAAGCAAACAACAGGATTAATAATGCTGCAATAAACCAATTTATAGGAATTTTATATTCTGGTTTTCTTTTTCCCAATTTTTTAGCCCTAATTGCCATTAAAACTATTAATATACCTCCGAGCCCGCCAGCAACAGCTCCTGAAAATGAAATTATTTGTATAAATGTTGCAAGTTGAAAATAAATGATTGCTAAACCTATAATTAAAACAGGAACACACGTAAGAAACCATGCTGTTAGTCTTGTAAATTTTAAATCATACCAAAAAATTTGTTTTTGTGCTATTCCAATTGCGAGGAAAGAAGTAAACATTGTAAATACTGCAAACAAACTAACGAGTCTGCCTAAAGCAATTGTTGCAATTTCTGGAGTTGCTTGTCCACTATATGCAAAAACAGTTAGAGTAAAGATAAGATAAATAATAATTGGAGTAATGCTGCCAATTATAATAGCTTTTTTCATTGAAGTCTTTGCTTTTTTGCTTATCAATATTTCTCTCATTTCCGGAATTGCGGCAAAACCAAGATATGCAAAAAGAATTGCGCCATAAGGAAAAAAGAATCTAAAAAACAAAAGCGAATTAAATGTTTTTAAATTAGCTAATTGTGCTTGTGGTAAAAAGAAGATGGTTATGGCAATAATAATAGCAATAATTGCACCTAATCCAATTAACTCACCTTTCCCAAGTGTTTTTAGACCAAAAAAGATTAGAGTTGCCATTAATATAAAAAAGATTCCAGAAAAAAGAATTTGAAAAGAAACAGCAGAAGATCCTAAGAAAATAAAACTAAGAACTTCCCCTTCACCAAACATGTAAGCAATTAAAGCACCATACTGGACAAACATCATTGAAATCAACATTAAAATTCTCCCTGATTTTCCTAAATAAATTGAAGCATAACCAGGAAGTTGATGTTTACCTTTTGTTCTTAAAACAATTTCCCCGAGATAAAGATGAACTAATAACATAATAAGACCGATTCCAATAAGATTAATTAAACCCCAAACTAAACCAGCTTGAGCAAAAACATAGGGAATTCCAAGAATACCTGCCCCTATAATCATCCCAAATAATATGGCAATAGCTTCGGCAGTATACAACCTCTTTTTCATGATCAAATTAAACAAAAACACTTATTAAGCTTTTTCTCTTCTGTATTTTGGGCCTATAGTCTAATGGATAGAACAACTGGCTTCGGACCAGTAGATGGGGGTTCGACTCCTCCTAGGCCCATCAACCTTCTATAAAATAAAAAGTTTCATTCCCTTTAACATGCTTTTCAAATTTTAATTCTAATGAAAAAAGCATGTTTTCAAACCATCTTCTTTCTTTCAAGTGTTTTCTTCCACCTAAAGTGATGTTAGAAAAACTGGTGATAATAAGTTTTGATTTTTTTGATATTTCTTTTATTATTTTTTTAGTTATATTCTGTTCTATATCTTCAAGAGCATCAAAAACTTTTAAACATAAATAAATATCACTTTGTTCAAAATTCATGTTAAGAATATTTTTACTGAAAATTTTTGCATTAATCTTTTTTTCTTTGGCAAACCTATTAACAAATTTTATAATAGCCTCATCTATATCATAACCAATATATTCTTTTGGCAGGAAGTTGTTGTAATATAAGGCAATTAGGTTAAAACCACATCCAAGATCAATAATTTTTCTTGACTCAATTTTTTTTATTTTTTGTATAAGCCAACCATAAGTTTTCTTTCTTTCTCTTGTTGATCTGTGTATATTTATTAGATCTTCTGAAAATTGCATTTTTTCAAATTTTCTATAGAATTTTGGTGCAAGAGCTGAAGTAGAAATTTTTCTAAGCTTGGCTCTTATTAATTTCATTTTTTCTCTTTCTGTTCTTGCTTTGATTAGTGTTGAAAGTTTTTTTATAAAATTTTTGTTTATGAAACTATAAGGTTTCTTTGCTATTACTTGATTTATAATATCTGCCATATTCATATTATTCATCTTTTTATTAAGATATAAAAATTTATAAATTTACTTTATCTATCTATTTTAGAAAAAGAGGCATAAAAGAATGAAATATACTGATTATGTTGATTTAGATTATAAACCAACTAGAAGCGATATTATTTGTGAATTTTATATGGAGCCCACTAGTGGCGTTAAACCAAAAGAAGCTGCTGGAGCAGTAGCTTCTGAAAGCTCGGTTGGAACATGGACAGAAGTTACAAAAGCTCCAAAAAGAATTGATAAACTTGCTGCTAAAGTTTTTTATATGAAGCAAAATAATAAAAAAGGCCATTATATTAAAATTGCTTATCCTTATGTTTTGTTTGAAGATAATAACATCCCCCAAATTCTTAGCAGTATTGCTGGAAATATTTTTGGAATGAAAATTGTTGATAATTTGAAATTACTTGATATAGAATTTCCAGAACTGCTTATCAAGGCTTTTAGAGGTCCTCTTTATGGGATTAAGGGGGTTAGAAAACTGTTGAAAATAAAAAATAGACCACTTCTTGGAACTATTGTTAAACCAAAAATAGGTTTGAATGAAAAAGAACATGCACAAGTTGCTTATAATGCTTGGATTGGCGGTTGTGATCTTGTTAAAGATGATGAAAATTTAACAAGTCAGTCATTTAATAAATTTTTAAGCAGAGTTGTTGAAACACTAAAATCTAGAGATAAAGCTGAAAAAATTACAGGAGAAAGAAAAATGTATATGCCAAATATTACATCTGAGACAAAAGAAATGCTACGAAGAGCCAAATTTGTTAAAAAACAGGGTGGAGAATATGTTATGGTTGATATTATTTCTTGTGGTTGGAGTGCTTTACAAACTTTAAGAGAAGCTAATCAAGATTTAAAATTAGTTTTACATGCTCATCGTGCAGGTTATGCTGCCTTAACTAGAAACCCAAAACATGGCATTAGTATGTTAGTTATTGCCAAGCTAGCTAGATTAATTGGTTTAGATCAACTTCATATTGGAACTATTATTGGAAAGATGGCAACACCAAAAAAAGAAGTTATTGATTTAGATCAAGAAGCAGAAGAAAAAATGATTCTTGATCACAGATTAGATTCAAGACACATATTAGAACAAAGATGGCATCATATTAAACCAATGTTTGCTGTCTGCTCTGGCGGCTTACATCCCGGGCATGTTCCTTATCTTGTTAGACATATTGGCAAAAACATAATAATTCAAATGGGTGGCGGCATTCATGGTCATCCTTTGGGAACTCTTGCAGGAGCAAAAGCTGCTCGTCAAGCTTTAGATGCTACAATAAAAGGAAAAAAATTAAGAGAATATGCTAAAACACATATGGAATTGAAAAAAGCCCTGGAATTTTTTAAATAACTTTTAAGTTATTTATCTTCTTATCTTATTTTTGAAATGGTCTTCTAAAACTGGTCTTTTTGTTTGATAAAAAATTCCTATGGGAATTTTTATTTTCCTAGAATTATAATTCCATTTTTCCGCGAGTTCCATTGCTTTTTTCATATTATTTTTATTATTTATTTTATACATTAAATTATCTAAATTATTCATCTCTAAATTAAACACAAGACAATTCTGTATTATGTCAATAAAAGAGAAACCTTTATGTTTTATTGCTTGCTCGAGTATTTTAGAAGTATGTTCTATATCTTGTGCATTACATCTTGCTACAAATGTTGCTCCGCTAGCAAGAGCAAGTTTAATTGGATTAATTGGATGATTAAATTCTCCTAATGGCTGCGCTTTAGTTTTATAGCCTTGCTGAGAGGTTGGTGTTGCTTGCCCTGTTGTTAATGAAAAAGATTGATTATTATTTACAATTAAAGTTATGTTGGCATTATATCTTCCTGCATGGATAAAATGGGACATTCCTTCGGCATATGTATCTCCATCTCCGGCAAAACCCAAAACAACTAATTTGGGATTTCCAAGTTTTATACCTAAAGCAACAGGCAGAACTCTTCCATGTAAACCATAAATTCCGCTAAGATTTAGATAATCAAATATTTTTCCATGACATCCGATTCCAGTGGCCATAGCAATATTTTTTTGTTTAATTCCAGATGCGATTATATTTTTAAGAGTTCTTTTTACACTCTCAAGCACCATAAAATTTGTACATCCAGGACACCAAGTAATTTCATTTTTTGTTGATAAATTAATTTTCTTATTTTTCATTTTATTTTTAAAATTTCTTTTTTTAATTCATCTAAATTGAAGGGCCTTGAATCATATTTTAAAATTCTATTTTTAATTTTAATTCCTGTTTTCTCGCGGATAAGTCTACCTAATTGACCTGTTAAATTATTTTCAATCAAAATAACATTATTTGCTTTTTCTATCTCTTTCTTTATTTTTTTTGACATTGGTTTAAGATATAAAACTTGCAAGAATTTAAAATCAAGACCTTTAATTGCATCCAAAATAACTGTTTTTGTTGAACCCCAGGCAATAATTAAATTTTTACTTTCTTTTTTTCCATAAATTTTAATCATTTCAAATTTCTCGCATTCTTTTTTAATTGCTTCATATTTTTCTATTCTTTTTTCTGCATTTCTTTTGGTAATTTCTGCCGATTCTGTAGTGTTTCCAAAAACATCATGTTCATAACTATTTGCTTTGACAATTTCTTTTCCAGGAATTTTTCTATTTATTTTTATTTTTAAAATTTTATTTGGTTTTCTATCTGTACTGAATTCGGATTCAGCTAAATGTTTGTCAGAAAGTATTATTGATAAAGAATTAAATTTTTGTGAAAGATAAAAAGCTTCATTTGTTTTTTCAATACATTCAATTGGATCGCCTGGAGCAATCACCACTCTTGGAAATTCACCATGGCCTTCCCCTAATGCTATATTTAAATCTGCTTGACTTGTATATGTTGGAACTCCTGTTCCGGGTCCTGAACGAGATGCTAAATAGACAACTAAAGGAATTTCTGACATTCCTTGAAAGCTTAATGCCTCTGCCATTAAATCAAAGCCCCCCCCTGAAGTTCCTACCATAACTTTAGCTCCAGTAAAACTAGCCCCTAATCCAGCATTTGCTACGGCAATTTCATTTTCAGGTTGAAAAACTATAAGATTATGTGTTTTTTGTTTATCAGCTAATTTATGCATAACCCCTGTTGCGGGAGTCATCGGATAAGCAAAATAAATGTCAATACCGGAATTTATTGCTCCTTGCACTATTCCTTTTGTACCAGACATTATGGTTATTTTATTTTTTAATTTTTTTAGATTAAATTTATTCTTCTGACTTTCATAGCCTTTTTCAGATGCAGAAATGGTTTCTTTATTATTAAATTGTTTTTTTATTTCTTGAATCAAATATTTTTTATCTACGCCAAGAATTTTGGTTAATGCTCCTGCAAGAATAATATTAGTGTTTTTTCTATCTTTTTCATTTTTTTCAAATTCTTTAAAATGTATTATAAATCCATTTTTTTTCAAATTCTTTTTGTGAATTTTAATTGTTTTTTTATCTAAAGAAACAATTCCATCAAATTTAGTTTTAAAACTTCCTATTTTTTTGTCTGAAAAACTTATTATATTAAAATTATGTCCCCCAGTAATTAAAGAAGGATAATCTCTATAATTAAAAACAAAATATCCTTGTTTAACTAAAATATTAGAAATTATTTTAGAAATTGTATCAATGCCTTGACCAGCTTTTCCCCCGATAAGAATGTTTAATTTCACTTTGCCTCTTTTTTTGTTTTATTTATTAGTTTATAAAAACTAAAAATATATTTAAATGTATTGTTATTTATTAAAGATAGGTAAAAGATAAAAGAAAAAGAGATGAAAATGGATGTATGGAAAAAAGCTGAAAAAGATATAATTTTTCATAAAAATAAAATAAATATAATTGAAAATTGTGTTGATAGATATGCTAAACAAAATCCAAAAAAATTAGCTTTTGTTTTTGAGAATGAAAAGGGAAAAATTAAAAAATATTCATATAAGAAATTGCAAAATGAGGTAAATAAATTTGCAAATTTATTAAATAAACTTAGAATCAAGAAGAAATCTCGTATTTTTATCTTTTTGCCAAAAATTCCAGAACTTTATATTGGTTTTCTAGGAATAATAAAACAAGGAAGTATTGTGATTCCATTATTTGAATCTTTTCAGACTCAAGGATTAGAATTAAGATTAAAAAGAGGAAATGCAGAGGTTATCATAACAAATAAAAAATTACTGAAAAGATTAAAGCATAAAATTAAAGGGATGAAAACAATTATAGTTGATTCTGGCAAATATAAAACATTAATAAAAAAATCTTCAGAGAATTTTAAAGCTGTTTTGAAAAATAAAAAAGAAACAGCTTTGATGCTTTTCACTTCTTCAACAGCAGGAACTCCGGTCGCGGGTATTGAACTTTCACATTATGGAATAGTACAACAGCATTTTACAGGCAAATCTATTTTAAACTTGAAAAAAAATGATAGATATTGGTGCACAGCCCACCCAGGTTGGGTTACTGGAGGCATTTATGGAATTATCACCCCCCTCAGTATTGGTTGCACTAGTTATATTTATACCCCGCATTTTAGTGCGAGAAAATGGATCAATTTTTTAAAGAAACACAAAATCTCTATTGTTTATACAGCACCTACAGCACTAAGATTATTAAAATATAATATAAAAAAGAGTGACTTAAAATATATAAAAAATATATTTAGCGTTGGAGAGTCTTTAACTAAAACAACCTTTGATTTTTATAAAAAATTAGGGGTAGAAATAAATGATACTTATTGGCAAACAGAAACAGGGGCCATAGTCATAGCTAATTCCCCCTTTCTAAATAAGAAACCCGGAAGTATGGGGAAAGCAATTCCAGGAATACAAGCCAAAATAGAAAAAGGGGAGATTATTTTAAAAAAAGGCTGGCCTGCAATGATGACCGGAATTTATAGACATCAAAAAATGTATAAAAATTATTTCAAAAATAACTGGTTTTATACTAAGGATTTAGCAGAAAAAGATAGACAAGGATATTTTTTCTTTAAAGGAAGACATGACGATATAATAAAAACTTCTGGTGAAAGAGTTTCACCTATTGAAATAGAATCGGAGTTAATGAGACACCCTGCAGTAAAAGAAACTGTGATTATTGGGATTCCAAATAAAATAAAAGGCAGTATAATTAAAGCATTTATAGTTTTAAATAGCAATTTCAAACCAAGTAAAAAATTAAAACAAGAACTAACGATGTTTGTAAAGAAAAATTATGCAGGGCATTCTTATCCTAAACAAATCCAATTTATACATAAAATGCCAAAAACCAATTCTGGGAAAATTATAAGAAGCAAACTAAAAAATTATAGAATATAAAATTATACTATATTTTGGCTTGAGAAAATACGAAAGATTTATAAGTATATTTTCTGTTTTCATAAATAAATAAAATGGCAGAAAAACCAAATTTTAATATCGTGTTTATAGGACACGTAGATCATGGAAAAAGCACAGCAATCGGAAGAATGTTTTTCGAGACTGGAAACTTTTCTGAGCAAGAACTTAAAAAAATGAAGGATATTGCAGAGAAGCTTGGAAAGAAAGGTTTTGAATTTGCATTTGTTATGGATAGATTTAAGGAAGAAAGAGAGAGAGGACTTACAATCGACTTGGCATATAGAAAGATTGTTACGCAAAAATATAGTGTAACTGTTATTGATGCTCCAGGTCATAGAGACTTTGTCAAGAACATGATTACAGGAACATCTCAAGCAGATGCAGCAATTCTTGTAATAGCTGTCCAACATGGTGTTATGGCTCAAACCAAAGAACATATATGGTTGGCTAGAACAATGGGTGTTAGTCAAATTGCGGTTTTAATTAATCAAATGGATACAGTGAATTATGATGAAGCAAAATACAAGAAAGTTATTGAAGATGTATCAGGATTGTTAAAAACAGCGGGTTATAAACCAGATAAAATGAATTTTATTCCAGGAAGTGCTTTTGTTGGAGATAATATCACTAAAAAATCAGACAAACTTAGTTGGTATAAAGGTCCAACACTTCTTGAACAATTTGATCTTTTTGAGGCTCCAAAAAAACCAACAGATATACCACTTAGAATGCCGGTTCAGGATGTTTATACTATAACTGGAATAGGCACTGTTCCTGTTGGAAAAATTGAAACAGGAAAAATGAAAGTTGGCGAAAAGGTTATTGTTCTTCCATCAAAGAATGGAAAAGGTATTGAAGGAGAAGTAAAGACAATAGAAATGCATCATGAACAACTTAAAGAAGCTATTGCAGGAGACAATGTTGGTATTAATATTAGAGGAGTAGGAAAAGCAGATATTGCAAGAGGAGATGTTATTGCTGGCACAGATAAACCTCCAGTAATTGTCGAGGAATTTACAGCACAAATAGCAGTTATTAATCATCCAACTGTTATTGCAAAAGGTTATACCCCTGTTTTACATATTCATACAGCACAAGTACCAGCACAATTTATAGAATTGCAAAAAACACTTGATCCAAAATCAGGCCAAGTAGCTAAAGAACACCCAGATTTTGTCAAGAATGGAGACGTAGTTATTGCAAGATTAAAACCACTTAAACCTTTAGTAATTGAGAAACAATCTGACAATCCACATATGGCAAGATTTGCAGTTAGAGATGCTGGACAAACAGTGGCAGCAGGCATATGTATTGACCTGGTTCCTAAAAAATTTGAGTAAATTAATAATTTCTAAATTTCTTTTTTAGTTTTTTATTTTGTAGCTTGAGCTCTAGAAAAAAAAGTAAGCCCTAAAATAAAAAGATTTATAAATAGGTAAGCCCTAAAATTAATATGTACATTGAAAAGAAAATAATAAATAATAAACCGTATTTTTATGCAAAGATTAGTGTAAAATATAGGGAGAAGGTTAAGACAAAGACTATTGCTTATCTTGGTAAGGATAAGATAAGTAAAGAAGAAATTAAAAAAAGATTAAAAAAGATTTCTAAAAAAGATATAGAAAAAAGAAAAAAAGAAGCTAAGAAAGAGATAATAGCCTCTTTTATTAACTGGAATAAATTCTTTATTAAAAAAGACCAGCTTTTGAAACTTCAAGAACTAAAGAAATTATTTATAAAAAAACTGAAATTACTTGATAAAAAAATAATAGAAGACATGTTTAATGATTATCTAACTTATTATATCTATAATACCAACGCTATAGAAGGTAATACTCTTACTTTAAAAGATACTGATTTATTATTGAATAAAGGCATAACACCACAAGGTAAAAATCTTAGAGAAATAAATGACCATATCAATGCTAAAGAAGTCTTTAATTTTATTTTGGGAAATAAAAATCTTAAAATAAACCATAAGACCATAGTTAAACTACATTCTATGCTTATGGAAAATATTGACAAAAGAATTGGCTATAGAAAACACGAAGTTAGAGTTTTTGGTGCAGCATTTAAAACAACTCCTGCTAAGTTTGTTAAAACAGACATGGACTTGCTCTTAAAATGGTATAGAAAAAATAAAATTTTTTTACACCCTTTAATTTTAGTGTCTATTTTTCATAGTAAATTTGAGAGGATTCATCCTTTTTATGATGGAAATGGAAGAATAGGAAGACTTCTTGTAAATTTGATTCTTTTGCAAAATAATTTCCCTTTAATTATAGTCAGCAATGCTCAAAGAAAGAAATATTATGATGTCTTAACTAGAGCAGATCAGGTTGGTTTAACAGAAATTGATGAACATTATAAGAACATAGTGCAATTTTTTTATTTTAGTATCTTAAAAACCTGGAATACAATTTTTAATAGATGGGGCTGATTTTTTATTTTTTCTATGTTTTATGGCTTTGGTTCAATAATTGTTTACCCTTTTCGTGTTTATCTTTTATAAACCAAAAAAGCAATTGTAAGGGGTAAGTTTTTTCATACCTAAAAACAAAAAAAATCTAAAAACTAAGCAACTTTATTTTTTAGTAGATTTTATCATGGTGATCATACTCTAGAAGTTTAATAATCTTATTTTTTTCATCTATTTCATATACTAGAATAAAAGACTTACCAATGTGAACTCTTCTTGCTCCTTTCATATCCTCTCTTAGAGGTTTAAAATGATATGGGTTAGTTAGAATTTGTATGATTTTTTTATTGAGAATCTCTAGTTGTTGTTTATTTTTTTTACCCAATTTTTTAAATCTTTTATATAATTCCTTAGAAATCCCTAATTTATAATTCATTCTAAACCAAATTCCCTAGCAAAGTTTTCAATTCTAATGAACTTACCTTTCCTTACTCTTTCTAATCTTTCTAGAAATTCTTTTTTAACTTCAGGCTCTTCAGCTACTTGAGACTGAATAAATATCTCTACTTGTTTGCTCATGCTTATTCCATGTTCTTTACAAAATTTAGAGAATTTTTCATAAGATTCTTTGGATACATTAAAAGTTTTTAATACCATTTTAACACATTAAATAACATTATTTAATCTTATTTAAATCTTTCGCTTGTGTTTTTATATATTCATCAGAAAAAAAAGAAACCAAAAAAACAAAAAAAATAAACCTAAAAGCTCAATAGCTCAATCTTTTCTGATGTTGCTGCAAAATTTCTTGCTACAATAAATTGGCAGTTAATTTTTTCTGCAGCATTAATTATTGCAACAGTCACTGCAGTATCTAAGACCATAATAGGAATACTTGTTCCTCTATTTTTTGCTCCATAAAGATATCTGACAATTTCACTTGAACTGACTTTCCTCATTATTTTAAGATCCCTATTAATTATTAGAACATTTTTTGTTCCTTTGATTTGTCCAAGATATTCTTCAAGTTTCTTTTTTTGTTTATCATCTAAAATTAATTTTTCTTCAGGCTCTATTTTTATTCTTGTTTCTTTTTTCACTGTTCTTCTAATTGTTCTTCCTGTTGTTCTTGTTTGTCTGGTTTGACTTGTTTGTGTTCTTCCGGTTTTTCTTCCTCTTGTATCCTTACTTTTGTATTTATCTAAAAAATCCTTAACAGACATTTTATTTCTTAAACAGATTATTATTTCTTTTCCTGTAAGCTCTTCAACTTCTTTACCATCTGGAGCTCTTGCAACAAAATTTATATCTGCATTATTTATTGCATCTGTTGCAATAAGAATTCCGCCACGGTCGCCATCAACAAAAAGAATAGCTTGTTTTTCCTTACTAAGTTCTGTAACTGTTTTAGGAATCATAGTTCCATTCATTGCAATTGCATTTTTCATACCATAAGTCAATAGATTTAGAACATCTGCACGCCCTTCAACTATAATTATTTCATCAGATTTGTCAATATCAGGGCCAGCTGCAAGCATTTCTCTACCATATTCCTTAATTTTTGCAGTTCTAGAATGATTTACAATGTCTCTTTCTATTTCTTTAAGTTCTGGAATATTTCCATTAAGGCCTTCCATGAGCTTTTTTGCTCTCTCAATAATATAATCTCTCTTGCTACTTCTGACATCCTCTATACTCTTGACCTCAAATTTCGCATCGCAAGGTCCGACTCTATCAATGGTTTCAATAGCAGCAGCAATAATTGTGGTTTCAGCTTTATCAATAGAAGTAGGAATTTCAATTATTCCTATGGTCTTTGATTCAGCGACTTCTATGGTTGCATTTATTCTTCCTATCTTACCTTTCTTTTGTAGTTCTCGGAGTTCTAGCTCTTCTCCTAAAAGACCTTCAGTTTGGCCAAAAATAGCGCCAATAACATCTGGCTTCTCAACAACACCCTCAGCACTAAACTGAGCATTAATTACATATTTTATTGATGGGGGACTAACTTTTCCCATTTTTTACCTCCCAGAAGAATACAAATATTATTTACATAATCAATTCACATAATCAATACACTAATATACTACAAGATACCGCACCAATTTTAAAATTAATAATTTGGTTAATTAGTATTTGTTATATATGATTGTAATTTTGATTTTTGATGTGTGAAATGTGATTCTTCTGATATATTATTTTGATTTATTTATTTGTGATTTTTAATTTGTAATTTAATATAATATAAAAATAAAACCAGTATTTAAAGGTTTGGGTGTTACTACTTTGATAGGGTTAAAATAGTAAGGTTTATAAATAAGATTTTCTTTTATGATGGATTAAAATGAAAGAAAAAATTAAACATTTTTATAATCAATTAAAAAGAAATTCTAGTTTAGATTTCGCTTTAATTAATACTTTTATAACAGGATACTGTGCTTATAAAACAATTGATAGCGCAGTTAATAATGAACCAGTATGGGCAACTCTTTTTGGTTTGGGAGCCATTATCAATACTGTATTGGGCACCATTAATTTTAAGAACGCAAGAAATTATACTAGACAAAAATAATCAAACCAAAAAATCTCCAACACTTAGCTTTAGATTAAATTCTCCAGTGAGATTTTGTAACATTAATTCTTTGACCTTATTTTTGTTCTTTTCCTTGCCGAGGAGATAACCTAATTTTATATAAGCTGTTTCTGGAAGCATGTCTTTTAGAAAAACAACTCCAGCATCTTTTAATTTTCTTAATGCTGAATAAACATTTGGATTTAAAGAACCATAAAGACATTGGGTGGCAAAACAAACAATTATTCCATCTTTAATTGCTTTTTTTATTGTTTCAAGCCAGGATTTTTCCCCTTCTGTTGAAACATGACCGAGACCTGTTGCTTCTATAATAATTCCTTTATATTTATTTTTTATATAGAAGTCAAGAATATTTGGATCACTATTTGGATGCCATTTTACTAAAGCGACTTTGTCTTCAAAAACAGCCTCGCTTTTAACTTTCTTATTATTTCTCTTGTTGTATTTATCATGAATTTCAATTTTATTTTCCCAGATTGTTGCTATTGGTCTAACATTGATTGGCCTGAAAGCATCTCGTCTCGATGTATGCATTTTTCTTACTTTTGTTCCTCTTAATGCAAAACAAAAATTGTCATTGGTTGTTGCATGTCCTACCACCATAACTTCAGCAATATCGCTTATTGCTGCTTGAGCTGCACAAGTTAAATTTAGAAGGGCATCACTACTTCCTCTGTCAATAGATCTTTGAGCATATGTTAGGACAACTGGTTTGTTTAAATCTTTTAACATAAATGAAAGAACAGAGGATGAATAATGAAGAGTATCTGTTCCCTGCAAAATTATAATACCTTTATTTTCCTTTTTATTAAGAAGTTTTTCACACAATTTAGCAAGTTTTTTCCATTCCTCGCTTGTCATATCCTCACTCATTATTGTGAAAGGCATTTCTATTGTTATTATTTTTGCTATCTCCTGAATTTTTGGCGCAACTGCAATTATATCTTCTGGTTTTATAAGAGCCTTAACTCCTCCAGTTTTATAATCTAATTTTGAGGCAATTGTTCCACCTGTAACAATTATAGCTATTCCAGGAAGATTTGCTTTCGGCTTTTTTGTTTTTATCTTGAGTTTTTCTGTTTTTGCCTTTGTTGTTAATTGTTGCATATTTTTAATTTTGTTTTTTTCTATTCCAATATTATATCCAGATGAAAGTTTCAGCAGGAAAATTTTTGGATCATAAGAATGTAAGAGAATTCCTTGATATTCTTCTGTTGATGTTGTTATTTTGATTGTCTTACCTTCTTTTATCTCTTTTTTCATAAATTTTTTTGTTAATTGAAATATAAAAAACTTTGCAAAGAAAAAATATTGAATTATATACTGGAAAATATATATTAGAAAACAATGGTTAACTTGCAATAAGGTATTTAAAGAAAATTAACTCTAAGTATTCAATTAATTTATTTAAAATTATTCGACTTTCGGGGGAAAGTCGTCGAATAATTTATTCTTGAATGTTTTTATTCAGTTTTAACTCTTTTTATTCAAATAAAATAAACTACGCAGATATATAAACTTTTCGTTGAATGTGTGGTTTATTAATTTAAAAACTAAAAAAATTAAGAATCACAAAGGAGGGAAAATGGCCCTAGATTTTGCAAAAGAGGCAGTGCAGGGATCTGATAAGTACGGAATTAATTTTGATGAACTGAAAGCAGGGAAAGCAACAATCAAAGTAATTGGTTGTGGCGGCGCGGGTTGCAATGCAATAACATGGCTTTTTAACAAAGGTATTCAAGGAGCATCTGTTTATGCTACTAATACTGATGCCTTACATCTTTCTGTGAGCAAAGCTGATGAAAAAATTCTTATAGGTAAGGAATTAACTCGTGGTCTTGGCTGTGGTGGATATCCTGAAAAAGGAAGAGAAGCTGCAAAAGAAGCCATAGTTGAATTGAAAAAAGCAGTTGGCGGCGCAGATATGTGTTTTGTTATAGCAGGAATGGGTGGAGGTACTGGAACAGGTGCTGCACCTATAGTAGCTCAACTTGCCAAAGAAATTGGTGCTGTAACTATCGGTGTTGTTACAATGCCTTTTGATACTGAAAGAGCTAGAATTGACAAAGCTGAATTTGGTTTACAACAATTAAGAGAAGCAACAGACACAGTTATTGTAATAGATAACAATAGATTAGTTGATATTGCTGGGAATCTTCCTGTTGAGCAGGCATTTGCAGTAGCTAATGAATTAATTAGTACAATGGTTAAAGGAATTGTTGAAACAATTACTGTTCCATCATTAATTAATTTGGATTATGCAGATGTAAGTTCAATTATGAAGAATGGCGATGTAGCTGTTATTGGTATAGGTGAAAGTGATACACAAAACAGAGTAGAAGAAGCTGTTAAACAAGCTTTAAGTCATCCTTTATTAGATATAGAATATAAAGGAGCAACCGGAGCATTAATCCATGTTATTTGTGGAGATGATCTTAAGTTAGAAGAACTTAACAATATAGGAGAATTAGTTGTTGAGAATCTAAGCCAAGAAGCTCAGGTTATACTTGGAGCAAGAATTAACCATGATTTCAAAGGAAGAGTAAGAGTTATTACAATAATAACTGGCGTAAAGAGTCCTTATGTCTTAGGAAGAGCAACTTCACAACAAGCATCACCAATGCCTGTAATGTCAGACCTTGGCGTGGAATTTTTCCATAGCTAAGCAAAACAAAACAAAAGAACAAAAAATTAATTTATTTATTTCATATTCCCCTTAGCCTTTTGGGTTCTCGGCTAGCTCTCTAACGAGAGCTGGCCCCTTTTATTTTTTATTTTAATTAAATTTATAAAGAATATATTCGTTATTAATACATCAAAAAATAATAAAATAATTAAATAAAGGAGGTTTAAAAATGGGATGGACAGGATGGATTGCAGCTGTTGGAGGACTTGCATCAATTATCGGCGCTTTTGTACCTACAGCCACTAATTGGTTAGTTTGGGTTGGCGGTATTGTAGCAGTAGTCTTTGGAGTTTGGGCTGCACTAGTTAAATAAAAATAAAATTATTTTTATTTTTTAGAATTTTTTCTTTTCTTTTTTAATTTTTTATGTTACTTTTATGTTAATCAATCAATCTCTATAAGGTTTTTTTGTCTTTCTTTTTCTGCCTCTATCGCTGATTCTTTATGTTCTAACATTTCTTTAGCTTCTCTGGGCTTTCCTATTTTTTCATAAAAAAATGATAGTTTTTCATAAACTTCTAGAGTTGTTTGTATTGGTATTTTTAATGCCAGAATTCTTGTATAAATTTTTATTGCTTTAGTAAATTTTTTATTTTCCCCATAATTTTTAGCTTGTTGCAAATAAAGATTATTTATTTTTTCTTGCAGTTTTGGTTTTTCTTCCTTTGTTGCAAGAACAATAACCTTGCGGAAGTTATCATCTGCAGCAAAATAATCTTCTGCTTGAAGATACATAATTGAACCTTTAAAATAAAGATCAATTTTTTCTTTAAAAGTTGGTGCAAGATCGGCAGCATTGCAATATTCTTTTGCAGAACTATTATACCATTTCATATTTTTATGTAATTCTGCCATCAATGACAAAGCAATGATTTTAACTTCAGTTGGCATTCCTTTACTAATTTCCTTTTCAATATATTCTATTTTTCTTTGATTTGCTTCAAATTGCCTTATTCCTAAAAACAATTCATCTTTTGTTTGTACCATTTTATTTTCTTGTTTCTTGCTTTTCTTTTTTCTTGTTTTTTGCTTTTTTCTTTTTATTTTAAGTAGGAACTTTTTTAATTGATTTGGCTGTTTCTTGACCCCATTTCTCAAAATAAGTTATAAGTTTAAGATCTGGTTTATTTCTAGCTTTTGTCTTTGTTTTTCCTTTTCCAAAAAGATTTCCAATTGGCATGATTGCTTCAACATTAATATCTTTATCAGGAATTTGGAGAATTCTTTTTACAGCATTTTCATCAAAAGCACCAACCCAGCAAGAACCCAAATCAAGATCAGCAACTTTTAATAGCATGTTTTCTATGGCTGCTCCCGCTTGCTGTCTTCCATATATTTCAGCCCTAGAACCATAACTTCTTTTAAGTTGTCTTAAATTAGAACATACGACAATTATATAAGAAGCTTCTCTAATAAAACTCTGTCCTAAAGCAGCTTCAGCAAGAGCTTGTTTCTTTTTTTCATCGCCCACAATAATTAATTTTAGAGTATATATGTTTCCTGCCATGGGAACAAATCTTGATGCTTCACATACTTTAATAATATCTTTAAAAAAAACTTTATTCTTAATTGAATATCTTCTAATACTACATCTTTTTTTTAATAATTTATCAAAATCCATAAGATTCTTAGTAAATTTGAATATAAAAGTTTTATTGTTTTTAGATGAAAAAGAAAAGAAAAGAAAAATCTAAAAAAGCCTCCAACTTCATATTTCTATGCTATTTTTAAAGTTGGCCGAGGTGTTTGAAAAGCTCGGATCTACTACAAAAAGACTTAAAATGTTTGAAATTCTTAGTGATTTTTTTAAAAAAATTTCCAAGAACGAAGTTGATGAAGTTATTTATTTTTGTCAAGAAAGATTATTGCCACCCTTTAAAGGAATAAAAATTGATATGGCTGACAAAATGGTTGAAAAAGCAATTGCGAAATCATCTGGAAAATCAGTCAGCGAAATCGCGAAAATATATAAAAAATTAGGCGATCTCGGATTAGCAGCTGAAAATATTCTCACTAAAAAAAGCAGAACTCTAATAAAATCCAAAGCACCGTCTATTGTTGAAGTTTATAATACTTTAATGAAAATTGCTCAAACATCTGGTTCGGGAAGTGTTGAAAGAAAAACAACCATGTTGGCTGGCCTACTTAACAAAGTCTCTCCTAAAGAAGCCAAATATATTATTAGATTTGTTTTAGGCAGACTTCGATTAGGAATTGGAGATCCGACAATTATGGATTCACTTAGCAAGGCTATTAGTGGAGATAGAATGAAACTTAGAAAAGATATCGAAAGAGTTTATAATCTTTCATCAGATCTTGCTATTGTTGCTAGAACATTATTTGAAAAAGGCTCTAAAGGTCTTAAAGGGATTGAAGAAGTTAAGATTGGCTCACCTATTAGAATGGCTCTTGCTGAAAGATTGCCAAATGCAAAAGATATTATCAAAAAGATAGGTAAATGTGCTGTTGAAACAAAATATGATGGATTACGTTTGCAAATTCATAAAAAAGATAATAAAATTGAAATCTTTTCACGTAACAGAGAGAGAATGACGCCTATGTTTCCTGATATTATTGCAGGAGTAAAAAAACAGATTAAAGCAAATAGTGTTGTTTTTGAAGGAGAAGCTGTAGCATTTAATGAATCTACAGGGGAGTTCTTCCCATTTCAAGTTACAATGACAAGAAAAAGAAAATATGAAATTGAAAAAAAAGTAAAAGAAGCCCCTCTTGTTCTGTTTACATTTGATATTTTATATAAGAATGGAAAAGACCTAACACAAAAACCATATAAAGAAAGAAGAAAAATACTTGAAAAAACAATTAAAAAAGGATTTACAATAAGAAAAGCAGACAGAATAATAACAGATAAGTCAGAAGACCTTGAGAAATTTTTTGAAGAAAATATTGAAAGAGGAACCGAAGGCATAATAGCAAAGCGTTTAGATGCAGAATATCAAGCAGGAGCAAGAAATTTTAATTGGATTAAATTAAAACGTTCTTATCGTGGAGAATTAACAGATACAATTGATGTTGTTATTGTTGGATATTTTAAAGGCAAAGGAATTAGAACCAAATTTGGAATTGGCGCCTTGTTAGGTTGTGTTTATAATAAAAAACAGGATAAGTTTAGAACAATAGCCCGAATCGGTTCAGGTCTTACTGAAAAAAAATGGCAGGAAATTAGAAAACTTCTTGATAAAATAAGAGTTAACAATAAGCCAGCTCGTGTTGATTCGCTTATTAAGCCAGATGTCTGGATAAATCCTAAATATGTTTTTACTGTCATGGCAGATGAAATCACAAAAAGCCCTATGCATACAGCAGGAAAAACAAGAAAAGAGCCAGGCTATGCTTTGCGTTTTCCAAGAATTCAAGGTTGGATTAGAGATAAAGATGCAGAAGACTCAACCTCGGTTAAAGAAGTAGAAAAAATTTTCAAGATGCAAAAACATGTCAAGACAACAAGATTCAGAGAAAGAGGAAAATAAAAATAAAATAAAAATGACTAAAAAACAAACAACCAGATTTGGTCCTGCAGGAATTGGCGGAGTAAAGCAGGCTCCAGGAAATTTAGAAAAATATAATAAACAATATCTTAGTGCAGCAGAAATTCCCTTCACCTACCAAGTATGGATGAATAATAATCAAGCTAAAGAAATAGGGAAGATAGCTAAAAAATTTAATATTAAATTAAGTATTCATGCGCCTTATTATATTAATCTGGCTTCAGAAGACAAAAAAAAGATTGAAGCTAGTAAGAAAAGAATTCTTAATTGTTGTGAGAGAGGACATTATCTTGGAGTAAAATATATTGTTTTTCATGCAGGTTATTATGGCAAGTATAATGAGAAGGAATGCTATCAGATAATCAAAAAACAAATTCAAGATATGCAAAAAGTAATCAAGAAAAAGCAATGGAAAGTTAAACTTGCTCCTGAAACAACTGGAAAGAAAAGTCAGTTTGGAAGTCTTGATGAATTGCTTAAATTAGCTAGAGAAACAGGTTGTTTTTTTTGCATTGACTTTGCTCATCTGCTTGCTAGAGAAGGCCATATTAATTATAAAGAAATTTTTGAAAAGATAAAAAAAATTCCTTATGTACATTCACATTTTTCTGGAATTGAATTTACATCTAAAGGAGAAAGAAGGCATTTAGTGACACCCACATCAAGATTAAAAGAATTATTAAGATGGATAAAAAGATACAACCTATCAATAACAATAATTAATGAAAGCCCGCAACCATATAAAGACTCGCTTAAAGGTTTGAAAATTTGGAAATCTTTGTAAGAATTTTTTTCTTGTTTTTTCCTCGATATATGAAAAAAAGGGGAATTACCCGCAATTGGTAACAACACCGACGATAAAGGGCAAAGATTTTTAAACCAATTTAACTCAAAAATAATAACAAAATTTTTTAAATTAAATAAATAAAAATAAAATAAAAATGAAAAGTAAATTTGTTTTGGCTTTTATTTTGGTATTTACAGCAATATTTTTAGTAATGTCTTTTAATTCAGTTAGAGCAGACGCTTGGACCGAATTAAGTGAACCAGATATAGAACAAATGATTGTTTATGTAAATGGTCAGTTAATTTGGTATGGTCATTGTGAACCAAACCCTTTTACAGATACTTGGGATTGTACTACAGAACAATATGGAGACCCGGCTTTAGAAAGAGAAGAAGATACAGAAATTAAAGTTACTTTTGTATCTACTGGAGATTTTGAAGAATCTAAAGTTAGAGCTTGGATAGGTGGCTATCACGATGATATTGAAGCAGAAAGTTCTATGTTTGATATCTTCTCAGGAAACACTTATACAAAGACTCTTGATCTTTTTATTCCAAAAGACATGGATGCAAGAGAACCATATACAATACATGTTGATATTGAAAGTAAGACTGATTTAAGTGGTACAGATGAAGCAGACATTGATGCAGACATTCAAAGAATAGCTAATACTTTAGAAATAATGTCAGTAGAACTTTATGATGCTGGTAATTATTATGGTTATTGTGGAGAATGTACTGTAACTTTTAATGCTGGCACAACAATCTATGTTGATGTGGCTGTTAAGAATCGTGGAAGTGATGAAGCAGAAGATGTTTATGTTCGTGTTAGCATAAATGAACTTTGTATAGAAAGAACAGTCTATCTCGGCGATCTTGAAGAAGATGATGACGACGATAATGAAGATGCAAAAACTGTAACAATTGCTTTACCAATTCCTTCAGATACATATCCAGGAACATACACTTTTGAAGTTAAAGCTTATAATGGTGAAGTTTCTGACAGAGAAATTAGAGATATTATCATAGAAAGCGGATATAAAGGAGACGACTATAAAACAAAGGAAGGTAAAGTAGAAATAATGCCTCAAATAACAACTAATGAAATTGAAATGGGAAAAGGTGCTGTTTACACTATTCTTGTTGCAAATTTTGGCGATGAGAAAGAGGATTTTGTTGTTAACACTATCGGGCTGGAAGGCGGTTGTGAAGAAACTGCTTGTGCAGGCTGGGGAGAAGCAACAATTAATCCACAAGCTTTTAGTTTAGCACCTGGAGAAAACAAGTTAGTTAATGTCTATCTTGCTGTTTCAGAAAATGCTGTTGAAGGAGACCATGTTTTTAGTGTTAGAGTAGAACATGACAGTGGTTCTCAACAAAATAGTCTAACAGCTAATGTTGTTAAAGGCAGTTCAGGTTTTGACATGAACTTAAAAACAATATTAATGATTATAGGCATTATACTTGCTATTGCAATCATTGTATTGTTAATTCTTTTATTGACACACAAAAAGACAACAGAAAGTGCAGAAGTTGAAGAAAGTTATTACTAAAAGAAATTACTAAAGACAAAATCATAAACCAAAAAACAAGACACCAAAAACAAAACAACAAAAATCAAATAAAGTCGAAAGCTAAGAATTCAAAAGGTGAATTTTTTTTCTTTTTCTTTTTTTCTTTTTTTCTTTTTTATTATATTATTATTTAATTTTTTTACACTTACACTCTAAAAATTATATTTGACTACAAGAAAGTTTAAATACCTAATTTCTCTTTTTAAGTAGCGACAACAAAGGCTAAAAATGAAAAATAATAGACTTAAGCTAGGATTTGTATTTTTAATCTGTATATTTGCATTAACTATTTTTGCAAGTCAAGTTTCTGCTTTCACTGTGGTTTCTGAAGTAACAACCAATGCGGTATGTCCTTCTTCTACTATAGTTATGGAAGAAATTGTTTCTACTTCTAGCGCAGGGGCATTTACAGTAACAATTGAAGGAACAGCAGGTGTTTTTACAACAACAGTTCCAACAGGTTTCTGGCTTGAAGGCGGCCAAGTTCAAAGTATTTATTCTTATATAACCCCTTCTTCTAATGTTGTTCCAGGTAATTATTATTTAAAGATAACAATTGAGAATGATGGAGAGATTAAAACAATTGAACATAATGTTATTGTAGAAAATTGTCATAATACTATTCTTACTATTATGCCAGAAACACAAACAATTTGTGCTTGTGAAGAAAAAACAATAGTTCTTAATATAAATAATGCAGGAAGTTATTGGGAAAATTATCAAATCTCTTTAGAAGGGCCAGCAGAATCTTGGATAAATTTGTCTACTGAAACTTTAAGTCTTGATGCTTGTACAGACTCAAATGTTGAAGCTTATGTTTATACCCCTTGTAATATTGAAGGAATTTATGATGTAAATTTTGTTGTTAAAAGCCAGTCACCTTATGCCCAAGCAACAAAGACAGCAAGTATAAATGTTGTTTCTTGTTATGATTATGTTTTGACAAGTGAAAAGAGTTATTATTCAATGTGTGAAGCCCAAGGATTAACAATTCCAATTACAATTGATAATTTAGGAACAATAGGTAATATATACAAAATAAATACGTATGGTCCAACCTGGGCAGTTATTGATCAAAAAACCCTAACTATAAATAAAAATGAACAGACCACATTTAATATTATTGCATCTCCCCCATATGGAACAGAAGGAAACTTTACAGCAACAGTGGAAGTTCTTAGTGAATATGGAAAAGTTATGAAAAAACTTGATATTAATCTTAATGTTGAAAAATGTTATGAAACTTTTGTAACAATTGAAGCAGAGTCAGATCGCATGTGTAATGCTTTAAGCAACACATATTCTGTTGTAGTACAAAATGCTGGAAAATATGAAAACACATTTTATATAACAATAGAAGGTCCTGAATGGGCAACAACAAGTGAAAAATATGTAACTCTTGGACCAGGTGAAGAAAAAAGTTTTATATTAGATATTCATCCTCCTTATCAAACTATAGTTGGAAGTTATGATTTTATTATTAAAGCATCTGATCCTGTAAGTGGTGTTACAGCTTCTGATACTATTGTTATTGATACAATCTCTACAAAAGATTGTTATTTGCCAGCAATCAGCACAAAAGACGATTATATTGAAGTTGCAAAAGATAGCACAGCAACTGTAATATTTATTGTAGAAAATAAGGGATCAAGAGCAGCTAATTATAATATTGAAATAAGTGGAACAGGAACAAGTTTCTCACAAATCAATCCAGGAGCAATTTACATTAAACCACAAGAAGCACAAACAATTTATCTTTATATTGCAACCACGCCAGAAACACAACTTCAAGATTATGTTGTTACAGTTACAGCAAGATTAGAAGACACAACAATTCTTGCATCAAAACCAATAACAATAACTGTTATAGAATCTAAAGAACAGCCATTAATAGAACCAACATCAACAGAAGAACAACCATCTTTATTTTCAAAAATTGTTAAATGGATAATTAATCTTTTTACACCAAAACAAATAGAAGAAACAACAGAGCCAACAGAAGAAACAACAGAAGAGCCTGAAGAAGAAACAACAGAAGAACCAACAGAAACAGAAGAACAACCAGAAGAACAGCCAGAAGAACAACCAGAAGAAACAGGAGAAAATCACGCTCCAGTACTTGAAGAAAATATTCCTGATATTACAATTGAAGCAGGTCAAAATTATACTTTAGATCTTTATGATTATTTTTCAGATCCTGATGGAGATGTTCTTACTTTTGTAACTGTAAAACCTCTTAATATTGTGGTTTCAATTTCTGGAAGCACTGTAATAATAACTCCTGATGAAGATTTTGAAGGAACAAGAGAAATAATATTTTATGCTTCTGATGTTGAAGAACTTATAGAAAGCAACACTGTATTAATAACAGTAACATCAAAAGAATCAACACCAGAAGAAGAACCATCAGAAGAAGAACAACTAGAAGAAGAACCATCAGAAGAAACAACAGAAGGGAATTTTGTTGGTTCTAAAGGTGATACTTTTATTTTTAATATTAAAAGTAAAGAACACACAATATATATTTCTGAAATAATAGACCAGACAATAACTATTGAAATTTGGTCTGAACCTCTTATAATTAATTTAAATATTGGAGAGACCAAACAATTTGATACTGATAATAATGATTTTAATGATCTTGAAATCTCATTTAATGATTTAATAGATGGAGAAGCAGATTTAACTTTTATAGAATTAGATGAAACTGCAGAACCATCAGAACCATCATCAGAGGAAGAACAGCAAGAACAAGAAACAGAAACTGGAGAAAGTACAGGATTTAATGTTGGTAAATTCTTTTCAAAATATAAAGGTTGGTTAATTGCAGGAATTATTATTGTTCTTATTATAATAATCCTTCTTACAGGTGTTGGCAAAAAAATAGTTGATTTCTTTGAAGAAGAAGCTGAAGTGACAAATAACAAGAAGAAATAATTTTTTATTATTTATTATAAATACATGCATGTTTAAAATCACATTCATCTCTTTCTAAACATATGTTCTTTTCTTTGCACCCATAAACAATACATCCCCTATCTTCACAATAAAAAGTATCAATTTTTGTTAGTAAAAAACCCGGCCCCTTTATTTCTTCAACTTCCATATTTTTTTGTTGTGCTCTTTCAATTGCTGTACTAAGACTTATAAGATGCCCATTAGCCATAAAAAATATAAGCTGTTGAAATATATAAAAATTATTGTGCTTTAATTATACTTTTAGCCCGATTATCTTGCTGATTCCGTCTTGCATTGATGCCCCGTAAAGGACGTCAGAATTATTGATTATAGAATCATTGTGCGTTATAATAATACATTGGCTTTGCTGAACATTTTTTCTGAGTATGCTTGCTAATCTTTCACTATTTCTCTTATCTAAAGCGGGATCAATCTCATCAAACATATAAAAACAATAAGGCTTATATTTTTGTATTGCAAACATTAATGATAAGGCAATAATGACTTTTTCACCCCCTGAAAGCTGGTCAGCATCCATGTATTTCCCTTTAGCTAATTTAATTACAATATCCAATCCTCCTGCAAAAGGGTCTTGTTTGTTCTGGAGCTCAAGAAAAGCCCGCCCTTTATTGCTGAGTGCTATAAAATTCTGGCCAAAAGCTTCATTTATTACATTAAATGCTTTCATAAATGCTTGTTTCTTTCTTTTGTCAACTTCTTCTATAATCTTCAGTATTTCTTGTTTTTCTTCATCTAATTTGTTGACTCTTGTTTCAATTTCTTCATATTCTGTTTTGATTTTATCATAAACTTCAAGAGCCCTAAGATTAACATAACCAATTTCATTAAGAGTTCTTTCATTTTTTTGTATTCTTATTTCAATTTGCTCTCTTGTGCCGATACTTGCTTTTTCAAGTTCTTCTTTTAATTCTTCATAATCTTTTATCTCATTCTGAACAACCTCAAATTCAGCATCAACTCTGGCTTTCATTATATTAAGAGTATTAATTTCATTTTCAATTTCTCTAGATTTTGTTTCTTCTGCTTTTAACATAATTTCGTGTTTTTTTACTGTTCCCTGGAGCTGGCTTTTTTTAAGAAGAAGTTTGTCAAAAGTACTTCTTAATTTTTTTTCAACTTTTTCTTTCTCAATAACATCTTTCTTCTTGTTTTCATTCTCATTACCCATTTCTTCAATAAGTTTTTCAATATCTTTCTTTTCTTGAAGACTTTTTTTGATAATATTTTTACCTTCATTAATATCTCTTCTAGCCATCTCAATATCAAGATTAATATTCCTTCTTTCTTCACCCTCGCCTATCTTAAGTTTTGAAATTTCATCTGCAATCTGGGAAGTTTTTTTAGAAATCTTATTTAATTCCGGCATATTTTCTTCAAGAGAATAAATAAGAGCATCTACTTCTTGATGAATTTCTTTAATTTTATTCTGTCTTATCAAATCATCTATTCTTGTTTTTCTCTTTCTGAGTTTTTCATAAAATTCAGAAAAAATCTTATCTATTTTTTTACTTGCTTCTTTAATTTTACTTGCAGCTTTAATAATTTCTGTTTTAAAATCTTGTTCATCTAATTTATGTTCTTTTTGTCTTGATTTTTCTAATTCTAAATGTTTTAGTTCTTGTCCTAATCTGACTTCGTCTATTTTCAATCTTTCAATTCTTTTATCAATAGTATGAAGCTGTTCTTTATAATTTTCTAACTTAACTCCAAGAACTGCGGCCCCTGATCTTAGTTCAGAAATTTTATGATAAAGTTCTTCTTGTTCAACCCCTGATTTTTTTTCAATATGTTCATTAATATTTTGAATTTGTTTATCAAAATCAATAATTTTCTTTTGAATAGAATTTATTTTATCTTGTGTCTTGCTTATTTGTTCTTTTTTATCATTAATCTTGTTTTTTAGTTTTTCTTTATCTTTATCTTTCTCCTTAACTTTTTTAAATATAAGAACAGCTTTATCTCTTCTAATATTTCTTTTTAGTTTTTCATATCTTTCTGCTTGCTCTTTTTCTTTTTCTAAATTTCTCATATAAGCAGCCCTTTCACTAAGAATGGTTCTAACTTCCTTAAGTTTGTTTTCAGTTTTTTCTAATTCTCGCAATGATTTTTCTTTTCTTGTTTCATAAATGCTGATGCCTGCAATTTCTTCAATAATTTCTCTTTTTTCTTCAGAATGCATTTTTATAATGCCATTGATTTCGGCTTGCATTATTATATTAAAACCATCAGGATCAATTCCAGCCTGGGATAATAATTCTAGTATTTCCTGTCTTGTTTTTGTCTGGCCATTAATTTTATAGGTGCTTGCTCCATCTTTTTTGACCATTCTAGAAATTTCAACCTCATTAGAAGGTGTTGGCAAAGCAAAAATACCATCACTATTATCAAAAACCATGCTTACTTTGGCAAATTGAGCTGGTTTTCCTTTCTTTCCCCCATGATAGATTAATTTGGCTGCTTTTTTAGCTCTTAAACTTTTAACTCGAAGTCTTCCTAGAACAAAACATATAGCATCAGTTATATTGCTTTTTCCACTTCCATTTGGGCCAACAACAACATTCAAGCCTTTATCAAATAAAATATCTGTTGCTTTTGCAAATGACTTAAAACCATTCATATGTAATTTTTTAATATAAGGCATTTTATAATTATAAGTTATCAAGAGGGCTTTTTATATTTTTTATTGTTGCATTTGATACAGATAAATAAATCTGTGTAGTTTTAATATCAGAATGCCCAAGCAATTTCTGGATTATTCTCAAATCAATTCCTTGTTCGAGCAAATGTGTTGCAAAACTATGCCTTAGAGTGTGGGGATGGACGTTTTTATTGATTCCTGCTTTCCTTGTGGCATTTTTAACAATTTTTTGGATGGTAGCGGTAGTTAATTTTCCTCCACGAGAAGAAGCAAAAAAAATTTCTCCTTTAAAGAGACTAGAATAATTCGCAAGTTCTTTTTTTATTGAATCTGGAATTTTAACAAATCTATCCTTTCTTCCTTTGGATAGTTTTATATGCAATAAATCCTCTGAAAAATTAAAATCCTGTTTTTTTAGATTGACTAATTCAGAAACACGTAGACCACAGCCATACATTAATTTCAAGATTAATTTGTGTTTTATATTATATATAGAATTAATTAATTTTTTAACCTCTTCAATAGTTAAGACTTCAGGAATAGGCTTGTTTCTTTTTGGATGTTTTAATTTTATTTTACGCTTTAAAATATTTTCAAAGAAAAATTTTATTGCACTTAGATTAGAAGAAACTGTTGAAGGGTTTAATCTTTTTATCAGAATTTGTAAGTAATCTTTGACAGAATCCTCATTGAGCTGTTTATTTTCATTTTCAGAAAACTCAAGGAATTTGTCAACAAACAAAACATAACTTTTTATGGTTTTTTTAGAAAAGTTTCTTATTTCAAGCTCTCTTTTGAGTTTTCTTAATTCCTCTTTTCTCTTTTCCATGATTTTTTAAAAGAAAAATTATTTATAAAAGTTATGATTCCTTCCCCAAAAGGAATCCTATCATAACTAAGGTTCTGAT
>Ga0315537_1000101_pt1 | contig 54389 bp, 37 predicted proteins | sample SalMarSW160270MG_FD_203091 | JGI IMG/M metagenome (GOLD analysis project Ga0315537, IMG submission 203091) | Salt marsh sediment microbial communities from the Plum Island Ecosystem LTER, Massachusetts, United States - Salt Marsh Sediment SW1602-70 ... | reverse complement strand
GCCGCCGTTGGTCACCCGATCAAACATCACTCGCCATTTGCCGCCGGAGCGAACCGCACCGTGAGCGGCCTCGATAAATGCCCACTTGAGTGTCCTATTGCCACGCTTGCCCAGATGACGTCCCAGCGGAGAATGCCTGGGATCATCTTGACCGGTATCATCCGCACGAGGTGCAAGCAGGCTGTACGAGGCAAGCGCCTTGTGATTCCTGAACCGCTCAATTCTGCCTATCTCGGCGGCTAATACGTGAGCGAGTATCAAGCCGATGCCGTCAATCGTTTTAAGCCGCATTATCAATGGTGTCTTTACCAGTTGTTTGTGAAGTATTCGCGCGACATCGGCAAGCTGCTGGCGAAGATGGTCAAGCAGCTTTACTTGTCCGCGAAGAGCCAGCAGCCCTTGATAGGATAAATCTGTGGGATTGTGCAAACAAAGTTCGGCGAGGAATTTTCGCCCTTGGCCCCCGAACAGGTCGGAAAATTCGTGGAATATCCCGTGACGGTGGAAAATGGCATGAATGCGGTTCTTTACCATGGTCTGCAATCCGACCAGATCGCCGCGAAACCGCATCTGCTCCCGCCGATTGCGGACCTCGCGAGGGGCTCGCCAGACCTCCCACCAGGCGGTCGTCTCAAACGGCAAAAGACTCAACATATCGGCATCCTTCTTGTTGGTCTTGACCCAGCCGCGGGCCTTACGCATCTGTTCGAGCTTGTAACAGTTCGACAGGTGCGGCTCAAGGCCGGCCTCACTGAGCAAATCGCTCAGCCAGCCCCAGCCGAACGAAGCCTCCAGGACCATCGGCAATCCCTTGGGCCAGCGATTCAGACGTTCCCACAGCGGGCCACGCTGCGGGTGTTCCAGACGCTCTCGCCGGACAACACGTCCGGCTTCATCTCGAAACGTTACATTGCTGAATTTGTAATGGACATCCATACCAGCACATGCTACATTTAGATATATTTTTTTCATGGCTATCTCCTTTCTTTGTCCTCTATCATATCAGAACAAACGACTGGAGACAGCCTTTCATGAGATTACTTTCTTTTTTCACAGGAATGACAAAACTTTTCTTCGCTGCAGGTTTACAAGGTCTATCTCACCAACGATGAAGAATAAACGGCCCCGATGAAAAATCAAGTGATGTGAAAATTTTTTAGAAAAAATTGTGTTTTTTTTTGACGACTTAATACATACAGGTATTATGTATAGGTGTTTTAGGTATTTTCGCTGGAGAGATAAAATTGGCTATTTCAAAGTATTTAGTTGCTGCTTCGGCCACTCCGTTGATACTTTCAATTCTTTCAGAATGTGAAAATTACGGCTATGCAATAATAAAGCGCGTACGTGAGCTGTCGAACGGCCAGATGCAATGGACAGATGGTATGCTGTATCCTGTACTTCACCGCCTGGAAGAACAGAAATTGATTCAGTCAAAGTGGCGCGAATCCAAGACAGGACGCAAACGAAAATACTATAAAATCAAAAAAGAAGGAACCAGAGCGCTAAAAGAACAACGGAACCAATGGGAAGTTGTTTATTCAACTTTAAGGCAATTATGGGAGAATGAGCCATGTTTGACCTAAATGAACAAATAAATAAATGGCGCGGCAATCTCGCTCAATCACAAACACTTGGCAGTTCGGATATCGATGAACTCGAAAGCCATCTGCGGGAAGAAATCGAAAACCTGATGGCTTTAAAGTTGTCCTATGAAGAGGCTTTTTTGGTAGCTACTTATCGGCTTGGAGACATGGCTCATCTTTCCGATGAGTATGCAAAAATAAACCTCTGCAAAAGATTCAGGCAAAATGTTTCTTGGATGATTACAGGAATCCTTACTTATCTGCTGGCAACACATTTTGCTACAGCAGTATCAAAAGACTGTGTCCTACTTGCTGCCAATAGTGGAATAACTGGTTACCGTAGCTTGGGCTTTATTGGTTTTGGCTCGGAGATATTAACTTTGATAACAACTTTTTTTCTTGGTTATTTCTTTTGCAGGTTGATATTACAAATACCTGGATTTAAAAAGCAAATTAAACAACTAACAACAAGAATGTGCCTCTTGATGGCGTTGCTTGTATTCGTTCTTATGACTGTTGTGTATAGGGCTGCTTTTCACATTCCTGTTCCAGGATTTCGGCCTATGAATATTCAGCAGCATGTAGTTCAGGCTTTGACATACTCAAAATTTCTTTGGTCTGTATTTTTACCTGTAATCCTTGTGATGCTACTAATCAATCTGCGTAAGCCAAATTCGCATGGAGTTAAGTCACAATAGTTAATGAGGCTATCTTGGTTTTTTGGCCATAAGGAGGGTGATTCTGTCGTAATTATTCTTCGGCAGGGCATCTTTTAATATCTTGCGGATTTCACGCATTGGGGTTCTCTGCGTGATGTGAGTGATTATGATGTGCTCGTTTTTTAAATTTTCAAGCAGGGCTGCAAATTCGTCTATGTGCATGTGTCTGCCGGCCTCGGCCCGGCCGGAATGCTCGCCTTCATAAAACGTGCACTCGGCGATTAAAATCTTACTTTCAGCAATATATTTTAACTGCGAAAAGTCAACATACTGTGTATCGCCGAGGTAAGTAACAATCGGAATTTCAAGGGGATAGTCGATTTCCACGCCCTGTTTTTTTAGCTCGACGATTTGCGGACTTGTGAGGCCGATATATTCGGCTTTGAGCTTTTTTCGCTTCTCAATTACACTATAACCGACAGAGCCCTTGCAGTGTTTTGTCGGGAATACCCTCGTAATGAGATTCGGTTTTATCTGGTATTCGTCGCCGGGTTTTACGCCGACGAGCTTGCCGGGTACTTTATTACCATCCAGCCGGGACCAGGCATCGATTATTTCTCTCATCGGCCCTAATAAATTTTTAGGAGCTAAAATCGTCCCGGGTGATATGCCGCAGAAATTTCGCTGCGACAGATAATATGCGATACCGGCAGCGTGGTCCATGTGGCCGTGCGTGAGCAGAATATGGTTTATGGGAATAATCTGGTCGGGGGCCTTGCCGACATCGAAGCAGACATCCAGCTGCGGCATTGCAACGACGGTCTCTTCACCCGCGACCGAATAGCCGATTATTTCCAAATCATCTATCTTTATGCTTGCTAAATTATGGCTGGGCATTAAACTATCCTAAAACAGCACTTCAGAAAGGTAATAGTAGTGCGGATAGAGGGTTGTGTCAATTTTTTTTGATATAAGGTGTTGATGGGTGCACATTCAACTTTTCGCAGGATTAGCATAGAATAACGGGCCACCAAAAGCTTTAGGTTAATGGGACAATTTCAATGTTTGCTGAGCAAACTGATAACAAAATGAATGTCGATAAGAAGGGACGGTTAAGACGCCTTGTTGGGATAATAGCTTATTTTATCTTACTAATACTGGTTTTTCTTGTCATAGCTAAGGTCTGGCTTGTTCCCGGTATAATCCGGCGGGAAGTAAAGAAGGTATTATCAAAATTCTGCGAAGGGCCGGTTGAAATTGAGAGCGTTGAAGCTGATTACTCCGGGCAAATTCATCTTGGAGGAATTAGATTTTATGACGAGTTAAATCGTAAGTGGTTGCTGGTTGAGAAGGTAAAAGCCCACCTGGCTGACTGGCCGGGTTTAAGTCCCGTGATAACGGAAATAGAGATTGATGGAGTAGGCCTGCAAATATTAGCGGCTGATGGTAAAATCTTCCTGCCGCCTGTGCGTTTATCTGAGCGGTCTGTTAGCCGAAATAAGAAACCTAACCTCCAAAAACTCACCATTACAAAGGCTGCAATCACAATCATAGATACGCGGGGATCAAAGACCGTTTACGACAATTTCACTATGTCGGCTTTCAGGAAGGATGGTATTTACGAATTGTTGTTGAACCGGGCAAGTGCTGAAAGTTCGGAAATTTTCAATGCCGAAGGCAGAGTCAACTTTGAGAACCTAGACCTTGATGCTTCGCTGCAAATGAAGCATCGATTTACAAAAGAGGAAATGATTCCCGTCTTGACTGCCTTGAATATGCCCGGAGTGTCGGGGGAAGGTAATATTGCGGCGGAATTGTCAGTTAAGGGTTGCGTAAAGGAACCGATACTATTGCAACCGACAGGAACAATCCTATTCAGTAACTGGACAGTAGAGTCGGAAAATGAAGTAATAAGTACATTTGACACTACAATCGAAGTAAATGCCCAAGGACTATCGCTTGATGACCTTGCCGTGCGAGACGCGAACGGACTTGAGTGGCTCAGCGCAAAAACATCAAGGCCGACTTTTGAAAACTGGCCCGGCTTAAGGCCTGTCCTGACGGAGATAGAAACAGAAGGGCTTGCATTGCAGGTCCGCCTGGTTGACGGTAAGCTTCGCCTTCCTGTGGAGTTATCATCGAACAAATCTGTCGGGTCGAAGAGCGATTACTTCAACTTTAAAAAACTTGTGGTCAGAAACGCGTCTTTTGGTTTAGCCGACCGTCAAGGTTCGAAAATAGATTGTGATTATTTATCGCTGCAGCCTGCCGGGCAGGAGGGCTTCTATGATATTTTACTAACGTGCAAAGGGCCCGAGGAACGGGATAGAATCTCTCTGAAAGGGGCTGTAAATCCGGCGAATTCAGAGGTCAGGCTTTTGTTGGAAATGGAGCACACTGCCAAAAAGCAGGAAACGGCCGTTGTTTTTGCTGCACTGGGGATGCCTCAGGCCTCAGCCGAGGGCAAACTGGTTGCCGATTTGAGAATAGCAGGCCGTTTGAATGAGCCGTCAGAATTACAGTTGAATGGAAATGTTAAATTCGATGAGTTTGTTCTGTTTGTCAAAGACAAAGTTCTGGCGAATAATCTGTCCACAATAGCCGAAGTCAAAGACCATCTCCTCAGTTTCAATGAGTTTAATGCGGTTGTATGTAACGGCCCCGTCGAGGGCTCGATATATATCGAATCTAAACAAAACCGGTTGATAAGATTAAGTGGGCAATTTCTGGGCCGGAAGATGAACTTTGTGGAGCTGACGTCTATCTTAGGTGAAGGCGGCAAAAAAGCAACAAAAGGCTCAGTTACACTGAAATATAACTTTACCGCCGCGGGTAGTGACTTGAAAAGCCTCAGTGGTTACGGAAGCATTTTTCTTGATGATGCCGATATTACCGTTCTTCCAATAATTCCCTATATATTCAGTAATATAGGGCTGGCGAAGCTCGACCCTTTGAGGATGGCCGATGTTGAGTGTATATTTAGTACGGCCGGACCTGTCGTGAAGATCCAAAGTGCACATATAGCGAATCCTTATGCAGCAATAGTAACCGAGCCCGGCGGTACTATAAACCTGCAAACTAAGCAAGTCGAGATGTACGTAAACGCCGTGCCTTTAGAAAAAATCGATTCCCTCATCAGACAGGTGCCAGTTATTGATATTGTTTTTAACCTGAAGGATAAGCTCACACGTCTATATATCAGAGGGAACTGGTCAGACCCTCCGGCGAAGCTAATAACAAAAAGACCGATAGAAGATATCAAAGAGGGAACTGTTGGTTTTCTACAAGATGTGTTAAAAAACGGTGGTCAAATCAGCCAGGCTATGCTCAAGGGATTTGGAGTACTATTCAAAGCTCCAGCAAACAGCAATAAGAAGAACAAGAATTGAGGCGGTTTTTAATGCCTGATAAACGGACACACAGAGGGCCTCATCCGGCGGATGAAAAACTGTTTGCCGCCGATGCAATTTCCAATTTGCGAACGGCTACTGCCGATTTTTCACTTTTGCTGACGAAAGGCTATGCGGATAAAAGCGCTCTGAAATTAGTCGGTGACAGGTTCTCACTTACGGAAAGGCAAAGATTGGCCATTATGCGCAGCGCCTGCTCCGATGAGCAGCTTGCCTCCCGAAACCAGCGCCGTGTCGCTCTGGAAAATCTTGCGGGCCAATCCATCGCCATTGACGGCTATAATGTCCTGATAACCGTTGAAGCGGCGATGAGCGGCGGTGTGATTTTTAAGGGACGTGACGGCTGTTTCCGGGATTTGGCAAGCATACACGGGACATACCGTAAAGTTACAGAAACAATACCGGCTGTGGAGCTTATAGGCAACTTCCTGGGAGAGGTCGGCGCAGGTAAAGCCTTGTGGCTGTTAGACAGCCCGGTATCCAACAGCGGCAGACTGAAAACGTTAATCGGTGAGCTTGCCCGCAAAAACAATTGGGACTGGGAGGTTGAACTTCTACTAAGCCCCGATTATGAACTGATGAAAACCGATTTGGTTGTAGCAAGCAGTGATAGCGTGGTCCTTGACGGCTGTAAAAGCTGGACCAATCTCGCCTCAAAAATCATCACCCGGAAAATTACCTCTGCAAACGTGATCGACCTTATGTTAACCCCCCCTGTCATTCCCGCGCAGGCGGGAATCCATAATCCTTCTGATTACCCTATATATTGATTTGCCTGTCGATCAATATCCTTGAACACTTTATTGGCGGGCAATGAACTAATCTTTCCTGCATCATAAGCATCTATGCGGTCTTCAGCTTCTTTTGCCCAGGCCGCATCGATATCCTGACGGGCTGGGAACTCAAAACTGGCTAAAATCTGCTCGACCAATTCGGCCCGATCAGTCGGCGACAAACCCAGAGCTTCACGAAGAATCTGTTGGCTTTGCGGCGTCATCATTTAACTCCAAAAACCATTTGTCTTAAAGCTATTTATTGTTTTTATAATTACGTTTATATTATACAAAATTTATAGCCGTTTATGCAACGATAAAAATAATTTAGTCAATTAGATTTCGAATGGTATCAAGGTCGATTCGTTCGAGGGAATCGCAGATTAAATCCGCCTGTTGGAGTTTGTCGGCGGTTGTTGTATTTGTTACGGCGATGCATTTAGCATCGGCTGCTTACGCTAATTTGTTAGGGAAGATGAAATAAGTATGTGAAATGAGTATGATGTCCCCAATTTGTCCGTGAAAAAATCCCGCAACCATCTTGACAAAGGCTTGCTCATAGATGTCCCCAGATAGGCAAAATATGTATGGCGTCCCCGATAGCCCAAAAAAAACGTCCCCAGAAATTCGTGACTTGACCTCGTATCCATTAGTCAAAAGTAACGTCGAAGCCTTCCCTAGTTTCCGACTTCGAGATTTTGTAAGCACCACTCACGATTGCCATATAGGCAGTGTCATTTTTAGAAACGCAATACATCTGCAAAAAATGCTTCTTAGTAGTGTTTATCGGGAAAGCCTTTACCCAGATCCCGATTATTCTGCCGTCTCTCTTAAGGAACTCGATCCAACCGTGCTTTTCGTAGCCAATGGCGTTGGCTGCAGCGTTTATCTTTGATTTTAATTTGCTCATAAAAAGTCTTTTGAAAAAGTAGCGGATATTGTCGCCTAACGGTGGGGATTCATCGCTATTCTCCAAACCCTGTCGCAATCGTCCTTGATCGTAGCGCATATGTTTTGCTTGCGATACCACTCTAGCTTCCCTTTCTTCCTCAGCCTTCTGACTGAGCATCTCCTTATGTACTTCTAACGCGTCCTCCCGAAACCTCAGAGGTACATGTAAACAAGCAGGAGTTCTAGGGCTCTTATTCTTGGCGCAAGCCAATGCGTCGATCAGCTCATTTGTCGCGATACCGCGATCCGCAAGATCGTGGAATATAGCCTCTGCGTCTGAAAGATAGCTCAGACGTGCCAGCAATATAGCTTGGTTGAACAGCGAGGCTTCCCATTCGTGCGCAGAGCGCGGTACGTCACGGAAGGAATCTAGTGCTCCTTCAAGTTCGCCCTCATCAGCGAGGACGTGGCCAGTTATGAATTGCCGAGAGAATGGGTGTTGATTCTTTTCTGGTAAGGGCATGATAGCTCTCCTAAGTCACGCCCAATGTCGCAAGTTAACAGTATAAATGAAACTTATTATGGATGTGTCTGAATAAATTTTAAGTTTTTTCAAAAAGCATCTCCTTGAAAAATCTTGGAACCACCATCTTTTTTCTGCAACTTTTTAATTTTCTGTTTGTACTTCTTTTTCCTTTAACCAATCTATTTTTCCAAAATGCTCAACAGTTCTCTGAAGTCTGGGCTTGTCAACATGTCCGTACCTGACCAACAAGTAATCCATTATCATGTCGAGCGCTGCGTTGAAAATGGCTTGGTCTCCTTGGCCTTGCCAGAACTCGATGTCGAAGCGGCTTTCTTTATCGCTGATCCGTCCGTATGATTCTCTTATGTCTCGCATATCTTCTCTCATAAGGGGCTAAACGCCTGCGAAAGCAAAAAAACATCCCACCCATAACCATAGACGTACCACATTGGGTCGTTGCGAATGCTCCCATTACATCGTGAGTCTTAGACACTCCCAACAACTGGTTTTTCTTCGCTTATAGTAGAGATGATAGCACTGACCTTCTCAAAAAGCAATAGAAATCGTCCTCGAAATCTCGAATTCGGGTAAAGCGATTGGAATTCATATAGGCCCTTTGTGCGTGGATGACCAGCCAAGCAAAGCGCGTAGTTTTTGGCCAGGATTGAATTTGAAGGCACAGCCACTACGTCTTCTATCCAAATAGAAGCCGCCAAACCCGGGCAGCGTTATTCCTTTTCCACCTCGGAAAACTTCGTACATAGTATCGAGCACAGCATCTACCCAAGCCTGAGCTGTTGTCTGGTTAGACTTCATACGTTTCGCAACCCGGCTTACAAACTCGTCCTTATTGATTCGTTCAGCCATAATTATCTCTTCCCCAAAACTATTCTGCAGGTCTCATTTTCCAAATATCTATCCATCTCGTTCAGCATGACCGAAAGAACAGTCAGCTCGAGTCGAGCAGTTCACGAATCATATCGAGCTTTATCTGTTCGAGGGAGTCGCAGATTAAATCAGCTTCGGCAAGGTTTGCAGCGCTTGTGGAATTTGTTACGGCGATACATTTGGCGCCAGCGGCCCTGGCGGCCTGCACGCCGCTGGGGGCATCCTCAAAGACCACGCAATATTCAGGCTCTATATTCATCCGCCTTGCAGCAACAAGAAAAAGCTCGGGGTCGGGCTTTTTTCTTGTGATTTCACTTCCGGTGACATAGACCATCTTTTCGTACGGGACTTTTGCCGATTCCAAAATAGCCCGAGAAAGCTCAAGCGATGCAGATGTGGCAATAGCCAAGCGAAAGTCATGCCTGCGCAATGCGGTGTCAATCAGCTCCAACACACCTGGAAAGGCCGGCAGCGGTTCTTCTTTAATTGCTTTTATCAGATACCGCTCGCGCAGCTCGGCTGCGGCTTTGACCTGTTCGTCAGTCAGATTCATACTGTGGACCTCAGCCGCCGCCAGGACATACCGTTCAGCTCCCCTGCCGATGCCAGCTTCGAAGTCCTCGGGCTTGACACCTTTAACGTCGAACATGCCCTCGAAAACCCGGATGGTGGCCTTTGCATTGAGCGGCTCGGTGTCAGCGATGACACCATCAACGTCAAATATTAAGCCGTATAATCTGTCCATAGTTTCTAAAAGAATGATACCACTTCTGATTTTTTTTGCCACGTTTTTATATGTTGCGCATTTATAATGGTGATGATAGTTGGGACCTGTAAACCGGAGAGAATAATCAGCGTGGATAACGACAACAAAACAGCTGGCCAGAGCAATTTAATAATTGAGGCGTGTAGCAATCCCTCAGCTTTTGTGCGGTTGTATCGTAGCCATTATGACGCGGTTTTTCGCTATTGCGTGCACCGGCTTTTTGAAAGGCAGGCGGCCGAAGATGTTACTTGCGATGTATTTCTCAAAGTTGTTGAAAATATTCACTGTTTCAGAGGCAACGAACATCAATTTCGCAACTGGCTTTATAGAATTGCAACCAATGCCGTTAATAACTATTTGAGAACGACCGCTCGCCGAAACCGTCTGTTGAAAGTCGCTCGCGAGCAAGCTAACAGTCAGGTTGCTGACTGTGGAGAGTCGGCTGAGAAAATAGCTGTTTTGAGAGAGGCTGTATTTGCTTTGAGGCCGCGGTACCAAACTATCATCACACTGCGTTTTTTTGAGGACTTGAAATTGACCGAAATTGCCGAGGTGCTCGGTAGCAGTCCCGGCACGGTTCGCAGCCAATTGGCTCGGGCACTTGCCAAGCTGCGAAAGGTTTTGGACAAAGTGTCACAGAGAAATCAGAGGTAATCGAAAATGAACAATAACGAAAAACAATTTGAAGATTTCGTTAGTAAAATAAAGTTTGACGATATTCCTGACCCCAGCCATCGCGACAGGCTCGAACAGGACCTTCTTGCCGCTATAGCAAAGCAACCCCGGCAAATAAAAATATGGAGAATAATTATGAAAAGCAGAATGACAAAACTCGCCGCTGCGGCGGTGATAATCATAACGGTTTTATTCACTATCAACAGTCTTGATAATACAACGGCTTGGGCTCAAATAGCCCGGGCATTGGATGAAGTTGAAAACGCTCGTATCGATATGAAAATTATAACGGCAAATGGAAATCTGGAAGAACAACGGTATTTTTTCAAGAAGCCATATTTTTTGAGGGAAGAAAGGTCGGAATTTATTGCTATTGATGATGGTGTGAACTTTCTGCTTCTTAACAAACGGAACAAAACAGCTCAGTTTAAGGATTCACTGTCTGAATGGCAGCCAATCTCGAAACATCCTGAATTTAAAACTTTGGGATTGTTTCGCAGGAAACATACAGAGGGATTCGAGCTTAAAAAGTTAGTCGTTGAAAGCAATGAAACGACGCTGGTTTATTCTATTAAGTACCAAGAATTCGCGACGGGCAAAGCCTGGGTTGATGCTGCTACGATGCTGCCCTTACGGATAGAGGTTACTTTATCAGGAGAACTCGAACCTAACGCAGCAAAAGAAGGAGAAGCAGTTTTTAGTTATGAACCCATCTCCGACGAAGTCTTTTCAATGGAGATACCGGCAGGTTATGAAGAATTGCCGCGGAAAAAAAGTGGAGTTATGGGGGGGAAAGTCATCAATAGAGGAAGTAGTATATTTGCGGCTGCAATGGATAGAATGAAACATGCACGTACATTTTCATGTACAGCGATTTTCGAAGTCGCATATGAGGGTAGTGGGAAACGCGGGAAATATCTTTTGAAACAAAGATTGATGTTCAAAGAGCCGGACAGGGAACGTCATGAGAAACTGACGTCTGCGCCTCCGTGGCCGCAATATATAGGGGAGGTAACCATCTGGCATTACGGCAAGCGTCAGCAGCTACAGTTCAGGCCTTTTGACAAAACCGCTGAGTTCCATGATATGAGCTCCGATTATTTTATAGATGAAAAGACGGGTGAGCTAAAACTGACGCAGCTTAATACACGTCTTCGTGATCGGCTGCTTGAGTGGAGTGCAGGTGCGGTGGAGGATCTTGGTCGTGTTGAGCTTGAAGGCCAATCAGTGCGAATGCTTCAATCGCGTAAGGACAAGCGCATCACGACTGTGTGGGTTAATCCCGAGACCAGCTATCCGGTTCAGATTGAGCATAAATGGACGGACCAGAGCCGTTCGCCGGTGATGTACACCTCGATTCAAATAGATGCCGAACTGGATGATGCTCTCTTTAGCCTTGAACCGCCTGAGGGCTACACTCTTAGTGTGGATAAGTCGGCTTGGCCGGATGACAAAAAGAAAATAATGACCAAGGTAAAGTATCTGGGCTTGTGGTGTTTGAACTATGCGAACGATAACGATGACCAGTTTCCCGGCGAATTAGCGGAACTTGTGAAGGCAGGTATCATCACGGATGAGGTGCTAAAGAGGGTGCTGGCTGCGCCGGATGAGCCGGACGGCCTGCCTGTGATTCGGTACCGTCCGCCCCGCGCCAATGCAGATACGTCAACCGAGGTAATATTATTTGAAATTTTTGACCAGTGGCCGGAAGGCGGTGTTGTGGCGTGCTTCGCAGATGGCCATTGCGAGATAATTCCCGAACAAAATCGCTTTGAGGAGTTAATAAGGTAGTTCCCCAATACCTTTGAGAATAATCATAATGGTGTCTGCACCAAACTGAATACATTGTCGGGCAAGTTGTTCGACAATGTTTTTTTTGCGCTTTTAGGGAAGAACCGGTGTGCTTTAATTTCGCATTTGAAAAGTTCCCTATTTACTGGTACAATTCGGCCTCGTTTCTATTGATGTATAGATTTCCGCCCATTCGGCTTCGCTCAGGGCAGGCTTTTCGCGGGAATGACAAAAGGGCTGCAGAATAATAAAGGGCAGTGATGGCAGAAAGACTTGATAAGCATATCTTAAAAAATGGGATGGTACTTCTTGGCGAGCCAATGGAGGGGGTTGCATCGGTGGCGTTTGGTTTTATGCTTCCGGCCGGGGCGGCCTTGCTGCCCGATGGTTGCTGTGGGGCTGGAAGTGTCATTGCCGACTGGATTTTTCGTGGAGCGGGCAATAGAAACAGCAGGCAGCTTGGCGATGCACTTGACAGCCTTGGATTGGCGCGCAGCCGCTCAGTCGGCAGCTCGCATATAACTATCGGAGCGGCACTCGAAGCCGGCAACTTAGCACAGGCCCTGGATTTGTATGCGGATATTATACTTAAACCCAGCCTGGAGGATGACCAGTTTGAATTAGCCAGGCAATTAGCAATTGATGGTGTACTATCTCTGGACGATGACCCACGGCAAAAGGTTATGCTCAAATTGCGAGAGCAGTTCTATCCAAGCCCTTTGGGACGCAGTCCTGTTGGAGAAATTGCAGAATTAAAGGCTTTGACGGCTGAAAAGACAAAGCGGATTATAAATAACAATTTCAATCTTTTGCAGACAATATTCGCGGTTGCGGGTAAATACGACTTCGATGCGGTCTGTCACCAGATAGAAAAACTATTTGAGACTGAGCAGCAAAAAACCATCGAATCAGTAGAACTGGATTCCAAAGCCGGCAAATATACCCATATAGATAATGACGGCGCGCAGGTGCATATCGGCCTGATGACCAAGACCGTCAAACCGATGGATGAGGACTACTATAACGCCAGGGTGGCGGTATCGGTTCTTTCGGGCGGTATGAGCGCCAGACTATTTACAAAGGTAAGGGAAGAAAGAGGCCTGTGCTATGCAATCGGAGCAAAGTATCACTGCCTCAAAGATACGGCTGGTATAATGTGCTATGCAGGCACAACGCCGGATAAGGCTCAGGAAACGCTCGATTGTGTAGTCGGCGAGTTCGATAAGCTGAGCGATGGAATCAGCGAAGAGGAAATCCAAAGAGCCAAAGTTGGGCTGGAAAGCTCGCTGATTCTAAGCAGCGAATCGTCCAGCAGTCGAGCCGGCGCAATTGCAAGCGATTACTATATGTTAGGCAGGGTCCGAGGGCTGGATGAAATTAAGAATAAAATCGAAGAGACCAGCGTTGATTCGGTTTTAGGATTTTTGAGAAGCAATAAATTCAAAGACTTTACGGTCGTAACAATAGGACCAAAGCAGGTAACTGTTAAGTAGTATCTGTTGCTGAAAACAAAAACCGACGATGTCACCCCTGCGAAAGCAGGGGTCCAGAACGAAAAAGCTGGATTCCTGCTGGAGTTTATCCCGCACACGATGCGGGGCGGGAATGACAAATATGGATACATACGCTTCCCCTTGTTGGAAGGGGTTTTCGACCAACAGGCGTACTGTTTCCGCAACAGGAACTTAGTAGGACAAAATAACGTATGGAATTTAAGAAAGAGCAATTGGAGAACGGCTTAGATATAATCGGTGAGGTCAACAAATCCGCCAAATCGGCTGCGGTTGGTTTTTTCATCAAGACTGGCTCCCGCGACGAGAGCGAACAGATAAATGGGGTCTCGCATTTCCTGGAACATATGCTGTTCAAGGGCACCGAAAAGCTAAGCGCTCTCGAAGTTAATGAGGCGTTCGACAGAACAGGGGCGCAATTCAACGCCTTTACCAGTGAGGAAAATACGGTTTATTATGCCGCTGTTCTTCCGGAATATCTGCTCGAGGTAACAGGACTGTGGATAGAGCTGATGAGGCCGGCTCTGCGAGACGATGATTTCAGTATCGAAAAAAATGTAATCAAAGAAGAAATTGCAATGTATAAGGACCTGCCGAGCTTTGACGTTATGGACCGGTGCAGAACTCTGCATTTCGACAGTCATCCCTGCGGCAATAGTGTTCTGGGCAGTGAGGCAAGTATAGATAAACTGACGGCTGAGCAGATGCGGGACTATTTCGCCCGGAGGTACGCACCGAATAATATGGTATTAGCCTGTGCAGGCAATTTTGACTGGGACCAAATCTGTTCGATTGCTGCAGATTCCTGCAGCGAGTGGCGCCGGCAAACTGTCGGAAGGGAGCTGGAACATTATGGGGGCAGTAAAAAGAAAAAGAGGGTCGAAAAATCAAACCTGGCTCGCGAGCATATATGTCTGATGAGTGCCGGCCTGTCGGCTCAGGACCCGAGGAGGTTTGCCGCTTCGCTTTTGGGTATTATCGTCGGCGACAATGTCGGATCGCGATTCTTCTGGGATCTGGTTGACAAAGCATTAGCGGAGGCGGCAACAATGCAATTTGGGGCAATGGACGGCACAGGGGCGTTTTACAGTTATATAAGCTGCAGCACTGATAATGTCACGAAAGTACTTGATACCGTCAGTGGTATTTTCCAAAGTCTATCCAAAAAAGGCATAACCGAAGATGAATTAATAAAAGCAAAAAACAAGGTATTAAGCGCTTTGGTTATTAAGAATGAGCTGCCAATGGGTCGGCTGATTGACCTGGGTTTTAACTGGATATATCTGGAGCAGTATCGTACTGTCCAAGACGACATCAGTGCGATTAAGGCTGTTACTGTTGACGATGTTAATGTGCTGATAGAGCAGTTTAATCCGGGCGAATTTACGCAGCTTTCTCTTGGACCAGCACAGGACAGAAGACAGAGAACAGATTCTGATTCGTGATTTGTGACTTCTAATTTTTGCCCTATTCTGTGGGGATTGAGCAAGGAGAGAAAGGTATGGGTAGGCAAACAAAAATACGGTTTCCGGGGCGAGATGGGGCAACAGACGTCCGGCTAAATCGCCGGAGTTTTCTGAAGACGATTGGTTATGCAGCGGCTTCAACCAGAACGCTGTCGATATTGCCGGGCTGTGACGGTATAAACCAGATAACAGCAGCTCAAAGAAAACGTCCGAACGTGGTTTTAGTAATGACCGATGACCAGGGTTACGGCGACTTGGGCTGTCACGGCAATCCGGTTATTCAAACGCCTAATCTGGACAGGCTATATACGCAGAGCATCAGGCTGACGAACTTTCACGTTGGTCCTACCTGTTCGCCCACGCGTGCGGCGCTGATGACGGGACACTACTGCAATCAAACAGGCGTATGGCATACAATTATGGGCCGGTCGCTTTTGCGCAAAGACGAAGTAACGGTAGCCGATGTCTTCTCGGCGAGCGGCTATCGCACGGCTATCTTCGGCAAATGGCATTTAGGCGATAACTATCCGTTCCGGCCGCAGGACAGAGGATTCGGCGAAGTATTGGTCCATGGCGGAGGTGGAGTCGGGCAGGGGCCCGACTACTGGGGCAACGATTACTTCGATGACACCTACTTCCACAACGGCAGGTCGAAAAAGTTTGAGGGTTACTGTACTGATATATGGTTTGACGGCGCGATGAAATTCATCGACGCCAATAAGCATCGGCCTTTCTTCTGTTACATACCAACCAATGCACCGCACGGGCCATACAATGTCGCTGATAAATACAGCAAGCCATACAGGGACAAAGGCGTGGACAGCAGGCAGGCCAATTTTTATGGTATGATTACGAACATCGACGAGAATATGGGCCGGCTTATGCACCGCCTTAAACAATTAGGTCTGGAAGACAACACCATTTTGATTTTTATGACCGACAACGGAACCTCGGGCGGCTACAGCGGAGGGATGCGGGGCAAGAAAGGCTCAGAGTATGAGGGTGGTCACCGCGTGCCGTGTTTTATCCGCTGGCCTGACGGCGGTCTGACGGGCGGTAGTGACATCGACCGGCTCACCGCCCACATTGACCTGTTGCCGACACTTATCGAGATGTGCGGGCTTAAAGAGCCCCGCGGAGTGAAGTTCGATGGCGACAGTCTTGTTCAGCTTTTGAAGGGTCAGGACGAGAACTGGCCTGACCGTACATTGATTACCGACTCTCAGCGGATTGAACATCCGGAAAAGTGGCGTAAAAGCGCGGTTATGACCGACCGCTGGCGGCTGGTAAACGGCAAGGAGCTTTATGATATAAAGGCAGACCCGGGCCAAAAAAATGACATTGCCGATAGGCAACCCCAGGTCGTCGAGAAACTGCGCAAGGCTTATGAAGACTGGTGGGCCGATGTTTCGCTGCGTTTCGATGAGTATTGCGAAATCATTATCGGCTCGGACAAACAGAATCCCACTCGACTAATGTCACACGACTGGCATACCCAGAAAGTGCCGTGGAACCAGGGTGCTGTCCTCAGCGGGATGCAGGCCAACGGTTTCTGGGCGGTGGAAGTTGCCCGCGATGGCAGGTATCAGTTTGAGTTGCGGCGCTGGCCGAAGGAATTGGATGCGCCCATCAACGAAACCATCCCCGGCGGCAAGGCCATTACCGCCACCAAGGCCCGACTCAAAATTGCAGATGCGGATATGACTATGCCAGTTCCCAGAGACGCTCACGCCGTAACGTTCCGTCTACAACTCAAAGCCGGCAAGACACGTCTGCAAACATGGTTTACGGATAACAGGGGCAATTCTCGTGGTGCTTATTATGTCTATGCGAAACGTCTATAATGGGAATTACGGAAAGGATAATGAATAAGCAAACACGAAGAGAATTTTTGAAGAAAGCCGGTGCTTTAGCACTCTCGGCCGAAGCGATATCGGTATTGCCCGGCTGTGCAGGTACAAACCAAATAACAGCAGAAGGAAGAAAACGGCCGAATGTCATTCTCATTATGACCGACGACCAGGGCTGGGGTGACATTCATTCGCACGGCAACGACAAAATCGACACACCGGTTACGGATAAACTCGCTGCTAATGGAGCCCGGTTTGACCGGTTTTTTGTCAGTCCCGTTTGCGCCCCGACCCGTGCGAGTCTGCTGACCGGCCGCTACCACCTGCGCTCCGGCACCCACGGCGTAACCCGCGGCTACGAGAACATGCGCAGCGAAGAAATTACAATCGCCGAGGCGCTTAGGCAGGCAGGCTACGCTACCGGCTGCTTCGGTAAGTGGCATAACGGCGCCCATTACCCCTACCATCCGAATGGACAGGGCTTCGATGAGTTCTTAGGATTCTGCTGCGGACACTGGAACAACTACTTCGATACGACGCTCGATAGAAACGGTCAGCTAATCAAAACCGAGGGTTACATTACCGATGTCTTTACCGATGCGGCGCTGCGGTTCATTGAAAAGAACAAAAACCGGGCCTTTTTCTGTTATATACCTTACAACGCCCCGCACTCGCCATTCCAGGTGCCCGACAAATACTTTGATAAGTACAAGGCCCGGGGACTTGATGATAAAACCGCCTGCGTCTATGGGATGTGCGAAAATATCGACGACAACCTCGGCCGTATCCTGAAGCGCCTTGAACAATTGGAGTTGAGCGACAATACAATCGTTCTCTTCCTTACGGACAACGGGCCTAACACCGACCGGTACAATGGAGATATGAAAGGCCGAAAGGGAAGTACGCATGAAGGAGGCATTCGTGTCCCGTTGTTCGTCCGCTGGCCCGGACACATCACCCCCGGCACCACTATTACCCAGATTGCCGCCCACATCGACCTGTTTGCCACAATCATCGAACTGTGCGGCGTACCTATGCCCAAAACGCTGCCGCAGGATGGTCTGAGCCTGGTGCCGCTGCTCAAGGGTGAAACTGCGAGCCGGCCTGACCGTATGATATTTACATTTAGAACGCCGAGTGGCCGAACTGGTCAGATTCCTGGTTCGGTCCGCACACAGCGCTGGCGGGCCGTCAAAGCCGGTAAACGCTGGGAGCTTTATGATATGGTCGATGACCCGGGGCAGAAAGAAAACGTCGCTAATAAATATCCAGAGGTCGCCACAAGGCTTAGCGCTGCTTACGAAACAATGCTTCAAGATGTAAGCAAAACCGGCTTCGACCCTCTGCCTATTCATATAGGTTATCCTCATTGGCCGGTGGTTACGCTGCCTGGGCATGAGGCCTTTTTGGAACCACCTTCAAAGGAAGGGATTAGTTATCTGGGCCGTTCCGGCTGGGCCAACGATTATGTTACGAACTGGACCAGCACCGAAGCGTATCCGTGGTGGCCGGTCGAGGTGGTCGAAGCAGGCCGTTTTGAGGTAACGTTGATGTATGTCTGTTCGGAGGACAACATCGGCGTAAGGGTGCGTGTGGAAATCGGCGGGAAGAGTTTGGAGGGCGTGGTAAGCAAAGCGCATAATCCCGAACCTATCCCAAGTCCCGACCGTGTTCCTCGCGGCGAAGTCTTTGAAAAAATCTGGGCACCGCTGAGGCTCGGCAATGTTAGGCTGGACAGGGGACGAACAACTCTTTGTGTCAAGGCCCTTGAAATACCCGGAGAGAAGGCAATAGACCTTAAGGCAGTGCGATTGAAGAGGTTATAGCGGTGAGCGAGACTGATACTAATAGACAAAATGATACTAAGGACCTTCCAACCGAACCAGCCGGCGCAGTCCGGGAAGCGAGTGAACCCCGCCCATCTGATGGGCGGGGTGGAATACCGAAGTTTGACTTAGCCGAACAGATTTTGGCCGAGCAGCGAAAAATCACGGCGATAAGAAGAAAGGCCCCCGGCAAGCCCCAGCGACTCCCGTCGCAAGACGGGGCTGCAGGTAAGAAAAATGAGCCTCCCGCGAAGGAGGGGGAAGCTGAACCAATCGGCTACCCAGCCCGTCAAAAGACGGGCGGGGTTCAGCAGCCGCCATTGACGTTATCAGAACAGGGTCAAATTATTGCAGAGATTGTGGCAAAAGATATTGAAAAGTTGAGCCGGGGCGATACTTCAAGCCTCCGAAGACCGGATTTCACCCCGCCCATCGGATGGGCGGGGTTCAGCGACACAAAAATACACCCAGAATAAAATACCACTCCACAGATGGGACCGTGCGTAGCCTGTCTCTGATCCGCCCTAACGTGTTAGGACCTCGATTTCCTCTGTGGTCAGCGCCGCGTCATAGATACGAACATCATCAATCAGGCCGGAGAAGAAAGTACCTGTACCAAGGGCCTGGCCGGCACCAAAGTAAAGACCTCCGCTCGATTGTACTCCACCTACATAACCGGCATCCACAACAACCTCTGCGCCATCTACGTACAAACGCCTTTTCATTGCGATAATATCAAACACGAGGCCGACGTGATGCCATTGACCATCAGTGATTACCGACTCCGACTCTAATGGGCCGAAGTAGATATCCATTAATCCGGTCATAAGGCTGCCGTCCGACGGATTTGCGCCAAGCCATGTGCTTCCGGGGTTAGTGGTTGGTCCCACAGGGGTATCGATAGTAGTATCTGCCTGGGAGATAATCACCTGGCCGGGCAAACCGCCTTTGAGCCAGGCAAAAACGCTGAATGAACCATCAGCGGGATTCAGGATAAAATTGGTCTCAACACAATCATCGATACCGTCAAGGAGCAATGCACCATCTATCATGCCACCTGTAGTTTGCCAAGCAGGTTCTCCATGAAGCGTTGCGTCGTATTCGCCGATGCTATCGTAAGCAGTGTCACCTGCTTCCTCATCCAGCTTCCATTGCGCAATCAGACGATAGTCCTCAAACAAGTGTTCAGCGAGGACGATAAGGTCCTGGACATCTACGATGCTGTCTCCGATAGGCGTCGGACCGATGTCACACAATGGGTAGTCCTCACCCCAGTGGTCAACAATTATACACATGTCGGCAGAATCGACAACTCGATCACCATTGAGGTCAACGACGGGGAGGATTGGAGCCTGCCATATGTCCCAACCACCATACCCACCAGTTCGATCGGAGTGGAAGCGGATCGCAAATCCGTCGGCGGAGATGTTCGGGCACCGCTCGTCAGCCGAACTGTTTACAACCGGCCCAATATTGATGGGTTCCTTCCAAGGGTCGCTTGCCGTGTCCCTCGTCGTCACATACATGTCATGTCCGCCGACACCACCCGGCTTGCCGGAGCTAAAGAGAAGAGTACGGCCGTCCGCAGTAGTGTGTGGACCAAAGTCCCAGGTCGAAGTGTTGATAGTTGGCCCAAGATTCACAGGCTCTCCCCAAGGGTCGGAGAGAGTTGCACGCGTTGTCACCCATATATCAAAATCACCATATCCACCAAGACAACGGGAGCTAAAGTAGAGCGACAGACCGTCTGCCGAGATGTAGTTGCCATCCTCAAAATACGGACTGTTGAGAGTTGGTCCAAGGTTGACCGGTTCTCCCCAGGGATCGTCTTTCGTTGCTCGCGTGGTGACATACAGGTCCGGCTCACCCGACCCACCAGGTCGATCAGAGGCAAAGAAGAGGGATAGGCCGTCGGCTGAGATATTCGAGGCGCCGTCCCAGTAACTTGTGTTGACGGTTGGGCCAAGATTCACAGGTTCTCCCCATGAGTCATTAGTTGTAGCCCGCGTTGTTACCCACATGTCGTTACTACCAAAACCACTTGGCCGGTCGCATTCGAAGTAGAGTTCCAGCCCATCGGCAGTTACGCTCGGAGCACCCTCAATAGATGCACTGTTGACCGTTGGGCCAAGGTTAGTGGGCTCGCCGAAAGTGAAATCTGCTTTCGCAATATCCGCAGTTAGCCCCAATACTAAGACCAAAATTGCTAAAATTTTTGTCGTTTTCATCTATTTCTCCTTTCCGAAAAATTGTTAAACCAGCGTATTTGAATGTCACGCTTTACATAGAGATCAGACAAGCATCCCCATCCCTGTTCTTGCTTTCGTAAGAAAACAGGGGGACGAGGCTGCCACCCGTCTGCGAGATTCTTCGCTGCGCTCAGAATGACATATGAATTGAACGCCATTTTGACTTCTCCTCCAAAAAGCTTTTTATAGCAATATCGGCAATCAATGAATAAAATTGGTATTAGACGTGAGTTTAATGCTATACCATCTTTCCTGTACTTTTCAAGAGAAAAAAACGAAAAAATCTGTGATACGTATCAATCGGTGCGATGAGTAGTTCTTGTTACGGAAACAGTATTTGTCATTCCCGCCCCGCATCGTGTGCGGGATAAACTCCAGCGGGAATCCAGCTTTTTCGCCCTGGGTCCCTGCTCCTTCGACCCATTCGACTGCGCTCAGGGCAGGCTTCGCTCAGGACAGGTTTCGCAGGGGTGACATCGTCGGTTTTTACTTTCCAAAACAGATACTAATTATCTTATATGTACTCTACCGTTGCCGGGGGCTTGGGAGTCAAGTCGTATAGACAGCGGTTGACGTCATCAATCTCACTAATAATACGCTCACATATATGCTGAAGCTTGTCCCAGGGCAGTATGGTGGCCGTTGCGGTCCGGGCATCGGTGCTTTCAATACAACGGACAACAATAATCTGGCCAAATTCGCGTTTGTTGTCCCGGATACCCGTTGCGCGGTCGCTCAGTAATACGGCCATATACTGGAACGCTCCACTGTCTCTAAGCTCTTCTTCGACAATTGCCGTTGCGGCGCGTACGGTTGTCAGCCGCTCCCGCGTCACTTCACCGACGATTCGGGTCGCCAGTGCCGGGCCGGGAAATGGTATCCGCTGAGAGATTTCAGCCGGCAGCTTTAGAAACTCACAGACTTCGCGAACGCCGTCTTTTCGCAAGGTCTTGAGCGGTTCGAGGACCGAATAGCCGTAAGCTTCTTCAGGGTCGATGCCAAGCTGAGCAAGAATATTGTGCTGACGTTTGATGCCGGCTATCGTCTCTTCGATATCGGTCAGAATAGTACCGTGGAGCAGGAACTTCGCACCGGATTCCCTGACGAGGCGGCTGAACACCTTCGCGTAAAATGTATCGGTGATGGCCTGCCGTTTTTCTTCCGGGTCGGTCAGGCCGGCCAGCGCAGAAAGAAACTCCTCCCGGGCATCCACTAATTCGACAGGTATTCCCATATCCGCAAAGGTCTTGACCACCCGCTGGGGTTCGCCCTGGCGCATTAGGGCATTGTCAACAAAGACCGTTTTGAACTGCTCCCCAAGAGCGCGATGGCCGAGCACCGTTACAAGAGAGCTGTCGACGCCACCGCTGAGGGCGTTAATAGCCGTTGCATCTCCCACCGTTTGCTTGATTTGGGAGATTTGTTCCTCGACGAATTTCTTGCAATCCATTGTTACAACCTCCATGTGAACTCCTTTCTTTGATAATAAAGCAGGTTCAAGTTCGATGGTGGAACTTTAGCAGGTTGGCCGGGAAGCGTCAAGAATAGAATCAAATATATCCAAAGCAGGGTGTGGCCGGATTTTTTGGCAAGTGATTTTGGCCTTATCGGAGAAATTGGGTTTGTTTTGGGTTTGTTTTTTTGGGGCCTGAGGGCGGTTTCATTTTCATAATCCTCTATAAAATATAAGTTTACGTTCATTTTGGGCCTTTCGGAGATTGGGTTTGTTTTGGGTTTGTTTTTTGGGGTGCTAAACAATCGTTTTTTCTGTAATCCTTTGTTAAAGTTAAGTTTACGTTCATTTTGGCCATTTCGGAAATTGGGTTTGTTTATTCGGACTATAAAATCATCTTTTTTTCTGTATCCCTTTGTTATAAGAGAGCTTACAATCATTTGGGCTTTTTTGAAATTGGGTTTGAATTGGGTTTGTTTATTCCACTTAGCCAAGTGTCCAATTTCACATATTTACTTGTTATAAAAGAGTTTACGTTGATTTGGGCGTACTTGACATTGGGTTTGTTTTGCATAAAAAGGTTAATTTGTAGAGAGTTCTCGACAGATGTAGAGGGACGAGGACCCCATTAGAGTAAACGACACTCTAACGGGGCAAGCAGATGAGAGGTGGCTTATAGGCACGTAAATATCTGGTGCCTTATAGGCACGTAAATACAGGGCCTTATAGGCAGGTAAGTTAGTGAAGAGTGAGCTAAAGTGCCTAAAGTGAGCTAAAGTTGGATTATCGATGCTTGTAAATGGTTCATAGTTCATGGTTCATTGGTTAATTTAGTTAATATGGTTAATTTGGTTAAATGGCTCATTGGTTATTTTTTGAGAATTTTTGCCACCAAGTCACGAAGACTCGAAGGAAACCACGGATTACACAGATTTTCACGGATTAGAGAAATATAAAAAGTGCCACAGAGCACACAGAGACCACAGAGCTAGTTGGCTGGCGGTGCATCCTCGGCACAAATCCGGGCTAATGCGAGCATCGCCCGCAGCTTGTCCCTCGGCCGCTGGGCAACTTTACAGTTGCCCACTTGAAAACAAGTACGCCAGCCTGCTCTTTGAAGCTGACTGAAACGGTTCATAGGATTAACTATCGACCATTCAATAACGATGCTTTTTGGCGTGTATCTGCTGATACGAAAACGTGCGGTTCTCCGCTATATCTTCGCCTACTGGCGGTTTATGTTAGCCTGCCAGCCCCTAAGGGGCAGGCGAACATGCGGGTATTTTAACATTTTTCAAACATAAGTCAACAAAAAAACGGCCCAAAATGCAATTTTTTTGCACGACCTGGTGATTTATGGCGTTATGTTGTAGCTATTTGGAGTTTGAGAGGATAGTTCGGTGATGGGTGTGAGGGAAAACGCAATGGGCTTTAAGGAATGGTTATGAAATTATTTCGATTCAATATTGTGTAGTTTAACAGGACCAATCTCATTAAAGAAGCCTACCTTTAGACCAGGTGTGAATTCGGCGAACAAATTTGAAATCTTCCCCTGTTTATCTACAAACTGATATTCTTTCCCGTCAACCTTAAATTGGAAAAGCTTCTTTGATTTGTCAATCTCTATATCGACTGGAAAAATCGCTTTTTTTAAAGGTGGGTGTTTGTCTTTTGCAAACATAATCGGTATCCAAAAGTATCTCTGCGTGCAACGAAGAAGACAGTTCGGTTTATCTGGATGACGCCTGTTATCGAGTCGCAACATCTTGAAATTGCCGTCATCTTTGAAATTGAAAACAAAATTGAATATCGAGTTATGCGGTAGTTCCAGATTGAAAGACAAAGATAAACTCTCTGTTACGATAGACTTAGTAGTAATAAATGAATACAATCTTGTACGGTCCCAGTTCAGATGGAGAACATGCTCTTTATCGTAGTCAGGACTACCGGCGACCTTTTGGTAAATATCTTTACCTATAAATATGTTTTGAGACAGATAACTAAGCGTTACGTTAAGCAATCCCAGAGCCATTTGGGCTTGACCTAAATCAATAGCCCAGGCTTTTTGCTTTTGTGCTTGGGGGTGAATGAAGTTCCTATAGTCTCTAAAAAGCTTATATGTTTTCTCCAATCCTTCAATTTTAGGTAATATGCCAATGTCTCTTAAAAGAGTGTAAAATTCATCTATTGAAATCTTATCAAATCGTTTTGGTTTTCCTTTTTGCGTAGTGGGGTATGTAGTTAAGTTTCTAATATCATCCTCAAAAATTTCAGCAAGATGTTTGAATATGCCTTCTATGGTGCTGACCGATAGAAAGATGATGCTGTAGTTTGCATTTACTGTAAAAACTCTATCTATTTCATTCAATCGGTCATACAAAATATTTCTGAAATCGATGTCGTCAATGAAAGATATCTCTTTCCTGGTAATTTCAGTTTGTTTTTCCATTACAATATGTTCTTTTGTTCTGAAGTTCTTCAATTAGAAGGCCGTGGTAAAATAGACTGTTGTATAACTACTGGCCATATAATCACCATATAAGAATCCCGTTGCCGTTTCATTGTCCGCATAACCGCTATGCGAAACATACACGAAAGGAGCGAGATTTGCAAGAAAAACCTTTATTTACTGGGCTATGATTGTTGCAATTATTGATAGGCCAATAGTATGATATTGGAGCGAGTTTTTTTGGTTTTGATGATGGCGAGAATGATTGGGTATATGTTGACGTGGACTATGTATGGGACGTGGTTGCAGGGAGATAAACGTGGATATATTAAGGACGGCGAGGTGCTTGGAGAAGACAGGCGTCTGTACGAGGTTAATCAGGGGCGTCTAAAGGGAAGGGCCAGGAGGCTCGACAAGAGAGACAAGATAGTCGTGCGAGATGCAATACTGTCAGAAGCGAAAAGGCTGGGTCAGGAAATCCTGGCAATCGCAGTGTGTTCGAATCACGTTCACGTAGTCGTTAACTGCATAGACGAGCCCTTTGAAGTTGCGGTGGCCCGATACAAGAAAGCCGGGCGGGTGGCGCTGCGCGAGACAGGATTCGAGGGGAGGGTTTGGACTCGGGGTTATGATAAGCGGTTTTGCTTTGATGAGGCGTCTTTGGAAGAGCGGATTCGGTATGTGCAGGGGCACGATTCATAGAAATACGAACAAAGGATTTGATGGTCGCTGGTTGTTTGGGGGGAGAACCCCGGGTGGAACCCGGGGCTAAGCGAGGCGGAGGCCCTGGCGGTGCCAGGGCGGTTTTTTAATTGACCCCCAAATAAATCCTTCGACTCCTTCGGTAGAACTCAGGACATGCTTGCTCAGGACAGGTTTGGGGGGTAAATAGTATTGCGATTGCTTTTGTGCCTTATAGGCACATAAGCTCTTAATCAGCGGGGCCAGGCTAAGGGGAACGTTTCCTCACGGAGATGGGCGTCAACATGGCCATCGAGGAAAGCACAATTGCCCTTTCCTCCCAACGGATTCCCGGATGGAGCATAATGAAAACCCGCAATAACATCCCAGAACTGCCCCACGCCTTCGGGGCCGGGCTTGATGAGGCGGTAGCTGCCGGTTTGGCTAAGCCATCCTGCTATCATGGAATCGTCACCTGGAACCATATAAGTGTCATTGAGGCCGGAGACGTTATATCGAGTATCAACCAGGGCGCTTTCCTCGGTGAATGAAAATGTCTCTGCAGGACGCTTGACTTCGGAGAGCTTCATTACTCTCGATTTTTTTACGCTATCGCCGGGGCTGCCCAGATATGCGTTCATAGTATAATTGTACCAGGGCAAATAGTTCTTGAGATTGCCGGCATCGGCTTGATAAAAGTGGTCCTGGGAGGCACTGTGGGATATCCGGGCAAAAGTTGGACAGATGAAAGCCCGTGCATCCTGCAGATAGGGGAAAAATGGGCTCGCATATTCCGGATGGTTTCTAAGATACAAGTCCCCATTGCACCAACGCAGGTGGATTGGACTGATGAGTCCCGACTCCACAGGATAAGGAGCCGTCTGCGAAAAATAACAACTGCTTGGATTACAAAATGTGTCGTCGTTATCCGTAGTATACATTTGTATCGCGAGGGTATAATTTTTCAGGTTGGCTTTGCATGCTGCGCGTTGTCCCTGCTCTCTGGCTTTGTTGAGGGCCGGCAGGAGAATTGCCATCAACAACGCAATAATGGCGATCACCACCAATAATTCTATCAGGGTAAAGCCTTTTCTTCTTGCCATCGCAGTCTCTCCTTCACAAATGGTTAATTAGTGAGTGGACAACTCACAACTCACTAAATTTGCTTTCTATTCCGTTATTATAACAAATCTAACCTGAAATTACCACTGTCCTGCATTTTTTTTCTGCTGAGCGGAGTCTGCTCGATAACAAAATTATTTGATTAAAGACGAGAACATTTGTATTATTAAGGCAAGTCTGATACTTTGGAGCAATTGAGATGCTTAGCCGTGTGGTTAAAGGCTCGGCCGGAGTGATAGCGAACACATAAGGCTTCTGCAAAATGGAGGTTAGGCATAACGCCAAAACATATAAGAATTAAGCAAAATTGAGGTTAGGCATATATTATTTAAGAAAATCAGGTTTTTTATTTTCTTAAATAATCAAGTAACTGTCTGCCGGGCAATAATTTATTGTTTGAAAAGAAAAAATTAAAAGACAATTTTTTCTTTTCAAAGTATGCCTAACCTCGATTTTGCAAAAAGACTTAAAACCTATCATAAAGGAGATAGACTATGAGCGGCATTTTTGGAGTAGTCTCGAAGGGGAATTGTGTGGAAACTCTCTTCTATGGCACGGATTATCATTCACACCTTGGAACAGAATACGGCGGCCTGGCAGTCCTTGGAGAGGATTTTTCCCGCCAGATCCGTGACGTAAGCCAGAGCCAGTTTAAGTCAAAATTCTATGACGCTTATAAGCATATGAAGGGCAATAAAGGAATCGGTGTTATCAGCGCATCCGATGAACAGCCTATTTATCTAAACTCAAAATTCGGGCCATTTTGTATAGCTACGAACGGAATTGTAGAAAACACCGAAGAGCTGGCAGCAAAGCTGTTAAAGAAAGGGATATCTTTTAGCGAGGTGAGCAAGAAAGTAGTTAATGCCACAGAGTTAATAGCAAAATTGATCAACCAGGGAAACAACTTGATAGACGGCATAGAGAAGATGTTTAGCGCTATAGAAGGCTCTTGCTCACTCTTGTTACTCAATAGAGCGGGAATATATGCAGCAAGAGACCGATTTGGATATACACCACTTATTATCGGCAAGCGCGAAGATGCATGGGCAGTGACGAGTGAGACCAGCGCTTTTCCAAATAATGGCTTTGAGATAACAAAACACATTGAACCGGGAGAGATAATCCTGATAAATGAAGATGGCATTGTGCAAAGAAGGCCGGGCGGCCGAAGCGTCAATCAGATTTGCGCATTTCTCTGGATATATACCGGCTTTCCTGCATCGACCTATGAAGGAATAAATGTAGAGGTAGTCAGGGAAAGATGTGGGCGTTTCCTTGCAAAGCGCGATAAGGATATTGATGTTGACCTGGTTTCCGGCGTTCCTGACTCCGGATGCGCCCATGGATTAGGCTATGCGATGGAGTCCGGCAAACCTTTCAGACGCCCCCTTGTTAAATACACACCAGGTTATGGTAGAAGTTATACTCCACCTTTGCAACAGACACGCGACCTCATTGCAAAGATGAAGCTCATTCCCATTAAGGAGGTAATTGAAGGTAACAGCATTGTTGTATGTGAGGATTCTATAGTGAGGGGAACCCAGCTCAAGAACTTTACAATAAAAAAACTCTGGGATTGCGGCGCCAGAGAGATACACATAAGACCGGCCTGCCCACCGCTGATGTTTCCGTGCAGGTTCAATCTTTCCACTCGCTCCATCAATGAGCTTGCAGCCCGTAAAGCCATTCGTGGTCTCGAAGGTTATGACTTAGAGGATGTGTCGGAATATATAGACCATAATTCTAAAAAATACAAACAAATGGTGAAATGGATTGCTAAGGATTTAGGAGTCTCAACACTTAGATATCAGACCGTGGATGATATGGTTAAGGCCATCGGGCGGCCGAGAAAGAATCTATGTCTCTATTGCTGGACCGGCGAATGTCCAAAATCAGCATGTCCAAAATCAGCAATAGAAATAGTGGAAGCAAAGAAAGCATCTGTAAAGAAAACAACAGAAAGAAAAGCCGCACTCAATCCGAGATTTTTGTAAATCCTCGTCGTCTGAATTTGCCGAGTGGACTTGATGAGAGACGATGGATACGAACTTTTTGGACCAACAACCATGATGGAAACGGTATGTTCCCAAAGATTCCAAAGCAGACTCCGCCGACCCGTCCTCCGCAGCAGCCCCGCTACGGAGGGTAGAAGCAGCTACGTCGCTTAGCGAAGGCGGATGCGAAATCTTAGATTCTCATGGAGCAAGAATCATGACCAGGACGCAAAGCAATAGACATCACTCAGATTCATTCACTTCGACAATGAAGGTGGCTGCTCTGGTACTGAGCACTTTCGGGGCCTTAATGTTCGGCATTGTGGAACCGATTGGGGCCGTCCCAGGCGGGATGACTCAGAGGGGTAACTTTCGCAGGCCGACTAATGATGATGAGCTGAAGTACTGGCTCAAGAATATGATCTGGTACCATCGCTTCACGAACGTCGAGATAGCTGCTGCGACCGGTCTAACAAACAACGAGATCGTCACGGCGATGGAGAAGTTTAACATTCGCCGGGACAATCGTATTGAACCGGATGGGGAGCTGGCTCTGTTTGTGCTGCCGTATCCGGGAGGGCGACATCCGCGAATAGGCTTTGTGGAAGGAGCTATCGACCCGCAGCGAGAAACAAAGTTCAGCGTCTTTACGCCCTGGGACCGCGACAGCTATGTCGTGGTCGATGTGCCCGAAGCCATCTGGTCGAATTTAGGGCTGACCTATCTGGCCCATACACATATAGACACGGTCTGGACCAAGCAGGGCATCACTCTGCCAAAGCTGGAATGGAAGCGCCGTCCCAAGGGAATGCTGGATATCGAGCGAGAGCTTCCGAACGCCATCGCATTCGGGGTGAAGGTCAAGCCGACGAAGGAAGCGGTGCGAATGGAAATGTGGCTCAGGAACGGCACAAAGCAGCAATTGAGTGATTTGCGGATACAAAACTGCGTGATGACAAAGATGGCAGCGGGCTTCGAGCAGCAAACTAATGACAATAAGGTCTTTACTAATCCTTATGTAGCCTGCCGATCCAGCGACCACAAGCGCTGGATTATCACTGCCTGGGAGAACTGTCACCGTTCCTGGGGCAACCAGAGTTGCCCGTGCTTTCATTCGGACCCGAATTTCGCCGATTTAGGGCCGGGCCAGACCGCCCACCTTCGCGGCTGGCTTTCGTTCTACGAGGGAGAAGACATCGAAGCAGAGTTCAGACGCATTGAGTCAACCGGCTGGCGAAGCAAGTGAACAAACTGTAGAGGGCCCTCTGGCCGAATCAGATGCAAGGCAGTGATTTGTGATTGACGATTTTCGATTCTTTCTTCGTAGCTGCCGCCGTTTACTTCGCCAAACGAAGCAGCGGGAGCGAAGAATGAACTGCCGATTTTATTTGAGCTCGTTGAGATGTGTTGCATAATTCGAGAGATTATCCTTGACGGGAAAGCGGCTAATTTGGTATAAATAAGATTGTTTAGGCTTGAACCGGCATGGAGCCCACCCTGAGCAAAAAGCCTGCCCTGAGTAAGCCGTTGCCCTGAGCCCGTTCGGCTACGCTCAGGGTAAACTCCGTCGAAGGGTCGAATGAAAGGTTATCTGTGGATTCCGGTTGTCGGGCTTGCTGAATTGTGGAGTCTTTTTCGATATAGGAGGAGTTATTATACAAGACACAGAATTTTAACAGCTTCGTGCTCGCACCCCCTTGTCTGCTGCCTGCACCCGTTGGGTAGCCGCAGGCACGGGTGTCGCAGACTGCAAAGGGGGTAACGCGAGTACAGGTGCTTTACAAGTGGGCATTTTTGCATTTCAATTAACAACCTGTATTTAATTTTTGAAGGAGGATTGTTATGTGTAAGAAATTTATTTACCTGTTTTCTTTTGTCTTGGTGCTTGGCGTAGCAAGTAATGTTCAGGCCGTGCCATTTAGTTTGGTGCCTACGTTTGATGGGCACGTCAGCAATGACGCAGATGAGGGGCCGGATACAAGCCCAGGCGGAACAGGCATGCATATACGCGATGTTAGCAGTAGACGCCGTGTGGGATTCGTGACATACGATCTCTCTGAGATTAAATCTCAAGGTGCCATTTTCTCAAATATGAGCTTCAGTAATTACGGGCATGACACCGGAGTCGTTAACGTCTATGGGGTTCTTGAGGCATATGAAGACCTCGTTGCCGAGGGAATCACCTGGAACACTGCTCCTGGTGTTCAGAATGACCCCACCCCAGAGCTCGATTCGGGGGTTCTTCTGGACCTGGCCGACGTGACCGATATATTGTTGACATTTAATGCGCCCCCTCGAGGAACAAGGGAGTCAACCGAAACAAGTGAGGCCTTAGCAGATTTCCTCAACAACGACACTAATGGATTTGTAGCGTTTATGTTTGCGTCTCCAGCGGGCGGTAATGCTATCGTACGAACCATCGAAATGGGGGAAGATGGCGGGATGTGGCTTGAGGGAGATATTGGGGGCTTTCTCGAAACGGCACGGAATCCTGAACCTGCTGATGGTGCTTTACTTGCGGATACATGGGTAACCCTTGGCTGGAGGCCGGGAGATTTTGCCATTTCGCATGATGTCTATTTAGGCGAAAATTTCGACGATGTGAATGATGGTACTGTTGATACATTTCAGGGAAATCAGACCTCAACGTTTTTTGTTGTCGGCTTTCCCGGATTTCCTTATCCGGATGGCCTTGTCCCTGGCACGACTTACTACTGGCGAATCGATGAGGTCAATGACACCGAGCCGAATAGTCCGTGGAGGGGTGACGTCTGGAGCTTTGCGGTCCCGCCCAAGACCGCATACAATCCCGACCCGACTGACCGTGCCGAGCTGGTAAACCCGGATGTAAGGCTTAGCTGGACAGCAGGTTTCGGTTCGAAATTGCACACCGTATATTTCGGTGACAATTTTGACGATGTGAACAATGCCGCCGGGGGTCTCCCACAGGGAGAGACAACCTATACTCCCGGCACACTTAAATTGGCTAAGACTTACTACTGGCGGGTCGATGAGTTTGATGCCGTCGCCACGTATAAAGGTGACGTCTGGAGCTTTACTACTCAGGGCGCCGTCGGGAGCCCGGATCCGGCTAATGGCGCTGTGGATGTAGAGCATACGCCGGTTCTTACCTGGTCGCCGGGAGTCTATGCTGCTTCGCATCAGGTGTACTTCGGTACAGATAAAGAGGTCGTACGCAATGCTGATACTGGCTCGCCGGAGTATAAAGGCACCAGGGACCTTGGCTCTGTGAGCTATGACCCCGGAAAACTTGAGTGGGATAGCACTTACTACTGGAGGATTGATGAGGCCAATAACGCCAATCCAGACAGTCCGTGGACAGGCATCCTCTGGAGCTTTACGACAGCCAACTTCCTTGTCGTGGACGATTTTGAATCCTACAATGACCTTGATCCCGATGACCCCGAAAGCAACAGGATATTTAATGTGTGGATAGACGGATACGACGACCCGACAAACGGTTCTCTTGTTGGTTATGATAATCCTCCATTTGCCGAGCAAACTATCGTTCACGGAGGCAACCAATCGATGCCGCTCTACTACGACAATAGTGTCGGTTACTCTGAGGCGACGTTGACATTGACTTACCCGCGTGACTGGACCGAGAAAGGTGTCAACATGCTGACAATTTGGTTCAGAGGCATTTCGGCTAACGCCGCTGAGACTTTATATGTTGCCCTCAACGGCAATGCAGTAGTAACAAATGATAATCCGAATGCAACCCAGATAGGCAACTGGACCCGATGGAATATCGACCTGCAGGCCTTTGCAGACCAGGGCGTGAACCTTGCCAATGTCAATACTATTGCTATTGGTTTTGGCGACAAGAAGAATCCATTAGCTGGCGGTTCGGGTATGATGTACTTCGATGATATTCGTTTGTATCCGCCGCCGGAACCGGCACCTTAAGCAGAGATTTGGCTGGCAATTATAATTGACATTGACATAGCTGATTTGCATCAATTCGGGGCTTATACTGAACGATTCGGTATAGGCCCTGTTTGTTTTCACAGGCATTAAAGTTGACCCATTACTCCTTTCCTGCTTGGGTTAGCCCAACTTTCGCAGTTAGGCGATGAAAACACGATTTTAAAAAATATTTTCCTGCATAGTGTTTCATTATCCCCCAAAATACTCTCAAACCTTGCATGGTGAAGACCTACCCTATTGCAAAGCTATTTCTCTGCTGCGAAACTACAGGTATGTTTCTGAGAAGTTATAAACGCAAGAAGAACGGCAAATGGCATGAATATTTCAGCATCGTGGAAAATCGCAGGCTTGCCAACGGCAAGACAGTTCAGCGGACGGTTCTGTATCTGGGTGAAATAACTTCATCACAAGAAAACACATGGCACAAAACGCTGCAAGTTTTCGACGCAGACAGCGGTAAACAACAGCAGAAATTACTGTTTGCTGAGGATGTCACGATCGCAGAATGCGACATTGATTCGATAAAGGTGAAACTTTCACAGATGCAGTTATGTAGGCCTCGCTCATTTGGTGATTGCTGGCTGGGTTGTCATTTGTGGCAGAAACTTGGGCTTGATGAATTCTGTTCACACCGCCTTGACGGTTTGCGTTCAGATATTTCCTGGGCAAAGGTGCTCAAGCTTCTGGTGGTAAATCGCCTTATACATCCGAGCAGCGAATTTTATATACACCGGCAATGGTTTGACAAGACCGCGATGGATGAGTTACTGAATACCAATTATCGAATAGCAGCCAAAGACAGGCTGTATCGTTGTCTTGACAGAATACTGAAGCATAAAGAGGATTTGTGTAAACACCTTAAATCCGAATGGCAGGACATGTTCGGCCTTGAATTCGATGTGCTGCTTTATGACCTTACCAGCACATACTTTGAGGGTTTGTTTGAGCAAAATCCCAAAGCCAAATTCGGTTATAGCAGGGATAAACGCTCAGATTGCAGACAGGTTGTAATAGCCCTTATTGTCACGCCTGAAGGCTTTCCGATAGGCTATGAAGTTTTGCCGGGCAATACTCTGGACAAGACCACGTTACGGCTCTTTCTTGAAAGAATAGAATCGATTTATGGCAAAGCACGCAGAGTATGGGTGATGGACAGAGGCATTCCAACAGAAGATGTACTATCTCAGATGCGTGATGAGAACATACAATACCTCGTTGGCACTCCAAGAGCTATGCTGAATAAACTTGAAAACAGGCTGGTCGAGTTGGACTGGAAGCAGGCCAACGATAATGTTTTAGTAAAACTGTTGGCCGAAGAAAACGAGTTGTATGTACTGGCAAAAAGCAAAGACCGCAGAGCTAAAGAAAGGGCTATACGCAAGTATAAACTGCGTAAATATCTGTTGGGACTTGCAAGACTGCGTAAGAACTGTCGTAATCGTGACAAACTCCTCGAAAGACTTGGAGCCTTGAAACAGCAGTCAGGCAAATCCATCAAATGTGTTGACCTGACAATACCGCCGCAAGGCAGCAAAGTTACACCGGAGAATTTCAGCTATAGTTTGAACAGAAATATTTATAAAAAGATGATATTGCGGGATGTCATGTATCTGTTGAGAACCAATCTTACTGAAACAAAGCCCGATGTTATCTGGGAAAGATATGTTCTGCTCACTCAGGTTGAGGCTGCATTTAAGAGCTTAAAGAGCGACCTGGCGGTCCGTCCGGTTTATCACCAACTTGAGCATAGAGTTGAGGCACATATATTTGTAGCTTTCCTGGCGTATTGCCTGATGACTACTTTGCGGCAAAAACTACGCTGTCATGCTCCCGGCCTGACGAGCAGAGAGGTCCTTGATAAGCTCAGTGCAATTATGATGATAGATGTGCGGATACCGACAACGGATGGCCGAATGCTTGAGATGCGTCGATACAGCCAGCCGGAGATTGAGCAGCGAATAATATTGGATAAGCTTAAGGTGAACTTACCGAAGCAGCCGCCGCCAAAGGTGTATAGTCGCCAGTTAAATAGCAAGGTTTGTGGTGGAAACTAACCGAACTGGCGCTATCAATAATACCGTTTTCGGTGCCTAACTGCGAAAGTTGGGTTAGCTGGTGTGATGGTGATGGAGAGGCTGGTGCCCCAAAGGAATTACAATAATTCATCGGCCCTGATGCGATTGACGATTCCATCGACAGATTCGCTTCGATCTATGGTATAAAAATTCAATCCAGGCACTGACGCTTTGAGCAATTCCTTGTACCGGCCTATCGCAAACTCGATTCCAAAATTAACAAGCGCTTGCTTGTTACTTTCATAGAAGCCTCCTTAAGGTTCTCGCCGCGATGTGTCGCAGCGGGTATGATTTCTGTTTTTCCGGAACACGCCTTAATTCAGTATGCGGAATTAGGTTTTGTTTTTGTTTTCCTGGAGGGCTCGGTGCAGGAGATGTCCCAGGATAATAATAACGACCAATAGTGCCATAAGTACCATGGCGGCGTATGAACTGTAGGATGCCACCCGGCCATGGAATTGGTGTAGAAAAAAGGCCCAGCCAAAGATGGCAGCGCAAGTCCCGGTCAGCACAACGGTGATATTAAGCCAGACTCGCAGTCCCAGCAGAAATCCAATCACACAACCAACTACCGGGCCGGTCATCCAGAATGGAAACCAGACGAAAACAAAAAGCCCGATGATACCATACCTTTGAACTTTAACTTTGTGGGTTTCGGCAGACTTATGGATATGCTCGAATATGTTCTTTAGCCAGTTAATCACCAATAGATGCCGCCAGCTAAAGACAAACAAGGGATAGAAAATAAGCACCAGAATTGTTTCAATTATTATACAGATGGGTATGACCGTGATAGGTTCAAATTTCTGTGAGAATCCGAAGGCCATGCCGGCAGCTCGGCCGAACATGATATGAGTAGCGGTCATTCCAACCAGAACCTGGGATTCCTCCGGAGACAATAGCACCTTAACGCCGAGCCAGAAAGTATATATAAATGCCAGAGCGACACCGATTAGTAAAAGTCGGCCCTCTGAGCTGGTTAGAAGAGTTGCCTTTAACTGATTTTTCTGTTCCGAATTCGTCTCGTCCGCTGGTTGTTCTGTTTTTTCTTCCATACCTTCAATATCCAATCGTAAGGTCAATGGCGGTCGACTATTTTAACTGATATTTCCCATTGTTTCCAGTCGTCAGAAGTGGCAAAATGCAGCAAAATGAGGAAAATTTTGACATGCCGGCAAAGCCGGGACAAGGGTGTTTTGGCCATACAATCCGGCTTTCCTGCCGCGACGTGTCCGCGACACGGCGGGAGCACGCGTCTCTGGATAAGAGAAATGGCGGCGAGAAATTGTCACAGGGACTCCTTACAGGGAATAACCTATCTAAGGTAATATAGGAGTGTCTCGGTTTTGCCATCTCTTAATAGCTCGATTTTCATAGTTGGCAGCTTCCTTGCTTTCTTGAAAATCTCGTAAGCTCGTCGCTTGCTGTTTAACGGGTGTCCGTTCACTGCGCGAATTATGTCACCGCTCTTAAGGAGAAGGTCTCTTGCTAACAATATTTTGTCCAAGCCGGTTATTCGAAGCCCTTGTATTTGGCCGTTGATGTGATAGGGCTCAATAACTGCTTTCCTTAATATTGTTTCTACACATTTAGCTTTAGTTCTTATCCTGGTTAGTGCTTCTATTGTTGTTGTGCTCGTTTTCACAGTATCATTATCACTCGTTTTTTCGATGTTCAGGCCCGGAGATATTTCAGTAGTAACGCTGCCATCGGAGAACCGCTCGGTACCAAAGGCATCACCAAACAATTTTAAGTTAGAGCCGTCCTCATCCGACTGTATTAGGCCGGTGCCGGTAGCACTGTTAGACCAGTAGTCCCCGATCAAAGGTTCCGGCAGGTTCGGTATCTCAGGCATGGTAGTACATTCGCTACCACTAGCTGATGTTGGTGTCACAATTCTCTCCCTGTGCCACGCGATCATGGCTGTCCCAAAGGCATAGAATAAGATAACGCCAACAAGAACCCACTGGCTTGTGAACCGAATCGGACGCCTATGCATTTTTTATCACCATCCTTTCCTCTTCACAAGAGACGCGGAATTTTATACGGTTTCCATATACCTCCTACATATCGCTGTTCGAGATGGTTGCCGAACAGGCTGCGATCGCCGTCGTTCGAAAAGCTCGCCTGCCGAACAGTCAGCTCGCTTGTCTACAAGCCTGGGACTGCTCACGCTGCGGCTGATAGCGACGTGCTATCTCAGAGCGAGATTAAGACGACGATTGCAGTGCTCTGTTAGTGCTATGTATATGGAGTAGGGCTCTGTTCGACAACTTTTCTCTTGTGAAACAGACAGAGAATGATAGCCAAAGCGATTAAACCAACGAGCCCATTCTCGCCCAGAGTGTTAAGCAGCCCGGTAAGATTAGTGACGATCCCACCAAAGAAAGGAACAGCACTACCAAACAATATCTCCACTACAATTCCCAGGGCAATTAACAACAAGGAAATTTCTGTAATCTCACCAATCCATTTTTTAATTTGTTCGAAATAATTCATTGTTCAATCTCCCATACTCATAAATGTCAATGTCGTAAAAAAATAAAGGCCTTGATAATCAGGCTGACTTACTCTCATATTTCTTTTAGCCATAATCTGACTATATAAAGTATAAGAAACTTTTAGGAGAGTGCAAAACCATAGCGTTTTCTTAGCTATGTAGCTATAATATTATAGGACATCAGACCGCGACTGCATTTCTCGCCATCCCTACCCGAAAGAGCATATCTTCCAGTCCGATATTTAGTTGGAGTACGTCGGCACAAATGATAGGGCGCTTGTTGGGAAAATGTAGAAAACGACAAAACAACTACCTATGCTGACTCAACAATCCGCCTCAGGTGGATTCTATAACGGGATTGTTGTGGGAAAAAACTGATTCCTCAAGGAAGCCTTATCATTCTGGAATTCATCCTATTATTCCAGGCGTCAGGGCAGTCGAAATGAAAAATACTCCGCATGGGGCGAACTTCGAAGAAAAAAAACATGAAAAGGCCCTGCCATTTGACAGGGCCTTTCGGTTCTCAAGCCCTGCTGTTTGCTTAGCTGGGGATTACGTTGGTCGCACATGGGCCTTTTTTGCCTTGTCCGATCTCGAACTCGACCTTCTGACCTTCCTCAAGTGATGCATAACCATCCGTCTTAATTTCCGAGTGGTGAACAAACAAGTCATCGCTGCCGTCATCCGGGACAATAAAACCAAATCCCTTTCTCGAACTGAACCATTTTACTGTGCCTGTAGTCACTTCTACTTCTCCTTGGCCGGTTTACAAGCCACTTAAATAACATCTCTCATTTTTGATTTATTAGGGGCATACTCTTGAGAGACGAAAGAACATACCCCACAAACGCTTTACCATAATAGAGGGACTGCGAAAAATCAACAAAAATAAACCAAATAATTTGTAGGCACCTTATTGGTGACTCGTGGCCCTGTTTTTATATTCTTTCTTTCTCATAATGCAATATACCCAAGGTTTTGTCTTTTTCTGTTTATGTTTTTTTCGTATCGGCCTCTCCTCGTTAGGAGTTCCCTATTTTAGCCATTTGCTTATATCAAGGCTGAGCAATTCACGAATTTCGGGCTGGTCAAGGTTTTCCCTCGTGACCAGGGTGGAGCCCGTATCGATTCGCCCGGGCACCTGTTCACCCCGTATATGCTGGACTAAGGTTTTCACACCGAGATAGCCAATCTTCAGTGGATTCTGTACCACAAAGCCGTCCAGCTCGCCCGCTCGCAGGGCGGCAATCATTTTTTCGGAACTGTCAAAGCCAACGAATTTGACCTTTCCGGCATAGCCTGTATCCTGCAATGCACGCAGAATACCTAAGGTTGTCGGCTCCGTTGCACAAAAGATGCCATCGATATCCAGGCTTCCGTCGGTTCTGCCAAATCGGGAGAGCAAATTCTCAGCCGCCTTCAATGCACTCTCTGTTGTCACTCCGGCATATTGGTTGGAACTTACAATCTCGATGCCCTCAAAGGCTTGAATTCCATCAAGAAAACCGTCTTCACGTTTGGTTGTACTGTCGGAGCCTTCTGCGTACCGCAACACCGCGACTTTACCTCTGCCATTTAGCAGTTTCGCCATGTATTCACCGGCAAGCTGTCCGGCCTTGAAGTTATCCGTTGCGACGTAACTAACGTAGTTATCTCCCTGCAAGCCTGAATCAAAGATAACTACCGGAATACCATTTCGGATTGCCTCATCGACCGGCCGGCGTAACGCCGCGTCATCGAGGGGTGCCAATACAATTCCATCCACCTTTCTTATGATGATGTTTTCTACCACGGAAATCTGAGCCTCACGGTCATCCTCCTTGAGGGAGCCTTTCCAGAGGACCTTAACCTGCAGTTCCTGGGCGGCCATTTCGGCACCGGCATGGACAGTCTTCCAGAATTCGTGAATTGTGCCTTTCGGAATGACTGCAATGGTCAATTGCTCGTTTTGGCTTGTGAAATCCTTTTTGCTGCATCCTGTCAGACAAAGGCCGAGTACGGAAGCAAGTAAGAGAATTGTTGTTGCTCGTATCATTCTACATTCCTTATGCAAAAGCAGCGAGCCCCGTCCCGTTTTCGACGGACGGGTCGAGCCTGTATATACTTTACTAATTCGATGGCAGGAGCCGCACGGTTCCAAGTTTATATCGACGATGACTATCGTTGTTTTCATACGGCAAGGCAATAACGGGCGTACCATCGCGCGTTCCAACCGAGACATACAAATCGTACGCGCCGGGTTGTGTATTAGGTGCAAAGCCATACGTCTTCAGGGCCACAGCAAAAGTTGAAGCGATGGTCTTGACCGGGGCTTTGCCTTGTTTACCAACGGATAACTCGCGAACATCGAACGATTCGTCACAAAAGGCCGCGACGATTCCACCTTCTTCGTCCTTGAGAGTAAACGCAATAAAGCCCCCCGGGTAACAGGGCGCTACTCCGGCGTTGGTCCATGTGCTTTTGATTGTGAAAGGTTCGCCCAGGCGAATTTCTCCGGGGAAAGCGGCCTTCTTTAGTTGAATCCGATATCCCATTCGCCGATTGATTTTCTCAATGATTTCACGGTTTTCGTTTAGCAGGATTCGCGGCCACCAGTGGATTGACATATAGCTGGCGTGGTATTGCTCAACGGCCTGAAGCAAAAGCGAGCCGTCACCCCAGGCGTTTTTGCGTTTGCTTGAGCCGTAGTGCTCGTGCTCCAGGATAACAGGCAGCTTCGGCCAGAACTCCTGTGCCATCTCGGCGTGAAACCATGAGCGAGGTGGTGGCTGAACGCAGATGCTGTCGTCACGCAATGTCACGCCTTTGGACAGGGCATAATCGGTGATGGGAAAATGCCTTCCGGGTTCGCCCGGGCCGGCAAAATCGTCACTGATTGCCAGCAGAGTCTTTTTAAAATGCTTGCAGTACAAATCCACGTGGATTTTTCGCGTTTCAAAATCAAAGGGCAATTTAGAGCTTGCCCAGGTATGCCCTTCGCCCCAGACGCCGAAGGAACCGATATCAATAAATGCGACGTTAGTGTTGCCGTCGTATCTTTTGGCCATAGCGGCCAGAAAATTGTCGAGCTTTTTCAGAAAGACCGAGTCTTTGTAATCCGGTTCCCAGAACGGGCCATCTTCGTCCACGCCCTTGCCGACTGTGAAATTGTATCCCTTGGCACCGGCATCGTGGACCCATTTGGGGGTAGCCCAGCGCATCCAGGATTCGGTGCTGCTTATGCGAAGGGCAATCTGCTTACCCTTATCGAGCCAGCGCTGGGCGGGCGTGTCCAGCAGAGACCAGTTGAATTTGCCCTGCTGTGGTTCGAGGAACGACCAGGGCACCCGCAGATAAACACAGGATAGGCCCGGGAAGTCATCAAGCGTATCGGAGGGCTTTAGCTTCGAGCCATAGTTGGTTATGATGTTCGAATAAAAGTGCATCGTCCAGCCCATCTGTGGATTGATGAGCGCCCGACCGTGGTCAACGAGTTCGACTGTCTGCAGAGGCGATTCCTGCGCCGGTGCGGATGCAGCGGCCAGAACCGTGATACCCAAAAGAAAATATAGAAATTTATTCATCATACCGTCGTCCTTATGCTATTTGGGTTGTTCTGATACTTCTGGTCATTATTTACCTGAACCATTATAGTGAGTTCCTGCTTTTTTGCACCATGCTTTTCCGTTTTGGCGATTTTCAGTTACCTTAGCTAAACAGAGTTTCCCCTTACATCTTGGCCGGAAAATATGCAACGCCCGGCGCCCTGACTTGACAGCTCGGCCCGGCGACTCGTCAGGGCGGAGCCTGCCGCAGCACGGAGCTACGCCGGAGCAGGCTGGTCGTTCCGTATCGAAGTAGGGGATGTACAATACCTGTAAAGCTCAATCTTGAATTAATTGCAAGAATTCCTGCCTAACATTATAATGCACAATGACAACTCTTGCTGAACTTACATGCTGTTCAAAAGTCATCGTTCACCCCGCCCATCGGATAGGCTGGGTTCAATGTGAGAGAGTAGGCTATATGGAAACTAAATATAAAATACATCATATCCTTGAGGTCGTATTGCTGTTTGTTTGTCTGGCTGGTCTTCTTGCAGGAAATGCGCATGCGGATGATGATAGCCCATATCTCAAAGCCGTCCGTGAGTTCGCTGATAATGTGCTCAAGTATGGTAGAGATACATACGGCCCAAAGCATACGCCTTTATTTGTCGACGGTCTGAATATCCACACCCATGAGCCGGTGAAGTGGATTGCTCCCAATGGCGATAGATGGATTTTGTCGAACTTGGCGAGTCAGCAGAATCTGTTCCGCACACTAGATGGACTATCCACCGTTACTGGTGACCCTAAATATAAACAGGCAGCGATGGATGCGATAAAATATGCGTTTGAAAACCTGAGGAGTCCGAATGGATTGTTCTACTGGGGCCAAGTCACTGCATACAATGCGGGGGCAGATGATATTATATATGGATTGAGAATTAGAGGAGAAGACATACATGGATTGAAATTACATTATCCCTACTATGAGCTGATGTGGGAGGTGAATTCCGAGGAAACTAAGAGGTTCATTGAGGCCTTTTGGTCCGCACATATACTCGATTGGTCCAATCTGGACATGAATCGTTATGCTCTCCTTAGGGAGGCCTTGGAAGAACCTTGGAACCATCAATATAAAGGAGGCCCTACATTCTTCAAGAGCAAGCAGTCTGACGCTTCTGCGGCTATATACACTGGTACCTCTTTAGTTCACGCTGGCACTACGTTGTATAGACTCTCGGGTCAAGAACAACCGTTGATTTGGAGCAAACGATTGGCGGAACGTTACGTTGACACCAGACACCCTAACACGGGCATCAGCTACGAGAACTATAACAACCGTTTTCCCCAATTAGGGGACGATTTGAAAGAGCATTTCAATAACCCGCAAACGACATATTTTCCATACTACTCTTTTGATCTCAACATGCCTTATTACTACCCGGAGAATGTACAAGCCTATCCTTGGATGAGTATGCTCTTGACAGGCAAGATGCTTGGTGAAGAGGGTAAGGAATTGACTCGATGGGCCTTGGAAGAGTTCACAGCATGGGGTAAATCATCCTATCGTAAGAAGGATAACTGTTTTGTACCCATACTCACGGACGGGACCAAGCTAGAGGGATATGTATGGAAAGAAGCACCCGGGACCGGCCCTGATGGTCTCGTGGTGAAACCCTGGCCGGTTGGTATGCCATTCTTCTGGGCCTATAGTATAGTCTACAGCGCAACCGGCGATGACTTCATGTGGCAAATGGTTCGGGATATTGCACTGGGTAATGGTTTTGGGGACATTGGAGAAACGCCAGCTCAAGCTGTACAACTACAAATAGAAACGAACTGCTCCAGCGTTTACGGCCTCCTCGGTTTTCTGGAACTGTATGCGAGGACTGACAAGCCGGCTTATCTTGAGATGGCACAACGTATTGCTGACAATGTGCTGCTCAACCAGTTCCACAGGGGATTCTTTGTGCCGAGTAGAAAACATATCTATACCAGGTTTGACTGTTTCGAACCGTTGGCATTACTACATCTATACGCAGCTATAAAGCACAAAACAGGATCTGTACCTCGCGTCTGGCCGAGCGTACCGCTTTTCGTACCCCCGTATCGCCATAATCGTGACCAGGGTGTTGACCGCATACTCATCTATACTCTTACTGAATCCTCGGAACCGCCGCTTTCACTTCGGGAAGCAGCGATCATAGGTGATGTTAATCTGGTAAGGACTTTGATTGAGAATGGAACTGACGTAGATAGCTTTGACGATGCCTTTCTCAAGACGGCCCTTCACCAAGCAGCAATGAGAGGCCAAAAAGAAGTGGTAGAACTTCTTTTGGCCAAAGGTGCAGAGGTCAACGCAAGAGATAGAGGGTGTTACACTCCGTTACATTATGCAAGCCAGAGAGGCCACAAGGAAATAACCGAATTGCTCATAGCAAAAGGCTCCAATGTGAATGCCCAGAACAAAGCTGGTGATACACCGCTTGACGTTGCCCTCAGCCAGAACCACAAAGAGATCGCTGATCTGCTCATTCAAAAAGGGGCGGATGTTTCTCTGCATACGGCAGCTCAGCACGGATTATTGGAGAAGCTAAAAGAGCTGATCAGTAAAGGAACTGATGTCAATGCCAAGAACAACGCTGGCGAAACAGCCTTAGAAGTTGCCATCCAAGAATATCACCAGGATATAGTGAGACTACTTATCGACAAAGGAGCAGAAGTTTCGATAAACGTAGCTGCTTTCATAGGTGATGTAGACAAAGTCAAAGATTTCATTAAAGGCGGCGGTTCAGTTGATACAGCAGACACAAGTGGTCAGACTCTTTTACATTATGCTACGGCTGGAAACCACAAGGATATCGCAGAGCTGCTTATTTCCAAAGGTGCGAATGTTAATGCCTTCGCAAGCAGGCGGAGGTGGATGACGCCCCTCGGTGTGGCCGCTCGAACAGGCAGTGTTGATGCAGCCGAGTATCTAATCGCTAATGGTGCAAACGTTAACGGTCGTGAAGGGTATTGGACCCCGCTACAGGAAGCAGCCTATTACAGCAAAGAGATGGTTGAATTGCTGATTGCTAAGGGGGCCAACATTAACGCAGGCAAATGGACAGCTCTTCATAGTGCGCTTGATGCCGAGCGCTTTGACATAGTGGAATTGCTCTTGGATAAAGGTGCGGATGTCAATATCAGAGATGGACAAGGCCGCACACCGTTTCATATCGCAGCCTGGTATGCGGCCAGTGAGAATCCTAAGATAGTCGAATTACTCCTATCCAAGGGAGCCGACATCAACGCAAAAGACAATAATGGCAAGACTGCCTTGTCGTGGGCCATAGAGAACGGCTATACCGAAATCGTCGAGCTGCTGCGGAAGCACGGTGCCAAGAAAGTAAAACAAACAGTTCCATCAGCGTTCTCTCTTGAATATGAGGATAAAACTGCGCCCCGTGCGACACAGCTCGCTGCCGATGTGATATTTAGTGGAGAAGCTATCGGCGATGGATTTGGGGACTATACAGATTTTGGAAAGGACGTCAATGGTGATGGCCATAATGACATCATTGTGGGATCTCCACGTAGCGATTCTTTGAGAGGCCGAGCATCTCTTTTCTATGGGGGGCCGAACATGGATAACAAACCTGACATAATCTTCAACGGAGAAAAGGTGGGAAATGGCTTTGGTGTTGGAGTGGTGCTCGGAGATATCAATGGTGATGAATATAACGACGTCATTATCGGAGAGGTCCTTTACAATTCTGGCCGAGGCAGAGTTTACGTCTATTATGGCGGCACAGACATGGATACGAAACCCGATAAGATCTTTGAGGGACAGGACCCCGAGGGACAGGACCCCAATAGCTGGTTTGGTCGGTGGCAGAGTTTGGATGACATCAATGGTGACAAATGTCCTGATTTAATAGTGTCCGCTCTTCATTGGGATAGCGAGCGAGGTCGCGTCTATGTCTTCCATGGATCTCCAAGCGGAGCTATGGATACCGTATGCGATATGATCTTCGACGGAGAAAATCGTGGTGATGCATTCGGAAGGCAAACGGCTGCTGGCAAAGACGTCAATGGTGATGGATACCCAGACCTTGTTATAGGAGCCGAGTACTGGCCTAAAAAAAGCGAGAGCAGACGAGGACGAGCCTACCTCTACCATGGTGGCCCCAATATGGATAGCAAGCCTGATATGATCTTCACGGGCGAATTATCACGCCATGGAGCGAGGTTCGGAAATGCCGTCGAACTATGCGACGTTGACAACGACGGTTCCGCAGATGTTATCATAGGAGATCCTTACTTCGGTAGCTTCCGCGGTAGGACCTATCTCTTTTTTGGGGGCCCAAGAATGGACAATATTGCGGACAAAATCTTCAGTTTGGGAGATGACATTGTATGTGGCGACATGAATGAAGATGGCTACAACGATATCGTCTTGGGCAATTCAATTTATTGGAACAGGACAGGTATAGTTTACGTTTATCACGGTGGACCGGGAAGATCAATAGATCAAATTCCTGATAAGGTCTTCAAGGGTGAAATGCAAATAAGTCGGTTCGGGGTGAATGTCAAAATGGCTGACCTGAACAACAATGGTTTCAATGATCTGCTAGTAGGAGCTTGGGGATATAATTCTGACCAGGGCCGGGTCTATCTATATTATGGTGGGCCGGACAAGTGATAGACTTTTAACCGTGCTGTACACCTACATCGCCAATATCCTCCGCAAGCACGGAGCGAAAGAATAATTAGGACGGAGCAGAGCAAATAGTCCAAATTGCTTCGCTACTGATGTTCCTCAAGGTGAGGGCAAGAGGCTGGCCCCGTTAGAGACTTTTTCCGTCAGGTCCCCCGTTAGAGCCTTTTACTTCAATTTCGCTCAGGAAAGTCCTCTTGGGCCTCTAACGGTGGGTCTCTAACGGGGCTGGCTTTAGGTGATAAATATCAGCAAAATGAGGTGGAATTGAGGAGGTGATTCAGGTATTATGATGCTCTAAAAATCCAGAGAACAATATTGAATCGAAAATAATAGGAGCAAGAACATGATAAAATTAGGAATGCATGTAGATAATTGGCGGCACTTCGACGTGCCGTACGAGGTCCCTTGTCAGGTCGCCAAGGACCATGATATGGAATACATAGAGTTCGGTACGATCGACGGGGACTACTTTGTTCAGGCGTTGGGTTATAATCCCCACATACTGCTTCATTCTGACCCGATGAAACTCAAGCGATACTTAGACTCGATGGGATTGAAGGTCTCGCAGCTTGATGCGGCCTACCCGATGTCGTCTCCAGAAGGTCAGTACCGTGGTATCGGCTACACCATTCGAACTATTCAGTTTGCTAAAGCGCTTGAGTGCCCCTGCGTGGACACTACTGACGGCGGCCGCAAGCCGAAGGGATACACCGATGACGAAGTAATGGCTCTTATGAAACAGTATTATCGTGTGGTGCTGGAATGGGCTACAGAATATGACATTATCATCAATGTAGAGCCGCACGGTCCTTACACGACCAATCCGGATACTATGGAGCAAATCCTGAGCTTTTTCGACTCGCCCTATTTGAGGCTAAACCTTGATACGGGCAATGTTTTCATCGCCGGTCAAGACCCGGTGAAGTTCCTCCGGCGGTTCCGAGACAAATTATCGCATTGCCACATCAAGGATGTCAGCGAAGAGCTTGCGAAGGCTGTGCGGGGCGGACAGACAGGAATTGCCTCGTCTGTGGTGAGTATCGGTGAAGGTGTCAATGCCGATAATATAGCAGGGTGTATCGAGCTGCTTAAAGAAATCAACTGGGATGGTGTTCTCTCCATAGAATGCGAAGCAGCACCTGGTAAAGTTGAGCAAAGCATCGAGTGGCTGCGTAGTAAAATCTCCAAAAAAATGGGATGAATGATAGGTCGCAAAAGCCATTAGCTGTTTGAAAAACGACCTATCAACGGCAAAAAGACCAAAACAGCAAGAGAAAAGCGGATTTTTCTTGCCTTCCAGATTCCTTTCTGTTATATTGTATTTTGTTGCGGATCTATGTATTATGGGTTGGGTCTTTTTTCAACACGGGAGGTTGCTGGTTCGGAGAATTCTTTTGAACGGATAGTGGTTTTATACCGGACCAGCTTAAGGAGTCAGCTATTATGAATAGCGCAATAAGTAAAGTATGCCTTGCCTTTATCTATTTAGGGTCAATTGTGTTTGGTGCGAATGCTCCCCAACAATCTTCACAACCACCGTCCGGTAAAACCAAACGCAAGATGCAGATCGAGCAACTGAATCTGCCCGAAGATACAAGTCCACGCTTGACCGTAAGGGAGCTTCTCATCAGCGGCAATACCCTCATATCAACTGAAGAGCTGCTGGAGAGGATGCCTTTGGTATATAACGCCTCCGACGAACCTTTACTGAAGGCCGATAGCCAATATCTTTATGACCTTAGAGTCATCCATGACATAATATCTCAGCCAAGCCTGCCTCGAATGATTTCGTCAAGGACTATTCAGGGCTTAACGCAATATATACTGTCCGTGTACGAGGACAATCATTACGCCGGTATATATGTTTATGTGCCGGAAGCGTCGATTAAAGACGGGGTGGAGCTGGTGAATGAGCTTTTATTCATAAAAGTTCTTGAATCCCCGATTACGGAATCCAAAATAGAGTATTACGATGCCGACCAGAACAAGGTTGAAAAAGGTTATCTTCGCCGTTCTACCATCAAGAAGTGGTCGCCGCTGAAAATGGGTGAGTTGGCAAACCGCAAATCACTGGATGATTTTGTCAATCTTCTCAATCTCAATCCCGACAGATATGTAGCTGCCATTGTCTCGAGAGGTTCCGAGCCGAACACGCTTGCCTTGGGGTATAATGTTTATGAAACGGATCCCTGGCATTATTTTATCCAGCTCGATAATTCCGGTACAAAGGACAGGCAATGGTCTCCGAGAATCGGCCTGATTAATACTAATCTTCTCGGCATAGACGATGGATTCACCGCTGTCTATCAGGCACCTGTAGATTCGAGCATAGACGATACTTATTCGTTGTTCGGAAGCTACGATTTCCCACTAATGGGTCCTCGACTTCGCCTTGGGCTTTACGGGGGATATAGTAAGTTTGACATAGTCCCGGAGGCTGGCCTGTTCAATTTCTTCGGCAGCGGTTCATTCTACGGCGGCGTATTGCGTTACAACGTCTTTCAGACGAACGGGTGGTTCTTTGATGTTACCGGTTCTCTTAGCCACGAAAGAAGCAAGATTACTCCTTCATTGTTCCCTGAGTTTCTCAGCAGTGATGTCAAGATGGATTTATGGGGAATTGGGGTTGATATTCATCGCCGGACCGACATGTCGAACACATCTATTGCATTTAACCGTACCCAGAGTGTGGGCGGCTCCAGCCAACAAAGTTTTTGGGACCCAATCACACGCACCGGGGCACGAGAAAATGCTGACCGTGATTTTACTATATATAACATTTTAGCGAACCACAATCAGTATCTGGACGAAAACAAAGTTCATCAGCTAAGAGGTTCTTTCAGGTATATAACGTCTAACGAAAGATTGGTCCCTGCAAAAATGACTACCTTCGGAGGAATGTACTCCGTTAGAGGCTATGATGAATATGAAATCGTTGCCGATGGAGGCATACTTGCATCCGCTCAATATGAGTTTGACTTAGTGAAATATAAGCAGTCCAGGCAGATTGATGAATCCAATCCCTCAACTTCGCTCGTGACAGGGCCGGACGAAGTTGAATCTAAGAGACTTCAACTCAAAAAGCTGGCCCCGTTGGCGTTTATTGACTTTGGCCAAGCCAGAATAGAAGACCCTATCGGTAGCGAAAAGAGAGCAGAGAGCCTCCTTTCGATGGGTATAGGTACGGTCCTGGAGCTTGGTGATAATTTTAGTGCGGGTGTGTATTACGGCTTTCCTCTCAAAGCAACGGATGACACCCGGAGAGGAAAAGGCCGACTGAACGTAAACCTTATGTTGCGATGGTAGCAATCTTGCCTGTCAATGACGGCCGAGATTGAAATTTAAGGGGGGACAAATATGTAAAATTAAGATTGATGTAGGGGGGGAGTAGGAGAGAAGGTGATGAAAATCACAAGAAGATTGCAACAAAGATATTTTAAACTGAGCTTGGTGTGCATAATGGCATGTTGGATGTTTCTCAATATGTCGCTTCCAGTTGCGCAGGCCGCACCGACTGCTGCAGAAGTTGTGGCGGGTTCGGCGGCCGTTGTTCAAGCCGACAACACCACCAACGTACAGATGTTCTCCAACCGAGCCGTGATTAACTGGGATAGTCTGGACACTTCTTATAACGAGACTCTCAATTTCCTGAAGGAAAGTAATTTTGCTGTGCTGAACAGAGTCATTAATGGAGGCCCAACGCGGTTTGACGGCTCGCTGTTTGCTGAGAATGGCAGTGTATTTATTGTTAATACGCGGGGCCTTGTCTTTGGTCCTACCGCCTATATTCAGGCCAGCCAATTTGTCGGCTCCAGCCTGGATATAACAAACACTGATTTCATGAACGGACAATACGCATTTGCCGGCGGCAGTGGTGCTGTCATCAATCAAGGTGATATTATCGCCCAGAACGTTGCTCTAATCGGTAATCAAGTCCTGAATTCCGGCACGATTACAAGTCCAGAAGGGTATGTTGTAATGGCTGCCGGTGACAGGGTGCTGCTTGGAAAACCCGGCGAAAGTATTTTTGTTGAGGTGGACCCCGCTGGAACTCCAGAGCCGATGGATACTCCAATATCGGATGTGCCTGCTGATGTTACTAACGAAGGTTTAATCAACGCTGAAAACGGGACAATAGTTCTTGCCGCCGGTGATTCCTTTTCCAGGGCTGTCGCTAATATCGGCACTCTCGCTACGGCGGCAGGGAAAATAACGGTCGATGCGGCACGCATCGAAAACTGGGGCACAATCAATGCAGATGCCGTCGAAGGCGATGGCGGCAGTATCAGCTTGACTGCCACTGAAGAAGTCGTGCTCGGTTCAGGCAGCCTGACCACGGCAAACGCCGGTGCCAACGGCGACGGCGGTGAAATTATCGCCTATTCTCCCAAGAATGCGCTGTTTCATGAAGGCGCACGCGTTGAGGCCAAAGGCGGCAGCGAATCAGGCAACGGCGGCTTTTTTGAACTATCCGGACTCGAATACGTCGATATCCGTGGCGACATTGACCTGACCTGCTCAAGCGGCCGGGCCGGCACCTTCCTCATCGATCCTTATAATATAATAATTGACGACTCGGGAATGGAAGAAGGTGATGACGATGATGGTCCATGGAAAGCTTATGGAAGTTCACGCGGATACTCACACCTGGATATAGATGTTCTGGAGGGCTACCTTGATAATGGAAACGTAACGATTTCAACTGATGACATTGGAAGAAATCACCAATGCCATTCTTGCCAGGAAGGATGGGTTTTATTCGATGCAGGCAGAGACCTTCAAGACGGCACTTCCGGAGGGAGTGGCAATTCACTTAACGTTAACGCCGATGATGATATTCGTCTCAAAAGCGGAATTAATTTTAGCGGCGACGGAAGTGTGTATCTCAATGCGGGAGACGATATACTGCTGGGATGGGAAGGCTCCGATGCAGGTATTATTCTGGAGGGCAATGGCAATCTCACAATGATTGCTAAATCCGGTGATGAGATAACCATAGGCGGTAGTGGCATTACTCTAAACGGCAATGGGAATGCCACGCTCAGGGCTAATAGCCATATAAACGTAAACGCTGATATTAGTACAGGCGGGGAGTTGAAACTCTTTGCCGACGATGACCATGACTATGGTGGTGATATGCATTCAACCGCCTCACTTCATGCAGGCGGTAACATGGAGATTCGGGGTAATGATGTAGTCCTTGGCGGTCCGGTAGATGCCGGCGGCAACCTCACCATAACCGGCAGAGATTGTTATCCACCCGAATGGGGTAATGTCTGGGCCCAGAGCACCCTTGATGCCGGCGGCGATATTGTGATGTCTGTAACTGGTGAACGGTACTCTAATTATTATCCTGGTACAATAACTCTTGAAGGCGACGTGACTGCCGGCGGAGATCTTAAGCTTCATAACGACACTTATACGACAAATCTTACCGGCAACGGCGTAAAACTTCAAGCCGGCCATGATGTGTTTCTTCTAAATGACGGTCTCGGAAATACGAAAAGTGAAAATTGTACATTTCTGCAAGGTCAGGATAAACTGGCCATTATAGCGGGAGTTGGTGACGGCGTTGTTAACGGCCAAATACATGCGGATTTGACCGAGATAAGCGTTGCCGGCAGCTCACTGACATTGGAACAGGACCTGGATTTGGATACAGCTAATTACCTGTTAGGTAATCAGAACAATACACATCTTACACTGATAAGCAATGAAGGCTCTGTAACTTCAACCACAGGCGCTAACGCAGCTAACAAGTGGAAGTCAATAGGAGCACACGCAGATGATAATATTACCCTTGCTAAAAGTGGCGACCCAAAAACCATTAAGCTCGGTAATAGTGGCACGCCATGCAGGTCTCTATGGGCCGAAAATGGCTACATCGACATAGACGGTTTCAATGTTAAAAACTCCCCCATTAATCCAATGGGTTCTTTAGAGGCCGGTACAACCCTGGAGATTGACGTAGTCCACGGGATTGACCTCGGTGGGGACGTAACCTCCGGCAGTGATATGCGACTTCATGCCGACACCGATACCAGGTGGGGCCATGACGTAGTTGTAGGCGGTCACATAAATGCCGGTGGTACTCTGGACATCGAAGGTACGAACGTTGACATTCAGAGTGCTCACTCCGACGGTGATATGTCCCTTTATGCTCATGGCCTTTATGCTGCGGGCAGTGAGCCCGAGCCGCTTATTGGTAGCGGTGATGTGTATGTGCACGGCGAGTTGATTTCGGGCGGCAAAATTGAACTCAGAGCCACAGAGTTCGGACCGGGCGGTGCGACAACAGGGCCAGGTTTTGAAGATGGAACAGTCCCGTATTCCGCTGATGGTACTATATATCTTTGGGATGACGCAATCGCAGACGACGATATACTTATCCACAACAATACCTGGACAGAAGGTGGTATAAAGCTCGATTCTGATGAGAATATCGAGATATGGGGTACAGTGACTGGAGTCGGTGATCTGATCATAGAGGCAGGCGTTATTGAGCCTGGCGCCGCTGCGGACCAAGACAATATTACGCTGCATAAGGAAGTAACAGTAGCTGGTGAACTTGAAATGACTGCCGGCAACGATATCTTTGCTCACGGCAAGCTGACCACAACCGGTACCGCAGGCCAAGGCGATATGAGCCTCAACGCTGGTGATAATATTCGCCTGAAAGCTACACCTGCAAGTGCGGATGCTGCCGATGATATGACTTTAGCGGCTCATCTTGACCCGCAGAATCCTGGTTCAGGTGACGTGGAGGTTAAGGGCACGCTCAATGCGGGTGGCAATATTGAGATTTCTTCATCAGATACAACGACTTATCTGTATGATGATGTAACGGCATTCGGAGACCTTTATATTTATAACAACACAGTCGTTAAGGCCGCAGGTAAGACTCTCAAATCGACCGGTGACAATGTGATTCTTGCGCAGGACAAGACTTTAGTCAGTGAGTATGATTTGACTATAGAAGCTGATGACGATATCAAGCTCGGGATGGATACCAGTGGCGGAAATCAGCAGGGTTGGATTGGTTCCGGTGGTGATGTAACCACAGAAGGAGACCTTATTCTGGTTGCCGGTGACGATATTTACGCTCATGGCAATCTGATTTCGAATAACGGCGATATAGAGATTTATTCGTCGGATTTGACAACTTATCTCGGCGGTGATGTTACTGCCGCAGAAAATGTTCTGTTGAATAACAACACAAAGCTTAACGGCAGTGGGGAGCAGACTGTCGAGGCAGGCGGAACACTTACTGCCAACGGCTATGTTAGAAAGTGTACTTCCGGAGATATGTGGCTGTTGGCCTGGGGTATCGATGAAGAAGGTAAGTCTATAGACCTTTTCTATAATGATGATGGTCCGGGTACAAGCACTTATCACGGAAATCTATGGGTTTTAGGTGCCGGTGATGTACAAGTCAGTGATGACGTTACGACATTTGGACCGGGTTGTTCCACTACCAGCGGAACTCCATGTAGTGGTTGGGAAACAGGAGGTGTGGCGATTGTTTCACAAGATGGCAAGATTTACACAGCAGGCGATATCGACGAGACGCTTAATGTTTCCGTAACGGGCAATTCCGACCATGAGCTGGGTCTTGGCATTTACAATCCGTCCGTTGAAGAAGATGCCAGAGCAGCGATTGCGATAGTAAGTCCGGAAGAGTTGAAAATAGGCGACAGCGCCAAGCTGGAAGCTTTCGGCAGATACTATGATGATGTAGATGACCGCTCGGCCATCTCTTTCCTGGACAAGCCTGATATAGAGATTCCAGTTGACGGTCCCGTAAGAAACGAAGGTGACCCGTTTGATATAGCTATTTATATAGCCAGCTTAGATAGTGATGTTACTGTTACCGCTGCGACCAGCATCTTGTCTCGTGAGCCAATCGAAGATGATGGTGAGGGAGAATACGAGTGCGTACCTAAAGGAGCAATGGTTATCGACGCCAAGACAAACGTCAATTTGGGAGGCGAGTTTGTAACATCTCTTGAAAGTGAAGATGTTGGCGGCAGGGCTGAGGTAGGTGACAGGCTGGAACTGGTATCACGTGATACCGAGTGGCTTGATGATGCAATCGGGCGACTGCCGTTCGCTTCAGATTTTACTCTACCCGATGATTATGCCTACGTCCTCCGCGGCGCAGGCTTGGAAAATCCGGATATTGATGATGGCAGAGCATGGGTTCTTGAGGATATGCCTGCTGAGAATGCACCACTTGGTCAGTTGCTTATCACGACGATCCAGGGTTGTCCGGCTCTAATGAAGTGGGCGGCTGAGGAACTTGGAATCGATGAAAGGAGGATATATATTTGGGCAGAAATTGCACTGGCTTTTGATATGGACATACAGCCGTGTGACGCCTGTGCAAGACTCAAGGATACAGCTACAATTTTACGGGATACCGAAGGGACTTATATAGCTGCTTTGGCAATGGCAGTAAATCAATTTGCTTCGGTGACCACTCCACCATCTGAAGAGCAAATGGCATCAATTGCCGAGGCAATAGCACGCCACGGTGGTGATGACACACATTATGCCACGGCCGGACAGTGGCTTGACGCCCTCGCAAAATATGTTGAAATCCTTAGCACTGACTTCGGATGGTCGTTAGACGAGGCCGTAGCATTAGTAACGGACAAGTACGTTGCACCTGCAATAGAGGGCGGTGACGTGAATCTCGCTGCATTCATTGCGATGCGCTTAGCAGGTCTTGGCGGCTGATGAGATAAAGTCGAAACAAAAGAGAAGCTGCGGTTTCCAGCATTACTCGGCTCCAGGGGGTAGAGCTGCCTTTGCTAAGCGCCTGATACTCTCAATGATTTCAAAAAAAACCTTATCAAGGAGTATTTTACAGTCAAACTGTAATTGTGCAATCTCGGGGGAAATATCCCCTTGCCGCATTTCTACACGATCTTATCTAAAAGTCATGGCCAAGCGACCATGCGGGTGCCCGTCAAGTTTGTAGGTAAAAATAACCCTCCAATAGATGTATTTTCGGTAAATTAGCTTAAAATTTACCCAAAAACGTTTCTGCCATTGGAGGG
>Ga0315537_1000096_pt1 | contig 55683 bp, 47 predicted proteins | sample SalMarSW160270MG_FD_203091 | JGI IMG/M metagenome (GOLD analysis project Ga0315537, IMG submission 203091) | Salt marsh sediment microbial communities from the Plum Island Ecosystem LTER, Massachusetts, United States - Salt Marsh Sediment SW1602-70 ... | reverse complement strand
GCGAACCTTCCAGTTCAGATTGCGGATCACCACGTTCTTGCCCTGATGCAGATTCGATTTCAGATATTCCTTGATGTTCGCCCTGATCGCTTTCATCGCCTTCATGCCCGCCTGCACGTGGTAGTATTTCACTCCCCGCCCCGTGCGGCTCCACCGTTTGTGGAAGGTGAATCAATGGAAATTGTCGTTCAAATTCGAAATTACCTTTTGCGTAAAGGGAGTTATCACTCCCCCTTGCGGCGTGCCGGTCTTCTGCTTCTTTCCTCCACTGATTTTCCCGTCTTCCTCCACGGGTGCTTTCAGCCACTGTTTAATCAGGTGCAGCATCTGTCGGTCGGCTATTCTCAGCCCAACGAGTATGAGAAGCTTTCCGTGCGGAATTGTGTCAAAGTAGCTACTCAAATCCGCATCGTATACCTGTTCCCGTCCTGCTTTCAGGTGCTCCTTGATTTCCCTCACCGCGTCCTTCGCGCTGCGCCGCGGTCGGAAGCCGTAGGAACTCTCTTGAAAGTCTGCTTCAAAGATAGGCTCGATGATCATCTTGCACGCCGTCTGGACTACCCGATCTTTGATCGTCGGTATGCCCAGCGGCCTCATCTTCCCGCTCGGCTTCGGGATCATCACCCGTTTGACCGAACTCGGTCGGTAGCTCCTCTCCACCAGTTCCTTCCGGATGGCTTCGATGAACTCACCTTCCCCCTCGGCCTCCAGGGCTTTGAACGTGACGCCATCCACGCCGGGCGCACCTCGGTTGGCCTTCACCCGCCGGTAGGCTTCCCGTAGCACGTATGGAAGACACACTTTGTCGTACAACACATAGAACCGATACCTCTCTTCCTCCTTTGCTTTTCGATATAGCTTCCTCTGCAAGTCTCGGACTCTCTCCTCGTCGGTCACGCACCGATCATCACTACTATGGGCATCTCCGACTTCCCTATCCCCGCTGTAGTCCATCCGTGGCAGCTGGGCCTGCCAGACCCTGGGGATAAGGATCTCTCATGTTTGTAGGTGTTCTTCTTACGCGCGCCATCCCGTTGCACCCCGAATGGTACCTGGTGTGCTTGTGTCCATTACTTCCACCAGACTCGCAGGCTTCGCCTTCCACGACAGGTTGGCCACCATTGTTCTTCATAACGAGGCTAATAAGGGTTCACTTTCGTTACGGCTCACGTAATCACACACCACAGAACTTGATGCACGTCGTTACCTCCGCACACCCTATGGCGGCTCTCGGCTTGAATGGACAATTAGCCGCGTGGCTCTTTCATCCACTAGAACCTCCTACACTTGCATGACATACCGTGGTGGCTTGCCAAATCCCTTTGTTCTTTGTGGGAACTAGCCTTTTATTCAATTCCTTTGCTATTCCTCTAAACGAAAGTCCGCTTGCTCTCAACTGTTTAATGATCCTGATAATCTTCTGCTCCCCCTGATTCTTTTCAAGTTTTCCCTCCCTATAGTTGTATCCAAAAGGAATCTGGCCTTGGTATCTATCTCTTTTTCTTGCGCCTTTGTCATGTATTCCTAATCTCCTCAAACACTCGATAACTGTAGAATGGCTCACGTTCATTTGCCTGGCTATCTCTCTGATTGGGAGATCACGTTTAATGTAAAGGTTAGTCACATAGGATCTGCTCCGTAAAAGCATCTTTGAGGGTAGTTGGATACTGTCGAGGATCAGTAGAGAGGCGATATTAGTTGAGGGTTGGTCGCATCGAGACGAGTGAAACGCACTCGAACTAGGCGTTTTGGGGGCAGGTCAAGGCAACTGTTTTTGTTTCATAATTTTAGAAATATGTATTTCATACTTGAAAATATTTTGATAACTATATAATATTAGTCTTTACGAAATCTTATATCTCAATTTATGGAGAGAAAAACATGAAAAAAATACATCTCTATTTTTTTTCATCAGTTACGATCATCACGGTACTGGGCTTCAGTGGATGCTCTTCTATGATGGAAACGATGATGCAAAAACCGTCTCCGGTCTCGGAAGAAGAGTCGACAGCATTAGAAAAAGAGGCGGAAGAAGAAACGAAGCAGGGAGCGGTTGAAACCGGCAGCAACGAGATTATTGGGATATGGGTAAATCCGGATTACAACGGGCAGGGACGTTCGGCAAAGCTAGTGTACACAGAACGGGCCGACGGAACGATTATTTATAAAGCATACGATAATTCAGACGGGTCAGGAAACGTATATAGCGGTGAGGTTGTATACGAGAAGATGTGGGTTGATTCCGAAGGAAGAAGAGTAGGCAAGTCGGTAGTTACATTGGAAGGGGGGATGTCGTGGGAGACTCTTGACCGGATCAGTGTCGATGGAACTACTTTGGAGGTTCAGTCAGGTGTCGATAAAATAGATCCGAACGGCCCACGATATTCTATTTACTACCCGCAGTGAATGGTGAGCCGCAGGCAATTCAAATAGACGGTTCAATTACAAATAGGAAGAAGTTTTTAAACGTTGGAACTATCACCGGAATCTGAATTATACGCACATTATCTGAAGAGGAGAAAATAGGCTATGAGGGGAAATCGTGTACTTTTCTTCATAACTATCATAATGGCGATCAATGTATCTTGCCTCGCTTTTGCAGAAAATCAATACGCAGATGACATCGCTGTGATTGAAGCAATGACGACGGCTATGCGAGAATACGCGGATAAAATGGAGGCTGCGAACTGTACGGAGGATGTCATCGCTGCAACCGATGCGCTTTCGGATGCGTTGGATAAGCTGGGACAAAAAATGAAAGCGGTTACTGAGAAACACCCGGGTTGGGTCGATAAGCCGCCGGATGAAGTCAAGGACGTAATGGAGCGATATAGAGAAGTTGAGGGGCGGTTTAACAGTAGTTTGAATGAGCTGGTCCGATATGCCAATGAACAAATAGACAATCAGTCACTACATGATTCATTTCAGAGGCTAAACCTCATCATATACAAGATGTATCAATAACGATGAATCCCCTTACAAATCGGAGGGGAGCAGAAAAAAGATAAAAAGGGATCAGTTCAAAAAAACGAGCTTGCAGGTATCAAAAAAGAATCATTTACATCTACGTATTACGTTATTTGTGGGGTACAATGTATAATATGACCCATGGGGTGAGGGTTTGTGAAAAAGATGGGGAAAACTCATCTATTGGAGACAAGTTAAAGAACATAATAACTTTCAGGACAAAAGTGGATGGTGATTTAATGAAAAGGGGATCTGTTTGGCTTCGGGTCAGAAATTACTGTATTCGTATACTTACTCCCTTTGTGAGTAATTTTTAATATATTCTCGAAAACTCATCCCTTTTTCTTTTGCCTCTTTCGAAATCAATTTCCTGGCAAAGTGTACTTGTTGTAATGCAGGATCACCAGGAAACTCCCGCTCTATTTCTTTCCAAGTCTTTTCGTCTATTCTCTCTTCTGTTTTTCCCATTTTTCGCTATCCTTATTACAACTCCGCAGGTGTCATAATTTCAATATGTTGAAAGTTGTTAATGGTATTAACCATGTTAACAATATCTTTTGTTTTTCTTCTTACAATATGCCTAAAATTCCAACTTAGGACAATATCAAGATTGTTAATTACTGCTATCGCTATATGATATGCAAGTTAAAATATATCAATCTTAGATTGCATTTTAAGCCAGACTATTCGCAAGGGATGCATGTTTGCTAAAAAAGGAAAATTATAATTAGCCATATTATATGTAAATATATATTTCTTATTCAACCAACTGCTGCTGTTCAGTGACCTCAATTTGTACAACAGCCGACTCTCCCAACAGGTGACACCCGTTGGCGTCACCTGCAGCTGGGATTCAAACCACCGGTTCACTATCTCCTCCACCCGGGATAATCCTGACGGTCATTCCATCCACCGCGTATCATTCCAGGCTCCGCCTTCAATCGTATGTGACGACGTTCGTCATATTGACATAGCCGCGAATCTTGCAGTAATGCCTTCCGGCTCCGACTGAAAACTCAGGGGTCCCGTCAAGCAGTATGTCTCCCTCGATGAGAATGGGCTTTGAGTGGAGCCTCTTTTTAGCCGCGACGAGCACGAGATTCCGAAGCGCCTCTCTGAGCGCGTCATTTCTGCCCTCCCAGCCCATATAGAAATCAGACGTCCCCTCGGCTTCAACAGACCGGAGCGTGTTTGACCTGAAGGCGGACATCCACCGTCTGGCAGAGGGCGTAATCCGGAATACCAGCTTCAGGCGGTATACGGTTCCCCGCACCCCGCCGATCATCTGTTCGATGCTCGATTCCCTGAGCTGTCCCTTTAATGTTATATCGAACTGCTCCTCGGTTTTCATCAGCATACTGCCCGGCCTGTAGGAAAAGGAGTAGCCGTACACATTGGCGCTTAGAATATGAAGAGCCTCGATCAGCGCCTTCTCCTCCGTGTTTTTTCCCAGCCCGTAGTCGATGAGGAGACCCTTCTTTTCTGTTTCCCTGTCCCGAAAATGCCCTTTTCCCAGCTCCTCAGCAACCGGATACTCGCCGTACACGGTAATTACGTCCCTGTCTCCGGTCGTATCTGACGAATAGAGCAGCCCGGGGCCAATTACGTATACGATCAACACGATAAAAAACCCGGCGAAAAGAAGCTGCCGCTTCAATTTTTTCGAGTAATCAGGCTTTGATTGTACATTGCAAATCCCTGTGGCAGGGAACAGCCTTTTCATTTGGTCAACTCGATTTTCACCCGCTCTATTTCGTCCCTGAAAACAATGGCCCGCTCAAAGTCCAGATTCTTCGCAGCTTCGAGCATCTCGTTCTCAAGAGTTTTGATGTAGCGTTTCCTATGCACAGGGTTGAGGAGGTTGAACCGGTCCTGAATGACCTCGAGGTCTTTCTGCGAGAGGTCCTGTTTCTCCTTCCTCTTCCTCTTCAGAATATCCACAACCTTCTTTTTTATAGTTTCGGGCACAATATCGTGAACTTTATTGTACTCTTGTTGAATTTTCCGGCGTCGGTCGGTTTCCCTTATCGCCTCCTCCATTGCGCTCGACATGCGGTCTGCATACATCAGCACCTTCCCGTTGATATTTCTCGCTGCACGCCCCGCGGTCTGAATAAGAGATGTGGCAGAGCGTAAAAACCCCACTTTATCGGCATCCAGAATAGCGACAAGCGAAACTTCAGGCAGGTCGAGGCCCTCGCGGAGAAGGTTTATCCCAACGAGCACGTCAAACTCTCCTGCGCGCAGGTCACGCAGAATATCCGTGCGCTCGAAGGTCTTTATCTCGGAGTGGAGGTATCGTACCCGTATACCGGTTTTTGAAAGAAAATGCGCAATATCCTCAGCCATGCGTTTTGTGAGTGTCGTAACGAGCACCCGCTCGTTTTGCTTCACGCGTTCCTTGATTTCACTGATGAGATCGTCGATCTGATACCTGGAATCTTTGACCTCGATCTGCGGGTCGAGAAGTCCGGTCGGCCGCACGAGCTGCTCGACAATTCTGCTGCTCTTCTTTCGCTCGTACTCGGCGGGAGTTGCAGAAACAAACACAACCCTGTTCACGAGCCGCTCGAACTCTTCGAAGTAGAGCGGCCTGTTGTCGAGCGCGGAGGGAAGCCTGAATCCGTGCTCCACGAGAGAGAGCTTTCTGGAATGATCGCCCTCATACATGCCGCCGATCTGGGGAACTGTTACATGGGACTCGTCTATAAACATGAGGTAGTCTTCAGGAAAATAGTCCAGAAGAACCGCCGGCCGTTCCCCCTCCTCCCTGCCGAAAATATGCCGGGAGTAGTTTTCTATACCGTTGCAGTAGCCGAGCTCGCGTATCATTTCTAAATCGTATTCAGTTCTCGATTTTATTCTCTGCGCCTCTATCAGCTTGTTCCCGGCCTGCAGATAGGCATAGCGTTCGGTAAGCTCCGTTTCGATCTTTTCGAGGGCTGTATGAATGTTCTCCTGCTCGACAACGTAGTGTGAGGCGGGATAGATTATGATACGATCCCGCTCCTCCAGCACCGTTCCCGTGAGCGGGTCGATTATGCATATTCGGTCGGGTTCATCTCCGAAAAGCTCGATCCTCACCGCCATTTTCGAATACGAAGGAAAAATCTCTATGACGTCTCCTCGCACGCGGAAGGTCGAACGTGTAAACTCAATATCGTTTCTCGTATACTGTATCTCGACGAGTTTCCTCAGTATATCATCCCGGTTGTACGGCTCTCCCACTTTTAGCAAGAGCCGCATCCTGCGGTATGACCGGGGATTCCCGACTCCATAGATGCATGAAACGGTCGCAACAACAATGACATCCTCCCTTTCCATCAGTGAGGAAGTTGCTGAAAGCCGCATCCGGTCGATTTCGTCGTTTATCGAAAAATCCTTTTCGATATAGGTATCGGTTGCCGGCAGATACGCCTCCGGCTGGTAGTAGTCGTAGTAGCTGACGAAATACTCCACGGCATTTTCGGGAAAAAATTCATAGAATTCCCTGTAGAGCTGGGCGGCGAGGGTTTTGTTGTGGGAAATAACGATGGTAGGGCGCCTGATCCGTTCGATAACGCCGGCCATAGTAAAAGTCTTTCCGGACCCTGTCACACCAAGGAGGGTCTGAAACCGCTCGCCACGGAGTATATCCTCCGATAGTTTTTCAATAGCCCGTTTCTGATCACCGTTTGGTTCGAATGGCGCCTTCAGCTTGAACATGAACAAAAAATACCGGAGCGGGCGTAAAAAGTCAAAATCTATGACGCTGGCGGTATTACAGCAGCCCCTCCTCCCTGAAACTGAAATACCTCCCACCTGAAACAATAACGTGGTCGAGAAGATCGAGCCCGAGAATCGACGAGGCCTTTGCGAGTGTTTCTGTAACCCGCATGTCCTCAGAGCTCGGACTGACATCTCCCGCCGGGTGATTATGCGCCACGATAATCTTTGCTGCCCTCTCTTTCAAGGCTTCTGAAAACACCTCACGCGGATGCACGAGCGCCTGGTCTGCGAGACCGATCGTAATTACACGCCGGGAGATAAGCCTGTTTCCTCCGTTCAGCGTGATACACACAAAATACTCCTGTTTTTTATCGGCAAGCAACGCAAGGAGGGGCATGACGTCACCAGTATCTTTGACGACACGTGCCGCTCCTTCATGAAGCCTCTTTGAAAACTCGAGCGCAGCCAGTATGCAGGATGCCTTCGCTTTTCCAATTCCCTGTATGCATGTGAGCTCTTTTAGAAAGAGCATAAGATCATGCCGAAGCTCCGGATACTGCTCACGGATAAGAGAAACAGCTTTTTCGGCAATATGCTTCACACGATTATTCGCAGTGCCGCTTCCCAGAATAACCTGCATAAGCTCTTCATCGGTAAGATTCGCGGGGCCCTGTCTGCACATCTTCTCCCTCGGCAATTCCATGAAGGAGAGAGGAACGGCCTCCCTGTTGAGCTTCTGCAACATCAGAGCTCTCCTCCCATTTTTACAGAGATACAGGTCGTCGGAACTTGTTTCACCACCTTTAGACCACACGCTCATTTTATTATCCTGGTACTTTTATTGCCGCCGTCAAGCTTCGGACGCGAGGCGTCTGAATAACAATTCATTAAAGAGATGGAAGAGATGTTTGAACTTACAATTATCATCAAACACATATAGAGCATTTTTTGTTTCAAAAAATTATTGCAATTTTTCCCGGAGTGCGTAAGATAGAAAAACAACAGCCTGAATCCTCAGGGGGTTTCCGGCAAAATTGTATGAAAAAAGTCTATGCCCCGGGTGCATACACTATAAAAAACTACAGGGCAGATTATGCAAAACATTCTCGATGATGTCGTACGTGCGGGTTTTGCCATTTCAAAGGGCTTCGATATTAAAAAATTCATCGCCTCCCTCATCGAACAGCTTTTCGATATCACCGGTGCACATCTCGCCTGCTTCTACTCTGCAGAGGAACACAGGGCACGGCTTCTCTATCACCGCGGCAGGTACACCATACCCGAAATCTTTTCAATTGAACAGGACCCATTCGGTTTCGTTCTTGAATCCGGGGAAACCGTCGTGCTTACCGAAAAGAAACCAAGCCCCTTTCTGCCGATTCTCCTGCATCCTTCCATGAATTCCGGTATTATTGCTCCGATTAAATCGGAAAGGAGGATATACGCATTTGTCGTTCTGAATTCGACACAACCGGATTTCTTTACCCGGACCCGGCTGCGATTTATCGAGACCATCTCCAAGCTTGCGGGCGAATATTTCCATAACACAATGCTCCACAACCGGCTCAGAGACTACACCCGAAAGATTCAAAACCTCGAGATATACCAGAAGAATATATTCACCTCGATGTCGAACCTTCTCATTACAACCGACATAGCGGGGACCGTTCAGTACTTCAACCAGGCTGCGGCATCACGTTTCAACCTTTCACAGGAACATCTTGGCAAAAACATAATTGATATTTTCAAAACGGGTATGGGAAAAAAGATGCGCACCCTGATAGAGAGCTCCATACATGAAGGCGCCGAGATCGTTGCCGCGGAGGGTATCTATCAAAACGGAAACGGTGAAATGGATTTTTCACTCACCGCCTCTCCGCTCATCTCCAGGCGGAGCAAGAGGGAAGGGCTTACACTCATTTTTACCGATCAGAGCAGGGAGCGGGAGCTTGAAAAAAAAGTTAAAACCGTGAAGGAGGAGCGTCGGCTCATCAAGGATATGTTTTCCCGATATGTCTCCCAGGAGATCGTTTCACGAATTGTCGCACACCCTGATCTCATTCACCTGGGCGGAGACAAGCGGGAGGCAACAGTACTCTTTGCCGATATCAGGGGGTACACTTCATTTTCCGAAGGCCGAGATCCTGCGTACATAATCCAAATTCTGAACGAGTACTTCAGCCAGGCGGTTGAAATCGTGCTCAGGCATCACGGGTACATAGATAAATTTATCGGCGACTGCATCATGGCTGCATGGGGGGTTCCGCTCAAATCGGAAACGGAGGATGCACGGCTCGCAGTTTCTTGCGCCCTTGAAATTCAAAGCATGGTAAAAGATCCACAGAGGAGCTTCTTTCAGGGAGAAGCGAAAAATCTTGCTATTGGAATCGGCATACATACCGGACCTCTCGTTGCAGGAAACATCGGGTCTATACAGCGCGTGGACTACACGATGATCGGCGACACGGTGAATGTCGCAGCACGGCTCGAAGGTGTAGCCGGTCCCGGTGAAGTTGTAATAACGGAAAATACGCGAAACCATCTCGGCCATGATTTCAGAGTAGCGAAGAAACCGCCGGTGAAGGTGAAAGGTAAATCTGAAACGTTGAAAATCTATAGAGTCCTGAAAAAGGTGGGATAATCATGAAAATAATCGAACAGTTGCTGCATCTCGACCAAATCTACTATATCGCAGCGGGCGCAGGCATCCTGATAATCATAGCACTGATTTTCGTTATCCGTTTTTTGATAAAAAGAAACCGTTTTGCCACCGTGCTCAAAAAAATCACCTCTGATGAGCTGTCCGGCTTCCCCGACTCTTTCGAGAAACAGAGGCATAAAATGACCGGTCTTATCATACGTATACTTTCTGAAACGGATACGGCCCGGGCCCGGGAAGTTCTGTACAGAACAGGCCTTGCCGCCCAGTGGGTTAAAAAGCTTGCAGTCTCTCCGGATAAAAAACACTACCGGAATATTCTTCTGTATAACGTCCGCGAAGGTTTTTTTTACTGTTTCAAATACGCACTCGAACGCAGAAAATGGCACAGGCATTTGACGCGGTGGCTCGATGAGAACAGAGAGCAGCTTCCGCTTCAGACAATCGCACACTCGAGCAATGGTGAGAGCTTTGACGGAAGAAAAGCATACGCTCTTTTTGAAGACAGAAGAGAAGAAACAAAGGAAATGCTTGCAGACCCGGATTGGAAGGGAAGATACTTTGCCCTGAAAATTCTGCTTGCTGCACAGGAACCAGGCATACAGAAGATGCTTGTCGACCTGTTCAAAGATCCCAGCCCGGTGATTAGAAAGACCCTTGTGCTCGAATATGAAACAGAAGATCCGGAGGAAATCAGAGCACCCCTCTTTACTCTGCTTCTGAAAGACCCGAATCCCGAAGTAAGAAGTGAAGCACTGCAGCGGTACAGGCGGGCATTCGCAGACCTACCTGAAATAAAAGTTAAAACCCTCAGGCGCCAGGAAGTTATACATCTCACCGAAGCCCTCCGTCTGCAGAACAGGGATGACGAAGGCATCGCAACCATGCTTATGCTGGAAAACGATGCTGAAATTCAGTACCATGCCGCACGGTACCTCGAAAAATCCGGTGCACTGGGCCGGTTCTGCACAAGGCTCGATCTGGCCGACCCGGAAGACTTTCAAAGAAAGACGGCAATCCTTAAAAATGCCGCGCATGTCGGCGTAATCGGTTTTATACGAAAATGTATACTTGCGGGAACCAGAGAAAGCCTTACACTGTCCGCCGACTTGCTTAAAAAAGCGGGAGATACTGCGCAGTTGGGAAATCTTCTCAAAATGTCCATCGATCATTCCTTCAAGGACGCCTACCGGCTTACCGTTGAGGCCATCGTCAAAAGGGGCGATCTTGAGACAAGACGACTCGTTTGCGACGAGATACTCCGCAACCTGTCGCAAACCGCTACGCTCGTCGATATTATCGAGGCTGTCGTTCCAGCCGATGATCCGCAGTATATCGATCCTCTCCTCGCGGTTCTCGAAAAGCGCGAGGATCTCGGCGAGCTCGTCAGAAAAGCGCTCATCACCAAAGACAACGATACACTGGCCGAAAAACTCATACCTATAATCGAAAACGAAAATACGCCTGAGAAGATGAATCTCCGGATACAGTCTCTCTTTCTTCTCGCAGAGATGGGAAAGGAGTACTGCCTGTCATTTTTATTCGAACACCTTCCTGTTTTACCTGTGGCATTTGTTAATCAGTTTGCCGGCATTCTTGCCCGGTATGCGAAAAAATCCGTAAAGGATATCATGGGCTATTACCTCGATCAGGTCGACGGCGAGCTGAGGGCCCATCTCATTGCGCTCATACCGGCGCTGAAACTTACCGAATTTCTCGGTGAAGTAAGAAAGGCGCAGGAGGATGCCGACCCTCTCGTGAGAATTGCCTCAACCTTCGCCCTCGTTGACATGGGTGACACCCGCTCCTTCTCCCAGGCGTTAGCGCTCATGCGGGACCCGGTGGAGGAAGTGAGAAACCAGGTTGCCTTTGCGCTCGGGAGCACCGGACGGAAGGACATCCTGAGACAGATGGCAAAAATATTCTACGATAAAAACGAAGTCGATTCCGTGAAGGAGGCGATAATTCGGGGAATGACCGAATCGAAAGCGCCTCAGGCAACAGACCTCCTGATTGATTTCCTCCAAAAGGAGAAGCGGTTCTCCTCAAGAATTTTCGCCGGTCTCGAGACGCACACTGGAAAAAATAATATCGAAGTGCTCATCGACAGGATGAAGGACGGCGGTGAAAGTTTGAAGAAAAACATTGCCACTATATTCAGTAAAATGGGTATGAAGGCACGCCCGGCACTGATCGGGCTACTGGAGTCAGCGCTTTCATCACACAAGGCCTTGGCAAGCGAGATACTTGACGAGATCGGCGCGACGGAAGCAGAAATAAATAAACTGAAACACAGAGACCCTGTGATCCGTCGGGAAGCGGCCAGAATACTATCCCTCATCGGTACGGTCAAGGCGTTCAGGGGGCTCGTCATGGCCTCGCGTGACCCGGACCAGGAGGTGCGCATTAATGTGGTACGAGCCCTTGAAAAACTCGAAACAAAGGAAGGAAAGGCAATTTTAAAGGCGCTCGACGAGGATCCCGATGCAAAGATACGCAAGTACACACACTGGGCGCTCGAGAGACTCAAGGCAAAAGAGCTCGTGTAACGCCCTCCGCCGCTTTTACGGTTATTACGCGGACACTTTATTTTTTTATCAGGCGAACGAAATGAATACGACAATCGCCGAAAATTATGTCACGAATAAAAATTCCTTAGTCCGATAATTCATCGTACCTACCCGTACCTTGCGGGTTTCCATATCTTCGATGAACAATCACCCGCCCGCCTCGAGGCCGTATCGTTCAGACAATCCCTGCTCGATCCTGCCCAGATACTGATCCATCAAAAAGGCTAAAAGTGCAGCCGCGACCGCGCCCTCGATGACGAATGCGGGATTCTCGCGAACGAGTCCGGAAATAATCGGCGTTCCCAGGCCGCCTGCACCGACCACGGCGCCGACGGTCGCAGTGCCGACATTTATAACGACCGATGTCCTGATGCCCGCCATGATGACTCTGAGGGCGAGCGGCAGCTCGATTTTCAGCAGAACCTGCAAACGGGTCATGCCCATTCCGCGGGCCGCCTCTATGAGGTAGGGAGAGATGGTTTCAATGCCGGCTACACTGTTTCGTATGATGGGGAGTATGCTGTAGAGAAAAAGAGCGAGCACCGTGGGTTTGAACCCAAACCCTATAAAGGGTACGGCAAGCGCGAGCACTGCAACCGGCGGAATTGTCTGCGCCAGCGAGCTCAGGTCGTTCACCAGGTGGAGATACTCACGCCCCGCAGGCCTGGTCACAAAAACCCCCACAGCGACTCCGATGCCGACCGCTGCGAGGCTTGAAAAAAGCACGAGCAGGAGGTGCTCTCCGAGAAGACCGGGAAGACCCGCCCTGGGGTAAATAACCACCGTTTCACCTGGAAAGATGAATGCCAGAAGCAGCTCCAGAAACCGGCGGTCGAATACAATGAGAAGAAACAGCACACTAACACCGGCAATCGGAATCCAGCGTAGAATCTTCTGGCGGTTTACTCTTTCCAACTCGCATCGACCTCTTCGGTTATTTTTTCGATGTCCTTCAGACTGACCTCGCCGATCACCCTCCTGTCTGCATCGACCACCGGAACCACCTTTACCCCTTCACCGAGCATCTTTGCGAGTACCTCCCTGAGCGTGGAATCCTCCCTGACCGTAATCTTGCCCTGGGCCACTTTGGTGACTGCATCCTCAATGGATGTATTTTTATCGACAATCCCGGTATCAAGCCACCCTATAAGCCTTTTCCCGGAGTCCACAACCCATATGTAGCGAATGTGCTTTTGCTCCCGCAACTGGGTAGCCTCATTCAGAAGTTTTTCACCCATTTCCACGGAAACCGGCCTGTGCATGTACTGTGAAACAATAAACCTGGAAAGGCGTTTCAGCGCACGGTCGCTGCCGACAAAATCGTGGACGAACTTGTTCTTCGGGGATGCTAAAATAATCTCCGGAATATCATTCTGAACGATTGTACCGTTTTTCATAATAATAATCCTGTCGGCGATTCGCACGGCTTCATCGAGGTCATGAGTGACAAACAGGACCGTTTTCTTGAGCTCTCTTTGAATCCTGACAAACTCCCTTTGGAGCACCTCCCGGTTCAGAGGATCGACGGCGCCGAAGGGCTCATCCATGAGCAGAATCGGCGGATCCGCAGCAAGTGCCCGTGCCACGCCTATTCTCTGCGCCTCGCCTCCCGACAGCTCATTCGGGTACTTGTCCCTGTAGGCCGACGGGTCAAGCCCGACCATCTCCAGAAGCAGGGCAACCCGCGCCCCTATCCTGGATTTTCCCCAGTCAAGGAGCTTCGGAACCACGGCGATATTCTCACCAACCGTCATATGGGGGAAAAGGCCCACATACTGAATCACGTATCCGATTCCACGACGAAGAATTTCCAGCTTGAGATCAAGCACATTCTTTCCGTCGATAAAAATATCCCCGGCCGTGGGCTCCAGCATGCGGTTGATTGTCTTCAGCGTGGTTGATTTTCCGCATCCCGAGGGGCCGATAATAACACACACAGTCCCCTCCTGAACGGTGAAGGAGATGTTGTCGACCGCGGTGAAATCACCGTATTTCTTTGTCAGGTTTTTGACTTTAATCATGATTCCCCCTGTACCGAAGTCCACGCGGCGTCATCGCCTTTACGAGAATCTGCATGAGCTTATCTGCGGTCACGGCAAGCAGTATAACGGGAAAAGCGCCTAACATAATGAGGTCGGGCACCGCCTGGCCGAGGCCCTGGAACACGAACACGCCGAAGCCACCCGCGCCGATGAGCGCTGCAACCGTTGTGTTGCCGATGGCCTGCACGGCAGATATCCTGATGCCGCTCATTATAATGGGGAGTGAAAGCGGGGCCTCGATACGCATCAGAACCTGGAGCCTGCTCATACCCATGCCTCGCGCCGACTCGACAACGGACGGATCGATTACCCTGAGGCTCGTGTAGGTGTTTCTCGTTATTGGAAGGAGTGCATACAGAATAAGCGCAATAAGCGCGGGAGCGGAACCTATCCCCTTGATGCCCAGATCTCTAAGGAACGGAAACCTCTGGGAGAGGATGGAAAGCGGCGCGATCATTATGCCGAAAAGCGCGAGCGACGGTATGGTCTGTACCGTATTGACAAAGAAGAAGGCCGGCTTTTCGAACGCCTTTCTTCTGAATGCGAGCACACCAAGCGGTGTTCCGATTGCAATGCCGAGGAGCACCGCGGTTCCGGACAGAACGAGATGCCTGACGAATTCACTAAAAAACCTGTCCCTCCGTATAAGATACTCCTTTACAATAGAGAGCTCACTCAGGTAACCGGTAGAAAAAAGAAGCACAACAGCAAACGGGCCGACGAGTGAGAGTAAAACGGCTTTCGGGTTTTTCAGCGTGAGTGTACGGACTGAAGCATGGATGAGTATGTACCCGGCAAGAACCATGAGCCATGATCCGAATGCCATTGAAATCCGGGCAAACGGCATCTCCGGCGACTGGAGAGAGCGGGTTACCCTGCCGACCATAAGAAACACTGTGATGATGATGACATTACCGGTAATACCCTGGAGGAGGACAAACTGTTTTTTACCGGCTTTCAGGAACACAATCAGCACTGCAACCCACAGTAGTATAAAAACGAGCAGGTCACTCCCTGAAAATGCATTCCATATGTATAGTCCTGTCCCGGAAGCGATCCTGTTCGGTTTCAGTGCAACGAATTTCAGCCCGCAGGAAAACAAACCAATGACAATGCCGGTGAGAACTACTTTATTCCTGCCGGTTATCCCTTCAACACGATCCAAAACCAAACGGCTTTTATCTCCATTGTTTTTATGGTATTATCCATTTGAAATCTGGTTCATCCAGGCAAGTATTTTTTTGATCTGTTACGTTTGAAAGTTCACTTGCCTATATATAAAGATTTATGCTGTCGGCATATACACAGGTACAGATCAATGACACTGTTTTGCCTTTGCTGCAGCCGGTTTACAGCTTTTACTTTAAAAACCCGTTCGACTTCAGATACTCCCCGGCGACATTCTTCGCGTTTTGACCCTCGATAGCGATTTTCGCGTTCAACGTCTGGAGGGTAACGAGATCGAGCCCCTTAAAAACCGGCTTCAAGATCCCCTCTATCTCCGGATATTTGTCCAACACCTCACCCCTTATAATCGGCGTGGGCTCATAAATGGGCTGCACACCCTTTGTATCCTTCAGCACCCAGAGGCCCAGGGCGGCAAGCTGGCCGTCCGTTCCGTAGGCCATCGCAACATTCACGCCGTCTGTGCCGTCAGCAGCCGCCTTTTCAGTCTGCGCCGTATTTCCGCCCGACAGTATCAGAAGCTGATCCTTTGATAGTGAAAATCCGTACGCCTTTTCAAATGCAGGGAGCGCATCGGGCCTGCTTACGAATTCCTCCGAACCGGCAACTTTCACCGTGTTTCCGTTGTTCACGTATCGAGCGAAATCCTCGAGTGTTTTTACGTTCTTCGATTTTGCAATATCGCCGCGGATCGCGAGAGCCCACGTGTTGTTTGCGGGAGCCGGTGTCAGCCAGATAATGTTGTGTGCATCTTTATCGAGCCTCTTCACCTCTTCATACCCCTTTTTCGCGTCTTTCCAGATCGAAGGATCCGTCCCTTCGTAGAAAAAGCCGCCGTTTCCGGTATACTCGGGATATATATCGATCTCTCCGCTGAATATGGCCCTTCGTATGACATCAGTCGGACCGAACTCCGTTTTGTCCACCGCTTCGAATCCGTTTTCCCTGAGAAGAAGCACAATCATCTGCCCCATAAGGCCACCCTCGGTATCGATCTTCGAGGCGACAACAACCGGCCCCCTGGCTGCAGGACCCTCCTCTTTCTTAGTGCCGGCGCCGAAGCCCACTGTTGCTGAAATGAGCGTTATTACGATTACTATAACAATTGGCAGGTGCACCATTTTGAATTTCATATAAACGCCTTCTAACTTGTATTACTGTATTTTATTGTCTTACGCTTATTGTATACCCTAGGCGTGGTAAATACGGAAGTCAAGACTTTTTCCCAGAGTGGATGGTTTAATAAGAGAATTCCGGAATTCAATTAAAAAGCGTTGACAAACATACATTAAAACACCATGTTAAAACCATATCGAAACCATGAAAATATGGATGCCGTTATGGCGAATATAACAGTAAAAAATATCCCGGATGAGACATATAACATCCTGAAAAAGCTGGCAGCCGAACATCATAGAAGTATCACCAATCTTGTGGCGCAGCGAGCTCAGGACGGCGGTTGTTCTGCATATGATTGTGAGTTTGTAAACTTAGCTCGAGACTTGAGCGTACAACTTGTTACAATGTATCAGAAAATACTAAATAATTTTCCAGACACTGCACTATCAATACCAGAATATCTTGAAAAATTATAGCCCCCTCACGGGTTTTTGTTCCCTGCTTGCGCAGTTATTGTGCTCAGAACGCCTGCCAGATTATCAAGTACAGAGGTATCGGGGAAGTTAACCGTCATTTTTAAACTGCCGTCTTCATTTTTTTCCATGCACTCGTAAAGAAGATTTTTAAACCTGTCAACATCTTCAGTACTCTGGTCCACAGCCCTGTCGGTACCAAGCAGCTCTCCGATAAAAGAAAATGCAGCACTCATAAGCTGGCCTCCGGCAATTGCAACGTTTTCTCTTCGTGCCTGTTTTGCAGCCTCCCTTTCCAGCTCTTTTTTCCGGCTTTCATCAATAGCAGCATCAGGTTTTGTTCCTAAAAGCACCTCCATGCGGCGTTTTAATTCTTCGATGCTGCCGGTAAAGGATACCTCGTTAACCTCTGAGGTAGTATCAAGAGAGGCCTGAGCCAATCTATGTTTGGCAGAGAGGGTATCAAGCAGGCTCTCTTCAAGGGTATCTTCCGTTACCAGAAGATATACCTGCACAGGCCTTTTCTGCCCCATGCGATGAGCACGTGATATCCTCTGTTCGAGCACTGCAGGATTCCATGGAAGATCCACATTGATAACCGTATTGGCAGCCTGAAGGTTAAGCCCTGTTGAACCGGCATTGGTAGTAATAAACACTTTGCAATCTGGATCATGCTGAAACTGATGCATCAAACCCTGCCTTTTCTTCTGTGGGACAGACCCATCCAGGCGGAGGTAATTTATACTTTGCCTTTCAATAAGGGGTTCTATAAGATTCAGCATGGTTGTCCATTCTGAAAATAGGATTATTTTCCTGTCTTCTTCAAAATGGAGCTGTTCAAGCAGCAGTTCCAGTTCTTTAAGCTTGCTGGAATATCCGGGAGGAGTTTTATCTACAAGATAGGTGCTGTCTGCAGCCATTCTGCAGATTAAAAGTGCCTTTTGAAGCCTCAAGATGTCCATTTCCGAAAGGAATTTCTTTGAAACAATGGTTGAAATTATTTTCTTATGGCTGTTATGTATATCTGCCTGCTCTTCTGTGGGCGGTATTCTTAAGATTTCAGTTGTTCTGGGGGGCAGATCTTTAAGTACCATACTGCGGGTTCTACGCAGGAGTATGGGTTTGAGTTTTTGTCGAAGGTCATCAAGATTTTGGTAACCCAGCAGCCTCCCTTTTTCATTGGTAATTCTATGCCTGTTAAAAAAACGAAATGCCGGTCCCAGCCTGCTATTATCGATAAATTGAATTACCGAATACAGTTCATCAAGCCTGTTTTCAAGAGGGGTGCCTGTAAGCACCAGAGCAAATGGCGATCTCAGGGATTTTACAACCTGCGCTGTTTTTGCTTCCCAGTTTTTTATTCTCTGTCCCTCATCCAGAATGATAAGGTCCCATGAAATTGTTTCAATTGTTTTAATATCGCGAAGCACCTGCTCATAATTACAGATTGTAAAAAAACAATTGTTATTATATTGACGGGTCCTTTCCTCTGCTGTGCCTATTATTAACTGACAGCTTTTGTTAGAACAGCGTTTTATCTCAAGACGCCATTGAGATTTTACAGATGCAGGACATATAACCAGTACTCTGGAAATATCAACTTCAATATTGAACAGTTCAGCAACTCCGATTCCCTGTATGGTTTTCCCCAGCCCCATATCGTCGGCAATAATAGCTCTTCCTGCGCTTACGGCGAAAGCTATGCCGTCCAGTTGATAGGGAAGCAGCTCTATTTTAAGCAGGCTCTTCCGCAGAGGGTGATGTTTCGGATTGCTTCTTATTTCATCAACCTTCTTTTGAATCTTTCGACGAAAAAGAAGGTTATTTAAATATTCCTCCGTATCAGGATAGATGGTCACCTCATGCCCCGACTGTTCCAGTTTATTGATACGCGCCAGTAAATCAGGGATATCTGTGATCACGCGGTTTCTTAAAGGGTTTACAATCTCCTCTGCTTCCGTGTCCAGTGCGTCAGGCGCAAGAAGACGTAATTCCACATCCTTTCCATACCGGAGGTGTACGGCAATGTTATTCTGTTTGTACGGCTTTTCCCTGATTTCTTCCGGGAACAGCTTTTTAACACATTGCTGGGTATACATAATATGTTTGCAGGTGCCGAGGGTGTTTATTTTAAAGTCCGGACAGGAGCAGTAGGATTCGCCCGGTTCCCATCCTCTGAGGGCCACTCTGTAGGTTTTTCCGGATGAATAACTTGTTACTGTGTAATCTGTCCATAACCGGGCCTCGCTCATCGATTTGAGGGACATTTTTTCTTTTTTTGCTTTTTCTTTTCTATCATTCAGTGCCCGGTTGATTAATTCTTCTTCACTCAGGTTTTCCATGGGCGTCAGTTCGGGCGGTGGGGCTGAAAGGCCTAATGATAGTTTCTCCTCAAGAATAAGGGAAAAGGCAGCTCCGATATGTTCACAAATAGATGAGCAGGCACTGCATGACAAGCGCAGCTTCTTTGTATTTTTTAGATTCAATTCAATAGTAACAACTGCCTCGGTCAGATCGAGGATAAACTTTTCATTATCCACTGTTACCTGTTCGTAAAGATCGATATCCCATTTTCCGCCTTTTCGTATAAGCATCTCCCCTTCAGGGCCAAGCAGGCTGCAGGCCTGTCTGTAGGTAAGATAGGAGAGTATGTCTTTTAAAGAAGTTTTCGTTTTTTCTTCTGTTTTTTCTTCTGTTTTTTCTTCCATTGCAGCCTCTTTTTAACTTTCTCCCCACAATGAAAATTGATTATACGTGTATTGCCCATCCTTCGGCCGCACGCATCGCCTCCATGACCGCCTCCGACAGCGTGGGGTGGGCGTGAATCATCTCCGCGATATTTGCCGGGAGGAGCTCCGAGGTTTTCGCGAGGAGGATCTCGTGAATAAGCTCAGTCGCGTCTAACCCCACAATATGCGCGCCTAAGATTTCTGAGGTATCCGGGTCGTACAGCACCTTCACGAAGCCCTCAGAGCGCTCCACCGCCACAGACTTGCCAGCGCCCCGGTACGGAAATACCGCCTTTTTATAGGAGATGCCCTCTTTTTTGGCCTCATACTCCTTATACCCGATACTCGCGACCTGCGGCTCGCAGTACACGGCAGATGGAATCTCGTGAACATTGACACGGGTAACGGGGTTTTTACCCCCAAGGTGTTCCACCACGATCTCACCCTCCTTGGATGCCACGTGCGCGAGCTGTGGTGTCTGTACCACATCACCGATCGCGTACACCGAGGGTATATCGGTTTGATAGTAGTCGCCTGTGATGATGAAGCCCCTCTCGGTTTTGATACCCACTTCTTCGAGCCCGATATTTTCAATGTTTGCCTGTCGACCGACGACCACCAGGAGTTTTTCCGCCTCGATCTGTTTTTTCTCACCATTCTGCTCGGCAGTTACCATAACCCCGTTTTTACTTATTTGAAGACTCGAAGCCTTCGTGGATGTTGCTATCTTTATACCGCGTTTCTTAAACGCCCGGGTAAGCACCTCCGCGCTTTCTTCGTCCTCTATTGGAAGAAGCCTGTCCAGAAGTTCCACGATGTGAACCTCGACACCGAAGCTGTTCATGATGTGAGCGAACTCCACGCCGATAAATCCTCCGCCAAGGATGATTATACTTTTCGGCAGCTCTTCGAGCATGAGGGCGCCGTTTGAAGACAGCACCGTTTTTTCGTCGAATGGAAACCCCGATATCTCTCTCGGTCGTGAACCGGTTGCGATGATGATGCTGTTTCCGGTCACCTTCTTCTCGCCGTCGACGAGTACCTCATGCGGACCTTTCAACACACCCGTGCCTGCTATGAGCTCGACACTGTTTTTCTTTAGAAGAAAGTTGACACCTTTCGACAGCATGTCCGCAGCCTTCCGTGATTTCTTGAACACCTTCAGATAATCGAACCCGCCGGTATCGGCTTTCACGCCGATCTCTTCGAGTTCCCTGATCGAGCGGAACAGCTCGGCCTGATGTATGAGTGCCTTTGACGGGATGCACCCGATGTTCAGGCATACACCGCCCGGCTTGTCCTTTTCTATTACCGCTGCTTTCATCCCCAACTGTGAAGCCCGAATCGCTGCAACATACCCTCCGGGCCCGGCACCGATAACAACGAGATCATAATCATAATTTAAAGACATTACACTGCTCCTTTATCCTTGTTGGTATATATACATGAAATTAGCAGGGGCAGAAAACCTCCTACAATGTACAGAATAATCTGTAATCCATCAACCATTTCAATTATAGGGACATCGTACCTATGGTTTTATCCATTAAGATCCTGGTTTTTTGTACCAGAATTTTATGCTCTACTAACTTATTATGTCACGTTACCTACTATGACATTCTACAGGTAAAAACCATTAGGCAGGTGCACCACAGGCATTTATTGGTTTGCACCTTTTAAGTTTGAAAGTTAACTTGCCTATTTATCGAAGGAATGCGCCGCTTTTCAGTAGAGTGCAAACACCGGGTTTTCTATCATTTCTTTCAGGTTGTTCAGGAAAAGGGCGCCTGTTGCGCCGTCGATGACCCGGTGGTCACATGAAAGCGTTACGGTCATATTGGTCAGGATTTGTATCTCATCGCCCTCGTCCACCACCGGTTCTCTGCGTGCCTGCCCGACTGCAAGTATGGCTGAACCGGGAGGATTGATAATCGCTGTAAACTCGTGTATCCCGTAGGTGCCGAGGCTGCTGATCGTGAATGTAGCACCCGTGTATTCCTCCGGCTTCAGTTTGTTGTTCCGCGCCTTTTCTACAAGCGATTTGAGCTCGGCATCGAGCCCGGCGATTCCCCTGTTCCAGCAGTCGCGGAGCACCGGCGTGATCAACCCGTCCGGCTGGGCGACGGCTATACCGATGTCGGCCCTCCCGAAGCGGACGATTTTGTCGCCCTGCCAGCTCGAATTCACAACCGGGTGCCGCTTCAGCGCCTCGGCGACGAACTTCACGAGAAAGGCGTTGAAAGTCAGTTTGTCTCCCTGCCTTTTTTTATTGAGCTCCCGGCGCGCGGCCATCAGGCCGTCGACCGCAATCACCGCTTTGAGGTAGTAATGCGGCGCGCTAAACTTCGACTGAGAGAGCCGCTCGGCTATCACCTTTCTCTTTCCGGAAACCGTGATCTCCTCCACAACGGGGGCCTGTCCTGACGGGACCGGGCCGGTTGGAATATCCCATGAAGGCGTATGTCCTGGCGGGACCAGCCCTGACGGGGCCTGTCCCGGAGCATACGCCACAGATGCCTGTACAGCTGCCGTCTTTCCCCTGGAAACCGCATCGGAAACACCCTCAGTTTGGGCAGCACCTGATGCGGTCCGCGCCATATCGATATCCCTTTTGATGATCCTTCCTCCCGGGCCGCTTCCCTGCACCCTGCTCAGCGTGACACCGTACTGATCGGCAAGTTTTTTCGCAAGCGGAGAGGCCTTCGCCCTGGAGGATTCGATTGAAGCCCCTGGCCCGGACATTCTTCCGGTAAACGGTGCTTCAGAAACAGCAGCAGGAGACAAAGCGGCCTCATCAACTACGGACGATGACCCTCCCACCCCGGTTAACGCGCCGCCCTCCTCTTTCCGGGCACCGCCTGCACCCTTCCCTGCCTGCGGCAAACCGCCGGCAGTTTCTTCGGAAACCTGCAGCGCTGCCGCATCCGTCCCCGCACCCTGTTTTTCAAGCGATATCTCTTCCATAAGTGCTGAAATATTCTCCCCTTTTTCTCCGACAACAGCGATCGACTGCCCGACAGCCGCATTCCCCCTTTCAGGAATGACAATCTTCAGCAGGATACCGTCGTTCATGGATTCGTACTCCATAGTCGCCTTGTCGGTCTCGACCTCGCAGAGCACATCCCCTGTTGCGACCTCTTCTCCCTCCTGCCTGTTCCACTTTACAATCGTTCCCGTCTCCATCGTCGGCGACAGGGCGAGCATTACTACCTTCTCAGCCATGACAAACTCCGTATTGTGCTTTCAGTTTTAATCTCTATACAGCACCTTCATTACCGCATTTATCACCTTTTCAACGGATGGCTGTGCGGCAAGCTCCAGCCGATGATTGTAGGGCATAGGAACATCCTCGGCTGAAACGAGCTCGACCGGGGCATCGAGCAAATCAAAACAGTTCTTCGAAACGAGCCAGCTCAGATGCGAGCCCACGCTCGCAAAGGGCCATGCCTCATCCACCACCACGCATCGATTCGTTTTTCGGACCGACTCATACACCGTTTTCTCGTCGAGTGGTCGTATGGTACGAAGGTCTATGATATCGGCGGAGATTCCCTCTTTTTCGAGCTGTACTGCAGCCCCTTCAATGATACGCATCGGTTTCGAAAAGCCGACGATGGTCACATCGTCGCCTTCTCTTCGCAACGCAGCTTCCCCGAAGGGTATGAGGTACTCCTCATTCGGGACCTCTCCCTTCCATCCATACATCATCTCCGCTTCCAGAAACACCACCGGGTTGTCGTCTCGAATCGCGGTCTTCAACAGGCCCTTGGCATTGTACGGCGTCGATGGTGCCGCAACCTTCAGACCCGGCATGTGCGCGTACATCGACTGCAGTGCCTGGGAATGCTGGGCCGCTAAATATTCTGCCGGACCGTTCGGTCCCCTGAATACGACGGGAACCGTAAACTGCCCACCAGACATATACCGCATCTTGGCGGCGTTGCTGAAAACCTGGTCCATGGCCTGAATGGAGAAGTTGAAGGTCATCCACTCGATAATCGGCCGCATTCCGACCATGGCCGCACCGATCCCGAGACCCGTGAATCCTTCCTCCGAAATGGGCGTATCTACGACACGCTTCGGGCCGAACTTGTCGAGCAGGCCCTGGCTCACCTTGTAGGCACCGTTGTACTGGGCGACCTCTTCACCGAGGAGTACAACATTTTCATCGCGCTCCATTTCCTCGTCGATCGCCTGTCGCAGGCTCTCGCGAAACGTAATTACAGGCATCCTTCTCCTCCCCCGGATATATACCCCTCTACAGTAGACGTGGGCTGTGTTTCAAGTGTGCCCGTACCCCTGTGCAACCGGCAGGGTGTAATGGGGGGTCTTGCCCTCAAAAGCACACCGGCAACTGTATACCTGGACGGCATGTATAGTATACCAAGCCGTCATGCAGAACAACCATCCTCGACGGGCAGCCTCCACCGTACCCCGAATCCCATCTATGCGAACACATCATCGTACAGTGCCGTGCTGTCCGGCTCGGGACTCGTTTCAGCGAATTTCACCGCTTCATCGCACTCTTTTTTACACGATGCATCAATCTGTTTATACCCATCTTCCGTAATGAGCTTTTTGTCGATCATATGCTGCTTGAGTATGAGTATCGGATCTTTTTCCTTGTAGGACGAAAGCTCATCCTTCGACCGGTACTTTGCGGGGTCGCTCATCGAATGCCCCTTGTACCGGTAGGTCCGAATCTCTAAAAACTGTGGAAGTTGCTCTTTTCTCGTGATTTTAACCGTTTCGGAAACCTGCTCATTCACCTTCAGCACATCCATCCCATCCACCTGCTTTCCGGTGATTCCGTACGAGCGTCCCATCACCGCAAAGTCTTCGACCGCCGACACTCGTTTGAAATCGGTGCCCATTCCGTACTGGTTATTCTCACAGACGTATACGATGGGAAGGTCCCAGATCTTCGCCATATTGAGGCTCTCGTGAAAGGAACCCTGGTGAATGGCACCGTCGCCAAAAAAACAGAGCACAACACCCTTTTCATCCCTGGATCGTATCTTGAAGGCGACTCCCGTTGCAATCGGAATATGTGCGCCGACGATGCCGTTGCCGCCTAACATGTGCTTTTCTACGTCGAACAGGTGCATGGATCCTCCCTTACCTCCGGAACAGCCGGTTTTTTTACCGAACAGCTCGGCCATGATCCTATTTACCGGTATACCGCACGCAATGGCATGACCGTGGTCCCGGTAGGCAGTAATAACGTAGTCGGTGCGTAGATCAAGCGCTGCAATGGCCCCGACAGCAACAGCCTCCTGCCCGATATAGAGATGGCAGAATCCCCCGATCTTCCGCAGACCGTACATCTGTGCCGATTTCTCTTCAAATCTTCGTATCAGAAGCATCTGCCTGAGCAGCTCCTGCAGTAATTCCTTCTTGTACTGCATATTTACCCCCGATATCTTCCGTGTTGGTTTCCGTTTCGCATAAATCTCAGCTACTGCAGTACGCCCTATTCGAAAAGGATTTCTTCCTTCAGCCCCTTCATCGATACATAGTACACCGCTTTCTCAATGACTGTTTCAAGAACGAGAAGGTCTCTCTCGTCATGCGTAATTTTCCAGAATGCATGAAGTCGCGGACCGACGACCTCGAGAACTTCGCTCCGTATCGAAGGATTGTCCAGCACGTTGACCTTCCCGTAAATATTAATAATCGTCCCGAGGGAACGGGTCTGCAGCATCCATTGTACATCGGGATGATTCCGCACATGCCGCACCTTGTCGGACTTTGGTGAAGTTACAATATACAGGGCCCTCGTCCTTCCCCTCAGCAGAACAGGAGTTACCCACCGCATGGACGGTATCCCATCTTCGCCGACGGTGGAAAGCACGGCGGTCTTTACATCGTCGATAATCTTTTCAATCTCGCGTATCACGCCCTTTTTATTCATCTCAATCCTCCCGATCGGTCCATCAATCCGCTCGACACGACTCTTCCGGCATAGGTCGGGTCTCAAAAAACCTTACGTCATCCATTCAGATCTGTCAAGTGATAGTCATAGCATGGACCAATTGCAATAACGGCGGCACACACCGCCCTGTAATACCATACCCTCCATAGACAGCCTGGACACATCCAAATTGTGATTGACTGAGACCTCGATGCATAAGTATTATTCGTTTGCTTTACATTTTTAACACGCCGGGTGCAGCCTGCTTGACACCGCGTGAACAGCCCAGGGGTTTCCTATGTCCTACGACCACACCTTGTTTCTACCGAAAACATCCTTTCCGATGCGGGCGGGGCTTACAAAAAAAGAACCCGAGATGATTAAAAAATGGGACACGGAAAAAGTGTATGAAAAGGTCGTCAAAAAGAGAAAAGGCGGTAAGGCTTTTATTCTGCACGACGGCCCGCCGTATGCAAACGGAAAGATCCACATCGGCACTGCGTACAACAAGGTGATGAAGGACTTCATCGTCAAATACAAAACGATGATGGGTTACTATTCGCCCTATGTCCCCGGGTGGGACACGCATGGGCTGCCCATAGAAACCGAGGTTTTGAAGGCGTACAAACTCAACAGAGAAAGCCTTCCTCCCATCGAGTTCAGGAAAAAGTGCAAGGAGTTCACCACTAAATACATTCAAACCATGACAGACCAGTTCAGGCGGCTTGGCGTATGGGGCGACTGGAAAAACCCCTACATCACCTACCATCATGCCTACGAAGCGAAGCAGATCGAGATATTCGGCGAGATGGCCAAAAAGGGTCACATCTACAAGGGACTGAAGCCGGTGTACTGGTGTACGAGCTGCGTAACAGCGCTCGCTGACGCCGAAGTCGAGTATCACGACCACAACTCGCCCTCCATCTACGTTACCTTCAAGGTGAAGGAGGGGTTTGCAAAGTATGAGGAGCTCAGGGATGCATTCATCGTCATCTGGACGACAACCCCCTGGACCCTGCCGGGCAATACCGGCGTCGCTCTTCATCCCGATTTCGAATATACCCTGTTCGAGGATGGCGGCAAGAAGTATCTCGTTGCCACCGAACTGCTCGGTGATTTCTCGGATAAAACAGAAATCAGCGCAGATACGGTGATCAGGCGGTTCATGGGGAATGAGTTAGAGGGGGTTGTTCTGCGTCACCCCTTCATCGATCGGGACTCTCCGATTGTATTTGCCGATTACGTAACTCTCGACACGGGCACAGGGGCTGTGCATACGGCTCCCGGCCACGGGCTCGAGGACTATGAAACGGGGATAAAGTACAACCTCGATATCGTCTCACCCCTTGACAACTACGGGCGATTTACCGATGAGGTTCCCCGGTTCAAGGGCCTGTTTACCCAGGATGCAAACCAGAAAATCATAGAATATCTGCGGGAGATCGGCGTACTACTCGGCGTCGGTTCTCTCACGCACAGCTATCCGCACTGCTGGCGGTGTAAAAATCCGGTCATCTTCAGGGCGACTGAACAGTGGTTTACCTCCATTGAAGGATTCAGGGATGATGCGCTCTCCGCAATAGACGGTGTCGAGTGGATTCCTGTTTCGAGCGCTAACCGGATCAAGTCCATGGTGGAAAACCGGTCCGACTGGTGCATATCGCGGCAGCGGACATGGGGTGTTCCTCTCCCCATTTTCTACTGCTCCTCATGCGACAGGGAGATCATCAACGATACCACGCTGAAGGCAGTCGAAAACTTATTCGGGGAGGAGGGGTCCGACAGCTGGTTCGTAAAGAGCGCTGGCCAGATTCTGCCTGATGGATACACCTGCCCCCACTGCGGCGGCAGTGAGTTTACGAAGGAAAGCGATATCATGGATGTGTGGTTCGACTCCGGGTCTTCGCATGCAGCAGTACTCGAAACACGAAAAGAGCTCCACTGGCCCGCAGACCTGTACATCGAGGGCTCCGACCAGCACAGGGGCTGGTTCCAGTCGTCACTGCTCACTGCGGTTGCTGCTCGGGGCGGTGCACCCTACCGGGCCGTGCTCACCCACGGGTTTACTGTGGACGGCGAGGGGAAGAAGATGAGCAAGTCCCTGGGAAACACCGTTGCTCCCGAAGAGGTGATACAAAAGTACGGGGCGGACATCATTCGTCTCTGGGCAGTGTCCTCCGACTATTCTGTGGATATACGCATCTCGGGAGAGATACTCGGCCAGCTCGTCGATTCGTACAGAAAAATCAGAAACACCGTACGCTTCATGCTCGGAAACCTGGCCGGCTTCGACCCGAAAAAAGACCTTATCGAGGCGGGAGAGCTTGAAGACATTGACCGGTGGCTTTTACACAGGCTCCAGGAGGTAACTGCTCGTATACTCGATTCGTATGAGCATTGGCAGTTTCACACCATTGTCAAAGAGCTGATAAATTTCTGCAATATCGATTTGAGCTCCTTCTACCTGGATATCGTCAAGGACAAGCTGTACTGCTCCGGGCCGACTCTCCCGAGAAAATCGTCCCAGACCGTGCTCTTTTATACCCTTAAAAACCTTCTGGCGCTCGTTGCGCCAATACTGAGCTTCACCGCCGAAGAGGCGTATCGGGTGTTCGCCGATGAAGTGCTGAAGCCCGGTAATATCCCCAGTGAAGAAAGCGTGCACCTCACCGATTTCCCGATGGTGAACAAGGACTTCATGGATGAAAAACTTACCGGGGTGTGGAACACCCTCATCGCCATTCGACGGGACGTGTTGAAACCCATCGAAGAGCTGAGAATAGCAAAGGCAATCGGCCACTCGCTCGAATCAGAGGTGGCAATCTACGCGGATGAGGATCTGTATCGGCTTTTAGACGAAAACAGGGCCCAGCTTGCGCCGCTGTTCGTGGTGTCAAACGTGGAGCTGTTCAAAAACGGCGCCGCCGACCCCGGCTGTTTCGAAGGCGAGCTTATCAAAGTAAAGGTGAAAAAGTCCGAAGCGAAGAAATGCGAGCGCTGCTGGCGGTATCTCGAAAGCGTCGGGCAGAACAGCAGCCACCCGGACCTGTGCGACCGGTGCGCCTCGGTGGTCGATACGCACTATTCCTGACGGCCATGCCAGAGTTACAAGGCACCCGGCCAACACTTGCCTAATGGTTTTTACCAATATAAGATGTAATAACAGGCGATTTTGACATGAGGGTCTATTTAGCACAAAATTATGGTACAAATAATCAGTATTCCAAAGGATAAAACCATACATGAATTCTAAAGAAATAGTGATTTGTGCTCTTGAAAGAAAAATCCCCGACAGAGTTCCGACATTTGAGCTTGCAATAGACAGCCATGTTATAAATGCCATTCTTCCGGGTGCGGATATCTTTGATTTTACGGAGAAAATGGGACTTGATGCAGTATTGACAAAACTTGTAATAAATAAAGAAAAGATAGAAACCGGTGTTTACAGGAATGAAAAAGGATTGGTAGTAAAAGAAACCGAAGAAGAATACATGATTCCGATAAATACCGTTATAAAGGACGATAATGATGTTAAAAAATTTTATTTTCCGGCGATCACTGCTTTGCATCGTTTTAAGCACGTCGAACAAACGATAAAAAGATTCAAGGGAAAAAACGCAATTGTCATAGTACTGAGGGATGGTTTTTCAGAGGCGAGAGAATTACACGGATTTGAAGAAACCCTCATCGACATGATCGACCGGCCAATGTTAATCAGGAAAATAATTGAAAAATCGGTTGATTATTACTCGGAAATAGGAAAACGTGCGGCACAAATGGGAGCAGAAATTGCGGTCATGGGAGACGATTATTCCAGCACTCATGGAATGCTCATGTCGAGGGAGCAGTTTAAAGAAATAATATTTCCACCCATGAGGAGGTTGTATAAAAACCTGCACGACTATGGGCTGTATGTCATAAAACATTCAGACGGCAATCTGTACCCGATTTTAGACCTGCTCATTGATGCAGGGATCGACTGTCTAAATCCTATTGATCCTCTGGGGGGAATGAGCCTGGCAAAAGTTAAAAAAGAGTATGGAAACAGAGTATGCATAATGGGAAACGTAAATTGCGCGGGCAACCTGGTACATGGAACGGAGAAACAAGTTATTGAAGAAGTAAAGAGTTGTATTGAAACTGGTGCACCTGGAGGTGGGTATATCATTTCATCAAGCAATTCTATTCACAGAAGTGTAAAGCCCGATAACTATGCGGCTATGTTGAAAGCAATTAAACAATATGGGAAATACTGTTAAATACTAAAGGACCGGCCAGTTCTGAGATCGTATTTATAAAGGTCTGCACTTTACTTTATAATGCCGCTCATCTTCCGCATTATTCAGATTCCAAAAGTCCAAACAATGCCTTCTTATTTTGCTCAATTGAAATCAGGAATGTTATTAAGATCGATAAACAAATCTCGAACCCTTTCAAAAATACTTTCATACCGCTCAACATATTCTTTATAATAGTTATGGTTCTTTTCGTCTGGCAAAAATACATCAGTTTTAACGGTGAACTCTTTTGCCTTTTTACGAAGATTTTTGTATATACCCATTGTATAACCGGCAATAAGAACATCTCCAAGAAGGGTAAAATCATCTCTAGTAAGCCGTATATACGGCAGTCCAATCACATCACTTTTTATCTGGTTCCATAAATCCGACCGTGAACCTCCCCCAATTACCAGTACCTCTTTTATATCAAAATCCGGATACGTTTCCTTTATGACTTTGAATGCATACCCGTATTCGTACGCAAAACTTTCAAGAAGAGATCTGTAGAAATGCTCTTTTTTATGACTCCATGAATAGTTTATCCACATACCCCTGATAGCCGGATCACTCGGATACCCTCGTCCTCCCAGTAGACCAATGGAGAATAATTTTTCAGAGCCCGGAGGCACACTGTTTGCCTTTTCATCCAATATTTGAAACGGCGATTTGCCTGTCATTGAAGCCATTCTCTGTTCTTCTTCACCAAAAATATTTTTAAACCACTCATGGGTCAACCCTGAACCTATAAGAATGAGGGTAGGAAAGTACTGCCCGGAAATTGGCGATGGAATGTTTTCAAGAGTTTTATATTTTAAATCCGGAATGTATTTGTTTGAACAGAGACTGAAAGCGGCGAATGAGGCTGATTCATCAATTAAAGTCCCTGGCTCAACTACTCCCGCACCGATATACCCGGCAGGTTTGTCACCGGCACCTGCGACAAGAGGGATGCCGCTCGGCAAATTACACTCTCTCGCCACCGATTTGTTAAGTTTTCCTATAATGGTACTTGAATCGACAATCCCTGGAAGTTTCTCCATGTCGATTTTAAATTCACTACAAAGATCGAGTGACCATCGATTCCTCGGAATATCTGCTATTCCCGTCATCTGCAGATACGTTTTATCAACAAAGGCATCTTCTATGGAAATATCTCCCATCTTACCTGCGATGAATCCTGACAAAAGCATAAACTTATGGGAATTCCTGTAAAGATCGGGAAATTCATGTTTCCACCAGAGGACTTTCGGAGCGAAGTAGGGGTAGTTCGTACCGGATAACTTCAAAATATCTTCACGCGCACTCTTCAACATTCTCGAAATATAAGGGGTGTATCGGGTATCTATGGGATTCGACCAGTGTGTAACAGCATTCCAATCTTTGTTCACCCCTATTGCGCCGCCCATCTGACCTGAAAATGCAATTGCAGAGATTGATGAAGTATCGATATTAGATTTTTCAACAGCTTCTTTAAGAGCATTTATAATAATTGAAAAGAATTCTTCGCCGGATTGAATAAAAACTCCGGATCCAGAATGTTTACCAGGAGAATTTTTTTTAATGATTGAAACGCAATTTCCCTTTGTGTCATAAATCCCGACTTTGACCAGTGTAACCCCTATATCAATCCCGACAAAAAAGCAATCCTCCATACTTACTTCTCTCTTTCATTAATTTTCTCTTAACATAAACGATAAAAAAATAGAAATCAAAAAGCAGATAAATTATTCTATGAAAAATACAAATATTCAAATGGTCATATTTTTATTGCATTATTTTACTGTATTGTCAATTTATTTTGCGATACATTTATCTGCAGTCATAGGTAGCAAACGATAAGAAATTGTTATAGAACGAGTATCAATTTTACTGTACTATTCAAACCAATATGAATAGAAAAAAATATTTAACATTTCTGTATTCTCCCCTCTTTTTCGGTATATTTGTTGGAGCACTTGCAGTATTGGCGCAACCCCTGTTCAAAATACAACCTCCTCAGGCTTACGGAATTTGCATAGTATGTCATGGCAGGGATCTACTCAACTGGATAAGCCAAAAGATATTCTCTATTACATTAGAATCCGCGGAAGTATCAATCAATTATCCCCTCCTGACAACAATAGGTATAATTTCAGGCTCAATTATTTCTTCCAGGCTGAACGGTGAATTCAATTTCATAAAAATGGGGAATCTCCCAGCTATTTTTTTTCTTGGAATTGCTGTTTCGAATTTTGGTTTACTTATTATAAGTTGCCCGACACGATTATTTTTACGATTAGCCTTTGGCGACCCTTTTTCCTTTTTGGCAATAGTTGGACTTTTAGCCGGTATATCCATTGGAGTCATTCTATTAAAGAGGATTTGATTTATATGATAGCAGTTTTCGGCAGCCTGTTAATCGGATTGGTAGTTGGTTTTTTAGGGCAAAGATCACGCATGTGTTTCATAGGCGGTTTTAGAGATTATCTTATAGTGAGGGACAAAGACCTTATGAAGGGCGTAGTATCTTTTTTTGCATCTGCATGGTTGACAATATGGATTTTAAAGGGAATCGGTTCATTGATTCCCGGGTTGCATACCATTACAAATGTAAAATATGTTACATACCCATCCTTTGTAAGTTCCTTCTTAAGTAAATTTGGGATTATCAGCATTATCGGTGGATTCGGACTCGGACTTTTCTCAACTCTTGCCGGGGGCTGCCCGATGAGGCAGCATGTTTTAGCCGGGCAGGGAAGAATTGACTCATTTGTCTACCTGGCGGGATTTTATACAGGAATCATTCTGTACTATATAATTACGGTAAAATTAATTGCTCTCTATATTTGAGTATGAACTTTAAATAATCTGCGTTAATTTTTTTGTGTTATTTTATCATTCTACCCATTTCGAAAACTTTTTCGCCTGCGGATAATAGTGTATAGCTTCAAAATTCGCTTTATTGTTTTCCAGGGTGGACCTTATTTCCTTTTTTTTTTCATACTCAAAACAAAGAGCTGTCCCGCAGTTTGGGCTTATCTCTCTAGGACCCGGTATCAGCATCACCTCAAAACCGTTTTTTTTGAGTATTTTTTCTGCTTTCATGACCTGTTGAGATGAAAAAAATGTTATTACTCCATCCATTATCAATAACCGTTGAATAATTAAAAAATTATTAGAGGTTAACTTACCGGTACCATGCTGAATGAATCAGTTTATTGTATTTTTTTCAGATATTTTTTTCAATGCTGATATTGCTCTTTCAACTTGATCAACAGTATTAAAATAAGAGAATCCAAATCTTATAGTTCCGAACGGAAAAGTTTTGTTTGTCATATGAGCATTGGGATTGCAGTGCAGTCCAATTCTACACATTATAGAATACTTACGGTCGAGAATAAATCCAACATCCGACGGGCTTGCACCATCTATATTAAATGATACAAGACCAGCCTGTCTTTCCGGATCCTTGGTCCCATAAATCCTTATTCCATTAATCTGAATCGCTTTTCTAATAAATATGTCCACCAATTTCTTTTCATGTGCTCTTATCTTATGTATTCCTGTTTTCAAAATATAATCAACTCCAGCCTTTAATCCTGCAAGCCCAACAATATTAATCGTGCCACTTTCTAGCTGATCAGGTAAAAAATCCGGTTGGGTATCTCTATCAGACTTGCTTCCTGTCCCTCCATATATCAATGGTAAAAGATTGATACCGCTCCCGATACACATTCCACCTGTGCCCGTCGGACCGTATAAACTCTTGTGCCCTGTAAATGCCAGAATACAATTGGTATATTTTTCCAACTGAATATCTATTGGAACCGCACCTGCTGTTTGAGCGCAATCTACAAGAAAAGGTATATTTCTGTCATTTGTAATAAATGCAACTTCATCAACCGGTAACAGAGTACCCATTACATTTGAAGCATGTGCTAACACTACAAGTTTGGTATTTTTCTTTATTTTTTTTTCTATTTCATCCGGAACAAGTGTACCATCAGAATTACATTTTACAATTGTTAACAATACACCTCTTTTTTCTAAAAACCTCAGGGGACGCATTACCGAATTATGTTCGGTAGCGCTCGTTATTACATGATCTCCCGGTTCAACTAAACTAAATATGCAAATATTAAGGGCTTCTGTAATATTCCTGGTAAAAATTACTCTCGAAGTATCAGAAAAATTAAAAATTCTACCTACAGCCTCACGAGTCTCTTCAACAAGTCTGCTCGCTGAAATAGACATTCTGTGTCCAGACCGTCCGGGGCTTCCTCCTATATCCTCAATGTAGTGTTTCATTGCTTCAATTACTGATGCTGGTTTCGGCCAGGAGGTTGCAGCATTGTCAAAATATATGGCATCTTCCATATGTCCGTTCAATCCATTATTCAATTGTGTTGACAATCTTGAAATTAATATTTGTCAGCCATTCTTCTCTATGGAGCGGACTCAGATCATCCGGAGTACCGGTAACAATTGCCACCCATCCCTTGCCAGTCCATACCAATGGGAGCTTTTTTATCCAGTCAGTTATTGAACAGTTTCCAATAATGTATCCCGTAAGATTTGTTATAAATATCTTTTCTATTTTATCAGCTTGATCAAAATAATTTAAAATTTCATGTTCTCGTGGAAACTGTTTTTCAAACTCGTCACGTGAAATTACCTGCAAACCCGTTATTTCTAACTTGGTAAAACGTAATCTCCACCCATTTTTTCCGTAATCCTTGATAGCTGTCTCAATAAAATCGTCCCCGGCAACCAATCCTTCAAGATAATACGTTTTTTTCTGACCAATCCCCATGTTTGTCTCACCCCATCTGCCTTCAATAGAATGATTGTTCAGATCAAAATATTTTCCTCTATCAATATCATCATAAATTTTTAATACAACATTTTGTATTTCACCACTACCGATTCTTTTTTGCTGGTTATTACCAATAAATCCAAATACAACGGATGTAAAACCTATAAAAGCTATTATATATATAAAGATGATTATAATTTTTAATGTATTTTTCTTCATAGGAAATTAAATAAGAAAATTTAATAAGGAAAATTAGATAATAAATCAATCTTAGCCTATCAGGAGAAGATGCAGATCAGATTTATTGAATGATAAGCTAAGATTGTTTTTAATGTGTTACCATCAGCTGTTTTTTATTGCCATTACTCCTCATAAATCAAACAGAATGTAAAATAGAAACACTATTGAGGCATATACTGTTTAACTTTGGCGATCCACTTATCATCATTTTCAGATGTAACAACAGGAGTCTGGATGTAGAGAGGTCCTATTGACTGATAATAGTCAATAGTTGCCTCACCTCTTGCTAATTTGACTGCTCTTTCCATATGCATCTGTGCATAAAGATAGGGTTGCTGGACTATGTCACAGCGGAACATCCCACCCTTTTTAATCTCTTCAAATGCACCTAAAGTGCCGTCAAACCCAATAACCAGATGATGTTCCACATCCTTGCCTGCAGCTTGCATAGCGCTCATACCACCCAGTGCTGAATCATCGTTACAACCGAATATTACATCCAAATCTGGATGTGCCTGGAGTACATTTTCACTCGCTTCCAACCCTTTTTCTCTCAGGCCGTGTCCGTTATGTTCAATCAACTCTATATTCCCGGTGACTGTTTCTTTAAGAGCTTCATTAAAACCTTCATTTCGTGCTACACAATCCGTAAAGGTGGGTAATGTCAAACCAAGCACCTTGGCACTGCCTCTAAGGTTCTTATTAATCCATTCGCCTGCAAATTTACCTGCTGCTCTTCCACCACCTTTACTATCAGTTCCGATAAAAGGAACTACACCTTCTTCAACCGGTTGTGGCGATCCGTCATTGAGCAAAGGGATTCCCGCTTCTCTACACATTGCCAGTACCGCTTTCCAGCTTGCTGGATCAGCGGGAGCGCAAATAATTGCCTGAACTCCAGCAGAAACAAGATCCTCGGCTACTTTTACACATTTTTCCGGGTTCATCTCGTTTATGGCTACAATTACTTCTGCACCCATTTCCTGAGCTTTATCCTTAAAACCCTTGTTCAACATTACCTGGTATTCGTGCTCAAGCGTGATCTGAATCACCCCAATCTTTACTTTTTCTTTTGCTACTTTTCCAACCTCCTCCTTCTCGCCGATTGCTTTTTTTACCTCCTCCGGGGTTTCAGCTTCAATTGTTTTTTCTTCCTTTTGTACAGATTCTACCTCTCCTTTCTTTTTTGCTCCCCCCAGTGCACTACTTGTCCCCATTAGCAATAGTACAAAGGATACTGCAACCAAGATAGTGATAATTTTTTTAGGCATTTTATGCCTCCTTATAAATAAATTATTTTAACCTCCACTTATAATTCGGTTAAGTGAAGATTAATTTTCTTATAATTGCATTGAACTATAATCTTGTTTTCCCTCGCAATCCTGCTTGCCGTGTCTGCCTATCTATAAAAACCGCAATATATATAATCATACCTTTGGCTATAAGTTGATAAAAGTACTCAACGTTTAAAATAGTAAGACCGTTTCCTATGATACCGACAATGAAAGCACCAATGAGTGTCCCCCACATATGACCGACACCGCCAAACAGGCTTGTTCCTCCTATGACAACTGCAGAAATAACATCCAGTTCAAATCCCTGTCCTGCGGTTGGATTTCCTGAAAAGAGGCGGCCGGCTAAAATGGAACCCGCGAGTCCGGAAAGCATTCCTGAAATAGCAAATACTGTAATTTTAATTCTATCAACATTGATTCCAGAAGCTATCGCTGCCTCCTCGTTCCCACCCGTGGCATATATATAACGGCCAAGACTTGTTTTTCGAAGCACAAATTGTCCAATTATCAGCACAATTGCAGCTATCACAACAGGAGTTGGAATAGGTCCTATATATCCAGTACCTAATGAAATGAAGGCATCATTTTTTATAAAAATCGGTGCTCCTCCCGAGTATGCCAGAGCAATACCTCTCGCAATGCCCATCATTGCAAGGGTGATAATCAATGAGTTCAATTTTTGTTTAGCAACAATTACCCCAACCAACATTCCAACCAAGGCCATAATTACCATGATTGATAAAAGGGCTAAATACCAGGGAAATCCTATATAAAGTAAAGCTGCTACAAATATTCCAGAAAATGCCAGATAAGAACCGACAGCAAGGTCTATATTTGCAGTAATCATTACAAATGTTAACCCAACCCCGACTATTGTCGCGAGAGAGACCTGCCGGGCAACTGTTAAAAAATTACTTACTGTAAAAAACCTGCCATGTGACATAAGGGCGAAGAAAATACATAAAATAATAAGTGCGAAAAGCACCCCAAAATTTCTTAATTGGAAAATAGAAAATCTTTTTTTTAGTCGAGACCCCAACTTGAGCTTTTTATTACTGTTATCATCTATAGACATTGCACTTTTACCCTTTTAATATTTTTCAATGAATCATCAGTTTGGATTTATACGGCTAGTTCCATAATTTTCTCCTCTGTTGCTTCCTCATTGAGAAGTTCACCAATTATTTCTCCTTTATTCATTACGATTATTCTATCCGACATGGATAGAATTTCAGGAAGCTCAGAAGAAATTAAAATGATGCCTTTTCCCTGCGTCGCCAGAAGTCTCATTAACTTATAGATTTCAGCTTTCGCTCCAACATCAATACCTCGGGTTGGTTCATCCATAATTAATATTTCTGGACTTGTTGCTAGCCATTTTGCAATTGCAACCTTTTGTTGATTTCCCCCACTTAATGTGATAGTCCCTGCCTCAGAATTATTTGGATTTATGGCCAAATATTTTATAAAACGATTTGCATGCTCTTTTTCCTTTCCTCCTCTTATATAACCATATTTTGTAAGAGATTCTAAGTAAGAGATTGTAACATTTTCCCTGATATTAAAGTTTAAAAATAGCCCCTCATTTTTCCTGTCCTCGGAGGTCATACCGATACCTAAATTTATTGCATCTCTCGAAGATTTGATTTTTTTTACTTCCTCTTTGATAATCACCTCACCTTCATCGATAGAATCAAGTCCGAAAATTCCCCGCATAAGATCAGTCCGTCCTGCCCCTACCAGACCTGAAAATCCTAATATTTCACCAGCATATAATTTAAAATTAATATTTTTAAAAATATCTCCTTTAGTAAGGTTCTTTACCGCCAATAAAACCTCTCCAACTTCATGACTTCTCTCAATTTTCCTTCTTAAATATTTATTTTCAATTTTCCTTCCCACCATCATCCGAACTATACCATCATATTTCAAATCACTTACCGGTTTGGTGCCAATCAGCTTTCCATCTCTCAAAACAGTTACGGTATCCGCAATTTCAAAAACTTCTTCAAGTCGATGTGAAATATAGATTATAGATTTCCCTTGCTCTTTCAATTTTTTTATTGTCTCAAACAGCTTATTAGTTTCATGCAACGTGAGTGTAGCAGTAGGCTCGTCCATGATGATAATCTCACTTTCATAGGCAAGAGCCTTTGCTATTTCTACCATCTGTTGTTGTGCAACTGAAAGGCTTGAGACCAGCATTTTTGGATTTATGTCAGCTTCCAATTGCTCAAGGTATTTTTTACACTCTCTATTCAACTTATTTTCATCAATATAACCAAAAATAGTTTTTCGATCCTCATTCCCTAAAAAAATATTATCAGCAACAGTAAGATTCATACAGAGGGTTAATTCCTGATAAATAGTGCTTATGCCAAATTCCTGAGCCTGACGTGGGTTGTTTATTTTAATCTCATTTCCCCTGTATATTATCTGTCCTCCATCTGGCTGATACACACCAGACAAAATTTTAATTAAAGTAGACTTCCCCGCGCCATTTTCCCCGACCAAGGCATGTACTTCTCCTTTGTAGACTTCAAAGGAGACATTATCTAAGGCCAGTACACCCGGAAATCGTTTGGATATATCTTTCATAACAAAAATTTTTTCAGAATCCATTATTACTATCCCTTGATTTTCATCATCTTTACCACGATCCATAATTTTTATTGATAATATTCAATAGATCTTACAATTTCATGACATGCCCCTATAACATGATAATCAGTTTTCCCCGGTGGAGATTTCTTATTACTTAATGGCTTTTTATCTTTTGATAAAATTCGATACCAACCTCCAAAGGTGTGGTCCAAGAAATATTTTTCTGAATATTCCCAACATTCAGTATAAATCTTCCAATAATCCTGATTGCCTGTTCTAAGTGCTAAAATTGCGGAACTGGCCAGGGTTTCAGCAAATACCCAATAGTATCTATCCGTATCAAGAATTTGTACTTCTTTATCAAAAGTATAATTAAAGCCTCCATTCTCTTTATCCCATCCAAAATCAATGGCTTTATTGAAAAGATGCTCTGCAACTTTCAATTGCCAATCTTCTGGTTTATATCGCTCCAATACAAGTAATAACTTACTCCACTCTGCAAAATGTCCCGGTAAAAACCCATACGGTTTATAAAGATTTTTTGGATCTTCCTTGTTATACGCCCAATCTATCTCCCAATTAGTTTTATAATGCTCCCATATCATACCGTTACATTTCTTTGCAAGCTCGACGGTTATTTTATGAGCTAATGTATATGCTCTATCAAGATACCTTCTCTCCCTTGTTGCCTCAAATGCCGCCAGCATGGCCTCTGCCATATGCATGTTGCAGTTTTGCCCCCTATACGGATCAATGACCTGAAAATCATTCGAACATTCATCGACATACAGCTCGTACTGTGAATCCCATAGAGTTTTCTCCATAAAATTATATATATCCTCAATAAGAGGATAAGCCTCTCCTATACCAGCTTTATATGCATTGCTTACGGCACAAAGATAGAATGCCTGGCCATAGGTCATTTTATTACCAATAATAGGTGTATACCCCTGTGCTAACTGATGATATCCACCATTTATTTTGTCTTTAAGTACTATTTCTAAAAATTCAAGACCATATCTTATATAATCCTTATATTCACGATGACCTTTCATAAAAAGCCCAAAACAAAAATTTAATATGAAGCGCGTTATGCTCACAAGATCTTTTATGTCCTTATCATAAACTTCACCATTATCAAGGTAAGCACAGTAGTATCCCCCATTTTCATCGTCTTTAACAAAAGGTTTATAGAATTCAATAATATCTAATGCGTGTGTAGCTACAAATTGTGGGTCATTATATTTTTTCATCCTCTGTCCCTCAATTATTACGTTACTTCATTCATTGATAATTTCTACTGTCATCAACCCTTACAGGTCCACAAGATTTTCGTTCAATAAATTCAGTTTCTAAAATAATCCTTTTACCTCTACTGGACTTTTCATTGTCAAGAATGTCAATCAATCTTTCAGTTGCTATTATGCCACACCTTAACTTTGGATAATGTACGGTTGTTAATGGGACATTCAATAATTCTGCAATATCTATGTCATCATAACCAATAATTGAAATATGCCCTGGGATGGATAAACTTAATTCTTGTATTGCTTTTATAGACCCTAGAGCTGCATAGTCATTATTTGCCACTATTGCAGTGACGTCAAAATGTTTTTTAAGAAGGTTTAAAGTAATTTCATATGCATTTCTTTTATCTAAGGCATTTTCAGTTATAAAGTAATCCTTCATTTCTAAATTGTTTTCTTCCATAACATCTTTATATGCCACAAATCGTTCATTTGAAGAATAGACATCGGGCCCTTTCAAAAAAACTATATTTTTATGCCCAAGCTCAATAAGATATTCCACAACTTTTTTTCCAGCTTTATAATCATCAGCAATAACATAATTTATTCCTGTAATATCAAGCCTGCATGTCATTATTACAAAACACATTTTCATCTTATTCAATTTTTTAACGAGTACATCATTCAAATCAAGAGTCGCAATCAGTAATCCATCCACTCCTCTTCCAATGAGCATCCTTAGATACTTTTCCCCAACTGATACGTCGAATTTCGATTCACATACTATGACACTATAATTATTTTTTTCAGCCGTTTGAATCACACCTCTTGATAATCTCGAATAGAATGGGTTTTCTAAATTGGGTACAATCAAACCTAATGTATGGGTTCTGTTTAAAATAAGGCTGCGAGCAGGAATATTTTGGTGATAATCATATTTTTTTAATATTTTCAGTACTTTTTCTCTTGTTTCTTTTTTTACATATTTTTCATTGTTCACTACTCTTGATACTGTTTTGAGAGAAACTCCTGCAATTTTAGAAATATCTTGTAAAGTATGTCTTTTCATTATTTTTTCGTTATATCCACAGTTTGCTTTTTATTGTGTAGTAACTTATTTACTTTTCTATTTAGTATTTCAAAAATTAATTATTGAAATTAACTAGAAACAAAGTTTGAAAAAATATATTCGTTGATTATAGAAAACATTTTAAAAGATAATATGATACCGTTGTCTGACAACGCTATCATATTATCAAATAATTTACGTTTGTCAAGGCAAAATTTATTATCTGAATTCAGCACATGATTATAAAAGATTATGAAAATATTGGGCTGTTTTGCTCATACTATTTTCATACTATCCTTGTTTAAAAAGTATATCTCGTCTTGTTTGTTGAAACTCGCTATTTGACAACGTAGAGCCAGAAAAACAGGGCGCCTAACTCGAAACTTCTCAAAACTTCAGGTTTGGGCTATACCCACCGAGCCCTCATCTTTCCGAACTGCCATAGGAAGCAGCAGAATACTGACTGCAAGAAGGTACAAAGGTATAAATGCAGCAGGGAAGCTGGGTATCGAAATAGTCGGCACCCCGGCAAAAAGCCTGGCAAGGCGGAACATTGTGGCAATCACGACTGTATTCACCTCAGCCAGAAGCAGTGAGGCAGGAAGAATAACCGGATACAGAACGAGCGTTGCCGCCTCCAGGGCGAGTGAGACGCCCGCAAGCGGCACGATGGGGATGTTCGCAATGATATTGATGTACGGAAATTCCTGAAAGAAGGCGGTCATGACAGGAAAGATATACACCTGCACTGCAGCGCTTGCCGCTATCGACCCGGCAAGAAACCCCGGCATGTACATCCTGAGCTTTTTATACAGCGGCCCTGTAATGAAAAGAATGCCGAAAACAGCGCAGAACGAGAGCAGAAAACCGGGATTCTCAATCGAGAGCGGATTGATAAACCAGAGAATAAAGAACGCAAGCGCAAGGGCATTGAGGTAATTTTTATCTCTATCGAATATGTAGCAGAAAATCCCGCAGAGCGTCATACAGGCCGCCCTCCGCACCGATGGTTTTTCTCCGACGAACATCATAAAGAACAGAACGAAGATGCCGAGAAGCACATATACAACTACTCTGTTCAGTCTGAATAAGCGGAGGATGAAAAAAATAAAAATCACCAAATACCCGATATGAAGGCCCGATACTGCCAGGATGTGCATGGTACCGCTCTTTCTGAACGCATCGGTCATGTGCCGGGGCAGCCTGCTCCTGTCGCCGGTTAAAAGAGCGGATGCAAATTCGTTTTGTGGAAAGGGAAGAACCCTTTTGTTCACTCTCAGAATATAGTCTCTCAGCATGCCAGCAAGCATCACCGGAGAGAATCCGAAAGGCCGCTTCTGAACCAATCCCCCGGCAGTGTATCCCTCGAATAGTGCCCTTGCACCGGTCGACCGAAGGTATCCGCCGTAGGAACCGAACCCCCCGTCAGGAATAGCAAAAAACATCCCGTTAAGCGCCACGGCATCACCTCTTTTTATCCCTGACGCGAAACCGCCAACACGCGCATGCACCTTTTTCCCGGCAATCCCTGTATAATACCCTGAATCCCCGACTTCCGGGGCTTCTATCCGCAGCACACGGGCATCAAAGATGAACGCATTTCGCCTGAATACGGGATAGGTTGTAATCTTGAAGGTGAGGCGGACACGCTCACCGAAGGGAAAAAAATCCGGCGCATATCTGTACAGCGAGTACGCACAGAGCAGAAAAAAGATCACCATGTACACCGGCACTTGTTCGCTTTTTTGTTTTAATAGTATCGCAGCGGCGGATGCGGCAACCGCAACGCCGCAGAGAATAATACTCAGGGTATATAACCGGACAGGGATCAACGTATATGACAGAGCTGCGGTAAGAGTGCCGGAAAAAACAGAGATAAGGGCGAGTTTCTGCGGAAAGGTGAGCCTTCTAAGTAACTTCGAACAGGTTACTTTTTGATACTCGGAAGCGAAACGGCATACGCCACTTTCCATATTCTTCAGTGAAAATACCAGTATATGTATAAAGCGGATTGAGGGGCGCATTTTAGGAATTGAGTCTACTCATACACCTCCTGGCGGCTGAAAGCCACTTCATACCGCTTACGGGACAGTTCCTGAAAATACAGGCAGAGGGTATGCTTCAGATAATCCAGCCCCTCCCCCGTTTTTGCGGATACAACAGCATTGTCCCGGAATCGGCTGAGAAGAGAGGCCTTGACATCCCTGCCTGACAGAAGATCGGCCTTGCTGAACACGTAGTATACCGGCATGGATTCTCCCGAAATCTGCGCAAGCACATCGTTCACCGCTTTAATTCTCTCTGCTGCATCAGGGCTCGAAATATCGACAACATGGAGGAGAATATCCGCCTCCTTTACCTCCTCGAGTGTGGACCGGAATGAGGCGATAAGGGTATGCGGCAGCCTCTTTATAAAACCAACGGTATCGGTAACGAGCGCCTTCATGCCGTCACCGAGCCAGACCTCGCGCGTCGCCGGATCAAGAGTGGCGAAGAGCCTGCTTTCGGTGTACAGGCTGGAGTGCGAGAGGGCATTGAGAAGTGATGATTTACCGGCGTTGGTGTACCCCACAAGCGCAACCCTATTTTTATACTGCCTGTTCTTTCGAATGACCATGCGGTGTTTGCCGACCGAGACGAGGTCTCTCTTTATCTTGGTGATTCGCCTGGATATGCGGCGCCGGTCCATCTCGAGCTGCTTCTCACCGGGGCCCCGCATGCCGATTCCTCCTTCGATTCTGTTCAGATGCGGCCACATATGCCGCAATCGCGGAAGTGAGTAAACGAGGGTCGCAAGCTCTACCTGTAGTTTTGCCTCCTTTGTTCTGGCCCGTTTCTCGAATATTTCTAAAATGATTTCAGTCCTCGTAATCACTCTGCGCTTGATAACGCGCTCGAGATTTCTGAGCTGAACCGGGGAGAGCTCGAAATCGAAGATGACCGCTTCGGCGCTGTGTTCCCGCACGATATGCCGTATCTCCCGGGCCTTCCCCTCACCCACATACCATGCGGCATCTATCTTTTCTCTGTGCTGAATAAGTTTCGCCCCTGTAATAAACCCGGCGGTTTCTGCGAGGAGGGAAAGCTCTTCAAGGGACAATTCGCGATCTACGTCGTTTCTCTTGTCTGTATTTACACCTATGAGTATGGCAGATTTTTGATTATCCATGTACTACTTTTATAATAAATACGGTGGCTCAAAAGGCAAGATAATTTTTTTTTGACATTTCTGACATATTAGGGTACTATATACCGCCATGAAAAGGAAATTTATCGTGCTCTATGCCCTTTTTGCGCTTTTTGCGCTGGGCCTGCTTTTCCTATCGCTAGGCAGATACAGGTTCTATCAAAAATATATCAACATCAATTTATCAGACTCCCGCTCTTCAACCCATTACACCGATACAGATACCCGGGAATCGACAGCAACTGTTGATACCTCTGCAGTACAGAAAATAGATATCAACAGCGCGGATATCGACCTGATTATGCGTCTTCCCGGTGTAGGGAGGGAAACTGCACTTCATATCATAGAATACAGGAGTAAAAACGGTGATTTTACACGTGTGGACGACCTCATCGGGGTGAGTGGAATAGGTGTAAAAAAACTTGAAAAGTTAAGGGATTATGTTATTATCAGATAGAAAAAATATTCCTACGTGCGTATTTTACTGGATTTTTATATTTAATACTATATACTAGATTATATACTAGTCGGCAGAAGTAATTAGCTTTTTGCGGGGGAATTACATGAGTGATAACGAAGAAAAAGCATCTTCACCCTTTGACGACCAGGTAGACGAGGATGAAACTATCGCCCTTTCAAAAGATGAGATCAACGACATCCTTTCCGAAGCGGAAATAGTGGATGAAAAAAAGGGGACGAAACCCGTTGAAGCTCCTGAAATCGATGCCGAGGGACCACCTTCTTTAGAAGAAGAGCCGACTGTAGAAACTCCGGAAGAGGAAGAATTCGATATATCCGGCGAAATTGATGAGTTGACGGCCGAAGATCTCGAAAAAATCGAGCTTGAAGAAACAGACCTTGAATCCTTTACCGAGGAACTTGAGGGCGAGCTTGGAGAAGAGCCTGAGATTTCCGAGATTACCGGTATTGAAGAAGTAGTTGCAGAAATTCCGGAGAGGGTAGAAGGTACCGACACCGGAGGTATACAGCTTAAAGCGGGGATCGATGAAGAAGTGGACCTGGACTCATACCTTGATTCCGTTGAAACTGAAATAGACCTCGATTCTCTTGATCTGGAGGGTGAAGAAGAACTCGTTGAACCGCCTGTTCTCGGGGAAGAGGAAGAAGTGTCACTGGAGATGGAATCGGGAGAGATGCAGGAAGGCCCATTGATCGAAGACCTTGAAGAGGAGGCTTTGTCAGAAGAGGCCTTTTCAGAGGAGATATCTCTCGAAGATGTCGAGGAAGAGCTTGCCTCAGAGGAACTGCTATCAGGAGTAGCTCCGTCAGAACAAGCAGCTGAGGAAGGCATCGGTGAAGAAGATGTAACGCTGATGGAGCCCGGCGGGGAAGAAATGATAATCCCCGAAGAACCGGCACAGATGTTTGAAGCAGAGGAGACTGCAGGCGAAGCCGAGGATCTTGGTTTCGAAGGAGAAATCACGCTCGATCAGGAGGAAGAGAAGATCCTCAATGAAGACTTCGACCTTGAGACAATCATTGAAGAAGCAGATGAATCCGAAGAGGTGGTTAGCGTTACAGGGGAGGAGCTTGAAAACATGAGCGCGGATGCCGAAAGCGCCGCAATCGATGCTGATCTTCTGAAAAACATCACGACTGTACTCAAGTACATGGACATGCTCCTCGGCGAGCTTCCTGAAGACAAGATCAAGGAGTTTTCTCAGTCTGAATATTTCTCCGTTTACAGGGATGTGTTCGAAAAGTTGAATCTTATGCAGGGCTGAGACATGTCTCCCTGACGATCACCGGTTATATCCGTGTTCGAAAGGTGAGCCTTTTGCCGGGATGAATTTATACGAGAAAAATCCTCTTATCCAAGAAATGTCCGTCCATAGGAAACGCCTGTCCCCATTTTTTACTGTAGAATTTCCTGCACTATACTGCTAATATCAAACACTCGTATTCTTTGTTTCAGGCCCCATGTATCACACCCCTGCTCATCATTCAGACATTTTTCCGGAACCGTGTATGATGCTTGATTTCATTTGCAAGGTTCTCGGTTTCTTGCTATGTTAGGGCCACCATCGACAGGGGGTACAATGAGAATATATACAGAATGCATCCCGTGTTTTGCGCGCCAGGCGGTTGAGGCTTCTGAAATGGCGACAAAAGACCTGGAATTACGGGAAAAGATACTTCGTGCCGCTCTCAGGGAGATCGCACGGCTTCCATTCGACCGAACACCTCCCTATGCCGGAGTGCTTATTCACAGGATCGTACGGAAAATGGCTGGCGATGTAGACCCCTATAAGGAGCTCAAAACCCTCTATAATAAAAAAGCGCTTGAATACTATGCCTCTATGAAAAAACTGGTCGATGATGCCGAAGACCGTTTTGAAACCGCCGTTCGTCTCGCGATAGCCGGAAACAACATCGATTTCGGCGTTCGGAAAAACAGCGATGTCATCCATATGGGCGATATAATAGAGGATACGCTTCACACACCGTTCAAAATCAATCATTTCGCATCTTTCAGGCAGGCTGTCGAGAAATCGTCCCGGATTCTCTATATCGCGGATAACGCCGGGGAGATCGTGTTCGACAGAGTACTCATTGAAGAGATTCCGGCTTTTCGTGAAAAAGTCGTGTTTGTGGTAAAGGGCCACCATGTTTTAAACGATGCAACCATGAGTGATGCGCAGGAGGCGGGATTAACCGGTTTAGTGCGTGTAATCGACAATGGAAGCGACGCACCAGGCACGATCGTTAAGGAATGCAGTGAGGAATTCAAGAAAGAGCTCACAGATGCCGACCTCATCATCGCAAAGGGCCAGGGCAACTACGAAACCCTCTCCGAAGAAAACTATCACACGTTCTTCCTCCTGAAGGCAAAATGCCCGGTCATTGCTCGCGACCTCGTCGTCGCTGTCGGTGATATTGTTCTTTTGGAGCATATTTCTGATTGAGTGTTTTTCGATGGATTTCCTCGTTGACCCTCCTTTTCTAATACTTTCCCTGCATGTATCTCATCGATTTTTTCTCATCAATTTTTCGAATTTTCGAAACAAAAACCCGACCCTTTTTGTTTAATAAAGGTAGAACATTTACTGATGAGGAGGTACAGAACATGAGAAACTTCAACCTGGCGGTACTTGAAGGGAGGCTCGTTGGCGACCCCGAGATTCGCTACACACAGGGGGGCACTGCATTGTGCAGGTTTTCCATTGCCAACAACTTCGACCACTACAAGGATGATGAGCTGCAGAAAGAGGTGAACTTCTTTGATGTCACCACCTGGTCAAAACTTGCCGAGCTCTGCAACGAACATCTCAGCAAGGGAAGGCGTGTCATTGTAAACGGCAGGCTGAGGCACAACCGCTGGCAGGACGAATCGGGAACCAATCACTCAAAGATCGACGTTATCGGCAATCAGGTGCAGTTTCTGGATTTCAAGGAACAGGAAGGGGAAGGCTCGCATACATCGGATGACGACACTCCCTTTTGAGGCCGGCAGGGCTTTCAACAGAAAAAGCAGGCTGTACGTATGCCTGCATCTATCGGAAGAAACATTTTGGCTCATCCCGTGTCTGGAGCGAACACAGCAGGCAGCCGCCTTTGCTGAAATCGCCCATCAGCTTTGTGCAGGGCATTCAGCTGCGGCTGCCCGGTTTTACAAAGAATAAAATAAGCACATCGATATTTGAAACTGGAATTTCCGTATTTTAACCCAGAACTTTAATGGGTAAAACCATAAAGGAGGTGTAAAAATGATTCGATAATGAAAAAAGAATTGGAAGTCTTTTTCTGTTTCGACAAAAAATGAAAAATATCAGTCCTATATTCATCCCTATTACAGCTTCTTTTGCGCTCCTCCTGTTTTTTTTCTCCGTGGCCCCCGTGTGTGCCGAGGATGTTTCATATGTCAAACAGGCCGGGCCCCCGAAAATAACCGAACAGGGAATCGTGTTTACCTATCAGCCGCAAGAACCAATCCCGAAATACGTCACGGTAAGCGGAGATTTCGACGATTGGCAGGATGTTCATTTAATGACCAGGAATCATTACGATGTGTTCTTCTTTGTATATAAAAAACCGGGGAAAAAGGGCATTCTCCTGAATAAAGGGATGTATCGCTACAGGTTCCTCGTGGACGGTATATGGATAAACGATCCCAAAAATCCCCGTACTGTGTACGATTCAACCGGAACAGAGCTCTCATACTTTGAAGTAAAAAAGCCGGTTCTTCTCGTTGACTACAACCCCGTTCGGCTGAAAGAAAACACCTGTATTTTCTATTACAGGGACAATTCTGCGAAACATGTAAACCTCATCGGTGACTTCAATAACTGGAATCCCTACTCACTGCCAATGAAAAAAAATAAAAGCGGATACTGGGAAATAGAAGTGGATATTCCGCCAGGCCTCTATGCCTATCAGTTCATCGTTGACGGCACGTATATAAAAGATCCCCTCGGTCAAAGTATGATGGTTGATAGATTCGACTATGAAATGTCACTCCTTGAAATCCCCGGAAAATAGATTATAAAGACACGCATGAAGCATAAAACGGGCTTATAGGCAGGCCAAAGAATGAAGGTAATTGTTTATGAAGTTATTGAACTGCAGGAACGGGTTTGTAGGCAAAAGAATCGGGAACTATCACGATATTTTTCTGAGCTATCAGTACCTCTTCAGGGCCGTATAGATTCACACTGAATGTCCCGATGGTGTCGAAGAGCATCTTTACGGAGAACGCGGTCCATTCTGGCCGCAGGGGAATCAGTTTCGAAGCGTACGGTTCCACCTGCTGGGTGTCGAGCCTGTACACGACAACACGCGCTTCTTTGAGGCCCAACGGCGCTTGCGCCTTTAGAAAAAGCGTCACGTTTCCTCTTGTAAAGGTGTTGGATTTATGTATAGGCCTGAGCCTCGTGAAATCGACGTCCTCACAGAAGTACAGCCGGTATCCCCCTCCTGTACCCCGCATATTCCTCGTTCCGTACAGCATGAAAGAGGCAAGAATCACAACGATGAGCACCGCAACGGGTATCCATCTGCCGCCCCCTCTTGAAGGTACATGCTTTTGTGGAAATGTCGGACGAATCGGCCTCTGTACGGGAGGCCCTGCCGGAGCAACCGGTGCCTCTTTCTCCACCTCGGCAACCTGCTCCTGATAACCCGTTTCAAACTGCCTGCCGTAATCGCCTTCGGATAGTGCTGTCGTAGACGGACCCGGGATCCTCACCGCGTGCCGTTTAAGAAACGACGTCCCCACGATGGCAACGAATAATGAAACACCCACCAGGAACACAAGGCCGAGCACGATAATCAAAAACATTTCAGCAGGACACCTTTTGCCATAATCTATCGATCATTTGGCTGAGGATATACTTCTCATTGATTTTCGGTAATTTCTGAAAAAACTGAAATAAATCCGGCAGACGGCTTCAGAAAATCGACTCTGCACCCCACATCGATCTTTTCACCGCCCCTTCCCTCTATCGTGACGTGAAGATCGTCCTTCTTTACAATATTCCTCACACCTTTGAAATCCTTCTTTATCGGTACAAGGCCCATAATGAGCTTGAAATGCGAAGGTGTATCCGAATGTAAATCGACAACGGTTTTAAACCCCCGTTCGGTAAAGAGATTCTTTTCAACACTCTCTTTAATACCGTAGTTAAAGAAGGAGGTCACCTCCTCAATACCGAGTACCGATCTGCAGCGTCCGTTCCACGGTGGGTAGTACCTCCCCCCGTTGGACATCCAGAATACCGTCTGAGCAAGCACCTTCGGGTCTTTCAACTGAAAATAGAGATATCCCTCCTCAGGCACGGAAACCGCGCTGAAAGTAAAATCAAGCGTGGGATCGCTGATGAACATGAGAAGGTCCTCATACCCTGACGGCGCCGGGTACCTGGTTGCATCGATCGTACTTCCATCGAGACAGGGGACCTTCTCCCTGTCTGTGACTTCCGTGTTCGGCTTCATTCGAATGTAGCCGCCGGCTTTCGGATCCTCGAAATACTTCGTCGGTGTAAATCCTGTTATCGGCTGCGAGATATCTACTATGCCGGACCACTCCCTGTCAGGGAGTTTCAAGGTCGGATGATTCCCGAGCGGCATCTTGCCGGTAAAACCATCGATAAGATGATCGATGTATATAACCGGTTCACCCTTTTTAAGCCCGATGAACTTCTTGATTTCAGCAAATTCCTGCCGCATGCCCTGTCTAAGGGCAAGCATCGATTCATCGCTTTTTCTTGCCAGGTCGACAAAATCCCAGTTTTCGCATGCCGTATCGCCGTGTATTGGATAGGTAGTTTTCGCATACGGGTCCTCCCCGCCGCCGAAAGGAAAACAGAAAAAATCACCACGTAAAACACCTAAAATCTCATCAACATCATACTTCTGCTCGCGCCACCAGGGTGCGATGAAGAAGGGATTAATGTCTCTGTTTCCCGCCTTGAACGAGGCGGTTAGATGCCCACCCTGCACCGTTACCGCTGTGCGTACCATATCGTTCGTAAGTGTGTAGCTCGGCTGTCCGTCAAGTGTTTTTATGATTCCCATTGTTCATCCCCTTTCATCTATTTCTATTCATGCTTTATCCGATAATTGTAACACAGGTCATAGAATAAAAAAAGGAATTTATAAAACAGCCGATGAGCTGGATGTTCTTCGCGTTGTGCAAGCAGGAACTTTATACTGTCGACATTATCCGAACACAAAGCGGCCGGCTTATGAGCGAGGAAGGGTCATGCAAAAACCCGCAATTGAAGGCGGCACACCGGTGAGGGAGAGCCCTCTCCTATTTTCACCGCCATACATACAAAAGCAAGAAATCGATGAAGTGACCGCGGTTCTCAAATCGGGGTGGATTACCCGGGGCGGGAAATGCGAGGAGTTTGAAGAGGCTCTTGCTGCATATACGGGCGCCGAAGCATGTACCGTGCTCTCATCGGCGACCGCCGGGCTCTTCCTTTCCCTGAAACTTTGCGGCATCGGCCCCGGTGACGAAGTCATCACAACACCCTACACCTTTGCAGCAACGGTAAATGTCATCCTGCATATCGGGGCGCGCCCTGTCTTCGCCGACATTGAAAAAAGGACGTTCAACATTTCACCCGATGAAATAGAAAAAAAGATTACGCGAAAGACAAAGGCGGTTATTCCTGTTCATTTTGCAGGCGGACCTGCTCGAATGGATGCTATTCAGGCACTGGTCTCGCATCACCAAATCGCCGTTATCGAGGATGCAGCGCATGCCATAAGCGCATCCTATCACGGGCGAAAAATCGGAAGCGGGGAAAACCCCGCTGTATTCTCCTTTCATGCGGTTAAAAATCTCACAACCGGGGAGGGCGGCGCTGTGCTATCGAATGACGAGGAGTTTATAAAACGGCTGAAGCTTTATTCCCTGCACGGCCAGACGAAGGATGCGTATGAAAAACTCAAAATCGGAAACTGGAAGTACGATATAGCGGTGCCCGGTTATAAATTCAATATGACCGATATTCAGGCTGCAATCGGGCTGTGTCAGCTCAGGCGCCTCGATCAAAACAGGGAACGGCGAAAAGACATCGCAGCAAGGTACACGTCGTTATTACAGCAGTTTGATTTTGTGCGCACTCTCCAAGAGGAGCCCGGCACCACCCACGCCTGGCATATCTACCCCCTCTGTGTCGACTTTTCACGGCTTTCGATCGACAGGGACAATTTCATCAGCGCTCTCGGCAGAGAAAACATAGCAGCCAACGTGCACTTCATACCGGTTCACCTTATGAGCTATTACAAAAAGACTTTCGGATATCGACCCGATTATTTTCCCGTTTCCTATCACACGTACCTTCAGGAAGTCACCCTCCCCCTGTATCCGCAGATGACAGAGGAGGATATCGACTCCGTTCTCGAAGCTGTGGAAAAGCTACTCACCTACTATAAAAAATAGGCTCATGGGCAAAAAAGTAAAAAATTCATCCTGCTCGATAATCCCATACATGAGATTACGATCGTGCGAAAAACTGTATAACCGTGAACAATCGTAAAATAACTTCATAATAGAGGAATACTCGATTATATTAGGACCAGCATGGTGCCGATAGGCACTTTCTTAATCTCCAACCTTGAGTAAAAAGAACATACAAGAATGCATCCGGTATTTGTAAAGATAGGGCCCATCGAAATCCGTTACTACGGGCTCATGTACGTCATAGGTATCGTGATCGGGATCTTTCTTCTACGAAGGGAAATAGTCAGAAAAAAAATCGGTCTTACGAAAGACGACGTAATTAGCTTCGTATTCTGGACAGTAGTCGGCGGGATTTTAGGGGCACGGCTCTACTACGTCATATTCATGTGGAAGGATTATTATGCTGCCAATCCTCTCGAGATATTCGCCATCTGGAACGGCGGCCTTGCCATACATGGCGGCATACTGGGTGGATCGCTTTTCATCTATTGGTTCTCCCGCATAAAAAAAGTGCACTATTTCGATCTTCTCGACGCAACAGCGCCGCTTCTTGCTCTCGGACAGGCCATAGGGCGAATCGGAAACTTCATGAACGGTGATGCACACGGCCTGCCGACAGCACTCCCGTGGGGCATCGTGTTTCCCGAAGACAGCCCCGCCGGGATGCAGTTTCCCGGTCAGCCCCTGCACCCGGTTATGCTTTACGAGCTCGTGCTCAACCTGGTTTTATTTTTCATACTCTGGAAGCTGCGGAAGGGCACTCATAAAAGGGGCTTTATTTTCGATATGTATCTTATTAACTACGGCATCATCCGTTTCTTCGTAAGCTTTCTCAGGGCCGACAGTCTCATGCTGGAAAGGTTGCGTGGCGCCCAGGTGCTCAGCGCGCTGTTTGTGGCAGGCGGCCTGGCATTTATGTTCGCATTCAAGTTATGGAAGGGATATGAACAAGCTGATGGATCAGTCGATGGGGAAACCAGACCCGGCAGCGAGGGGCAGTAAAAAAGGTCGTAACCTGCGCATGCGTACTATTGAGCGGACTGCCGAATTCTGCATTTCGATGAGCCGGTGCCAATAAAAAATATTTATCGAGGAACAGAATGCTCTCAATTATCGCAGACCTGCACACCCACACCCTGGCAAGCGGACACGGCATCGACACTGCACGCACCATGGCTGAAGCTGCATGCAGGCAGGGACTTTTAGGGATCGGGATCACCGATCACGGCCCCGGTATACAGGGCGGGCCGGATCCGATCTACTTTCTCTCTCTAAAGCGCATGTTCGGCGGGCTTCATTTGCCAATAAGAATCTTTACCGGTGTTGAGGATGACATCAGCAGCAAAAACGGCGAGCTTACCCTGCATGATGATGTTCTGTCCGGACTTGATCTCGTAACAGCAGGTCTTCACCCCTTCTCCTGGATCGCCGAACTCAACAGGACAGAAAGGACAGAGGCAATCGTCAATGCCATGGGAAGGGGCAAAATCAGGATGTTCACCCATCCTGTCGGCACCTATTACGATGTTGATATTGACACGGTTATCGATGCCGCTGTCCAAAGCAGGGTCGCGCTCGAGCTCAATACGAGCAAGCTTCAGCAGAAAAAGACGGTGCTCGAATACCTCGAGAAATGCGCCAGGGAGGGGGCGCAGATTGCAGTCAATTCCGACGCCCATATAGCGGAGGAGGTCGGCCAGTTCTCAACGGCACTCGACTATCTTCATGAAGTGCAGTTTCCCGAAAAGCTCATAATAAACAGAAACAGAGAAGCAATCGCATCATTCTTCGGTATCAGGTGGTAGATTGCTCTGGCAACGTGATAGTTTCAGGTGGTAGCAATATGAAAACAGTACTGTTCGGCGACCGTCCCTTTGAAACTGAGCTCGTTATCTTCGACAAGGACGGAACTCTCACAGACTTCAGAAAAACATGGTTCGCCATCCTGGAAAAGCGGATGGAGATCATCCTCAGGGAAATTAACCTCAACTGTACCGAAGAAGAGTTCAGAAAAACTGTATATCAAACATACGGTATATCAGGCCGGTACATCGACCCGTACGGGCCATTCCCCTACACCCCGCCCTGGGAGGACGAGATCGTATTCGCGACCATTCTGTACCGCATGGGCGTGCCCTGGCAAGAGGGTAAGAACATTGCTCGCTACAGCACCCAGAAGGCGGAGGAGGAGCTTGACCGCGGCAGGTGTACCGAGCTCATAGACGGTGTGAAGGATGTTCTCGAACGGCTCAAGAGAGGCGGCATCCTCATATCCCTTGCAACAGCTGATCTAACCCAAATCGCAACGGATGTTCTGAAGCACACGGGCGTATACGACCTGTTCGATTTCGTTATCGGGGCTGATAAAACAGAAAACAACAAACCTCATCCGGAGATGATCTTCAAAACCCTCGAAGCGTTGAAGGTCGACGGACGCAGCACCGCATTCGTCGGTGATGCAATTACAGACATGCAGATGGCAAAGTCGGCAGCACTCGGCCTGGTTGTGGGTATTGTTGAAGACGGCGTCGCCCTCTCGGAGGACCTGAAAAAGGATGCAGATGTGGTGCTGAACTCAGTCCGGGATATCAGGGTTGTGTAACGAGGCGACCGAAAAATACTCGTACTTTAATCGACTTTTACGCTGACTCGGCCACATCCAGGTTTGGCCGCTTTCATGTCTATTTTACAAACCATACCTCAAGCCCAGTCAATAAAATTTCCTTCAATCGGGGTCAACAGCCACTTCCATAAAGGAATAAATTTTATTTTATTAGAATTAAATACCATCTCTTCTTCTTCATCCCAGGTAATAATAATTAAATCATTGCAATTTAATCTTTCAGAGGCTTTTACTAATGCTCGAATCTCTCGTTTTTTTGTACTCTCATCCGCTACTGAAAAACATACCTGTATTAGCTGTTTTATTTTTAAATCCTCTCTTATTAAAAAATCTACCTCAAAATTATTTTGGGAATAAAAATAAATTTCCTTGCCCCGTATTTTCAATTCTAAATACACTAAATTTTCCATTAATTTTCCATAATCAAGAGTTGTTTTGGGAACAAGAGAGTTTATTAAACCATTATCTATGCAGTAGATTTTTCTTGGTTGTTTAATTTGCTCTTTAATTTTAAATGAAAAGGGATTAAGTATAAACGTTAAATAAGCCTCTTCCAAATAATTTGAATAATTTTTTACTGTATGAATACTTTTTATCTCAAAAATATTTTTAATCTTATTATAAGTAATCTTAGAGCTAAAATTCGAAATAGCAAATAGTGCCATCTCTTTTAAATCTTTAATATATTTAACGTTGTATCTCAAGACAATATCTCGAGTAGTTATCTTATCAAATAATTCTCGTAAATAACTTCTTTTAGCCTCGATTTTAAGAGCCTCCGGCATACCACCTTCTATCAAATACTCCTCAATCGATTTTTTAATAATTGCCCTTTTTTCTGTAATATAGAAATCTTCTTCTTCTACAAAGATATGCTTAAAGGTTAAAAATTCTCTGAAAGAAAATGGATAAAGTTCAATACTAAAATGTCTTCCAGTTAAGTGAGTAGCTAATTCTCTACTCAAAAGTTTGGAATTACTTCCGGAGACAATAATATTATAGCCTTTTCTTTTCAGACGATTAACAAATAATTCCCAACCTTCA
>Ga0315537_1000094_pt1 | contig 55823 bp, 63 predicted proteins | sample SalMarSW160270MG_FD_203091 | JGI IMG/M metagenome (GOLD analysis project Ga0315537, IMG submission 203091) | Salt marsh sediment microbial communities from the Plum Island Ecosystem LTER, Massachusetts, United States - Salt Marsh Sediment SW1602-70 ... | reverse complement strand
CTGAACATATCCTCCCCTGCCCACCTGAAGCTGCTGAAACCCTTTGTCGAGGACGGCAACCTCAATGCCAAGATAATAGTAGGCTCTCCTGACCCGCACGGCCCCTGGAAGGCCCGCGCCTCTGACTCCTGCTGCGCCATAGACTTCGCCCTGTTCATGGGGGCCTTCACCAGCGGTAGGCAGGCCCCGAACTACAGCCTGGACACCGAGGTCAGGGAGAGGGACCTCAGGGGGAACCTCATACTTATAGGGGGCCCCACTGTGAACATGGTCACGAGGAGGATAAACAACATCCTGCCGGTCTTTATAGACCTCAGGGGCAACGCCAAGATAAGATCGAGCCTTTCAGGAAGGGCCTACAAGGACGACGAGGTCGGCATGGTCGTGATTGTTGACAATCCCTGGGACAGGAAGAGGGGCTCCAAGATTCTGGTCATCGCCGGAAACAGGTTCCAGGGAACCCGCTCGGCCATACTTGCCTGGATAAAGAGCCTCGACAAAATCATGGCCGGCAACATCCATGACAGGAAGGCCATAGCCAAGGTCGTCAGGGGATACGACATGGACGGCGACGGGGTGATAGACACCCCGGAGATACTGGAGTAGCCCCGGTTGGGGCCGAAACATGCAATTTTAACCGAATTGCTATTTTTTGTCTATATCTATTATAAATCACTATTTTTGTTTTTTGAACAATTAATTAAAAAAATAGGCCATCTGAATCATGCTTGAGACAATAAAAAGACTGTTACTTATACCCCTGAAACTGTTTCACACAAGTAATATATACCATGATGGAGAAACTATTATTGTCAACACGCCCCCAGCAGAACGGGAGCGTGTTATCTTGAACGCGCTGAGAACTGCCTGTTTAAGCTGGCAGTCAGATGTGCAGTTCGAGAGATATGCCTCACCAACAAACCCTCGGATTTATTCGAGGATTACATGGTGGCATATGATTAAAGATACGGAGGAATTAATATGAATATACGAAAGGTTCTAGCAGGCAGCATGGCTGCAATCGCAGCCGGTGCAACCATAGCCTTCGGTGCCTTTGCCCAGAGCACAACCCTTGGCGACTATGTGGGTGGAACATCATCCTCACCAGTACCCCCATGGATAGTAATCGGTCCAAGCAACGGTAACCTACAATACCACAATGACGTTATCGGTGCTGCAAACCTGGCAGCAGGAGTGGCCGGTCACGTAACAACATCACAGGCTGTGGGCGGAGCAGCAGAGGTAGCAGTGTCCGGTGGTACGAGTCTTTCAACAGCAAACACAAAGCTGTTCGGGGGTGACGCAATAAACAAAGCAAAGGGAACCCTGACATCAGATGACCTGACGACGATACTCGCTTCAGGAACCTTTGAGGATGACGATGGAAGCACCTATGACTATGATCAGTATATTGTTGTCGGAGGCAGTGTAATCGCGCTCAGCGACAGCAGCGACGATGATATATTGGGAGATGACCCAGCAGTACTCATAGACATAGGAACAGCTTACAGCTCACCAGCCTATACAATGAAAGTCATCTTCAATGACGACCTGAACTTCTCGGACTCAGCTGTGGACGGCAACACAATAGTGCTGTTCGGAACAGAATACACGATATCATCCGATTCCGACACAGACACACTCGTGCTATTCGGTGGTTCCAACAAGCAGACACTGTCTGAAGGCGAAACAGCAACAGTCGATGTTGGCGGAGTTTCCTACGAGGTATCAGTGATAGGCGTCAGCGACGAAAACACAGTGGTAGTCAAGGTTAACGACGTCAGCAGGACAATAGACGAAGGAAACTCAAGGAAGGTAAGCGGACTCGAGGTCTATGTGGACGAGGTCTACTACCTCGGAAAGGAGTCACAAACCAGCTCAGCAAGGTTGTCATTCGGTTCGTCCAAGCTGACAATCAGTGACAATGACGAAGTAAGCGTGGGTTCTGGCTCTGAAGAGGAAGACATAGACAACACACACGTGACCATTATGCAGGGAACCGACGGAGCTTCTGTACTGAAGATAGCAGTTGCAGCTCCTGACAGCGATGGTGATTTCGCTGCAGTAGGAATGCCATTCACTGACCCGGTCTTCGGGACATTCAAGTTGGCATTCGGCGGCAGCTCACCAGCCCTGGCTGACATGGAGCTATTCGAGTTCGACACGTCCGGCGACGACACAGCAACAGTCAAGTTCACCGACACCAAGGGGAACGAGAGAACAATCGAGTGGGCTTACGACAGTAGCAAAGCCGTTACCGACAACGTACTAACCCTGGCAGACGGTGACGACGATAAGATAAAGGTCCTGGAGGGAGCCACAGCAAATGAAGACGACTACATCATCATAAACCAGGGCGACTTCTCCCACATGCTCGAGGTAACCGACATTAGCACAGACACGGGCGATGCAAGCGACGGACAACTGAAACTGAAGGACGTGTTCTCCGGAACCACATACGAAGTGAGTATGGTCGAGGACGCCTCTGGCTACTTCAACGGAACAAAGGTCATCGATGGCTACGAATATTACTTCTGGTCACACGATGCAAGCCCAGATGAAGTGGCAGTGGTTTGGGGTGACGCAACAGCAGAGGCTATAGCAACATCCGCTGCTCGAGACCCAGGTGCTGTAACTACGCTATTCCCAACAATCATAGCAGCAAAGGACTCAGAGGTTGCCTTCCTGAACAACATAACAATAGGACAGAGCGAGGCTTCCAAAACATACGAGATAATGGGAATATTAGTCACACTAGCCAACGACACCCAGGAGATAACAGGAACAAGCATCAACTACACATACGAAGATGCAACAACAGGTTTCCTTTACATCGAAAGTGTCACCGAACCTGCAGTAGCAATACTCGAAGAAAAGGGCGAGGATATCGGCAACAACGATGCCCGAAACGCTGTGATAGTCGAGGCCAGTGACAATGCTGACGGCATAACAATAGACACTGGTGTTAGCACACCCGTATTCACAGACAATCTAGCAGCTGCATCTTGGCTAGACACATCAGACAGCGACATCAATGTTGCAGGCGACAGGTACGGCGTGGTTGTATTCCAGAACACTGACGACCAGGGAACCGTAGATGTGTACTACCCAGACACCCAGGCCATCATGGCAGCTGGTATCGGACCCAGTCCGGTCTTCTCTGTTTCAGGGGAGGCAGGAACAGTCCAGGTAGCCTACCAGATAACAACACCCATTGCAAAGACTGCTGATGAAATATCAACACCAGCAACCCTGAACAGGGACGTAATCCTGGTCGGTGGTCCGTGTGTCAACGCACTGGTCGCTACCCTGATGGATACGACAATGGACTGGCCAGCGTGTGGTGAAGCTGCTGACCTGGCCGGCCTCAGCGAGGGCGTCATAAAGGAGTACGCAGACGCATTCGGCTCAGGCCAGAAGGCACTGGTAATCGCAGGCAAGGACGGAGCAGACACAAAGGCGCTTTGCACAAGGGCTCTGACAGACATCTCGGATTACTCAGCCTAGGCCAGCAATCAGTTGGATAGATAACGGGGGTTATACCCCCTCCCCTTTCTTTATTTTAACGCCCTTTTACTGCTAGCTATCACGCCAGATAACAATGTGGCAGGATAACTGTAACGAGTATTGGTTTTCCCAATCCACTGCTTCGCAGGGAGTCTTGTGCATCAGCACGAGATATGCGGCACATCTGCTCTGACGCAAAGCGTCAGGCAGTGCCTGCCGAAGGCAGAGCACTCTTGCGGAAAGCCGCAAGATTACTCTAGGTAACAAGCGTGTACGGAAAAACACCCCTTTACTACTGCCTTTATCGCCGGGTAACAGCACGCAATTTATAAAGCAGAACCAATCCATTATTCCTTATGGCGGACACGGTAATATTCGACATGGACGGGGTAATAGTGGACTCCGAGCTCTACTGGGGCAAGCCGGATTTCGAGTTCATCAGGTCCCTTATCCCCAACTGGGATGAGCAGAAACAGATGAAGCGTAAGGGTGTCAGCATCTATGACGTATACGAATCCCTGAAATCAGATTTCACGGTAGGGATAAAGAAATCAGAATTCCTCAACACCTATCACAGGCTTGCCGAAGATATATACGGGAAGAAGTCATCCCTGCTCCCCGGATTCCTGGAATTCATCAAAGACCTCAAGAGCAGGGGATTCAAGACCGCAATAGTCTCATCCTCCCCCATGTCCTGGATAGACATTGTAATTAAGAGGTTCGGGATTGCCAATCTCTTTGACATGATAATAAGCGTAGAGGGATTTGAGGGAAAGGGAAAGCCCGCCCCGGACATCTACCTCCATGCTGCAGAGGAGCTCGGTGAGAAGCCAGGGGACTGCGTGGTCATCGAGGACTCCGAGAACGGGGTTGCCTCTGCAAAGGCATCGGGAATGAAATGCATAGGAATCAGGGGCGGTTCCGGCCTGGACAATGACATCTCAAAGGCAGACATGGTTGTAAACGGATTCCCTGAACTGTCCCCGGATTTGATAAGGAAGCTGGTTAATGGGCATTAAAACGGTCTCTGCTCCCTTCTCAGCCTCATGACGCTCGGTATGTTGCCGGCAAAGCTCAGTATGTGCGAATAGAAGTTCTCCACCTCATTGTCCGAGAGCTTGGCAATATTGTCGGCCTCTATCAGGGGAACAGGGAGGCCGTAGCCTGAGTGCTGCCCGGATATCGCCAGGAGGACAGAGCCCAGCTCATCGGCTTCGCCTATCACGTCGTCGCCCCTGGTCAGCATGTCCACCCTTACGGGCCTGTCGTGCTTTGCGGTCTTCAGATAGAAGCTGTTCACCCTTTTCGCCAGGGACCCGAAGTCCCTGAGCACGGGGTGCTCCCCGGGCCTGTCCGAATAGGGAAATACCCTGCTTCTCTCCCCCTTCTCAAGGACCCAGTAGAGCAGGTTGGTGTCCCTTGTCCTCTCCAGGAGCTCTCCCATATCCCCTCTTAGTGGGTGGTCCACCCTGGATAGGAGCTCCCTGTTTATCATGCTGCAGTACGAAGTCCCCCTGGAGTCCTCTATCACCCCGGCCAGGGTTATGCCCCTATCCAGGCAAACCCTGTAGAGCTTCATGAAGTCCCCTATCATGGAGCTGTATTGCCTGTAGACCCTGGATGTCCTGGCAGGCCTGTCCGCATAGTAGGGGACAATCGAGCCGTCCATGAGGAGTATGTCGGGCCTGAGCCTGTCCAAAGCCTGAATGGCAGTCCTCACCTCCACCCCCTGCCTCATTATGGCGGTGAAGTGCGCCCAGTCAAGGTCAGAGAGGGCCTCAAGCACCTCGGCCTCCGGTGATGGAATCCTGGATGGGAAGTACTCGACCTTGCTCCTCCTCCCGGCCTGGTAGTGGAAGCATGCAGCGGCAGCCCTCACAAGGATGCAGTCGAACCCGTGGAGGCTCTTCTTTGCGAGCCCGCCATCCACGCCGGCCACCCTGATTTTTTCCAGGAGACTTGGTCCCAGGCCTGAGAGTATCTCGGTCTCCTCTCCAACCCCCCTGAGGAATTCCGCCAGCCTCTTTCTCTTGCCCTCGGCCTGGTATATGCTCTCTGCAATCTCCCTTATCCTCGGAATAAGCCTCTCCACAGAAACCTCCCAGCATTATATAACATGGTGAGCCGCTTATGAATATAATCTATCGGGCTCTTCTTGAACATCAATACATACTTCTTCTTTCCATCAAGCCTACTTATTGATTAAGCGTCCGGCGGGTTAACTCCATGTTTTCTGTCTCGCAGACCTGTAGAATTCTTGGAAATAAGGCTTTTAAGCATCAGCACAAATACTCAGTATGGACAGGGAAGTAAAGGACAGGACAATCCTTGATGAGTTTGCCTCTGATTTTGCACGGGTTATTGAAAGGCATGCGAAGTATATAATTGTTTCAGGGTTTGTTGCTATAGCCCATGGCAGAAGCAGAGGGACCGAAGACGTTGACATCATAATAGAGCGGATACCAAGAGACAGTTTTGCAAGACTGCACAGAGAACTCTTGGAGAACAGTTTTGAATGCATCCAGTCCCAGGACCCGGATGAGATATACAAGGAATATCTCTCAAGAAACCTGAGTGTGAGGTATGTCAGAAAAGGGATTCATATACCCGAGATAGAGCTTAAGCTCTCAAAGGATGAGCTTGATGAACATCAATTGAATACAAGGAGAAAACTCCCCCTGACCGGACTTGACCTATATTTCTCCAGCATCGAAGCCAGTATAGCATTCAAGGAAGAATTACTCAAATCCGAAAAGGATGTTGAAGATGCCAGACATCTGCGGATTGTGTACGAAGGCAAAACCAATGAGCAAGAGATTGAGAGAATGAAGAAACTAATCAGGGGGTTAAGGCTCAAATGAGAGACAATACCCACAAAGAACAGGTTGAGAGATGGGCACGCTTTGTCAGGGACAACCCCAGAAGGGTGTGGAAGGGTGAACAGGCCCGATTTATAGACTCCCAGATAATAATGGCGAACAGGTTCTATTCAAGGCTGGAGAAGACTCCCGGAGGTAAAGAGAAAATCCAGGAGTTGCGAAACATGAAGAACATATCTGAGATAAGCGAGATTATTGACAACAATGTTGCTAGGAAACTAGGATTGAAGAAATAATCGTTAATGATTGCTGGTTGTTATATCGAACAATCGTTCTTTTTTAAAACTACTCATTGATTAAGCGTCAGCCGGGTCTAACGGTTTGTTTCTGTCTCTCAGGCAACAACTCATGCCATCCCCTGTAACAAACTGTGGAGGTAAGGGTTTTATTCCTTGGCCCCTGATATGGCTGCCCATATCCTCTGGAGGGCCGATATGTTCGTCAGGACAGCCAGCAGGGCAATGGTATAGGTCAGGTAGAGCGGCTCCAGGGTGGCCAGGAGGAGCCCCGCAAGCAGAAGCATGAGCCTCTCGGCCCTCTCGAATATCCCGCCGCGGAGCTCCCTCTCGGTCAGGCCCTTCTCCCTGGCAGCTGCCTTGGCATAGGTGGTCATCATGGCACCGAAGAGATAGATGATAATCCAGGCCGCCGAGGGAATCAGGAATCCCGGGATTCCGGCAAGGAGTATGCCCAGCACGATTATGAACTCGACGTACCTGTCCACTATGGTGTCAAGATAGGCCCCGAGTCTGGAAACCCTCCCGGTAACCCTTGCCACAGAGCCGTCCACGAGGTCAAGAAAAGAGGACAGGAACAGGAGCAGCGCTGCCTGAAGGAACTGTGAGTAGTAGAGAAAGTAAAGGCCTGCCAGGACAGGAAGAAGCGAGAGCATGGTCCACTGGTTGGGGGAGAGCCTGAGCCTGCTGAAGGCCATGCCAATCCTTATGGAGAGGCCCTGGAACCTCTCCCTCTGCCTGTAGATGGTCATGTAAAGAAATTGGACTGGCGCTTAAAAAACTACTTCTTCTTTTTGAAACCGAAACGGACAGTCTTGCCCTGGAATTCGGAGGTTCCCCTCTCCGGATTCGGCTGCTCATATCTGATTGGCCATGGCGAACCGACAGCTATACATATTTCCTTTTCATGTTCTTTGAGTATAATTTCTGTTTCTTTGTCCGATTTCAGAATCAGTTCAATATCATCAGTTACCTTGAGTCCTTCCTTTTTTCTACTTACCTCTATTTTCCTCACAGACTCCCTTACCAGGGACTCATCCGGCAAAACCTCTCCCAGGCCGAGCCTCCCCCCAGGGAAGGCCTTCATGTCCCTTGAGGCCCTGTCAAGGAACCTGACCTCCCTCACGTTGCCCATGAAGCACACCACATTCTTCAGGTCTTTTATGGCTTTCGTGGCGCCCTTCTCAGGGAAGACGTGCACCGCATCGAGCGGCCACTTGAGCTTGAAACCCTTCTCCTCCCTGGACGCGTTCATGGACTCGATGAGGCCCTTTACCGTGTCCATGGCCTTCTCGAGCTTCCTGTCCACAAGCCTCCTGTCCTGCTCAGGCCAGGGCTCCGCATGAACAGACACCATCTTCCTGAAGAACTCCTGGTATATGTGCTCGCTCATGAACGGGGAGACCGGGGCCAGAATCCTGACAAGCCTCTCCAGGACATAGTGGAGGGCATACTGGGCGGCTGCCTTGTCACTTCCTCTGTACCAGGGAGAGAGCCTGTCACGGACAAGCTTTACATACCACCTCGAGAGGTCGTTCAGTACGAAGTCGCTCATCTCAGATACGAGCCTGTGAATCATGTACTGCCTGGCCTGGCCGGTCAAATCCATGAGACTGTTAACCCGGCTGATTATCCACCTGTCCTCGGGCTTCAGGGGTGGCTTCCTTTTCGGCCTCTCTTGCCTGCCCTTCCTTGTGTGCGTTGAGACATGAAGGGGAGGTTTGGGAGCATAGGCCCTTGTGAACTGGTAGACGTTCCAGAGCACATTGAAGAGCTTGCTGGTCTCCTTTGTTCCCTCCCAGTTGAAATAGAAGTCATCCCAGGGCGCGCTGCTCATGAGATAGAACCTCAGGACATCCCTGCCGTACCTCTCGACTACCTGTTCTGGGGTGACCACGTTGCCCTTGGACTTGGACATCTTGGTGCCCCTGGCGTCCAGGACAAAGCCGTGCAGCATTATCGTCCCGAAGGGCGACCTGTCAAAGGTAAGGACGCTGGTTATCATCTGGGAGTTCCACCACCCCCTGAACTGGTCAGGGCCCTCGGTCTGGAAGGTTGACGGCCAGAGTTTCTTATACAGGGCCTTCTTCCTTGGGTATTCCAGGGCTGCCCATGTCGAGACCCCTGAATCGAACCACACATCCAGGACATCAGGCGTCCTCTTCATGGGCTTCCCGCATCTGGGGCAGGGAATCCTCACCCTGTCAATTCCCGGCCTGTGGAAGTCTATCTCCCTTTTGAGCCCGGACCTCTTCTTGAGTTCCTCAAAGGAGCCGACCACCACAATCTCCCCGCATTCGCACTCCCATATAGGGAGGGGAATTCCCCAGTATCTCTGCCTGGAGACAGGCCAGTCCCCGAGGTTCTGGAGCCAGTTCCTGAAGCGGCCTCCTGCCCACTCCGGGACCCATTTAACCTTTCTGTTCTCCTCAAGGAGCCTGTTCCTGATTTCTGTTATCTTGAAGAACCACTGCGGAACGCTTATCTGGAGCAGGGGCGAATTGCAGCGCCAGCACATGGGGTATTCGTGGCTTATATTCTCCTTTCTGAGCAGGGCATTCCTCTCAGAGAGCTTCTGGAGTATGATGGAGTCAGCGTCCTTGGTAAACCTCCCCTCGAGCCACTTCCCGGCCTCCCTGGTAAAGGTCCCGTCTGTCCTGACAGGCGATACCTGGGGGAGCCCCTCCCGGACACCGACCAGGTAGTCCTCTGCGCCGTGGCCGGGTGCGGTATGTACCAGGCCGGTCCCCTGTTCCAGTGTGACGTACCTGGCCGAGGTCACGACCCTGTGGGCCCCCTCGAGGTTCCGGATTGCCGGGACCAGGTCCCTGAGGGGATGCTCATAGAGCATCCCGGACAGGTCATCCCCGGAGAATGTCCGGACAGTAGTATAGGATTCCATACCGAACTTCTCCATGAGGCTGTCGACAAGCTCCGTCGCTATGACATATTTCTCGCCGCTCCTGACCTCGACCAGGGAATAGGAGAAGCTCGGGTGGACCATTATCCCGGTGTTGGCGGGGAGGGTCCAGGGCGTTGTGGTCCATATAATAAAGTATTCCCTTTCACGGCCCTGTATGGGGAACTTGACATACACCGAGGCGTCTGTTACGGTCTCGTGCTCTATCTCATTATATGATACAGCGGTCTCGCACCTCGGACAGACGTGAATGGGATAGAGCCCCTTGTAGAGCAGGCCCTTCTCATTGGCCCTCTTGAAGGTGAACCAGGCACCCTCTATGTAGCTGTTATTCAGGGTTACATAGGGCCTGTCCCAGTCCATCCATACCCCGAGGTTGGCGAACTCCCTGCTCATGACATCTATATATTTGGTCGCGAACCCCCTGCACTCCCTTATAAACCTGGCCGCGCCATATGCCTCGATGTCCTTCTTGCTGGAGAACCCCAGCTTCTTCTCAACCTGGTACTCGATGGGCGTGCCGTGGCTGTCATACCCGGGCTGGTCCCAGACATCGAATCCCTGCATCCTCCAGAACCTTATGTAGCAGTCCTTGATTATCTTGTTCCATCCCGTTCCCATGTGGATGTTTCCCGTGGCATAGGGGGGGCCATCAGCAAAGAAGAAGGGCTTTTGCCCCTTGGCCAGTTTCTTGACCTTACCATATACCTTCCTGTCCTTCCAGAACTTCAGGACCTTCTCTTCAACCTTCTTGGGCTCAAAGGGCTCGAACATGCCAATCACATTAACTTAAGATTGTGCTCCTTATGTTTATTAATTAAGCGGGATTCGCATAAAATACAACTGTTCTTGAAAACAGAACCAGGAAAACCAGGGCCTCTGTTGCCTGGCCCTCCCCCTGGTTGTGTATTGGGAGGGGAACGTCTTTTAATCAGGGATCCGGCATTCACCCTTCATGTCAACACCTTGAGAATATTTACACATCATCGTATAAATCCCTTTCTGTGAGGCACTGATAGCAGTATTCATCGGGCTTTCCTGTCAAATCCAGTGTTGTCTCCAGACCAAGGAAATTCACGCTCTTTACCTTCTTGTTCTTTCCACCATCGCTGATTATATCCAGGACCTTATCGTTAATCTCGCTATCATTACCCTTGATGCCTTCCATGTGCTTGATAGATTCCCTGTAGGGGCACCTGTGCCTTGGGGGCGGGCTTGCAAAATACCAGTGGACCTCTTTCGCACCGGCCTCATCCATCATGTTTGATATCTCACATGCAGTCTCAAAGGTGAGGCCTGAATCCTCTACAAGAGCGACCCTCTGCATGCTTACGATATCCGAGTCAGGATAGAGCTTGTCCCTGACATCATTACTCTTGTTATCCTTCTGCTCCTTCAGGAGGATTTTCATCCCTCCGGGGGCCTCGACCAGTCCCAGCCTGTAGGGCTTGTCGGATTCCTCTGAAAAGCCTATTGCAGGATATCTTCCGGAATCCGGTACAGGCACAACGATATCGATATCCTTCAGCGTCCCTTTATGCTCCTTTGCAAGGGCCCTTCCGGAATTGAACCTGTACTTTGAAACCCTGCGGCCCCCGAAAATCCTGCTCCCCGGATTTGCAAAATATACAAGCTCTCTTATGCAGTGTCTTGGGTCGCTTTCAAAAAGCTGATATGATGTTGATGTATTGTTATCGAACACCAGGAGCTCCCCTTCCCCGATATCGCATTCATATTTAGCACCTATTCTGTTGAATGCACTGGTCTCTGAAGCGATTACAGGGGCACCCCTAAGGCTTCCCAGAGAGAGGGGCATATGCCCATGCCTGTCCCTGACAACGGCAAGCCTGTCATTAAACATTGCAATGAAGCAGTAAGAGCCCCTCATGTCCTCCAGCGAGTGCCTGAATGCATTCTCAATGTTATCTTCTCCGGAATTGGATATGAGATGTATAAGCATGTCAGCAGCCGACGGGTCGGGTCTGAGGGCACCCCCGCCATGATAGAATCCTTCCCGAACCTCATCATAGTTCGTTAGCTTCCCGTTACCTACAACCGCAATGCCACCCGGAGCGATTACTCCGGCAATGTCTGATACCGCTGGCCCTGGATGTTTCTTATCGGATATTCTCCCAATCGCTATATCTGACTTATCCGAGTCCAGCTCCCCGAGGGTTATGTCTCTGAACTCTGTATCATCAAGCCCGTATATGGTGAACGGTCCATCACCCCCAGCATTCGTGGCTATTACAGGGTATTCCCTTCCGCTTCTGTGATGATACATCAGAAGGGCATCAGAGGTGGTCCTTGCAGTGCCTTCTAATACACCCTTTCCATAGACGCCGACAATCCCAAAGGACATAAGAAATCAATTGTTTCTTGGATAGAAGTTTTAAATCTCTTTCATGCAAATTCTTATTTAATCACCAATCAGATTATTCCCCTTACCTTTTAAAACCTCAACATAGTCTGCAGCCCCTTTAAGGGCAGGCGAAAAATTCGGTTCAGCGCCTATCACAATAGCTTCCTTGTTGTAGCTTTTTACCTTATGCAGTAACGAGGCAAAGTCACCGTCCCGTGTTGACAAGGCTATTGTACCTATGAAATCATATTTTGGACTACAAATTACTTCCGTTACCCTTGAGGCAAGCGGTACGTCAACATCTTCTATTCCGATATCCCCTAAAGAAAAACCAGAATTCATGATATATTCAATAAATTTTTCGTCAGCGTACTTGTTAAGGAAGGTCTCTGCTATCCTTACATCACCATACTTCCTTGCAGCTTCATATATCTCTTTCAGACCAAAACCAAACTCGCTCCTTCTTACCATATTTGGCCCGTCCACAAACAGTGCTATATTTCTTTTCCTTCCTCCCATTTAATATCCCCCAAGAATATATTGGAGGTATTTATAACAATTCTATCGCTATAGATTAGACATATGCTCTGCTTGGGAATTGAGTCAACTGCGCACACCTTTGGAGTCGGGATAGTTACAGACAAAAAGAAGATTCTTAGCAATATTGTTGATATGTACAGGCCTCCCTTGGGCTGGGGTATAAAGCCCATGGATGCCGCTGAGCATCACAGAAAGATTAAAGAGGATGTTCTGGGTAATGCACTGAAAGAGGCCAAAACAAAGCTGTCTGATATCGATTTAGTGAGTTTCTCCCAGGGTGCAGGCCTTCCTCCCTGCCTGCACGTCGGGTTGAATCTTGCAAAGGAGCTTGCCTCCAAAATCAGGAAGCCCCCAATAGGAGTGTGTCATCAGATAGCGCATATCGAAATAGGGAGGCTGAGCACAGAAATGACCGATCCAGTAACACTTTATGTATCTGGCGGCAACACCCAGATTCTCTCCTTTGTGGAGGGCCGCTACCGCTGCTTTGGCGAAACCCAGGACATTGGAGTGGGCAATGCCTTGGACAAGTTCGGCCGCGACATCGGCCTCGAGTTCCCTGCCGGCCCCAGGATAGAGGTCCTGGCCAGGGGAGGGCGCTACCAGGAGCTGCCCTATACAGTAAAGGGCATGGACCTCTCCTTCTCGGGGATTGTAACCGAGGCCGTGAGGCGGGTCAAATCCGGCCAGAGCAAGAGGAATGTATGCTTCTCCCTTCAGGAGACCCTCTTCGCCATGCTGACCGAAGTGACCGAGCGGGCCCTGGCACATACCAAGAAAAGGGAGGTCCTGCTGACAGGGGGGGTGGCCGCAAACAGCAGGCTCCGAGGTATGCTCATGATAATGTGCAGGGAGAGGGGCGCGAGGTTCGCAGTGGTCCCCAGGGAGCTGGCTGGCGATAACGGGAGTATGATAGCCTGGACAGGCATACTCATGCACAAATCCGGGATGAGAACAAAGTCCGGGATTCTCCCCAGGCAGAGGACAGACGACGTCGACGTGAAGTGGCTCTAGGTAGTTTCCCTGCCAAGGCCGCTCACAACCCCTTCCACGAAATCCCTCTTGATGTCTGTTATGATATACATCGTGCCCATGGTTGCCAAGAAGAGGGCTCCCAGGAGCATGAAGAATTCCACCTCTGCCTCACCGGCCTGGTTTATCGTAACCATCACGGCCTTGTCAGGGCTCTGGTAGGCGGCCACGAATGTAAGCATGAGCGTTATGTACATCCCGAACAGCCACATCACAGTGAATATCTTTATAATCTCCCTGTTCATGTTACCACCTATCAGTGACTATTAATGTCACTACAAAGTAGTGATTTTAATGGTTTATAAAGTTAACGGTGTGCCGGCTTTGTAACAAAATCGATGATTTTAGGTCTCTTTGCCTTTCTGAAGCCAGAAACCTCATAGAAAAGGGGCCCAAACCCTGCAATCCCGCTATCCAGTGGGATTCAGCCTGCCCAGGCTCTCCTTTATAGCACTGGCGGACCTGTCAAGGGCCTCCCTTGTCTCCTTCTCGAGCTCGAGCTCCACGATTTCCTCTATGCCGTTCCTTCCCAGCCTTGCGGGAACCCCGAGGAAGAGGCCCGAGTGGCCGTACTCACCCTCAAGACAGGCCGATACAGGCAGGATTCTCTTGGTGTCCTTCAGGATGGCCTCGGCCATCTCTGCTATGGCGGCCCCTGGCGCATAGAATGCGGAGCCGGTCTTGAGGTGCGAGACTATCTCAGCCCCTGCATTCCTCGTCCGCTCCACTATCTCATTAAGCCTTTCGGGGGAGAGCACATCCCTGACATCCCTTCCGCCTGCCTTGGTGTGCTCTATGACCGGGACCATGCTGTCCCCGTGGCTTCCGAGGACCATGGCTTCTATCTCAGATGGCTCTGTTCCCAGCTCCTGGGCAAGGAAGCACCTGAACCTGGATGTGTCAAGGACGCCTGCCATGCCCATGATCCTTTCCCTGGGGAATCCGAGCTCCCTGTAGGCCAGCCAGGTCATGGAATCCAGGGGATTGGTCACCACAATGACTATCGAACCGGGGGCGTGTTGCCTTATCTCCTTGCATACCGATTTCATTATCCTTGAGTTTATGTCCAGAAGGTCCTCCCTGCTCATCCCCGGCTTCCTAGGAACCCCGGCAGTCACGACCACCATGTCAGAGTCCTCCATCTCAGAGAAATCATTGGTCCCCTCTACCCTGGATTTGCTCCCCCACAGGGGCATGCTCTGCTGTATGTCAAGGGCCTTTCCCTGAGGGACTCCCTCCACCACGTCCACCAGGACTATGTCTCCCAGGCCCTTCTGGGCCATCTTGAGGGCTGCTGTGGCCCCCACATTCCCTGCCCCTATGACGGATATCTTCGGCATAAGAATAAAAACAGGCCCAATGCTTAAAAAAGGTATGCCTGCCCTACCTTGTCAGGAAGGCCCTTATCCTTTCCAGGCCTTTCTTTATCTGCTCCATGGAGGTCGCGTAGCTTATCCTCACATGGCCCGGCACGCCAAAGGCAGAGCCTGGAACCAGGGCAACCCGGGCCTTATCCAGAAGCTCCCTGGAGAATCCAGTATCGTCCCCCACAGGAATCTTCGGGAATACATAGAATGCCCCGTCCGGCCTTGTGCAGGAGAATCCCTCCATGGAATTGAGCCCGTCCACCAGGAAGTCCCTCCTCTTCCTGTACTCCTCTACAATCACCTCCAGGCCGGAATCCTCCCTGAGGGCCGCTATCGCCGCCCTCTGGACTATCGAAGCGGGGTTTGAGGTGGACTGGCTCTGGAGCCTTCCCATGGCCTTTATCACATCCACGGGACCTGCTACATAACCGAGCCTCCAGCCGGGTATTGCGTGGCTCTTGCTCAGGCCGTTGACAGTGAAGGTGACGGCCTTCACTTTTCCGCTTATCGATGCCGGGCTGAAGTGCCTCCCGCCATAGATTATCTTCTCATATATCTCGTCTGATACAAGGAATATGCCCCTCTCTGCTGCAGCCTCGGCGACCCTCCTCACATCGCCCTCAGGAAAGACCGCTCCGCTCGGGTTGTTGGGGCTGTTCAGGACTATGGCCCTGGTCCTCTCTGAAATCCTCTCCAGTACAGACTCGGCATTCAGCATGAAGTCATGTCCAGTCTCCGCAAAGACAGGGGTGCCGTCCGCAAGCCTAACCATGTCAGGATAGCTTACCCAGTAGGGTTTGGGTATTATCACCTCATCCCCGGGGTTCAGCACGGCCTGGAAGAGGTTGTAGAGGGCGTGTTTGGCACCCACAGAGATGATTATATTCTCAGGCCCGTAGTCCAGGCTGTTGTCCCTTCTGAACTTCTCGCACACAACCCGCTTCAGCTCCGTGAGGCCTGTCGCGTCTGTATACCTGGAATCATTGGCCTGCACAGCCTCTATAGCAGCCTGCTTGACGTGCTCGGGCGGTGCGAAATCCGGCTGCCCTGCCCCGAAGTCCACGACATCAATCCCCTGGGCCTTCATGGCCTTGGCCCTGGCAGAGACTGCCAGGGTAGGAGAATCAGAAATCCTTCCCACCCTTTCCGAGAGCATGGTTTAGAATTGGGGGATAAAGGTTAAAAAGCGTGTGAAATCCACGAAGTAAGGGTTAAAAGTAATCCTGATAAGGATATCCTCTAAACCAATGTCCTGCATAGTTTTCCAGTTCCGTCTGCGGAACTATACCTTGTATACCTGGTCGCCTTCCCTGACCCTGTCCTTTACCTTGATCCCTATTGCATCCCCTGCCTTGGCCTCCTTGACAGGGTTGTTGTGTATCTGCATGGAATCCACCTTCTGCTCGATATTGGTCGTAGCTCCCTCTATCGATACCTTATCCCCGGCCTTGAGGACATCAGAGAGCTCTATAACAGCAACGCTTATGTTGGTAAAGAAGTGAGTCACCCTTCCCACAAGCTTCTTCTCTTTTGCCTTCTCGGGCATGCATACACCTCCTTCCTGACCCAACCTGCCTGCCGATACCTTCGGTACAGGATTGTGCAATCTTGTGGAAGGTCAGGAAACATTACCTCCTGTTAAGAATCTGGATTTAAGGTATATAAGTTTCCCCCCTCAATTCATATTCATGGGTGTGAGCCTTACCGAGATAGTCAGCGCCAGGGAGACAGACTTCGAGCAGCTCCGGGGGAGGCAGGTGGCCATCGATGCCTACAACACCCTCTACCAGTTCCTCTCCATAATCCGCGACAGGATGACAGGGGAGTCTTTAAGGGACTCCAAGGGAAGAGTAACCTCCCACCTCTCAGGCCTGTTCTACCGCACCTCCCGCATGCTGGAGGCCGGAATCGGGCCCGTCTATGTCTTTGACGGCAAGCCTCCCATCTTCAAGGAGAAGACCATAGCAGCCAGAAGGGAGGTCAGGGAGAATGCCAATGTTAAGTGGAAGCAGGCAGTTAAAGAGGGCGATGCAGAGGCCGTCAGGAGATACTCCCAGCAGGCTTCCAGGCTGACCAATGACATGATAAAGGACTCCAAGAGGCTCCTCAGCCTCATGGGAGTGTCCTGGATCCAGGCCCCCTCTGAGGGAGAGGCCCAGGCCACCCACCTCCTCAAGTCAGGCAGGGTCTGGGCAGTGGGAAGCCAGGACTGGGATTCCCTCCTGTTCGGGGCCGAGAGGCTGGTGAGGAACCTCACTGTCTCCGGGAGGAGGAAGCTCCCCAGAAGGGAGAGCTACATATCCGTGAAGCCCGAGCTTGTGGAGCTCAGCGCCCTCCTATCCCAGCTTGGTATAGGCCAGGAGCAGCTCATAATTCTGGGCATACTCGTCGGAACAGACTACAACCAGGGCGGCGTGAAGGGCATCGGCCCCAAGAAGGCCCTCCAGCTTGTCAAGGAGCACAGGACCCTCGGGGCCGTCCTCAAGCAGGTCCCTTGGGACTTCCCAACCCCTGCAGAGAAAATCTTTGACTTCTTCAGAAACCCCCCTGTGGAAGACCTTGAGATAGAGCCACAGTCCCTGGACATGGCCGGCCTGAGGAGGCTCTTGGAGGAGCACGACTTCTCCCCCGAGCGCACGGACAACACCCTCAAGAAGCTGGAGGAGGCCAGCGGGAAGGGCAAGCAGTCAAGCCTGGGCAGCTTCCTGGGCAGGTAGCATGCTCGCGATATGCAGTTTTTATGTTACCCCCGCAAAGAATAAACCATGGACGCCCCCCTGGCCATAATCCTGGAGATGGTGAAGGTTGTTCTCTCCAATACCCTGGGTACCCTGTTCTCCCTATTTCAGCTCTTCGGGAACCTGTCTCAGTCCCTTGCCTTCATCGGGGGCATGGGACCCCTCGGCCTTGCGGTGGCCGCCCTGGTCCTTGGCCTCGTCCTTTTCTTTCTGGGCAAGTTCCTCCTCAGGTCCTGGAAGCTCATTGCAATACTCTTCGCAATCGGCCTTGTTATGATATGGATGCTGACAGCCGGGGCCGGCTAATCCATGAGAAACAGCATAAAGGGCTACCCAACACTTATCTCAAATCCCTTGTATTTGTGGGCGGGCTTCTCCCATGCTATCTCGATGTCATCCACCCTGGCCCCTGGAGGGCCCTGCCTGCATGACTCAATCAGGCCCTTGACATCATCACTCTCACCCTCCATGACGGCCTCCACCCTGCCGTCCGGGAGATTCCTCACCCATCCTGTTACTTGCCTCATCACGGCCTGGCTCCTGGTGTTTGACCTGAAGAAAACGCCTTGGACATTCCCTGTTATGAAGACATGAGCCCTGACATTCATGAAACCATCCCCCTCAATTGGCTGCCATATAAGAACAAAAGCCAATCAGGCATGGTATTCAATTAAATAACGGTTTTTTATTCTTATATTTGCCTTCACACGACTCTTCAGCCTGCTTCGCAGCTTCCGCTACCTTCAATCTGTCTCAATCCAGATGCAGAAAACTATTTACCTTCAGCCTTCGGCTTCACTCTGGGTATGCCGATGGGTGGGGGAAGCTGCAGGTCGTCCGCCAGATTCGCTATCCTGACGAGGCAGCTCCTGAACAAATGGTTGAGTATCTCAATCCTCATGTCCTCGGGCAGCTCCTTCTTGGACTTCCACACCTTCATTACCTGGGCGTTCCTGTCCGTGAGATAGAATATCTCCCCTGTCAGCCTTATGTTTCCTATCTTGGGGTTGTATTCTGTCACGAAATCAAAGTCCACTGAAAGGGCCTTCTGCTTGAGCATGGGGACGTTGGTCTCCTTTACGCCGGTTATCTTGGGGACCGAGTTCACCTTTATCTGTGTTGCTCCCCCCTGCTCCCTCCTCGCTTCGAGCGAACGATATCTCATTCCAAGCACTGTCATGCAATCACCTGTTTACAAAATTGTCTTGCTAATCTATATAAGTGTATGCATATATATAACTATAAAATAGGTGCAGAGGCTTTATCGAGCACAGCTTTGTGGCTGAATCTGTGGTTTCATGAACATACTAGTCCCCCTTATCAACGGCTTTGAGGAAATCGAGGCCATAGCCACAGTGGATGTCCTGAGGCGGGCGGGCTTCAATGTCGTTCTGGCCGGCATGCCCGGAACCATGATTACAGGCAACAGGGGCGTCAAGGTCATAGCTGACATGAAGTTCGACGACATAAACCCCAAGGACTTCCAGGCACTCGTCCTGCCAGGGGGTCAGGGCTCCCCGAAGATGGGCAAGTCAGTCAAGCTCATGGGGATGCTCAGGGACTTCAATGACAAGGACAAGCTCATAGCAGCCATATGCTTCTCCCCGATGCTGCTCGCCAAAGAGGGCCTCCTCGACAACAGGAGGGCCACGGTATACCCGGGCAACGAGAAGAAGCTCCCGAAGCCCAGGGGGGAGCGTGTGGTTGTCGACGGGAATATCATAACATCCCAGGGGCCGGGGACTGCCATGGAGTTTGCGCTCAAGATAGTCGAGGCCCTTGCGGGAAGGTCCAGGGCCGAGAGCCTGAGGAAGGGTCTTGTCTGCAGATAGGCCCGCAACGTGATGATAGGCCTTCACAGTCCATGACCAATAACCATAAATACAGGCAGTAACAAAGAAATTATAATAGGCGGTATGCATGATGAGCGAAGTTGAGAGAAGGATTCTGGAGCTCGCGGCCACGAACCTCCTGGTAACCAAGGATGAGATAACCAGGGTCCTTAACAGGAACGAATACGACGGCACGAGCGTCTGCGTGGGCCGGCTCGAGGAGCTCGGCTTCCTAGAGAAGGTCGAATCCCTGGGAACGGTCTTCGTGATAACCCAGAAGGGCATCCGGGCCTCCAATGGCAGCATCTAGGCCGAACCCGCCATTATAGGCCACACCTGCCATTTATATAAACCCAGCTTATTCTATAATGCAAGGAACACCTGCCGCCCCAAAGGGGCGGACCGACAAGGAGTACAATCCCGCCTCGAAGAGGCGGGCAGACAGGTATAGCCCCGTAGTCTAGTGGCCAAAAGCCTTTCTTACAGACGCTTCCGCAGGTCGCAAGAAAGCCTTGGGAAAGAACATGTAAAGAGAAGGGCTGGCTAGGGATACTGGTCTTTGGGGTTCCCAAAGATTTGAGGTGGCTTTGCCATCTGTGAGAGCAGGGAAAACCAGTGACCCCGGTTCGAACGAACCCTTTTGTACAGGTAAACGCACAAAAGCGTTCACGGAAAGAACGCTGCCGCAAAAGAAAGGGTTGTGAAACTCCGGGCGGGGCTATACGAACTTATCCTAAATCCCCGGGGGTTTCGATAAAGCCCCGCTTGTAAATAACTGCTAACCTTGTTCTCGGTGCAAACCATAACACCGACCATAGTGAGACAGGCCCAGCTGCCCCAAAGGATATAAACCATAACCTCAATTATTGGATATGGGAGAAGAAGGGCCTCAGAACGGGGAAGGGCCTGATAACAGCGATGTGGTTAGAGAGTCAATTCTGGCAGTCGAGGAGGCCATCGTGGGGGCCGGAATACCACTCGAGGTCAGGGAGTTCCCCGGGGGGACGAGGACCTCCAGGGATGCGGCCGATGCCATAGGCTGTGACATCGGCCAGATTGCGAAGTCCATCGTGTTCAGGTGCGAAAAAAGCGGCGATGGAGTGCTTGTCATTGCCTCGGGGCCGAACAGGGTTGACATAGCCAAGCTCGAGAGGGAGACAGGAAAGGGCCCCCTCCGGATGATGGCGCCCGAGGATGTCAGGAGGCTGACAGGCTTTGCAGTGGGCGGCGTCCCGCCCGTTGGTCACAGGACAGGGCTGATTAAGCTCATTGACCAGGACCTCATGCAGCATGATATCTTGTGGGCGGCCGCGGGCACGCCCAACTCGGTTCTTTCCATAATGCCCGGTGACCTGGTAAGGATAACATCCGGAAGGGTCGCAGATGTCAAGGAGTGATACACTCCAAGGAGGTTTCGATATGAAGACCGTCCCCTCTGTAACCCCTGAACAGATGGCCAAGATAGACAGGATAGTTGAGAATGAGTTTCATGTTTCTCCGGTCCAGCTCATGGAGAACGCCGGCCGGGCTGTTGCAGGGGTTGCCTGCAGCGCGTTCAGGCTTCCCATGAGGGTGGCAGTCCTTGCGGGAAAAGGTAATAATGGAGGGGACGGCCTTGTGGCAGCCAGGCACCTGCACAACAGGGGTGCGGAGGTTTCTGTGGTGCTTGTTGATAAGAATCTGAGGGGCCTCCCCCTGCAGCAGCTCAGGGCAGTGCAGGCCCTGGGAATAAGACCCGGGAGTGATTTAAAGGCCCTAGGGGACAAGCCGGACCTGATTATCGATGCCCTGCTCGGCTTCGGGGCCAGGGGCCCGCCTATGGGGATAGTGGCCAGGCTGATTGCTGATGGCGTGAGGCTGCAGGAGAAGGGCGTGCCTGTTCTCTGTGTTGATGCGCCCTCGGGCCTTGACCTGGAGACAGGGAAATGGTTCTCACCGGCCTTCAGGGGCGCGGATGTTGTGACCCTGGGCCTGCCCAAAATGAACATGGTCGGCAACACCGGGATAAAGCGGCTATTTGTGGCCGACATCGGGATTCCCAGGGAGGCCTACATGCGGATAGGCATAGGGGTGCCTGCACTCTTTTCAGATAGGGATTATATTGAAATCACTGCACAGCACGCCCTGGGCATCTGAGGAAGTGGCACTTAGGGTATAAAATGGTCCTGATATCAACATTTAGTTTTTTCACTGTCTTTTTGATATTTTCAATGGCCGTCTTGCTAACCCACCCATTGTCAAAATGCAAAGCAAGCGGTTTGAAACCAAGCCTCTTTGCAACAAGAATGGTATATGTGCTGTCTCTTCCCCCGCTCAACCTTACAATACATCCGTATTTATTCTTTTTGGCATGTTTTAATATCCTTTTTCTAATTTTATTGAATTGTTTTTTCCCATAGTTGTTGATAGGATATCTCTTATCTAATTTATAATGCAATGCGTATTGATTGCAAATCCCGTTTTTATCAAACCTTATACTTGGTATAGTTGTATCGCAAACGCATATGGTGCAGGTTTTCCTTCTTACCGTATATTCTGTATAATAGTTAATGTTGATAATGAACCTTACACAAAGAGTGCGAATGACAGGCTTATCGGAAAACGGAAAGTTCCTATCCTCAGGTTTAAAATACACGACTCCCATCGTCCCCGGGCCGGCCTACTCGGTCTCAAAGAACATCATGTCTATGAAGAAGGCCGCGGCCAGGAAGGCTATGACAAGCATGATTGCAGCGACCACTATAAGGGAGGAGTCCCAGGTTGAGACAAAGACGAGCATGAATATCCAGAAGGCCAGCAGGAAGGCCACAAAGAAGGCGGCCAGGGAGAAGTATTTTTCCTTTGGTGTCCTACGCCTGGCCCGTAAGTAGGCGACACGCTCCTCCTTGGTCCAGGCCTTGGCGCGGGGCCTGTAGCGCTCAATGTCGCCTATGAAGTGGATTGTTATCTTGCTCTTCTTTTCTTCCTCATCCTTGCCCACTGACTTGACCTGGTAGCGGCCCTCCCCGTACTCCCTGAGCAGGTGGGACTCTATCTTCTCCTTGTCAGAGAAGTCAAATGGTGGCGTTATGTCAGAGTAGACCGTCCTGTAGGGCCCCATGAGGTGGGGCCTCCTACCGTGCCTCTCCTTGAGCTCCCTCTTCTGGACTATGTAGCGCTTGGCCATTCCCTTCACCTTAACTGTTCGATTTGGTAAGCACACCAAATCCGCCTTTCAGGCGGCAGTCACTCCTTCACCTTAACTGTTCAGTTTGGTAAGCATGTTCTGGCCATCACATCGGGACGGTATGTACTCATTCGCTTTGCAACAGGCCTGTTTAATTATTGGAGAATCAGCTATTTAGATGTTTTTGCCTGCCTGCGTGTGCTCTTCTGGGTGTGCCCCGTGGAGTGTGCCCTCTTGTTCGCCTTGGATGTTGTATCCCTTGTGGTGCCCCTGGCCCTTGCAGGCTTCCTGGATTTGCCAGCGGCCTTGTCCCTGTAGTTGAATCCGCACTTCACGCAGAACCTCCAGGGCCTTCTCCCCCCGCCAGGCCTGACCTCTATGAGGTGGAGGCCGCACTTGCAAAGCTTGGGAATGGCCTGGATAAAGCCGTGCTGGGGCAGCGGGAAAGAATTGTGGCATTCAGGGTAGCTGGAGCAGCCCACAAAGCGCTTGCCTGTCCGGTGGGAGTGGATTATCCTCAGGGTCCCCTTGCCGCACTTGTCGCATGCCCCCACGGTGTGAATCTCCTTCTCGTGCTCCCTGACGGCCTTGAGCATGTGGTTTCCTATCTCCTTCTCGTGCTCCCTGAAGTCCTTGAGTATCCTTCCGAGTTCTGTCTCCGCATCCCTTATGGCATCCCCTCTCTTGAGCTTGCCTGCCTCGATTGCCTCCATCTCCTCCTCGAACCTCTTGGTGAGCTCCACTGATATTATCTCAGGCGAGTGCTTCTCAAGCGCGCTCACCACAGCCTCGCCGAGCTCTGTAACCACGATGGACTTGTCCCTGATGTAGCTCCTGTCATAGAGGGTCTGGAGTATCTGGGCCCTCGTGGCCTTTGTTCCTAGATTATTCTCCTCCATCTCCTTGAGGATGCTGGCCTGGGAGTAGCGGCTCGGGGGCTCGGTCTGCTTGTCAAGCAGGTCCAGCTTCCTGTTCATGGCAGGGTCACCCTTCCTTATGTCAGGAAGGAGCTGCTCCTTTATGCCAAGGTAGGGCATATAGAACTCCATCCAGTTGGCCTGGAGGGTCCTGATGCCGTGGGCAGCAAAGTCCTCGCCCTCTATCCTGATTAGCACCCGGGTCTGTTCCCTGACAGCCGGGTCCCCAAAAACCGCCATGAACCTTCTGACTATCATGTCATAGACCTTCCTCTGGTAGGAGGCGAGCTTCCTGGGCTTGTGGCCTGTGGGGAATATGGCGGGGTGTGCGGAGTCCTCCTTCTTGCCCTCGTTGGGCTTTAGGGCTGGCCTGGCAAGGAGCTTTCCGGCAAGCTCGCTGTATTCAAGCTGGCCTGAGAGCCTTTTCAGAATATCCCTGTAGCCTATCTTGGCTGGGAGCTTCTGGCTCGATGTCCTGGGATAGGATATTAGTGCGTGCTCATAGAGGTGCTGGGCAAAGTCAAGGGTCTGCTTTGGCGAGTACCCGAAGCGGGAATAGGCCTCCCTCTGGAGGCTGGTCAGGTCGAACGGGAAGGGGGGGTTCTGCCTGACCTCCCTCTTATCCACTTCGGCCACGGTGCCGTCTTTTCCCCTGCACCTGTTGAGGATTGATTCTGCCTCCTCCCTCTTCCAGAACTTGTCCCTGACGTGGCTGGCCATGAGGCCCTTGCCGTCCACCTCGGCATTGAGCTCGAGCTCCCAGTAGGGCTTGGGCTTGAACGCCCCTATCTCTCTCTGCCTCTTCTCAAGTATGTTCAGGGTCGGACCCTGAACCCTGCCTGTGGAGAGTATCCAGTATCCCCCCGTGTGCTCCAGGGAGAGTGTTAATGCCCTGGATATGTTGATTCCGAAGAGCCAGTCCATCTGGTGCCTGGTCAGGCCGGCCTCTATCTGGGGAAAGTCCAGGTGCGGGCTGGCCTTTTCATAGGCCTCGACAATGTCGCCGGGGGTCAGGGTGGAGAATTTCATCCTCCTGCCGTCCCTGGCCTTGCATATGAACCTGATTATATTAAAGGCAATTACGGACCCTTCAATATCATAATCGCATGCTGATACAAAGTCAGAGGCCCCCTTGACAAGGGCCTCGATGTTGCGGAAGTACTTGGTGGCCCACTTGTTGTTCTTCTCCTCGATTGTGGGTATCCATTTCACGTCAAAGACAGGATAGCTCCACTTGGCCTTGGCCTCTGCCTCTGTGAGGACAAAGAGGTGACCCACCGCAGGGACTACCACTATATCCTTGCCCTTCCTTTTGAACCTGTAATGGGGGGCGTCCCTGCCCAGCTTTTTGGATTTTCCATCAGAAAGGGCCTCAGCTATACGCATTGCTGCGTTTGGCTTTTCCGCTATTATCAGGGTGTAGCCCATAAGATACAATTGGGCGTGTTCTTATAAATGCTTCCTTTATCCGTAGGGAAAGCAATAAAAAGCATTTTCTACAAGGAATAACCATGCCAGAGTGCAAGAAGTGCCCGTATTTCGTGAAGGAGGGCAAGAACCAGCTCAGGGCAGGCCGGGTAATTGTGGGTTTCTGCAAGCTCAGGCAGAAGCACATCTCTGACGTGTCTGTGAACCAGGCCCAGTGCAAGGACAAGGCAGTCATATCGCTGTGAATTTATGCATTAAAGTTATGGAGGTCATACATCTTGTTCAGCTATGGTTTCTCTCCACATTGCTGACAATTCTGATTCATAGGCCTTTAATGCCCCGGTTTCGGTCTCCCCAACCAGCTTCAGACCATCAAGATTTTTTTGGGCCGATGCTTTTTCCTGGCCGTGTCCACTGGTAGAGCCAACTTCCCTGTCAGCTTTATTTGTTGCATCTTCTGCTTTTGTTGCCCTGTCGGATAACCCCTTCCATTCTCCCAGAAGCTTAAGCGAATCCCTGATTTCACTTATGCAGTCTCCAAGGCCTTGGTCTCCCATTTCAAGAAAACTGGCTGCGGCTGTATATGCTGCTTGGGCCCTTTCGAATTCTCTAGCTTCCATGTACTGCCTGGCTTCTGAAATAATGTCGCCTCCAATGCCGTGCTCCCTGAGGAATCCCAAGACCTCCAGTTCGTCTGTGGTTCTCGGTATCTCATAAAAGGAGGCAAAACCATGCTCGATGCCGCGTTCACAAATGATTTTGAGGTATTTGCTGGGTGTTCTGCTTCTTTTCAGAATTCCATAAACCTCGTCATTAAAGACAATTGAAACTTTACCGGGTTCAGAGCCCCCCACCAGGGCTACAGCCTCTCTTGGCACATCCTTTGTGGTGTAGATTGGGACCCTTTCCTCGCACATGCCCACCTGGAGGTATCTCTGGCCTCCCTTGAATGGTATTGATTCATTAAATATTTCCATCTTCATAACTAGAGGTATCGGGTTAACATTTATAAGCCTTTTGATTTTAGAGTCAGATTTTAATCATTTTTTCATGTTGCTTATAGGCTGGTTACATCCCACAGCGCCCGTAAGCCGATTCTGTATTACTTGGGTGTTTTTGTAAAATCTGAATATTCTGCTTACTTGCTTGTGACCTCTTGTGCCCCTTGGGTATTAGGTTATGCCCCGGAGGGGTATCGGCCTTTGTGCAAGCGGCAGCTGTCGTAAAAGCCGATTAAACGTTACCAGAATGCCTTTGTAGATTTTGCATGTTGCTTACTTGTGCCCCGGAGGGTATCGGCTTGCATAAGTCGGAATCGTCAGCTATGCTGGCGAGACGTGCCGAAGGCACGGAAGCCTCTCGTAAGCCGATTAGGGCAGGAAGTCCTTCTCTGCGATCTTCTGGGGTAAATACTTCTCGGAGATAAACTTTACTCCCTTGGAAGTAAGAGCCTCAAGTTCCAGTTTGTAGTCAAGCCTGAGCATGTTCCTGATTTCTTCTTGCCATTCCTTTGGTTTGAACCAAACATATTTCAAGAGTTCATTTCCCCTCTTGATATCTCCCTTGTTCAGCTTTATCGTAACATTTTTTGGGATGTTAAATTTTTGAACATCCTTTGTTGTCAGTCCGATGAATTTTGCGGCCGGTGTCCCTAATCTATCCGAAAGGAAAGATAGATTTATTGAGCCTTGTTTTATAACAGAGTATATATAGTAGCCCCAGAAATCGCTATCAGTAAGTACATAAACAGGGAGCTTGAACTCGTTGTGCAGTCTATTTATAAGTCTCCTTGTACCCCTGTCGGGCTGTCCCTTGCCAGTTATTATGATGCAGTTATGCTTCTTCCAGAATTTGTCCTCATTGAGCCTCTGCCAGACAGCATCCTTCTCTATCACAAGCACATACTCGGCCCCGCGGTTATCGAGCTCTATCTTCTCTGGCTCCACATTGCTGGGGATGCCCCACCCGGACGAGCCCATCCTGCTGGCGTCTATGGTGTCTCCAGAGTCCTTGATTGTGAGGGGCCCTGCAAGGTAGCCCTTCCTGTCGGCCTTGAGGTGAAGCTTCTCCCTCAGGGTGTTCAGAGCAACCTCGATGTCCTCGATAATCGGATCCGACTCACCTTGATCATCGAACGTGTTCTCCTTGCTGTCTGGTATTGTCCTCTTGAGGGCATAGTACAAATCCCTGATTGAGATGGTGACCTTCTGGTCGATAATCTTCTTGCACTCTGCCGCAACCATAAGGGTCTGCATGAACTTCCTGGTGTGCGCCACATTGAGGTAGGTCCTGTGGCTGACCTTATTCCCGAGCCTGATAAGCTTGTGCTTCTCGTCAAAGTAGATGTTGGAGAGTGCCCTGATTGGAAGGTTTATGTCCGGGTTCTTGACCTTCTTCAGGTGGCCGAGCACCTCACTTCCCAGATTCACTATCTTCTTCTGTGTCTCCTTCTCCGCTTCCTTCTCCATTCTCTTCACCTTCTTCCTTTTCATTCTCTTCCGGTGGCGGGGCTTCCTCGCCCTCGCCAGAGAGCTCCTCTGGCTCTTCCTCGCCCATCTCCTTTACTATCTCCCCCCATCTCTTCTCCACAAGCTTGATTATCATCTCCTCCACAGCCTTCTTCTTCTCGCCAGTTAGCTCCTGGATGGCCTGGGCAGTCTCTCCGGCATACCTCTCGAATATCAGCTTCCTCTCCTGGATGGCTGCTGCCCTCCTCACCCCGGAGAGGTAGAGCGAGAGCTTCCTGGCGCAGTCCTGGAGGGCGAGCTTTGTCTCCTTGATTATAATCGGGTAGTTGGCTATGGCCTCCTTGGATTCTGACGTGAAGGGAACCCAGACCGAGGCAAAGTGCACGAATACGATTACAGGACCCTCGGGCATCCTGTCCCCCTGGAGGCCGTAGCGCTTCCAGTCCACCTGGCCCACTGCCTTGGTAATGGCGCAGTCCCCGGACTGGTAGAGCAGGGGGACCCTGTTCGCGAACCGCATGATGCTGGACTCTGTTATCGAGCCACCATAGGCTATGCCTACCTCAATCTCAAAGGGCCAGCCCCTGTAGACTTCAGGGGGCCTGGTCAGGGTGGCTGTGAACTCGGGATTGAGCTCCTTTTTCAGCCCTGACTCCACAGCCTCGGCCCCCAGGGGAGAGAGGCAGTCAGTGGGCGGCCTGCTGAGCTTGACCTCCTTAATCGCGTCCACCAGGGCAACCCTCATATTGTGGTCTACCTTCTTGGGAGAGATATTGAACTCGGGTTCCTCCTTACCTGTCTGGGGATTCTCCCTGGTTATTCCTGCCTTCTTTATTATCTGCACGGCCGAGAGGCGGCCCACCCTGGAGAACTCTGAGGTCAAGAATGTCAGAAGGGTCCTGGCCTTGGTCTCATGGAGCATCCTGGTGAGGATTCCCACCTCGATCCCGTAGAGGTGCGGCTTGATTTCCTTGGGCTCCTCCGGGAGCTTCTCAATGCCCCTGGCGAACTCCACCCTGCCGTTGGGGGTGTCAAAGACTATGTTGGCATAGGGATTGGATATCGCGACCTGCTTGATGTATTCCATTGCGGACTGCTTGTGCTCCCTGTATATGCCCTCGGCAATGAATGTTATCTGGACCCCGTGCCACTTGTTGTCACCGTCCTCGACAACCTCATCCCTGAGTATCTTGGGCTGGTTGACCTTGACATCTATCTTGATTTCGTACTTGTGTGTCTTGCCGTCGCCTGTGGAGGATATTACCTTGGTGGGCTCGCCTGTGGTAAGCTGGGAGTACAGGACAGCCCCGGACACCCCTATGCCCTGCTGTCCCCGGCTCTGGCGCATCCTGTGGAACTTGCTGCCGTACAGGAGGCTCCCGAATATCCTGGGTATCTGCTTCTTGACTATGCCCGGGCCGTTGTCCTTGATCACTACCTTGTACTTCTCCTTTCTGATTTCCTCTACCTTGATATAGATGTCAGGGAGTATCCTGGCCTCCTCGGTCGCATCCAAGGCGTTGTCCACACCCTCCTTGACTATAGTTAGGAGTGCCTTGATCTTGTTGTCATATCCGAGCAGGTGACGATTCTTTTCAAAGAACTCGGATATGCTTATCTCTCTTGCCTGGTTCGCCATGGACTCGGCAGTCTTTCTATTATCTGTCATTCCCTGATTCACCTTATCAGAAGAGGGTGGTTTAAACTTCCCTCAAGACTGATTTTATATATTTGCAGCCGAGATTTATTAATCTTCACGAAATTCTGCTGCCCTTCTTACAATGCTATTGATGTCTTTAACCGTTAATTCGGAGACCCTTTTCTCCAGTAAATTATTCAGATTCAAGCTTTTTATTGTTATCCTTGCCTGGCTCTTTGTGTGTTTCTTTGCCGAGCAGAGGGCCTCCCTGAGGGCGTTCTTGACCCTCATATCCGGCCTTAAAAGCATTTGGCAGGAGACAGAATTCCTGGGCTTTGCCAGGAATTTCAGGACAACGGAGTTTGTCCTCGGCTTCGGCCTGAAGGAGTCCCTCTGGAGGTCAAGGCAGGCCTCTACAATGAAGAACCTCTGGAATGTGAAAGACAGCCTTGAATATTCCTTCTCCCAGGACGCGGCTATAAGACGGTGGGCAAATCCCTTGGGCAGGGTCAGGACAGCCAACCCGAAGTCGTGGAATATCAGCCTCTGGATTAGGGGCTCGGATATGGCATAGGGTATGTTCGAGATGACCTTGTCGAATCTTATTCCCCGGGAATCGAGGAGATTGAGGGCGTTTCCGATAATGATTTCCGTGCTGGGGAATCCCCGAAGGTTTTTCCTCAGTTCCCTCTCAAGGGTGATGTCCCTCTCCACAGCAATGATTCTGGCCCCGGATTTTGCAAGTTCCCGGGTTAGGTTGCCTGTGCCCGCGCCGATTTCCAGGACCGTGTCTGTCTTCTTCAGGCTGGCCTGTTCCAGAATCCACCTGATGGCCCTGGGGTTCACCATGAAGGCCTGGTCCCTGCTCAGGTCAGGCCTGATTTTTCCAGCCATGGATTATAATTGCTTTTAAATCCTATAATAATTACTGGTAGCATGAAGCAAAGTTCCGGCAAGATGGAATCCCCCAAGAAGGGGAGGGAATCCGGCATCTCCAGGGAGATAGGAGAGATAGAGGAGGAGCTGGCCAGGACTAAATATAACAAGGCCACCCAGGCCCATATAGGAAGGCTCAAGGCCAGGCTGGCCAGGCTAAGGGAGCAGCGCCAGAGGGCCGGCATGAGGTCTGCGGGCCTGGGGTATGGGATAAAGAAGGAGGGCGATGCCACGATTGTCCTTGTCGGGTTTCCCTCTGTAGGGAAATCCACCCTGCTCAACCAGATAAGCAACGCTGAATCCAGGGTCGGGGAATATGATTTCACCACGCTAAACATAGTTCCAGGTATGATGGAGCTGCATGGGGCCAGGGTTCATGTCCTGGACATACCCGGGGTCGTGAAGGGTGCATCCCGGGGAAAGGGCCGTGGGCGCGAGGTTCTTTCTGTTGTCAGAAATGCAGACCTCGTCGTTATAATCCTGGATGCTGATACCCTGACGGGCACAGGCACCCTGACGGGCACAGGCAGGCCAGAGCATCTGGACACAATAAGGAGGGAGCTGCATGATGCCGGATTCAGGCTTGGCCAGGAGAGGCCAGATGTGAGGATAACCAAGCGTTCTGGCGGGGGCCTTGACATCGGCTCGGCTGTGAGGCTCACCAGAATCACCAGGGAGATGGTAAAGGAAGCCCTCCATGAGTTCAAGATATTCAATGCCGAGGTGGTGGTAAGGCAGGACATAGATATGGAGCAGCTCACTGACTGCATACTGGGGAACAGGACCTACATACCCAGCCTGGTGGTGGTCAACAAGGTGGACAGGGTCCCTGAGGCAGGCCTGAAATGGCTGAGGGAGGGATGCGGTGACTGCGTACTCATCTCTGCCGAGCATGGAACCGGAGTTGAAGACTTCAGGGAGGCTGTCTGGAGGAAACTGGGCCTGATGAGGATATTCATGAAGAGGCCGGGCAGGCAGCCTGATATGAAGGAGCCCATTATCGTCAGGAAGGGCTCAAGCATCAGGGATGTTGCCGGGAAGATTCACAGGTCCTGGGGCAGGGCGAGGTCTGCCAGGGTGTGGGGCTCCAGCAGGTTCCCTGGCCAGAGGCTCGGCCTTGACTACATCTTAAAGGACAGGGATGTCGTGGAAATCCACACAGAATAGAAAGGGTTTTTAACATGGCCCCTCAATATAAAGCATGCTCTTCAGGAGGATTATCGGTGCCCAGGGCCTGACATTTGGTGTCATGGACGGTGTTATCACTGTCCTGGGGGTGCTGGCCGGTCTCTATGTCCTGGGTGACAGGACCGTGGTGATAGCAGGCATGCTGATAGCAGGCATGGCAGACTCCCTTGCCAATGCCGCAGGCATCCACGTGAGCCAGGAGACCGAAGGTGAGCACAGCCAAAGGGAGGTCATGATGTCCACTATCATGGCGTTTCTCTCGACCCTTGCAGTTACCCTGATTCTGGTCCTGCCGCATGCATTCATGGGGCTCTATGCAGCCTCCCTGGCAAGCATGGTCCTTGGCCTTACCATGATACTCGGAACCGGGTTCTTTGTGGGAAAGAAGCTCGGAAAGGGTAACAGAAAGACGGGTATGATAATGCTTGAATACATTGTAATGGCCCTGGTGGTTATAGGGATTTCCTCGCTGATAGGCATGTTTGTCAGGGACCTGCTCGGTGTGGCCTATGCTTGAATATGTCCTGTTGGCCATGATTCTGTTTGCAGGCCTGGTGCTGCTTCTCTATAAAAGGCTCTGGGTCAGGTATGAGCGGCTCAGGCTCGACCTCCAGGAGGCCCTCTTCCAGAAGAAGAGCCTCTCGAGCAAGTACGGCAGGATGACCGAGCAGTTCATACCCTTTCTGGAGAGCTACCCATATAATGAACAGGACTTCAGGTTCATTGGCTCCCCGATAGATGGGGTGCAGTTCGAGCCGGACAGGGTCATTCTTGTTGAATTCAAGGCAGCGGGCTCAGGCCTCACAAAGAGGCAGCGGGAGATTAAGAGTCTAGTCGAGAGGGGCAGGGTGGAGTTCAGGGAGTTCAGACTGCCTGCCCGTGACAATAGGAAGGGGGACTACAGGAAGTAGGGGTTTTTTAAGATTTGCGCAAATTCTAATCTGATAGTATGGTTAAGTATGATTTAAACAGCGAATTGGATGCTGGAAGGGTTGAGGTTGTTCAATCGGTGGATATATCACAATTCCCAGAGCTTAGGATGGTTAATCTTATTCATCAAATAATGTCCCAAGAAAGGGACTCCCCCTGGGGCGTTAAGACTGGCGGAAGCATCGGTTCAAGGCCAATAGAGCATAATGGGATTATATATTTTGGAGCCAATGATCATAACTTCTATGCTCTTGATGAAAAAACTGGAAAGGAATTATGGAGATTTAAGGCTGGCGGGATTGTTAGTGCCTGGAGCTCAGCAGCTATATGGAGAGAAAGATTGATATTTACATGTTTTGATGGAAATGTCTACTGTATATCTTTGGACGGAAAAAGGCTTATCTGGAAATCTGGGACAGGTGATAAGATTGCATGCACCCCGCTGATTTGTGACGACATGGTAATATTCGGATCAAAAGATAAGAATCTTTATGCGGTTTCTGCAAAAAACGGGGAGGGAATCTGGAAGATATCTCTGACGCATGAGATAGTTAGTCATCCGATGGCTCATAGAGGATATATTTACATAGGGTCACGTGGGGGAATTCATAAGATTTCACCCAAGGGAAGGATAATCTGGAATTACTATGTTCCAGGTGATGTCGATTCAGGAATAGCGGCTATCGGGGAATTGCTTTTCTTTGGATGCACAGATAGAAATGTATATTGCGTTACGACGAAAGGAGAATTTGGGTGGAAGTATCCTACGCAAGGACCTATTATAAGTGATGCCGTAGTTAAAAATGGAAGAATTTATATCGGATCCTTTGATTACAACATGTATTGCATTGATTTAAATGGGAATCTCCTTTGGAGGTTTGGAACAGATGACGTAGTAGGCACATGCTTTGTCTTTGGGGATAGAATTTACTTTTCATCCTTTGGTCATCATATATATTGCCTAAATGGTGAGGGCAAACTCTTGTGGAAACGTCCTCTGGAAAGAATAGCACATATTTTAGTGACCAGGATGGGGGTTTATGCTGGGAGCTGGAACTGCAAACTCTATGCTTTGTCAAAGGAAGGGGGGTTATTGTGGGAATTTTTCACTAGCCTTGGCTACCCGTCCGATATTGAATTTGAACCATCTGAAGAGATAAGTTTAGCTGTTATCTATACTCAAGAACAAAAAGAAACACTAGGAAAGGAAAAGGAAATTCGTGGTGTCCATGCTTACGGAGAAATTGGCTCCCAATACGTCGAAAAAGATATGCGTGACTACATAGGAGAGCCCTTGGAGAAGGGGGGCCTTCCGGGGATGGCCTACAAGAGCAGGAAGGGGGTCTACAGGAAGTAGAAATTACTTCTGGGGTTTCTGGTCAGACATCATCAAAGAGACCTTTCTCCTTGATGGCCTTGGGGGAGCCGCCCGCGTGCCAGGAGAGCCTCGGCCTTACCTGGATGGGGAATATCCTCTCTGAGTTGTCGTCAAGGATGACGGCAGAACCCCTGGTCCTGGGGAGCTGGTTGATGTAGGTCTGGATGTCCTCCATGGCATAGCTCTGCATGATTCCCTGAAGGGCCTTTATATCGGCCTCTGATGTCAGCCTGTGGGCCAGGACAAGGTCTGACTGGGCCAGCACGTCTGGATGGAGCTTATCGGGTATCTGGGTTATCAGGAGCAGGGATATCCCCGGCTCACGGCCCTCCTTGACCAGGGTTAGTATGGGCTCGGTGGCTGCAGTCACGCCCTGGGAGGGCACGAACTGGTGGGCCTCATCCATCATCATCCATATCATGGGTATGGACTTCTTCTTCTCACCTGTAATCACCTCGAGTTCCTCTGCCTTCCTTGCCATGAGGCGGGCCTGGAAGACCTTCCTGGCAAAGAGGCCTATCACCATGGAGCGGACCGACCAGCCGGCCCCGGAGCGGACGTAGTGGGAGATGTCTATCACGGATATCCTGCCGGGTGAGAAGAATTCTTCTACGGGAGTTCCGGCCTTCTCAAAGATGCCCCAGCCCTCTGCTGACATGAACCGGGAGATGAGAGCGTCCCTGACCTTCTTGTCTGCCTTGGTGTCCTCCCCTATTGTCCTGATGATGTCCTGTATGGAGTAAGCAGACCCCTTCTTCTGGAGCTTCCTGATGACCCTCTCTGTAAGGAGGCCGTAGTCGTCCATGGGGCTGAAGGCAAAGCTTATAATCCAGTCAGTGGAGCTTATCTCGCCGCAGGGAAGGGTAAAGGGGGAGTCGAAATCGATTCCTGCCTCCCTGTATTTTTCAACAAAACCCTTGGGGATGAAGAACTGCATGTCCATGGCCTGGGGCTTGAGTCCCCACTGATCGAGAAGCTCGCGGTCCTTTTCATTTGGTCTTTTCATGGACCAGTAGATTCCCATGGTGTCAATCATGAGGACAGAAAGGTTCTGCTTTATCTCCTGTGGGAGCAGGGTCATCTCCTCGGCAATGACACCGCTTGAGTACGATTTTCCTGATCCGCGCTTGCCGCACACAAGGACGATGTGGGGCCTGCTCACGTCCATGTAGACCGGGTTTGTCAGGTGGGCATCCTCGCCTTCCCCGACTATGTGCTTTCCTATAAAGACCGTGCCCTTCTCGCCGAACCTCTCGAGGTCTGGCCTGTCCCTTCCCACTATGATTTTCTCGACCATGCAAACTACCAAAACAAGGTGATGTTTTATATATAGGAGTTTAATTATAATAAATCCATTGATGCAGGCGTCTCGAAGGGGCGGATTGTGACCAATGCACTGCCAAAGGCAGGCAGTAGTGCACAACCCAACCAACATTGTGGTGGTTGTGGTTGGGAAATAATTGCCTGCAACTAAAAGTTGCAGTGCGCCAACTGTAAGGCGAAGGTTTAAGGGGTGATTTGATGGGAATAGTTGAGGATATAGTCAGGAACAAAGAGGAGCTGATAATAAGGTTTCTTGATGTCCTGAGCGGGAAGGAGGCCACAGCCAAGGTCAACCTTGATGGTGTGCAGTTCAACATCGGGAAGAGCAAGGTAAGGCTCGAGGGAGAGGTCAGCTTCACGCTTATACCAGGAAAGAAGAAGTAGCTTTTTCTGGAGAGGATTATGGAACCCTCAAGAAAGGAGATGATAGAGAAGTTCTTCAGGAGGGCAAACATAGTCGTGAATATAGACAAGTCCCCTGTCGCAGAGGTCAGTTGCAAAAAGGGGGTGCTTTTGATAGATGTCAAGAACCCCCTTCTTCTGATGAGCCTGGGACTGGACATGGATTTCCTCAAGAAGAGGGAGAAGAAGTCTGTCATAAGAAAGGCCGTCAGGGAGATGGGGTTCAGGATAAAGCTCCGGTACAAGCTATTTGAGGTGGAGCTCTAGCGCCAGAGCATGAACCTCAGCTTGGCCACCCTTGACTCAAAGAGTATATACCTCTCAACCGGGACAATGATGGTGCTGTTCTGGAATTCTGTGGGGTCGAGGCCTGTGAGGAGGTCCGTGCTGTTGGCCCGGGCCTGGGTGCCGTTCAGGCGAAGGAGCTGGAAATAGAACTCGTAGGCGGGTATGCCCAGGATTCTCTTGGCGCTGTCATAGTCCATCTGGACGAACATCAGAATCTTTGTCTCGTTGAGTACGTTCTCCTCTGATGCAAGGCCAAGGACCTGGACGTTTGACTCGTTCCAGTACTCAGGGAATCCCCTGGTCCTTATAATGCTGTCTGCCAGGGTGAGGGCGCTGTTCTCCATGTCATTGAAAATGATTTGGTCCTCGTTCTGGAAGGTGGTGTACTCCCATGCGAAGAAGAGCACCGCCAGTATCATAAAGAAGACCAGAACCGATGCCATGAAATCGAATGACCATACCTGTGCTTTCATGGTGCCTCCGTGATTATTATCTCTCCGTTCTGGTTAAGGATGCGGTTTGTCCCCTTGACAATCTCCCCGGTAACGTTGTCGGTCAGGAGATAGCGGACATGGGTGCCGCCATCCAGCCTTAGCACGACCTCATTGGAGCTTATGTTTATTGTATACTCCATCCTGAGTATCCTCTCTGGTATAGTCACATCCATGGAGAATCCGTCTCCCTCGAGGTAGGCTGTGTTTATCCTGTCTGCCACGTTCCTCAGTGTCTTATCGGATTCCATGTCAACCTGGGCCTGGGATATGGCCTGGCTCCTGTGCACGCTCACCACTAGGGCAAACCCCACTGCCACCAGGAACAGCACAAAAAGTATCATGAACTCCATGCTGGCCTGTCCCTTCCTAGACTGTGCGGTTGATCTCGACATAGGTATCATGGGATATGATGTCAAAATAATAGTATCCCTCATTGACAGGTATATCGTCCTCGCCCCGGAGCTCTGCTGTGGAGGTATACCACACCTCGGATTCCTGGGAGCCTGTCAGCACGTGGAATATTATTGTCTTGTTGATAATGCTCACGTTGCTTATGCCGTCAGGGATATAGAGCTTTATGTTTATCTTTGCGGGGCTCCCCTGGGAGTGAACCAGGCTGGCGGCATCGGCCATCTGCTTGGCCGCGTTTCTGGTATAGGACAGGGACAGCTCCTGAGCGGTCTGCTGCTGGATAGTCACGATATAGACCCATATAGGAATCATGAACATCATGACCATGCCTGCTATGACAAGGTACTCGATTGCCGCCTGTCCCCTCATAATAGAATATTGGTTCCGAATTATAAAAAGCAAAATCGGTGTGTGTTTTGTGCACATCTTTACAGAAGGCAGAGGCCTCTCGTAAAAAGGGTTTAATGGGGGCGCCGAGACTTGTCCGAGCTCCTTTCAATTGGAAGTCGAGCGAAACGGAGTGAAGTGAGACTCCTTTTTGCTTGAGCTTTTTCTTGAAAAAAGCTCATCGAACTCGGGTGAACAGGTATCCCTCTATCATCCGGCAGTCAACAGACCTGCAAAGGCAGCCTGCCCTCAAAGCTCCAATAATAACTGGAGCCTGTCAGGATAGCCACTACCTCACGCCCCCAAGCCCTGCAGAGGGAATATAAGTATTGGTGCATATGGGTTTAAAAGTCTTAAAACAGGCTGGGTATGGCGGGATTTGGCTAGCCTATGACAACCGCTATCTTCTTGATGGAGCGCTCCATGTTCATTAGAACGAGACCCATGTTGGCCTTGGGCTTGACAAGGGCTGTGAATATGACATCAGAGCCCACGCCTATGGATATGAGCTTGCCGCTGGCTGACTCCACCACGACCTGGCCGAACTCGCCTATGCTCAGCTCCTTGCTGGCCGTCTCCCCTGTTCCCACTATGGCAGCGGCCATGGCAGCGATTGCCTTGGAGTTGACCTCCTTGGGGAGGCTTGAGATTATCATGAGCCCGTCACGCCTTACCACCGCCGAGCCTATCACGTTTCCTATTGACTCGAAGTCGTCCAGGATCTTCTTCAAATCCTCTTCCTTTGTTGCCATATAGACCTGTCTTATTTTTGTCTTTTATGCTTAAAATATCAATTTCACCGAAATCGGGCATAAAGGCCTTTAACATAGTTTCCATGCTGTGATCTTCAGCTTGCAGGTGTCGCACATATAATCTCAGTATCAACCTAACAGAGTAGATTAATAGAAAATCAATATCATGCTACATAACGGAATAACGGAAATGTCCTATCCATAATCTTATAATCAATATAAACCAAGAACTATCATGGAAATAAACGAGGAACTGGCTGAACTTATAGGTGTTTTTATTGGAGATGGTTTTATTGGGAGATATGGAAAGTTTCGCAATTCGTATCACGTGGAGTTTTCAGGGAATCTTGAATACGAAAAAGATTATTACGAATTTTTGTTTGGTATAATAAAGAAATATTTTGAGGTCAATCCGAGGTTCAGAATTGTTGGAGGCACTATAAGGATGATAATAGCTTATAAACAGTTATATGAATTCTTTAGAGATTTGGGATTTCGAGATGGAATAAAGAATAACATTGTAAGTATTCCTGAAAAAGTTTACAAATCAGACATTTTAAATTTTGTTGTTAAAGGTATATTTGATACAGATGGATTCTTTTTCCTCGATAAAAGAAAAATCTATAGAAAGCCTTATCCAAGAATGGGATTTTCGACCAAAAGTGAAAAACTTTTCTTTCAGATAAAAAGATTGTTTTTAAAATCAGGTTATAAAGTTTATACCAGAGTAGGCTTTGTGTAAGAAGTACACTGAAGCAACAAGATATGCGAAAATGTTAGTTACTGAGCACAATATGTAACTAAATTTGACCCTTTATACACAAAGCCACCAGAGTAGATAAACGCGCATTTATATATCATCTGGAGATTTACGGGAAAGAACAAATAAAAAGATGGTTATACGAATATGGGATAACAAATTACAAAAAGAAAAATTTTGCCTCGGTAGCTCAGTCGGTAGGATTCCGGCGGGAGTTGGGCTTCCCGATAAAGAGCGTCAGGGGTCTCTCATGCTCTGCCTGTAAAGGAGATGGCCTCCGCTAAACCTTGGTAAGGTGAAGGTCGCGAGTTCAATCGCACTGCTGGAGCATGCCCCAAAGGGCACAGGTGCGCATCCAGCGGGGCTGAATGTCTCGCCCGGGGCTTTAAATAATAAAATGAATATAAAAGACGAGGTGATTAAATGAAGGCAACTGCAATTGCCAATGCAAACATAGCCCTGACAAAATACTGGGGCAAGAGGGACAAGAACCTCATGCTTCCTAACAATGGAAGCGTCTCCATGACAGTGGATGGTATGTCTACCAAGACCACAGTGGAGTTTTCACCTGATTATGACAGAGACATATTCATAATCAATGGTCAGGAAGTTTCTGAAGGAGAACCTTACGAGGAGACCGTGGGCCATCTTAACCTTATAGGGGAGATGGCAGGAATCAGAGAGAAGGCCAAGGTCATGACCGAGAACAACTTCCCGACCGCGGCCGGCCTTGCGAGCTCTGCATCCGGGCTTGCTGCCCTGAGCCTCGCCGGTTCCAAGGCAGCCGGCCTGAATCTGGACAAGAGTGAGCTCTCGATAATGGCCAGGAGGGGCTCCGGCTCTGCCTCGAGGTCCATTGAAGGTGGTTTTGTGGAGTGGCTAAAGGGGGATAAGGAAGACGGCTCTGACAGCTATGGAGCTCAGATAGCACCGCCCGACCACTGGGATTTCAGGATGATTGCTGTGATAACGTCCAAAGGGGAGAAAAAGGTCAAGTCCCGGGCTGGGATGGCACAGACCGTGGCAACCTGTCCATATTACAAGGATTGGCTGGCTACGGTACAGGATGATATAGATTCTGTCAAGCAGGGGATTATGGAAAGGGACTTTACCAAGGTGGGCTCCACAGCAGAATATAACGCCCTCAAGATGCACGCAACCATGATTACAACAAAACCCCCCATAATCTACTGGAATCCCGCTACAATGAGAATTCTTCATGCTGTGATGGACTGGAGAGATTCTGGCCTGGAGGCATACTTCACCATGGACGCAGGCCCGCAAGTCAAGATAATGTGCATGGAGAGGGATGTCGGAGAGATAACCACTAGACTCAAGGGGCTTGAGGGTATTGAGGACGTTGTGGTCTGCAAGCCCGGAGGCCCGGCAATGCTGGTGGATGACCACCTGTTTTAACAACGGCGGGTTTTTATGAGCAGTAAAGCGGGGATAGAGGATTTTGTCAGGAAGAACATAATCGACTGTACCCTGACGCATGACTTCTCCCACTTCAGGAGGGTGGCTCTAGGGGCATCCTGGCTCGTGAAGCTTCTCGGGGGTGATGAGAAGGAACAGGACCTGGCTTATATAGCGGGACTGCTGCACGACTCTGTGAGACCGGACACGGAGAAGGTGGATCATGCACAGGCCAGCGCAGAGAAGGCCAGGGAGATTCTTGAGGGATTCGACCTTGAAGGTGGAGTCATAGAAAGGATATGCCAGGCCATAGGGAACCACAGGAAGCCTGTTGCATGGATATCGCCCCTCCATCAGTCTGTCTACCTGGCTGACAAGATTCTTGAGCAGATGGGGCACTACGTGGCCTTCAGGCGGTGCATTTATGTGGGTGAATGCAGGGACTATGTGGGGAAGCCTTTTGAGGAGTCCATAGAGGAGCACTTTGCCTACAGGATAGCGAAGTTCGGTGTGGAGGATTTTCCTCCAAGGTTCCGGGGATTTGTCAGGGAGATGATGAAACCGCTCCTGGAATTCCAGGGCTATTTCATGAGGAGGGAGGCCTGGGCCCTTTCACTGGCGAGGTTCTGTTATGATGCCGGAAGGGCCAGGAACATGACCATGGACGAGGCCATCCGGGGCTTCAGGCCCGGGGGTGAATTGGCAGAGTTATGGAAGAGGGAGGCCATCGATTACATGGATGGTAGAAAGTTCGAAGGGTGGAGTAGGATTCTGAGTTAGAAACTTAAATATCTTGCATATTCAAATAAAGTGATAGAAATGAAGGCAAGCGCACCTGGAAAGCTCTTCCTGTCAGGGGAATGGGCTGTACTGGAATTGGGTAATCCGGGAATGGTCGCAGCAGTCAACAAGTGTGTCTGGGTTGACATAGAAGAGGCCAATGAGATATCGGTTTCTGTGGATGATTTCAAGATAAGCGATGCCAGGGGTGAATTCAGGAATGGAAAATTCGAGTGGGCAAGCGAGCTTACTGATGAGCAAAGGGAGAAGCTGATATTCTGCAGGGGCGCGATAGAAGCTGCCCTCAGATATCTCGGGGAGTTCAAGCCATTCAGGATAAGGTCGTGGGGAGAGATGTCCCAGCTCGAGGTAGATGGTGAGATGAAGAAGATTGGTTTCGGCTCATCGGCTGCCTCTGTCGTGGCCTTTGTTTCTGGCATACTCAAGATTAACGGGAGAGATATAGAGTCCAGGGAGGTCAGGGATATCATATACAAGCTATCAACAATAGCACATTACTTTGCACAGGGAAAGGTCGGCTCTGCCTTCGATGTTGCTGCATCCGTCTATGGAGGGATTTTTGTTTACAAGAGGTTTGACCCCAAGTGGCTTGTGAGCCAGATGGAATCCGGCAGACCTGTAAAGGAGATTGTGGAGCAGGACTGGCCTGGCTTCGAGGTCGAGGAGCTGGAAATCCCCGAGGGGTTTGACCTGCTTGTGGGATGGACCAGGGGCTCTGCCTCCACCTCAGCCATGGTGAAGCAGATGAACGGCTTCAAGGAACAGAACCCTGAGGAATACAGGAGGCTGTTTGACCAGATTGCCGACCTCGTCAGGGAACTTGTTCCTTTATGGAAGGCCGGGAATAAGGAAAGGATTCTTGAATGCCTGAGAAAGAACGAGGATTATTTGAGGGAACTTGGTGAGAAATCCGGGGTGAATATAGAGACCCCTGAGCTAATGAAGCTTAGCGAGGTGGCCAACCGGGCAGGAGGGGCAGGAAAGCTTTCAGGTGCAGGCGGCGGAGACTGCGGGATTGCGGTGTGCTTCGAGCCGGATGTTGCAGAAAAGATAGAAAAAGCATGGCAAGAGGCAGGGCTCTACCTCGTTGATGCAAAGGTGGACCATCAGGGAATAAAGATTGAGTAATAGGTAGATTACTGTTCAATTCGGGCTCCCTCTGCTCCAAGTTTTGTCTCCCAGGGGGTGTAGCCCGCATCCCTTATTACCTTCTTGAGGGCCTCCTTGTCTTCGTGGTAGGCCAGCATGATTCCTCCTCCGCAGGCCCCGCAGAGTTTGGCAGCACCGCCTGTTTCCCTGACCCTTGCGATAAGGTCATCGGCCTCGGGGATTGAAAGTCCCAGCTCAGAGAGGTTCTTCCAGGCCAGGTTTATGAGTTCTTTAACCTTCTTGAAGTCCCTGTCCTTGAGGGCCGCTCGCATCTCATGTGCTGCCCTGCCTATGGCCTTAACCCTGGACTCCCTGACTGACGGGTCAAGGGCCCTGACGTGGGAGACCAGCTCGCCCGTGGTCTTGGCAGGCCTCTTGATGTAGGTGAGGATAAAGTTATCGAGTTTGTAGGGGATTTCTTCTTTCAGGGATTCCAGCGTTGGCTTGTCTCCCGCGCCCTTTTGGAACCATACAAGCCCGCCGTAACATGATGTTGTGTTGTCGCCTCCCGAAGGGGTTCCGTGCACCATCTTCTCTATGTCAAAGGCAATCCTGTTGACATCCTCCTGGTTCAGGTTCTTCTGATAGAGCTCTGATATGGCATTCACGAGCGCGACTGCAAACGCGGCGCTGGAACCAAGCCCTGAGCCGAGTGGGATTTCGCCATAGGTTGTCATGTTTACACCGGAGTTTATGTTCAGCCTGTGGAGAATGAGGCCGATTGCGACCTTCTTGAAGTTCTGGCCGTCCTTGACAAAGCTGAACAGTTTTGAAAAGTCCTTATCTTCGAAGCCATTCATCCACATGGCCTGGGCCTGCATGGCAGAGTCGATGCAGTCCTCAACCACCCACTCGGCTCTCTGGTTCTGAGTTCTGGAATGCACCATGACCTTGCTCTCGTGCTTCTCGGCCTCCACATATACCCTCTTGCCAATGGCTGCAATTATTGCGGGCTCGCCATAGACCACGGCGTGCTCGCCAATAAGGTGGACCTTCCCGGGCGCGGATGCCTTAATCATGAAAAAGAATGTAGCAGGCAAGTTTAAAAGCTTAAAAAGCTTACCCCTGTTCTAGATTCTATGCAAAGAATACTTGCAATTAACTGGGATGTAGATAAGGTATGGTATAAGAATGTTTTCACGGCCTATGATAGAGAAAGTATTGTATTCGATTAACCGGTTATTGGATGATTATATGCCCGACAAATATCAGATTGATGATTCGAGGATGCCTCTAAGGCTGGGAAGCGCCCTGAGGGTACCCAGTTATGCCTACAATAACTGGGGAATAGCTCCGGACAGGTACAGGAAAGAAAGCGGGGAGAAATATGAGGTAGAATGGAAGGGTGGTTCTAAGAGGCAGATGGATTATGTAATTGAATCCTTGAAAAAAGCAGGGATGAAAAATTATTCCCAGATGCTCAGGGACACAAATGCGAAGCTTGTAGCAGCGACTGTTAGAAGGCTCCATGGAAAGGTAAAAATACTTGAGCCGGGATTTGGTGTAAGTACAATTAACATGTTTGATGCTCTTGATAATAATGACAAGGACAGAGTTTACATAACGGGGCTTGAGCCATCGGAAGAAAGGGGTGAGGATGCTGCAGCGGAGCTTGAGAAGAGGGGGCTTAAAAGGGATGGAGATTTTGAGTTTCATGCCGATATTAACAATCATATGCTTGATTATGTTGGACCTGAATCGCAGAATATAATATGCTATGTTGCAACGTTTCACCACCACTCCTATATAGACACGCCCCTTGCTGTTGCATATAATGCCTTAATGCCCGGAGGGATTATCACCTCATCGGACTGGCACAACTCAATGTGGGAGCATCCCAACAGGGTGTATGAATTCCTCAAGATTCTTGACTGGGAAAGGAAGGGAGAAGATTTGGAAGCGTTCGTAAATATGTTTCCAAGGGCTATTGAACCTGTTCCCAGATTGAATTCGCCTGATGAAATGGCAAATGAACAAATCAGGATGTTCTGGGGAGATGGGTGGGTACCAGTGAGGGAGGAGGCTGTAGAAAGGGGTGATTTTGAGGACAGGGATGGCATACTTATGCTTGGGGCCCAAAGACCTGTGGAGAGGTGTCAAGATGGAATGAACAGGATCGACTTTAGAATGTATACTCCTCTCATAAGAGAATTGTATGGGGAAGTTGACTTTACCGAAAATCCCCATCAGCTTCTGGATAACAGCAGAATCCTTATGACTATCACTGGTCAAAAGCCCATAGGATAAGAGGTCTCTGGGCACAACAGGCCTTATTTCACGAAGTCAATCCCCAGGACCTGCTCGATTTCCTTCTGCTTCTCATCGGTGAAGGTCTTCTCCGGGCCGTATATCTGGGAGGACTTCACGCCGGTCACGATGAGCATGGCCCTTATGGTGTCTCCGAGTTCCTTGATTATCTGGGCCCCCCAGATTATCTTGGCATCGGGGTTTATCTTCTGGGAGACTCCCTCGACGATTTCCTGGCACTCCCTTATGGTCACGTCGGCCCCGCCGAAGACGTTGACCAGGGCGCCCGAGGCCCCCTCGATATCCACGTCAAGGAGCGGGTTGTTAAGGGCCTTCTCCACTGCCTCCATGGCCCTGTTCTCGGTGTCTGACTCGCCCATGCCTATCATGGCCAGACCTCCAGAGCCCATGACCGCGCGGATGTCTGCAAAGTCAAGGTTGACCAGGCCGGGCTTTGTGATGAGCTCGGCAATGCCCTTGACGGCGTTCACAAGTATCTCGTCAGCCACCTTGAAGGCTGTTGTTATGGAGACGTCAGGGACTATCTCCAGGAGCTTGTCGTTGGGTATGACAATCAGGGTGTCGACCACGGATTCCAGGTCCTCAAGGCCCTGCTGGGCGTTCTTCTTCCTGTTCTTGCCCTCCATTTCAAAGGGGAGGGTGACGATGCCCACGGTCAGGGCTCCGACCTTCTTGGCTATGTCAGCGATTATGGGAGAGGATCCGGTTCCGGTTCCGCCGCCGAGTCCGCAGTTCACGAAGACCATGTCAGCACCCTCAAGGGCCTTCTTGATTTCCTCCTTGGATTCCTTGGCAGATTCTACTCCAATCTTGGGGTCCGCGCCTGCGCCGAGTCCGCCTGTCAGGTCGCGTCCGATAAGGACCTTGTGGTCTGCATCGGTATAGAGGAGGTCTTGGGCATCTGTATTGATGGCAACGGTCTCAGCACCGACTATGCCCACCTGCATCAGGCGGGATATGGTGTTGCCACCTGCTCCTCCCACTCCTACAACCTTTATCTCAGCCTTTCTTGACTCGAGAATCTTTCTTAACTCCTCGTCTGTCTCGGTGTCTCTCTCAACTACCCTCTCATCCTGCAAAGCAGATTCCATAACGGACTCGGTCATTTGAACCCCTCCTCTCAATATTATTGAATCAAATGCAATCGCAAACACATGAACGGTGAGCGCGAATATAAATCAGATTAAGAAAGTAAGTTTTTTAAACCTATGCAGACAAAAATGAGGGCATAACACCGTTATACTGGCTTGGTCTCTTCCTGAGGGTGCTTCTTATCTGATGCATTCTCCCCGGGCTTTGCCTTGGCGCTCGGGCTTACATAGGAAATCTTCCTGACCTCCTTTATCCACCTGGTTATCTCCCTGTTCAGAAGTTGCTTGGCCTGGTCAGGGGGCTTGCTCCCGGTCTTTATGGTCAGGCTGCTGCCCTTCAGAACGGCCGTGGCCTTGAGGCCGTAGTGGTCAAGCATGGCCTGGGCCTTCTCGCCCGGGCTGGTCAGCCTCCTTACTATCCTGACCATGTAGTGCAAATCCTTGCCTGCCAGGGGATTGTTGAAGTCCACCCTGACACGGCCTCCGGAGACTGACTGTATCTTTGCGTGGCGTCCGTCTATGTTGACGAATACCCCTGGCACGGGGTTTATCTTCTGGCCCACGAAACGATGGTATGATATAATCTTAATCAGCCTGGGCTCGCGCCTTCCGAAGGCCTCGGCCTGGCTCACATCGAACTCCCGCTCCTCGCCACTCTTCATCCGGAGGAGCTGCTTCTCAACACCCGGCACGGTCATGCCTGAGCCCAGTATGACCAGCTGGGGTCCGTAGGCCTGCTTGGGGTTGTGGATGCCCTCCTTCCTGGCAGCGGCCTCGTCTGTGAGATCGAAGACCTCGCCTGTCAGGGCTATCCTGCCGATGTAGTCTATCTTTAGGAAGTCTCCCTTGCGCATGAAATCACTTTTGTCGGGGGTTATTTAAATCATTTGGCCAGCAGAGAGTCAGAGCACATTGATGCTCCTGCACTCTGTATATATCTCCAGGGTCTGATAGAATTTCTGGAGCTTGCCTGAGAGGAAGACCCGGTCACCCTCCCTTATGGCTGCTGCCCCGCTGTACTTGGAGCAGAATACCTTGACCTCGCTCTGGCCGTCAGAGAGGTAGAACTGCTGATATTCATAGCCCCTGTCAGAGGTGAAGTCATCATCTATGCGGGAGACGTTCCCTGAAAGGGAGATATACTGGTCAAGGGGCATGTCATCAAGTAGCTCGGTAACAGTTTTGTATTCATGTGTGGGGTAGAAGCTCTCGAGGGGGTCTGAGAGGCTGTAGCTTGAGAGCTCGCCTGATACAGCAGCTATGGCCAGGGCCACTGCTATGAAGCCGGCCATCATCAGAAACCTGAGCATGTTCTCATCCATATATATCACCACCCATCCCCTTCGGGGACGGCATGCACTCCATCACCCTCTGGCCTCCTTTGGTGCCTCAAGGTTGACGCTGAAGGCCCTGTGGGCCCAGCCTTGGAAGCCTTCAGAGCGGTAGAGCAGGATTGCTGCCAGGGAAAACGCGATTATCCCCATGTTGGCGAATATGTTGTTGTAGACAGCGAGGTTCAGGGTGTAGTACACAGGCAGCGGATAGAGCAGGGGTATCCCTGAGGGGGTTATGATGTCCAGGAGCAGGTGGGAGAGGAAGCCCGCGCCAAAGGCAAAGGTGGTGGAGTTGTCCACAACGAGGTAGAGGAAGACCACGCACACTGTCAGGAAGAATGGTGTGTGGATAATTCCCCGGTGCACAAAGGGGAAGCCGTACTGGAGGAGCAGGTCAAGGTCAGGGATTATTCCGCCTATGGCCATGGGAATCCTGGGAAGCCTCAGGATGTAGGCGAGGGCCAGGGCAAAGAGGAGGTGTGTGGGACCGAGCATGGGAATCATCTATTAATTGGGGGTTTCCTTTTTATGTGTAGGTTGGGAATGCTGGTGGGAAAATATAACGGTGTTATATGTGCGGGCAAAACCCAGAACATAACACTGTTATATTTATAAACCTTTCCTGCAATTCTAATCAAGTGATTAGGCAACATTGACTGTAATGGTGATGGAGTACTTGCCGCTGTGCCAGCAACGGAGAGTGATGGAGTACTTGCCCGAAGGGCACGGATGGTGATGTTGATGAAACCCGTATGTGAGGTTATGGTGATGGAGGTCCTGCCCGGCATCCGGGCCATGGTGGCCAGGAAGCTTATTGAGAAGCACAATCTATCCCAGAAGGCCGCTGCTGAGAGGCTCGGGACCACCCAGCCCGCGATATCCCAGTACAAGAGAAGGCTCAGGGGCTCCGGCATGGACTCCCTTCAGAGAAGCCCCAGGCTTATCGAGATGATTGACTCCATAGCATCGGGGGCGGCCTCGGGAAGGCTCTCCCAGGAGGAAATCACAACCGAGTTCTGCTCTGTCTGCAGGTTCATGCGCTCCTCAGGCATGGTCTGCGAGTTCCACAGGAGGATGTACCCCTCCCTGGAGAACTGCACAATATGCATGGACGGGGAAAAGAAGTGACCATGCAAAAACCTTCGTATTAATGCCCTAACAGCCGATTATATCTCATAAGCAATCTCGATTCTGTATTTCCTAATTGCACGGGAAACCTCTTCTACCGCTTTAGGATCGCCATGCTGCGCTGCTGTTGCCAGATCTGATGCAAAACCTCTCTTGTTCTCGTTGGAGGGAATGTTATTCAGGTATCCTATGGCAGGTCCTAGGGCAATACTCATTTCAGTGCCATATCCGTCTCCCCTGCTATCATAATCGCTCTTTACTTCCTTAAGGACTCTCATGGAATCCCTAAATGATCTCATTTTTCCCATATTGTTACCTCTTAGTGATAATGTTCGTCACTAATTCATAGTGATAAAGGATTTTTATAAAGTTAACGGTATGCTACATTATTATATTGAAAACAAAAAACATCTGTTTTCAAACAGATGATGGGTGCATAGTTTGTTTTCAATAGCTGTTGCCGAACCAATAAAACCCCTGACTTTAGTCAGGGGTTGCAGAGAGGCAACATTATGTACCTTTAAGTTGACAAAACAAAGGAAGAGACAATTAAATACAACAAATATGTCTCTTCTTATTCCATTATGTATTGCCGTACATTCTCTAAGATATGATCCAAGAGGTAAGAGTCATGGATATTATAAATACTGCCGAAGCCGTGAAGTGAATCCCCAGCGCAATCCACGCCTCAAGTGGCCTGTACACATTTCTCATGGACCAGTTCAAAAACAATAACATCAGAACGGAAAATAGGATTGCTCCCGCCAGAGATGCAAGTATAGCTGAACTGTATGTTAGCTCAAAGAGGTTTGCACAGCAGAGGTATATCCATGTCGGCCCAAGGATGTATCCATATATTAACATTACCTGCTTAATTCTGATATCATATGCCAAATATCTCTTTTCAAGCATATTCAGGAACCAAAGCATGAGAACTATACCGAGCAGGCCCATCAGTATCAGCAGGGCAGAAGGGAGTTTAAAAATGGTTGCCCAGAGATATACCCAGAGCTGTCCAAAAAAGTAGCTAGCGGTTACTATAAAGAGTTTGGACCTAATTTCATTCCTTAGTCTAAATATTCTTGGACCGAAAAGAAATACTAATACCAATACTATTAATGCCAAAAGATTAAACATGTTGCCCCTCCTTGTTCTATATTTTAATTGTTGTTTCCCCTTTGCCTTGAACCAACTTACTAATCAACCATGAAATGCATGTTTCCTAATCAAAAAACCGACTGCAATCATGAAACCAAGGATTGCAATCCAAACTGTAATCTTAATCAATGTACATCCTTCCTCTTTCTTTTTTCCATAGGATATACCTCCTTTCTAATAAAGCAAATAAAGGGGAACAAAGAAATCAATTTTTTACTTCCCTGATAAGCTCGTGATAAACCCATTTCCCTTTTTCGGTCTTCAGCCAGCTACCCTTTCGGCCGACAATCCTGATTCTTGTTCCCTTATATCGGCAGAACCCGCAGATTCTCGATGTAATTAATGGCATGGTCCTTGCTCTTACGCATTCTCCCTTAGTGACATAGGTAACATGCCTCTTGAATGGCTGGTAATCGCCTTCAACAGCGATGCCGAAGTATTCCCCGAAGATCCAGACCAAGGGCGGGATGTTCATAGAGGGATCGGCTTCTGGATGCTGGTTAACAATCTCTATCCAGCCGTTCTCTTCCTTTCCGGTCCAGTCGACCGTGCAGGCATTCCAATTTTCATGGGTATAGACCTTCCCTATCCTCTTCCCATAAATGCTGGGCTCGTTGTGGACTAGTATCCCAACCATGTTGGACTCTTCCTCGGGAACCAGCCTTAGAATCTCGCCGGCATGGGAATTCCCACGAAAAGACAAATATGAACACAAAGGCTAAAACAAAGGTATACCTTTTCATTTTTTACCCCCTTTCTTATTTAAGAAATCGCGAGACAGCCATAATGCCGTCCCGTTATTGCTTTATATATCTACGGCTAACAGTGCGTTCTGCCTTATGGGGCAGGCCTGCGGGCCGGGATTTCCATCGGTTTAAAGGGTGGCTGGGGTCCATGAGGGCCGAAGCCGTATTTGTCTTGATGTAATTGAGGAACATGAATTGTGTTACTATTATTGGATGACTAATTTATAAAGTTTTGTAGGCAGGGAGCAGGGCCAGTGTGGGGGGTTCTTTTCCGTGAACGCTTTTGTCATTTATTAGTATTCGTTACAGCCAATCTGCTATGTAGTTAATTGGTGGTGAAGGGAGTAGTAAAAGGGTTCTTTTCCGTGAACGCTTTTTCTCACCAATATCACTCCAATATTCTACAGGTTGCTCCTCGGCTTGCGTGCATGCTGGCCTATCCCTTTATATCCTGGCCGGATAGGAAAGTGATGCGGGAGCATCTGTAAGCCGAGTTAGCGGAACTCTGCCTTCTTCCACTGCTCCGGCCTCTTGCCCTTCTTCAGGGCCGCGGTGCCCAGCATGGTGAACTCCTCGTCAGGCATCTCCATCAGGTCCTTGAGGGGCTCCCAGGCATGGTCCCTGACTATCTGGAGCTGCCTGGTCTCGTCCCCTGCGACAGCTCCCTTGTAGCCAAAGAACTCGGGGGGGAGCTTGCTTGGGTGGACATCCTTTTCGAGCTGTTCAGCCACAAGCCTGAGTGTCTCCACCGACCTCTTGAAGGGGTCGTCCCCCCCGCCCCTCTCGTATATCATATAGACGTCCCGGCCCTTGCCAAACCCGGTCTGGCGCATATAGTAGAGCAGCTTGTAGACTCTGATGTCCCCGAGCTCCAGGGGCTCGTGAGCATGGGAGGGGTTCGGGGCATTGGAGTGGCAGGATATGCATATCGAGCCGAAGTCTGGTATAAGCCTTACTATCTCCTCCATGTCCACTATCGGGTCCACGCCCTGGGTGGCTGTGTGCTCGAAGTCAGTGAGCATCCACACGTTGTTGGTCTTGAGCTTCTCCCTGATAACCCTGACGGCAACGTTTATCTGCCTGTTGCTCCAGAGCAGGTGGAGCCCTGCGTGCTGGGCATCCCTGGCGTCAGGGGTCTCTATGGCCATTATCAGGTCCCTGGCATACTGCTGCAGCCTTGGCTGGCTTGCCAGCTCCTTGGGTATGAGAACCTTATCGCGCCACTCCAGGGCCTTCCTCATGTGGCCCTCGAGGTACTTGGCAGCCACCACTCCATAGAAGAACTCCTTGAAGACCCTGTCGTTCTCGTCCTCGGCCTTCCTCCAGGCCTCATGGAGCCAGTTAAAGTTAGAGTAATCCATATTGTACTTTTCTTTCAGACTGGGGTAGAATTTTGCCATCTCAATCCACATGGGATCCTTAGTGTAAAACATGTAGTGTGCCATAATGTGGTAGCCGTCAAGGATTCCCTGAGCACCACGGAGCTCTTCAGATTCCCATGGATCACCATCAGCAAGCTTCCTTGTCAAGACCCTGTCCATGACCCTTTTTTGCTCATCTGCCCTTTTAACATGGCTCTCGTTATCGAGCTTCTCAACTATTTTCCTTCCCATCTTCTGTAGGGCCTCTCTCCTTTCTGCTTCTCTGTTTACCAGTTCTTCTGCCTCTTTCGGGGATTTGCCCTGCCTGATAAGGTCATTTAATATTCGGTCTGCTTCTTTTGCAGAGACCTTGATTTCGGGAAACCTGTTGTACTGAAGGACAGTGTCTATTATTTCCTGTTCAACCCCCCTATCCGAAAGTCTGTTCTGGATTTCATCCTTGTGCCAGTTCTCAAAGTTTATTTGCCCTTCACTCTGAATCTCTGTGTATTCCTTAGTGGAGAGTATATCCCTCCAGTAGAAATCATGCCGTTCCTTGACAAACCACTCCCTGAGGGGCTTGCACTCCTTGAGTATGTGCGAGATGAAGTGGCCCTCGTGATCGCAGAAGGACATGGTGAGCTTCCTGGAGGTGTAGGTCATGAGTTCGAGCCAGATGTTCAGGCAGGCATGGAAGTCCACGTACTTGGCCCCCGAGCGGACAGCCGAGCGTATGGACTTCTCGATATGGTCATGGGCATCCCGCCAGTCAGAGCGCTCGGGTATGCCCATGGGTATGGTCAGGGAGCCGTGCATGAGGATGTCAACCTTCTGCTTGTCAGCTATGTTCCTGAGCTCGACGCCCTCGGTCTCTGTCACCTCGTGGGGGACATCCAGGGCTATCTCTATGCAGCTCGTGCCCCTGGTCAGGCCGAAGCCGAGCTTCTTCACTGTGGTGGCCAGCTCCTCTGACCTCGCCACGTAGTGGAGTCCCGTGGTGACGCCTATTTTATAGCCCATAAATAACCCTGTATTATAATTTGTTCTGGGGGAATAAAAGTTTCCCTGCCTGGCTGTGCGAATCAGCCCACTTCCATCTTCTTCTTCCACCAGTCGACCTGCTGGAGATAGAATCCGCCGACCTCGACCAGGTACATCTTGACCACCCTCTCATAGAAGGCGCTCTCGTAGGGGCCTGGCCTGAAGAGGAACCTGCTGTATTTCCCGAGCCTCTTCCTGGTCTTTCTGTACCCGCTCCGGACGCTGTCCACAAAGCGGGCTGCTGCGCCCTTCTCTTCTTCCTTGGGGGGCTTCTTTCCGAGCAGTATTCTGGACTCCTCCATATATCTGTCTTCGACGTCCCTGGTGCCGAGCATCTCGCTGACCTCCCTCTCAAAGGCCCTTTCCTTGGCATCCAGCTCCATCAGGTGCAGCAGGAGAACGTTCTGGGAGGCTATCCAGGTCCTCATTGGCTTTAACATCATGTCTTCAAGTTCGCCCCCAGCAGGGGGAGGTGTCTTTATAATCATTCTGTTTATGGTGATATCGAAGAGGACATAGTAGAACTCTGAGGGCAGCATGGCGGGATAGGGTGTCTCGGCCGCATAGGGATGCTTGGTAACGGATTTTCTCAGGATTTCCCTGATTCTCTTATCATTCTTCTCTGTGTAGTGCCCTGGCTCAAGCCGGTATTTGTACTCAATCTTCCTTGCCCATTCCCTCACGAAGTCGTCAAGGGGGTCTATAATCCAGGGGATGCCGTCTATCTTGTGCTCTGTCCTGGCTTCGGGTTTCCTCTTCTCACCTATTGGGAAGTTCTTCCAGACCCAGAGGCGGACCGAGGTCATGGCAGAGCCCGTGCCAAAGGCCGGCGCCATGTACGCATTGGTGGCAAAGGCCGAGGGGTTCTCGGTCTTCTCCCTCATCATCTTATGCCTGGCGATGTAGGGCTTGAGCCACTCCTTGTAGTCGTTTATGGACTTCCTCCTGGCCTTGACCATGGCCTCTATCCTGGCATACCTCTCTGCCACACTGGGCATGAATAGCTTCTTCCACTCCCCGAAGAGCCTGTCCTTGGTGATGAGCACGGTCGCCTCGGCCTGGGTGACATCCAGCTCGCGGCCAATCTCATCCGTGGTCCACTTCTTTCCCTTGTACTTCTCCTGGCCGAGCCTTATGAAGTCTGTTATTATGGTGGGCCACCTCTTGGCCATGGTAATCATGGAGTAGCCTTCACCTGTGAAGGCGTCCACCCTGTCCACGAAGAGGCTCCTCAGGACGTGCTCGTCCTCCCTGCCCTCCCTGAAGTAGTCCAGCACCTCCTTGTAGCGCCTGGAATCGTGGGCCAGCAGCTCGTAGTCCTTCACAGCCTCCATGGCAGAGGCCAGGCCCTGCTTTATCTGCCCCTCGAGCTTCTGGCGCTGCCCCATGAAGAGGTTGTAGGCATCGACATGCACAGGCGATATCTCCATTGACTCGCTGACCTTCCTGACGTTGTAGTACCACTTGGGCATCTGAAAGACATATGACCAGTACATGCCCGAGCACTTGCCCACCGAAGTGGTGAAGTCCATGACTATGTCTGTGTTGAGCGGGGCTACATAGAACGCAAAGCCCATAATGGGTGGCAGTGCGCCGGGTGATCTGGCCTTCTCCTGCAGGTAATCGATAACGAGTTCGTTGCTGTCTATATTGTCCTTCTCTTTCTGGTCAATGCCGAACTCCCCATCGGAATAGTCCCAGGTCTGCCATTCATCCCTTCCTATACTCTCTATCTCCTTGAGCTCCTCTTTCGTTATGTCTGCCATTTTGTTCTCCTTCTGTTTTCCTTGGGTGCGGTTACGGGAATGCCGGGCTACATAAAGACCATGATTGCCCCGAGTATTATCATCACGAAGCCCGCCACAACGGCAGCTATGCCGAACTCCTGGGGTTGGTACTGGGATGAAGCAGGGAAAAAGAACACCAGAGCACCGCCTATCACTATCAGTATGATACCCACTATTACTCCTGTAAGGCCGAACATACTAATTAATATTATCTCTTCCAAATTATATATAATATTGCCCATCCTTCCCCTATATAATTGAATCAGGAAGGGAATGGGCTGGAAGGTGTTCCAATGGTCTATGCCAGGACAAAGATGGTGATGCAGGACAGCTGCTTCCCAAAGGACCCGGGGGACGTTATCCTGAGATATGTGGGCCCGAATGTCCCAAAGATATACAACAGGTTCTATGACATGATAAAGTCGGTATTCAATATTCCTGACAGCGCAATTCAGGAGGAGAGGTTCAACTGGGGCAAGGGCATAACCGAGAAGTTCAAGCTGGCATGGTTCGTCCACAAGGATATAGACCAGTTCACCTATATCTATATCAAGATAGCTGCCAGCGGGGAGGGGGATGAGAAGACAGGCAACGTGCAAATCAGGATAAAGCCCTATCTCAGGACAGAGTATCCCCAGGACACCCTGTGGCAGCGCTCCCTGATATATGAGTTCATAAGGACCTTCTGGCACAGGATGTTCTACCACAAGAAGAGAGAGGAATACAATGAGGAGTGCAAGCACCTTACAGTAATGCTCCAGAGGCAGCTCCATGAGCTTTTCAGGGAGCTGAGGGAAACCAAATAGGTGTGCTCATGGGAGAGATTCAGATAGTAGAGGACTGCCTTGCTCCCGCAAGATTCGTCTATCTTACCTATTCTGGAAAGGGCCCGTTCGATGTAGCCAGCAAGATTGCAGAGATGCTCCAGCCCTTCTTCAGGGTGAGTTCTGCGGGCATAAGCGAGACTGACTTCAGGTGGGATAATGCAGGCGACCCCATAGCATTCTACTTCACCTGGTGGGTTGAAAGGGGTGGTGTTGAGCAACCGAGCAGGTGGACCAGACAGAGATTCAATATAAAGGTTCAGGGAACCCAGACCAAGGATACCCGGGAGGGGGAATTCACCATGCAGCTTAATGCCAACCTCAACACAAGGTTCAGCTTCAGCAACCCCTTCCTTAAGGGGCTATTCTGGATGTATGACTATCTCTTCTATTGGAGGAGAAGGGCCTCCTTCCTCAAGGAATGTGAGGAACTCACGTACGAATTCAGGGATGAGATAAAGAAGCACTTCAATGTGGCCGTGCTTGAGAAGGGGGGCTGATATGATGGAACACGGACCGCTTGTGGAGGGATTTCCCCTTGTCAAGGGCCTCCTCTGCGGTTCCCTCGTCGCAGGCTCCCTGACTGTGCAGTACGGGATCCTTGTCCAGGCCGCGCTCCTCATTATCGCTGCGCTGGTCTTCCTGGACACCCTCTTCATCTTTGACAGGGAGACTCATCTCATGAGCTTCCTGGCCGCCATGGTGCTGGGGGCCATCCTTGGTGTGGCCTTTGCCCTGGCAGGCCTGATAGGCCTGTACATGCTCATAATCTTCATAGTCATGACGATAGTCTACCTCTACGAGTTCATGTCATACAGGGAGGGCAGACGCGTGAAGGCCGGGATTGCCAGGCTCCTGTCCCGCTAGGTTATATTAAGCAGCAACCTGTCTGCGGTGTTTAAGTACCGTTAAGTTGACAATACAAAGGAACAGGGCCTGCTGGATAATAACAACAGAACTCTAAACACTAGCATTCATTCCCTTTACACACCTTCTCTATCTTTATATTTCTGTCTAACCAGAGACACCGATTCCTCAGCAGGAACAAAGAGATAGGATAGCCGAAAACAATAGCCCAAATTCCCAGATCAAGAAAGAACCTGTTTTCGGTTTTACCAATGAGCGGAGGGAGTATGTTAAAGTAGAGATGCAATATTAAACCTGCGCCACAAAACAATTTAGCTTTGCCGGCTTTAATTAGAATGTAAGTGGAGATTGAATCGGCTATGACAAGCATAAATAAAAGCCATGTTTCTTTGCTGATTTGTCTGAGAGTATCCATAATTTATACCCCCTTTCTATTGGGTTTCGGTTATAGTTGACGACAAAACTATTTGGAAAAATCAGGCATAAACGTCTCCAGCCATCCTCCCATGAATGATCTTTTCTTCGCAAGTTTATGGAATGTCATCCTTATGGTTTCTTTCAGAGACCATTCC
>Ga0315537_1000092_pt1 | contig 56938 bp, 49 predicted proteins | sample SalMarSW160270MG_FD_203091 | JGI IMG/M metagenome (GOLD analysis project Ga0315537, IMG submission 203091) | Salt marsh sediment microbial communities from the Plum Island Ecosystem LTER, Massachusetts, United States - Salt Marsh Sediment SW1602-70 ... | reverse complement strand
TGGCGGCGATTGTAGGGGCGGCTTTGGCGTGCGCCGGTGTTACACTGCAGGCCATACTGCGAAACCCGCTGGCTGACCCGTATATACTCGGTATATCCAGCGGCGCCGGGCTGGGTGGAGCGCTGGCAATTATGCTTGCTTCTGTCCTCGGAAGCTGGGCAGGCGTTTCGGTCGGCATCTTCGCTTTCGCAGGCGCGCTCGGGACCGTCTGGCTGGTATGGTTCATCGGTCACTTTGCAACAGGCCGTTCTTCGGCTACGTCACTGCTGCTGGCGGGCGTTGTGGTCAATGCCTTTTTTTCAGCCCTTATTATGTTTCTGACCCAGATAGCAAAAAGTTACCAGCTTCGTGAAATCTGGCTGTGGCTGATGGGAAGTATCACGGAGAAGAACCTTGCGGTTATCGGCGCCAGTGCAATAGCGGTACTGCTCGGACTTGTCGGTTTATTCAGTATAGCTCAAAGATTGAATGTCCTGACTTTAGGCCGGGCCGAAGCACAGGGGCTTGGTGTTGCCACCGCAAGGACCAACCTGATTGCATTTGCTTTGGCGGCATTTGTAACATCCGTCGCGGTCAGCCTGAGCGGCTTGATTGGATTCGTCGGCCTGATTGTCCCTCATGGTGTAAGGCTCATCTTCGGTCCGGACCATCGCCAATTACTGCCGCTAAGCGCACTTTGCGGTGCAGCATTGCTGGTGATCGCGGACACCTTGGCCAGGACGGTCATAGCCCCGGCACAGCTTCCGGTCGGGATAATAACGGCGATTGCCGGCGGGCCATTTTTCCTGATATTACTGGCCAGGTACAATAGAAAGGTTAGCTGGACAAAATGAGCTTACCTGTAGAGATTGAAAACGTGAGCTTTGCATACGGGCCTCAGACTATCCTGCAGAACATGAGTTTTGCGGTGGAAACGGGACAGTTTCTCGCCGTTGCGGGCCCGAACGGGGCGGGCAAGAGCACACTGCTTAATCTTATATGCGGCCTGCTGCAACCACAGCACGGGCGGATTCGAATAGACGGTTCAGACATACACTCATATTCGGTCAAGGCTCTTGCGCGTAAGGTGGCGGTGGTGCGACAGGAATTTGTCCCCGCGTTTGACTTTACCGTGGCCGAAGTAGTGGCGATGGCACGAACGCCATATATGTCGGCGTTCGGATTCGAGTCGCAAGATGACAGGGAAATAATAGCCCGGGCGCTGGATATGACCGAGACCAGCCGATTCGCATCTCGGCCGATTCGTCAGCTCAGCGGAGGCGAAAGGCAGCGAGTGTTCATCGCACGGGCACTGGCGCAGCAAAGTCCCGTGCTGCTGCTGGATGAACCGACGAGCTTCCTGGATTTCAAACACCAGGTCGGTATCTATGATTTGCTCAAAGACACTCAGCGCCAAACGGGAAAAACCATAATCGCGGTTACACATGACATCAACCTGGCAATACAATATTGCGACAGGGCTTTACTTATATCCGACAAAAATTATCATCTCGGTGACATCAACGAGGTCTTTGTCCGCGAGCGAATCGAAGAAGTATTCGGCGTGATTGCGTTCGAAGGAGCTATCGAGAAGGGAAAATTCTTTATGCCCCTGGGCAAATTCGCAAAAGACCATAAAAATTCTTAGGCCCACGTTAAAATACGTTCTGCAAAACGACCTATAATACCTTACATAAACCCCTACTAGGCAGGGATTTGTCGCTTAGAAACCAAACCGGGCGGTTATTGTCCGCATCACCGAGTCCTGCGACAGGGTTCGTAGTAAAGAAGCAATTAGCCTAATGCGGGTAATTTGGTATAATGTGGGTTTCGGCAGGAGCGCGACTTTAGGTAACATCAGAGGCAAGGGTAAAAGTGACGTCTAATAATAAAAATTCGTCTAACGGCAAGGCTGGCGGAAACCATAAAAAGCTTTCCACCAGGGACATTGAGCATTTCAAGCAATTGCTCATGGCTAAGCGTCTGGAGTTAATCGGTGACGTTAATGAAATGCACGATGAGGCGCTGAAGAATTCGCGGATTGACGCTGCCGGAGACCTTTCGGCCATGCCTATCCACATGGCTGACATAGGGACGGACACCTACCAGCAGGAACTGGCTTTGGACCTGATGGACGGTGAAAGAAAGCTGCTGCGACAAATTGATGAAGCTCTTGACCGTGTCGACCGGGGAACATATGGTACTTGTGTCGGTACTGGCAAGAGAATCGGCAAAGCACGACTCGAAGCCAAACCATGGGCAAGATATTCGGTAGAGTACGCAAGGATGATTGAAACCGGCCAAGCCCCCGGTGAGCCGCAGTGATTTATCTTGAATTCTTATGATTTACAGATGCCCCACCTGCAAAAGTCGTGTTAAGTCGCCGACGCTCCAAAGCTATGACGACGGAGCGGCACCAGATACCCGGGATGCGGATTCGGCCCGGTTTTTCCCCTTCTGCTCGCAGCGATGCAAACTGATTGACCTGGGTGCATGGCTCAAAGGCGCTTATAAGATACCCTCGCCCGTCGAAAACAAGGACGAAACTGTAGTACAAGATGCGCCTGACGAGGCCCGGGCACACGCTCAAAAAGCCAAAAAAACTCTGTGAAACTACCGATAATACGGATATACTCTATATCGGTGTGCGCTTTGTTGTTTGAAAAAACGAGGTCAGACCTTTATTTGAAAGGATTCAGAAATGGCAGATGCACAAACTGAAATCCAGCTTTGCGACAAGTTCCCCTTCACCAAGATTTTCCAGAGTTTCCGCATGGCTATTCACCCCAGCAAGATGATTATCGCCTTTCTGGCAGTCGCGGTAATTAGCGCATGCGGTGTGCTTATGGACCTGACCAGATCTGTTGTCACAACCGCCGGCGGCAAAGTCACGGAGCTGAGTGTTTACATGCAGGAACCTTCAGCCGTGGCTGAATTTATCGAGCTGAATAAAGACAACGGCCAAAGTGTTGGTGTATTTTCAACGATGTGGAGGCACGCAGCAAAACAATTCGAGAAAACCGTGGATTCTGTTCTCAACGGCAGATTTGGTTCCGCAGTCGAAGGGGTCGCTGATTATTTCAACGCTGTCGGCTGGTCTTTCAAATATCACTTTTGGTATTCTATAATATTTGCAGCCATAAAACTCGTCGTAGTATGCGTTGCCGGAGGAGCCATTTGCAGAATATCAGCTCTACAATTTGCACACGGTGAAAAACCGGGCATCTCCGAGGCCCTCAAATACAGCACCAAAAAATTCGTCAGCTTTTTAGCGGCGCCTTTAGCGCCGATAGCTATTTCGATTGTGCTTGGTTTTTGTATCTTTCTGTTAGGCCTTTTTGTCTATATTCCATATGCGGGCGAGATTTTAGTTGCTCTGTTTTTCGCATTAGCGCTGATAATCGGTATTGTTATAACGATTGTTTTGATATTGGCCGGGGCCGGATTTAACCTTATGTTTCCGGCGTTGGCCTACGACGGGCTCGACTGCTTTGACGCTATCAGCCGTTCGTTTAACTACGTGTATTCGAGACCGTGGAGAATGGTTCTATATACCGCCCTTGCGGCCGTCTATGGCGCGATATGCTATATATTCGTTCGCTTCTTTGCATTCCTGCTGCTACTTGTCACCAGATTCTCATTAGGTCTTGGTCTGTTTGGCAAAGGTGAGCAGAAGTTCGAGGCAATCTGGCCGGAGCCTTATTTCCAGAACCTCAGCGGGACTGCATTAGAGGCCACTTCAAGCGGTACAGAATGGTTCGCGGCCCTGATTATACATGCTTTCATACTTATTATCCTGGGTCTTATAGTAGCTTTTATAATGAGCTTTTATTTCTCGGCGAACACGATAATCTACGCTCTGCTTCGAAACAAAGTCGACAATACGCCCATTGATGAGATTTGCCAAGCCCCTGTTTCGAGTGAGATTAGTACGACAGATGCGCAGGAAAAGGACAGCCAGAGCGAATCGCAAGGCAATGATACCGACTAACAAGCCTTGAAGCATATACGGCCTGAACAGTTTTTGTCCAGCCGAACCATGTATTTCGGCATTGAGGATAAAATGTGCCCGGGCTGATAGTCGTTCCTGCATGCCGGAGGGATAAATGATGTGCCCGGCGGGGCCACAGGTAAGCCGGTGTCGTTTCTTGACACACTCTTAAATTGTTGTTAGACTGAATGTTAAGTTAATTTTGTTACCGTACATATATCTAAGACAGCTATGCCGAAGTCCGCGACAGGTCCAGAGCAGACAAGTAAGGTCCAATTAGATTCATCGGCCCCAACCTCGATGCTTCTTGCTTATCGTAAGCCGCTGATAGTCTTTGCCCACGCTGTTGCTTTTACCTTATCGCTGATGTTCTCATTCCTCGTAGCCAGTAACATGCAGTTTCGAGGCACATGGCTAATCAAGCAGTACCCGATAATGCTTGTGCTGGTATTGATTATAAAGCTGTCTATATTTGGGTTTTTCCAGCAGTACCGCGGCTGGTGGCGGTACGTGGGTATAACAGACCTGTTTGGTATAGCCAGGGCTTCACTTGCCAGTACCGGCGTGATATTCGTTCTGTGGGTATTCTTCCTCTACACACCCGCCCTCCGCAGAAATCCTTACCTGGATAGTCTGACCGAAATGAGCCAGGGTATCTTCATGGCTGACATGTTCGGCACAATTCTGATTCTGTCTGGTATGCGAATGGCGATACGGCTGTACCACGAAGAGTTCCGCACCGTGCAAACCGGCAGGCTCAAACGCTTTTTGATAGTCGGAGCAGGCAACGCGGGAGAGGCGCTGCTGCGTGAGATTCACCGCATGCAGGTCGCGGAATATGAAGTGATTGGATTTATAGACGATGACACCTCTAAACAGGATATCAGCATACACGGAATACCCGTTCTCGGCAGAGTCGAACAGCTCGCCAGCATCTGCCGGGAGCACAATATTGACGAAATAGCCATAGCAATGCCGAGCGCGACCCATCAACAGCTTCGTCGCGTCATCCAGGTCTGCGAGGGAGCCAAGGTACGGTTTCGAACGGTTCCGTCCATAACCGATATCGCTTCGGGCCGTTTCCGTGTTTCGCAGATTCGCGACATTGACATTAACGATCTGCTCGGCCGAGAAGCGGTTCAGCTCGACCTTAACCTTATAGAAGACTACCTGCGTCACAAGGTAATTCTGGTAACTGGCGCAGGCGGCTCTATCGGCTCGGAGATGTGCCGGCAGGTATGCAACTTCGAGCCTAAAGAACTGCTGCTCGTGGAGCAGGCTGAGAATCCACTGTTTAACATCGACCGTGAACTACACAGCCGTTTTCCCGATATCCAAGTGCGGGCAATAATATGTGACATTACCGACAAAATCCGGGTGGAACAGATATTCAACCGATACAAGCCGGATGTTGTGATACACGCCGCGGCACATAAGCATGTACCGTTGATGGAAACCAATCCCGGCGAATCAATCAAGAACAACGTTGTCGGTACGCGTACCGTCGCCGATGCCGCCGATAAATACGGCGTGGCGAGTTTCATAATGATAAGTACCGACAAGGCCGTAAATCCGACGTCTTTGATGGGCTCCTCCAAGCGCATAGCTGAAATGTATATCCAGGGCCTCAACGAAAAGAGCAAGACCCATTTTGTCACGGTGCGTTTCGGCAACGTGCTCGGCTCAAACGGCTCGGTGGTGCCGATTTTCAAGAAGCAAATCGCCGACGGAGGCCCTGTAACGGTCACACACCCGGATATGAAACGATACTTTATGACTATCCCGGAGGCGAGCCAGCTTGTGCTTCAGGCTGCGTCTATGGGCAAAGGCGGTGAAATATTCGTTCTGGATATGGGAGAGCCGGTCAAAATCGTGGATTTGGCCCGCGAGTTAATAATACTCAGCGGCTTCAGGCCCAGTGAAGATATCGACATCACGTTCACCGGCCCACGGCCTGGTGAAAAACTCTTCGAAGAACTGTCGATAACCGGCGAAGATATGCTGCCCACGCGGCATTCAAAAATTGGGATATGGAAGAATATTTCCGTTGACCGTGACAGGCTCGAGTCTGCGATTAAAGAGCTTGTTGTGCTGGCCCAGACGCAAGACCATAATCGAATAGTCCAGGCAATCAAAGCGCTGGTCCCGGAATATATAGGCGAAAATCACAGCCACAATGACAAATAAAAAAGGCCGCCGGACGGCGGCCCTATTGTTTATCCAGACGTAGTTACCTTACCAACGTGATTCTTCGGGTTGTCGTGCTCCTTCTTCAGTCCTGTCCTGCGACATTTCATTTTCCCGCGGGTGGGCACTGTCATAAACATCCTTGAGCTTTTTCGTTGTCAGGTGCGTGTATATCTGAGTAGTGGAAAGCGATTGATGTCCCAGCAACTCCTGTACGCTTCGCAGGTCCGCACCATTGTTCAGCATGTGCGTGGCAAAGCTGTGCCGCAGGGTGTGCGGGCTGATGGCAGGGTCCAGACCAGCTATCTTGAGATATTTATCCATCTTACGGCGGACACTTCGCGTGCTCAGTCTCCTGCCGTGCTTATTTACAAAAAGAACCTTCGGGTCGAAGTTCTGGTTACTTTGTGCCCTTTTGTTCCTGTATTCCATGTAGTGCTGTATCACCTGCAAGGCAGAGGAGCTAATCGGGGCGATTCTTTCTTTCTTGCCCTTGCCTCGAACGTGGACCACCTCACCGAGGAAATCGACGTCATCCATATTCAAAGCCACCAGCTCGCTGACCCTTATTCCGGTACTGTAGAGCACTTCCAGTATCGCCTTGTCTCTGGCACCGAGCCAGCTATCTGTCGGCGGGGTCCCAAGCAGCCTCTTAACCTCTTCGTATTCGAGGAATCGAGGCAGCTTCTTGTCCTGTTTCGGTGTCCTGACCGCTGTGACCGGATTTGAACTGACCGACCCTCTCTTGAGCAGGAACTTATAGAAGCTTCTCAGCGTCGCGAGCTTTCGGGCAATGGTGCTTTTGGAATACTGCTTGTCGTTCAGTTTGGCTAAATAGGCGCGAATAGAATTGATGTCAACCGACAGCATCAACTGGTCAACCTTAGTCTTAGTCTGAACGGCCAGGCCCGTTGTGCTGTGGTCGCCGCCGGCTGAGTCGCTGTCACTGTGCCGGCCATAATCGTCATCGGATTTAGCGAGCAGAAACTCAGCAAACTGAGCCAGGTCGGCGCCGTAGCACTTCGCGGTGTGCTCGGAAAAATGCTTCTCGAATTTAAGATAGTTCAAAAAATCGTTGACAGTATTGTTGCCTTCCATACTACATTTTCCTCAATAATCAGCTTTGCAGATTACCGCTTTCAATTTCAAAGTCGCCGTTTGCCTGTAGCAGCTCATCGGCCTGGCATATCAAAGACTGAGTCAGCTTAAAACTAAGCACAGCCGCGTCGAACCAGTCAAAGTGTGTTCTCGTGTCTTTGGCCTGGTCAATCATAGCATCTATCAATTCATCTTCATGTCCGACATCGTACCGGAAGATAAACTTCTCTGGTCCCTTATTCAGGGTTAGCTGTCGCTGCCTTTTGACCATTTAGCTGTCCCACAAGTAAACGAACGACTACCAACAGTATTTATCGGCCTAAGAGCAGCCAACTAAAGCAGAAAAAAAGATTTTGCCGTAAACCTGATAAAATCGCTTATAAGGCCAAATTTCCAAAGGTTTTATCGGCCAATAACGGCTGAGGCTTTACAAAAAGACATGTCAATTGCGGTAAAAACGGTGAAAATGAGTCACTTTATCGGTGGTGTTGGACAAGTTCTGAAAAATAGAACCCCGGCGGTTTCGACCACTTCGACAAGCCCCCTGTCGCGGAGTATTTCGATAAGCTTGATAACCTCGTTGGGCGGCATCGCCAGGCCGTGACAAATATCGTCCAGGGAACAGGGCCTGCGTCTAAGCATTTCCAGAATATCTTCGGAACTGCGAGTCATATGTTTATCAATGTGTACAGCGGTAAAATCTGCGACGACTTCGGCTCTGTCACCAAAGTTCGAGGCTATTTGTTCGAGCCGGTCCCGGGTAACCTTTGCAATATTGAAATCGGCTGTCGGACGGACCGCAGTATTCAACTGGACTTTATCAGGTCTGATTCGCTCGATTGCGGCACGCAGATTGGCAATCTGCCGCGGAGCGGTGTTGATTCCGTCAACGATGAACACCTCAAGCCAAATCCGCCCCTGGAACTGATTCCTGAACTCGCATAAGCCGGAAATGACGTTTTCAATACTGATATTCCCACAAGGCCTGTTGATTCGCTCAAATGTCTGCTGGTCGGCGGCATCGAGCGATGGCAAAACTACATCGGCCCGGCAGCAATCAGAACGTACCGACTCGTCATCGAACAAGACACTGTTTGTCAGTATCGCTACGGGGATTTTCGATATGGTTCTGATGCGGTCTATCAGTTCACCTAACCTGCTGTGCAGTGTCGGCTCACCTGAGCCGCTAATTGTAATGAAATCGGCCTCGATGCCTTCGCCAAGACGCTGCTTAAGCTCGTTTATAACCTCGTCAATCGGAGCATAATCTTTCCGTACCACAACTTTATCTGTGGTTCTGCCAAGCTGACAGTATACACAGTCGAGCGGACAGAGCTTAAAGGGGACAATGTCAACGCCGAGGCTGCGGCCCAGGCGACGGGACGGGACGGGCCCGAAGATATATTGCTTGTTCTGTCTGGTTTTATTTTCGGCGGACAATTTCGAATATCTCTTTACAGGTCCTGAGCGTCTCTTCAACCCATTCGATAGGCATTATACAAGCACCGTCGGATTTGGCCTTTTCGGGCTCGGTATGCACTTCGATAAACAGGCCGTTTGCACCGGCTGCAACCGCCGCCCGAGCCAGGACGGGGGCCATCTCGCGATTGCCCGCACTTGCAGTGCCAAGACCTCCTGGCATCTGCACACTGTGGGTGGCGTCGAATATTACCGGGCAGCCAAGGCCCTTCATAATACTAATAGCGGTCATATCATTAACGAGACGGTTGTAGCCGAAGAAAGTTCCTCGCTCTGTCAGCATTATTTTGTGATTGCCGCAGGCCCTGAGTTTTTCCACTGCGTTTTTCATCTCCGCAGGCGAAATGAATTGACCCTTTTTAACATTGACCGGTTTTTGTGTCTCGGCACATGCACACAATAAGTCGGTCTGCCTGCATAGAAAAGCCGGTATCTGCAGACAGTCAACAGCCTGGCTTACGGGCTGTACCTGGCAGGTTTCATGAACATCGGTCATCACCGGCACGTCGAATTCATCCCGGACAGCGGCAAGCACGGCCAGGCCCTTTTCGAGGCCGGGCCCACGGAAGCTGGATATGCTGCTGCGATTAGCCTTGTCAAAACTGGCCTTGAAAACAAGACCGAGGCCGAGTTTCTGCGTGACTTTCAGTAGCTGTTCGGCAATCTTCCTGCATATATTCTCGTCCTCAATCACGCATGGGCCTGCAATAACAAACAACGGCTCACTAAGACCCGCCTGTACACATTTTTTTACAGGCTTCAAACTACCCTTACCGGCGCCGTCACCAATCACAAAACCATCAGTTTTCATAGTGTTCCGTCCAGATTAAAATTAGAACGACCAGCTTACTTCAAAGCCCGTAATATACGCGTTCTAAGACCCGCAGGTCTGGCGTTTTCCGGCACCAACACTTTTACAGCCTGTGGAACGACTTCGATATTAACCGGCAGCCGAGGGCCCGGGTCACCGTCAATTTCAGTAGTGATATTATTCGAATCGGCGCTGACGGTAATGTTTTTGGCTTGAAGATAGATGACATCATGCCTGTTCCAGTGCTGCTTCATCACCGTTAGAAGCGAATGCTTCAAAAGTTTAAGGTGGTTATCGCATCTGTATATGCAGACATCCAGTAAGCCGTCACTGTAATCGGCCCTGTGCAGAATATTGAGGCCCAGGGCATAGCGAGAGATATTGCCCACAAAAACAAGACCACGGTCGTTAAAAACCTCATTGCCGTCGGCTGTCACCCTCATCGGCTCAAACTTGTAGGCCCAGAACGACCGCCAGACAGGCCAGAAGTAATCCATGTGACAAATATGCCCGTCGCGGGCACGATGAACTTTTGCGACGACTTCACCATCGAAACCAAAACCGGCTATGCATGTGAAGCACTTACCGTTGGCCCGGCCCAGGTCCAGATTTCTCGTGAAGCCGGCCTCAAAAGTCTTTACTACTGTTTCGAGCCTGTGGTCGTAGCCGAGCTCATTGGCTAACAGGTTTTCGGTTCCCTGCGGCACAATCAGAAGCAGTTTGTCGGAACCCTCCAGTCCGTGTGCCACTTCCCTGATGGTGCCATCGCCACCGGCAGCTACGACGGCGGCGCAGTTGTAATCCACCGCCGCTTCGGTGGCCAGCTCACAGGCGTCATCAAGCGATTTGGTCAGGTTAGCCCGTACCTCAAAACCCCTGGAAGCGAAATACTTTTCCAACGGCCGAGTCTGCAAGCCGCTGTAGCTCGCACCCGACTTGGGATTTACAATAAAAGCAATATATCCGTCATCCGGCTTAATCATTGACTAAGAGAGAAGTTAAATTATCAATGCGATGTATTAAACGACTATATTAACCAGTCTCGATTTAATTACGATAACCTTTTTAGGTTCTTTGCCGGCCAGGGCCGCGGCTACCTTGTCGTTGTTCAATGCGCTTTGCCTGATAGTCTGCTCATCGGCATCAGCCGAAACTACAATTCTATCCTTAATCTTACCATTGACCTGAACGGCAAGCTCTATTTCTCTTTCCTTCGCCAGTTTTTCTTCATACCTGGGCCAGGATTCATAAGCCAGGCTGTTTGTATGGCCGAGCTTTGACCAGAGCTCTTCGGCGACGTGCGGCGCGAACGGAGCAAGTATAAGGACGAGTTTCTCAAGCACGTCTTTCGGCTGAACGTCCTGCCTGCTGAGATGATTGAGCAATATCATCATCTGGCTGATAGCAGTATTGAATCCGAACTCTTCTATGTCTTTTGTGACTTTTCTTATGGTCTGGTGAAGTAATCGAAGCGCGGCCTCATCGGCATCGGCGTTTTTCACCTGTTCGCAAAGTTCACCTGTATCTTCGTCCACTATCAACCGCCATAGCCGCTGGAGGAATCTGTGTACACCCTCGACGCCCTGCATGGACCACGGTTTTACTGCTTCGAGCGGCCCCATGAACATCTCATACAATCTCATCGAATCCGCGCCGTAGTCGGTGATGACCCGGTCGGGATTGACGACGTTGCCGCGGCTTTTGCTCATTTTCTGGCCGTCCTCGCCGAGTATCATCCCCTGATTGACGAGTTTCCGGAACGGCTCTTTGGTGCTGACATAACCCAAATCATAAAGGAGCTTGTGCCAGAACCGCGAATAAAGCAGATGCAGCACCGCGTGTTCGGCGCCGCCGATATACAAATCGACGTTCATCCAATACTTTTCTTTCCCGCCATCACAGAAGCAATCGTTGTTCTTAGGGTCGATGTAGCGCAGGTAATACCAGCAGCTTCCGGCCCATTGCGGCATAGTATTGGTTTCGCGCTTTGCCTTCGTGCCGTCGGGTAAAGTTACATCGAGCCAATCGCCCGCATTGGCCAGCGGCGGGTCACCGGTGCCGCTGGGTTTGTAATCCGCGACGTGCGGCAGTTTCAGCGGCAACTGGTCTTCAGATACACTTATTACCTCGCCGTTTTCCTTGTGCAGAAGCGGAAACGGCTCGCCCCAGTATCTCTGCCGCGAGAAAAGCCAGTCACGAAGCTTATAATTTATCGCTTTGCAGCCCAGATTCCGTTCCGCAAGCCACTGTGTAATTTTTTCTTTGAACTCGGCCGTGGTAAGGCCGTCAAACTGTCCGCTGTTAATCGCTTTGCCGTCGCCGATGTAACAGGCCTGTCCTTTTCTAACGGCTTGTGCAAGCTCGGCATCGGACGATTCGACCACAGCAATAATCGGCAGATTGAATTTTTTTGCGAACTCGAAGTCACGCTCATCGTGAGCGGGCACCGACATAATCGCGCCGGTCCCATAGCTGATTAAAACATAGTCACTAATCCAGATTGGAATCTTCTGGCCGTTGACGGGATTAATTGCGTATGCCCCGGTGAATACGCCGGTCTTTTCCTTGGCAAGGTCGGTACGGTCCAAATCGCTCTTGCGAGCAGCTTCTTCGCGGTACCTGGCAATAGCCTCCTTATGTTCGGCAGTGGTGATTTGGTCTATGAGCGGATGTTCCGGAGCCAGGACCATATAAGTTGCGCCGAAAAGTGTATCGGGTCGTGTCGTGAAGACACGCAGCACTTCATCGAAACCGTCAACTGCGAAATCGACCTCTGCCCCGATACTTTTGCCTATCCAGTCGAACTGAAGTTTCTTAATAGACTCAGGCCAGTCAACTTCTTGTAAATCTTCGAGCAGCCTCTCGGCGTATTTTGTTATGCGGAGCATCCACTGGCGCATCGGCTTTCTGATAACAGGATGTCCGCCACGTTCGCTAAGACCCCCTACCACTTCTTCATTGGCCAGTACAGTTCCCAGTTCCGGACACCAGTTAACAGCCACCTCGGCCTCGTATGCAAGGCGACGGTCGTCGATGTATTTTCGCTTGTCTTCCTGTGATAAACCTTCCGGAACAGGTAATTGTTCGATAGGTTTTGCTTTCTGCTCGGCGTCATCGAAATAGCTGTTAAAGAACTTCAGGAAAATCCACTGGGTCCATTTGTAATAACCGGGGTCGGTGGTATTGACCTCCCTGTCCCAGTCATAACTGAAACCCAGAGATTGAATCTGCCGTCGTATGTTGTCGATGTTGGCCCTGGTGGTCTCGGCCGGCGGTGTGCCGGTCTTGACGGCGTACTGCTCGGCAGGCAGACCGAATGCGTCCCAGCCCATCGGATGCAGGACATTAAAACCGTTCATGCGTTTATAGCGTGAAACAATGTCACTGGCAGTGTAGCCTTCCGGATGGCCTACGTGCAGGCCATGGCCGCTCGGATACGGAAACATATCGAGGACGTAATATTTGGGTTTCGATTCGTCACAGTCGACGGCCGCAAAGGTTCTGTTCTGCAGCCAGTACGCCTGCCACTTCTTCTCTATGGAGTTGAAATCGTAACTTCCTTTTTTATCGCTCATCTGCTCATCCACTGGTCTATCGAATTATCCCTTTGCGTGGGGACAGCCGGCGTCGGTGCAGCTCAGACATTTCTTCGACTGCCCCTGTTTGACCTGTGCGGCGAACACTGAAAACTGCTTGTCCAAATCGCTGTTGCCGCAGTGTGGACACCGTCTTTTAGCGGTTCCGCCGGTCTTTTCGAGAAATTCACTTATCCTGCCGCATTTACTGCACTTATATTCAGAAATTGGCACAGATACAACTCTCCATAAACAAAAATCGGCCCGCCGCCCCGACTCGCGTCGGAAGACGCGGGGGCGGGCCGCATGGGTATTGTCCGCGACTTCATCCTAACTGTAAAGCGGTGTATTATAGCCAATCTTCGGGTCGGTGTAAATTGCGGTATTTGCCGGTAATCATCTATGGGGCTTGCTTTGAGTACGCCGGAAGCCTAAAATTAGGATTTTGTGCTTTTTCAAGGTTTTTGCAGCGATATGGGCCGATTCAAGTTAAACAGCCAATTCAATCCCGCCGGGGACCAGCCGCAGGCGATTGAAAAGCTGGCCGAGGGCCTCAGACACGGTAAAAAGTACCAGACACTGATGGGCGTAACGGGCAGCGGCAAGACCTTTACGATGGCCAACGTAGCCGCACAGCTGCAGAGACCTACGCTTATCATATCACACAATAAAACCCTGGCTGCGCAGTTGTACGAGGAATTCAAGGAGCTGTTCCCGGATAACGCGGTCGAATACTTTGTCAGCTACTACGATTACTATCAGCCGGAGGCGTATATTCCTCAGCGTGACATATACATTGAAAAGGACGCGTCTAAAAACGACGATTTGGACCGTCTTCGGCTATCGACCACGACCAGTCTTTCGACAAGAGATGATGTGATTATAGTCGCGTCGGTTTCGTGTATTTTCGGCCTCGGTTCGCCGGAGGATTACAAGGCGTCGGTGGTAGCGGTGAGGGTCGGCGATGAGGTCGAAAGAAATTACCTGCTCGGGCGATTCGCCGATTTGCAGTACTCCCGAAATGATATAGATTTCAAGCGGGGAACATTTCGAGTTCGAGGAGACGTGGTCGAGCTGCACCCGTCGTATGAGTCGTTCGGGATTCGATTCGAGTTCTTCGGCGATGAGATCGAGCAGATAAACTATATCAACCCAACAAGCGGAGAAATACTGGCTTCGGAGTCACAGGTTTTTATCTACCCTTGCCAGCATTACGTTATGCCGGCGGACAGAATCGATTCGGCGGTGGAGGGCATCAAGGCCGAGTTGAAACAGAGGCTGCAACAGTTGAACCAGGAGGGTAAATTGCTCGAAGCGCAGCGGCTTCAGGCACGAACGATGTATGACCTGGAGATGATTCAGGAGGTAGGATATTGCAGCGGAATCGAGAACTACGCGCGTCACCTTGCCGGTCTGGAGCCGGGGGCAAGGCCTTATACCCTGATTGACTACTTCCCGGAAGATTTTCTTTTATTCATCGACGAGTCACATGTAACTATCCCGCAGCTTCGGGCGATGTGGGCCGGTGACAGGAGCAGGAAAGAAGTGCTCATCGAGCACGGATTCCGCCTGCCCAGCGCACTTGATAACCGGCCGTTGCGATTCGAAGAGTTCAGGCAGAACTGGCGAAACGTGGTATTCGTTTCGGCCACGCCCGGACCGTTCGAAATGGACAAGTGTGACGGCGAGGTTGTGGAACAAGTCATCCGGCCGACCGGCCTGGTGGACCCGCAGTTATTCGTACACCCCGCCAGGGACCAGGTGCCGCATCTGCTGGGCGAAATTCAAGGAAGGGTCAAAGCTAACCAGCGGGTGCTCGTTACGACACTGACCAAACGAATGGCTGAAGACCTTTCGGATTATGTCACCAAGAAAGGGTTCAGGTGCCGCTATCTGCATAGTGAGATAAACACGCTCGAACGAATAGAGATTCTTCGTGATTTGCGGGCCGGCAATTTCGATGTTCTGGTGGGTGTGAACCTGCTGCGCGAAGGGCTGGATTTGCCGGAGGTTTCGATGGTGGCGATACTCGATGCCGACAAGGAGGGATTCCTGCGAAGCCAGACATCACTGATTCAGACAATCGGCAGAACGGCCAGAAACGTCGATGCGACCGTGTACCTGTATGCGGATACTGTTACAGCCTCGATGCAGAAAGCTATTGACGAAACCAATCGCCGCCGTACAATTCAGATGGAATATAACAAAGAGTATGGTATTGAGCCTGAAACGATAAAGAAGGAAATCCGCCGAACTCTCAGCGAGCAGGTAAAGGCCAGGCAGACGGCCCGCCAGGCGGTCAGGTTCGAAGAAACGGAATACGACAGGGTCGAGCTGGCAGGGCAAATTGAAAGAGAGATGCTCGAAGCGGCAGAGGCGCTGGATTTCGAACGGGCGGCGATGCTGCGCGACCAGCTTAAGGAGCTCAGGGACCTGCCCGAGCTTGTCATAGCGAGCAAAACAAAAAAGGACCAGGCCAAGGCGTCAGTAAAGGCGAGAAGAAGGCGGAGAAAATAGTTTTTTGTGATTACAGAAAGAAGGGATAATGAAAAAACTTAACCTCGAGCAGGTAAAACAGATAATCGATTTGGCCATCAGCGAGGACCTCGGGACCGAGGATATCACCAGCAAGCTGCTGTTCAAAAAGGACAAAACCGCCAAAGCTGATATCATCTCACGTGAGGAGATTATGGTATGCGGTATGGACGTAGCGGCTGAGATTCTCAGAAGATACGACGAAAGGCTGACGTTGAAAGTTCATATCAAGGACGGAAAGTCCGCTCATGTGGGCAGCAGACTTGGTACAATAGAAGGTCCGCTGCGGGCAATGCTCAGCGCAGAACGCGTACTCCTGAATTTTCTGCAGCGGCTCAGCGGAATAGCTACTACCACCGCCAAATATGTGCGGGCGGTTCAGGGGACCGGAGCCAGGATATACGACACGCGAAAGACAACGCCCGGCTGGCGGATACTCGAAAAATATGCGGTACGGTGTGGCGGCGGGCATAACCATCGGCTGGGGCTGTATGATGCCGTGCTGATTAAGGATAATCACCTGGCAGAACTCGGCAGGGATTTCCACCCTAAACTAAAGAAGATAGTTGAAAACGCACGCAAGATTCAGCACGCAAAGTTCGTCGCGGTGGAAGTTGACCATGTGGACGACCAGCTTAACCACGTACTGAATATCCCGGGTATTGACATTGTATTGCTGGACAACATGGGTCAGTGGCAGCTTAATCACGCCGTCGAGATGCGAAATAAGATGCGCGGCAAAGGCAAAAAACCACTGTTGGAGGCATCCGGCAATGTTTCGCTGAATAACGTCTCGGCGATAGCCCGGTGCGGCATCGACCGCATCGCAGTTGGGGCCATTACACATTCAGCTATCGCCGTCGATATCGGCCTTGACAGGTGACCTGATGCCGTCAAAAGACCCTCTCGATGCGGACAGGATACGTGATGGGCTCAAAACAAAGCGTATCGGCAGGCAGGTAATTGTCCTGGCAACGGTTTCAAGCACCAATGATACTGCCGCGGAATATGCAGGCGACCCGAAAAATGACGGCCTGGTAATTCTGGCAGAGGAACAGGCGTCAGGCCGAGGACGAGCAGGGAACAGATGGTGCGGAGGTAAGGGCCAAAGCGTTCTTTGTTCTATTGTTCTGACCAACGAAAGTTTGGACGCAGAATTATTGTCACTGACGGCTGCGGTAGCAGCGGCTGAAGCTATAGGTGAAACGGCAAGAATTAAGTGGCCAAATGACATAATGCTTAACGGTAAAAAGGCGGCGGGGATACTGCTCGAATCAAAACAGACTGAAAACGGAAAAGCCTATATTATCGGTATAGGAATCAACTGCCATCAAAAAGATTTTCCTGCCGAGCTTGCATCAACGGCAACCAGCATAGATATAGAAATGCAAACTTTTTGCGACAGGATTACAGTTACTAAGAGACTAATCGCCTCGATAGAACACTGGCTCGAAGAAGCGACGAAAAGCGGCGAGATGATACTAAACAGATGGCGAGAACTTAGCACCCTGCTGGGCCAGAGGATAACAGTAATACACGACGGCAGAGATTTTACGGGCAATTGCGTCGGTATCGACCCTGATGCGGGATTGATTTTGCAGCTTGATTCAGGAACACTCGGGTTCTTTCCAGCTAACCAAACTACCGTTGGGAAATAGGGATTTAGACACCAATCTCACGGCCTCAAAATCATTCGATTCTGCAAAGCTTGGATTTTGTCTTTAGCGACTTTATGCTATACTGCGTGTTTCAAATAATGTGAAAATTGAAATATCCTAAATCGGCAAGAGGGATAGACTATGGCTGAGAAATTCGATGTTTTTGTGATAGGCAGCGGGCCGGGGGGCTATTCGGCAGCGATTCGCTGTGCTCAAAAAGGCGCTTCGGTCGGACTGGTGGAAAAAGATGCGATGGGCGGGACATGCTTAAATCGCGGCTGTATCCCTTCAAAGGCCCTGCTCGGCTCGGTACATTTTTTGACGCTGGCCAGGTACGCCCCGTTGATGGGGTTGGAAATCGGCTCGGTAAAACCGAACTGGCAAAAGATGCAGTCCAGAAAAGATGCTATCGTAGGCGGGTTCAATAAAGGTGTTACCGGCCTGATGCAAAGTAACGGTATCAAGCTATTCCGGGGACGCGGCATCGCTACCGCCGCTGATAAGGTCAGAGTCGAATCCCAAGACGGCAATACCGACATTGAAGCAAAAAATATTATTATCGCAACAGGTTCTGAGCCGGTGGAAATCCCGACTTTTGCGTTTGACGGCACAACTATCATAAGCAGCAACGAGGCCTTGAATCTTGCTTCCGTTCCCGAATCAATGGTAATCATCGGCGGCGGGGTAATCGGCTGTGAGATGGCCTGTGTATACTCGGCGGTCGGGACAAAAGTGACAATTGTAGAAGCGCTTTCGCAGTTGCTGCCGTTCGAAGATGAATGGGTCGGCAAGATAATAACAAGAGAATTCAAAAAGCTCGGCATCGAATCTCTGGTCAGTCAGAAGGTAACCGCTGTTACCGTCGGGGCTGACGGGGCAACGGTATCGCTCGAATCGGGACAAAATCTTCAGGCCCAAAAGGTGCTGGTCGCGGTCGGTCGCCGGGCAACCTGTGATAAGGAAACTATCGAGGCGCTGGGGCTCGAGATGAACGGCAGGATTATAAAAGTAAATGAAAAGATGCAAACCAACGTACCCGGCGTATATGCATTAGGCGATGTAGTAGGTACCACGTTCCTCGCACATGGAGCGTTTGCCGAAGCGGAGGTGGCAGCGGCTAATGTCACCGGCGGTGACGAGAAGATGTATGATTACTCGCTCGTTCCGCGGGCGGTTTATACGTTTCCGGAGGTGGCGTCGGTCGGCAAAAACGAAAAAAAATGCGCCGATGAAGGAATCGAAACATACGTCGGCAAAGCACTGTTTAAATCCAACGGTCGAAGCCTGGCGCACAATGAAACCGCAGGAGAAGTGCGAGTTATAAAAAGCAAAGCTGATAATAAGGTTGTGGGCATTACTATAGTGGGGTCAACAGCGACGGAGATGATTGCTGCGGCGACGGCGCTTTTAGGCAGCACACAAAAGATTACCGATGTGTGCTTTGCGCATCCCACGGTATCAGAGGTTTTGAAAGAGGCTTGGGAAGATGCGTTTGGCACAAGTTTGCACATACCGCCGCGAGCAAAGGCCTGAGAATTGAAAATGGCAGTAACTCGAGAACAACAGCAGGCAGGGACGCTCGATATTATCGACTGCGGGCTGGCCGATTATTCGGAAATCTTAAGCGAACAACACGAACTGTGCAGCAAGAGAAGGCTGGGACAGATTGGTGATACTGTTTTAGTTGTCGAGCACAAACCGGTCATAACACTCGGCGCCAGGCAAAGTGCAAACAAGGTTGTTCTTGATAAAGATGAACTGGCCGGCAAGGGAATAGATGTTGTTGAGATACGCAGAGGCGGCGGAACGACCGCCCATAATCCGGGGCAGCTTGTCTTTTATCCGATTGTCAATCTCAAAGAGCTTCACCTGGGAATAAGCGACTATATACGAACGCTGGAGCAGACAGGGATTGAATTGCTGGCTGACCTGGAGGTTATCGCCGGCAGATATAAAGGTTATCCGGGGTTGTGGGCAGGCGGAAAAAAGATTGCTTCTGTCGGCGTTCGAGTTTCGAAATCCATCGCTTATCACGGCATGGCAATAAATATCAATAATGACCTTGGCATCTTCGATTATATCGTACCGTGCGGACTTGATGATGTGAAGATGACATCAGTGCTCGCAGAGACAGGCAGGCAAGCCTCAATGGAACAGGCGAAAGAGTCACTTAAGAAGTTGTTGCAGAAGTTTCTGGGATGACAGGACGAATAGAAACAAATGCGAAACGAAAGCTGCCGGCGTGGCTGAAAAGGCCGATTGGTGCCGGCGAGGGATTCGTACATACGCAGAATGTGCTCAACAATCTTGAGCTTGAGACTATATGCGTTAATGCGAATTGTCCCAACCGCGGTCAGTGCTGGAGCCGGGGAACGGCGACGGTCCTGATATTAGGCAACGTATGCACGCGAAACTGTAAGTTCTGTTCCGTAACGAAAGGTAAGCCTGAACCGCCCGACGCGACCGAACCGGCCCGTCTTGCCCAAATGGTCCGAAAGATGAAACTCAAATATCCGGTCATTACCAGCGTTGACAGGGACGATTTGGCTGACGGCGGAGCAGGACATTTCCGCGATTGTGTCAATACTGTGCGGCGAATGTGTCCTGAAACGAAATTCGAAATCCTGGTGCCTGATTTTCGAAATTGCCAGGTACAGGCAATTGAAATTTTAAGGGACGCCCTGCCGTTCGTCTTTGCCCATAATATTGAAACAGTACCTTCGCTGTACAATGTTGCCAGAAGCGGCGGCGACTATCAGCTTTCACTGAATCTGCTGAAGCTGGCTAAGGCTGCATATCCGGACATACCCACCAAATCTTCGATAATGCTCGGATTGGGTGAAACGGATGCAGAAGTTCGGCAGGTACTAAAAGATTTGCGAAAGGTCGGCTGTGAACGTATTACAATCGGTCAGTATCTCAAGCCTTTTAAAGACTGCCTCGACGTAACAGAGTATATCCCGCCTGATAAGTTCGACTCATGGAAGAGCCAGGCACTGGAGATGGGTTTTCGCTGGGTTATTTCATCGCCTTTTGCGCGCAGTTCATATTTCGCCGAACTGGAGACTGCAAAGTAGTTTTTTAAGCTTCAAACCGCATTTTTATCAGACCTTCACTTTTTGGTAATAATCGGATTCGGCTTTGGTGCCGGCCTTGCTATTTCTTATATTTTAGGTGGAGCGAACAGCTCTTAGAAGGTGGTTTTAGTTAGACCATTCAAAGTTTTCGGCCTGGGGGCCATCATGAAATCCAAACGAATATGCAGAAGAGCACGTCGTGGCGCTGCTCTGATTATAGCGATGGTGTTCGTACTGTTGTTCTCGACACTGGCAGTCTCGCTGTGCTGCATGGCTGGCAGCAATGCCCAGATATCCGGCAATCAACGTAAAGTAAATGCAGCCCTGTATGCCGCACAGTCGGGGCTCGAATGTGCCAAGCGGCTCGCCTTCACCGTAACTTTGCAACCCACAAATCGAAATTGGGTTTCCGACGGGGATGCCGACCTGGCATGGACAAATTTCTGTGATGAATTATCGGCAACGGCCATCGGAGGCCAGGCATTTATTCCGGACGGCAACGGCATTGTTACAGGCCCGATTAGTTTTGGAAGTCCTAACGTTTCATTTCGACTCCGGTTCTATCGTGACGCCGACCCGCGTACCGTATGGTTCGAGGCGAGCGGCAATAACAACGAGATAACAAGAAAAGTTCGGATGAAAATGACAATCACCAAGGAAAACACGCTTATGCAATATGCCATCGCAAGCCGGGGGCGTATGTGGCTCACCGGTGATTCTACAATCCACGGCAATATCTACAGCTCCTGGAATAAGGCCGAAATATCACCGTTCGATATGACAGCAGATTCAAGCGTAGAAGGAACTATCAACACCGTCTTGACCCAAGAAGAGATTGAAAGTGACCATAGCCCTTATGACGATTATCAATTCGAAGACCCTAATGACCCGGATTGCGTAATCCGCGGATACCACGAAGGTATCAACTATGATGTGCACGGCCATGAAGACATGCCCGGGATGGATATCTCCGACTATGACACCACGGAGTACAGAGAGGCTACATATTACAGCAACGGCGGCGGCGGCGATATCTATTATGCCGGTTCAGCTACAAACTACACCGGCAACCTTGATAGTCTGGGCGATACCTGCGGGACCAAGTACCGATATGAGTACTTCCCTCATGCCGCCGGAAATTATACGATGAACCGGCCAGGCGGGGGAGGTCTCTATGTGAAGAGATACATCTACAAAAACCAGACATTCACGAATGCGAGACTGCCCGACAACAAGAATGCGCTATTTATAAACTGTACGTTCGAAGACGTGCTGTATGTTGACTGCAGCCGGACAAGCACCAGCTATACAAACAATGTACGTTTCGATAACTGTACGTTCAACGGCACGATAGTCAGCGACACACCCAGCTACTTTAACTGGCAGAAGAACTGCCTGTATTTCACAGGCGGCGCAACCTTCCAGAACGACGACGATAAAGAGGCCACCATACTTGCGCCTCATTTCAACGTCAACCTCGGCAATACAAACCCGGTAAGCGGCGATGAGAACGTCCTGACCGGTGCGATTGTCGGCGGTATCGTGGACGTTCGAGGCAACGCCCAGGTTTACGGTACGATAGTCTCTATGGCTGACACGACTATGTACCCTTCCGGTTACGTTACCAATATCGGCGCTACACTCGACGACGGCGGAAGCGAGACGACCCAGCCAGGCGACGTCGGCACAATCGATATTACTCCCGCCGAGGAAAAATTGCTGCCCAGCGGCATTATGAGCCCGATTGTAATAAAACCGGATTTGGACACATATTCCGAAGGAGTTTAAAAAACGACCGAGAGCACGTGCAAAAATTTTCAGGAGGTAAATATTATGAAGGCACCTTTAACAAAATGGTTTATTTCGGCGATGGTTCTGGCAGTGATATTAGTCTTGACGATGCCAAACGCGAGCTGTGGTTTCGACAGTCGCTTTATCCGGCTTACGGACGACCCAAACACTCCGCCGCCGGAGGCATCACCGGGCTACATCCAGCCGGTGCTGCTTGCCGAAGACTGCAACGAGCCTATGCCGGAGTTTTCACTGCGGCTTGACAAACCGGTTCTGCTTGAGACCGAGCCAAACGAGCCCGCACCGGAATGCTACCCGTACCAACTTTAAGGCTAAACTATTAACTGAAGAGCCCTGCGTGGTGACAGTACGCATTACCGCTGTCACCACGTCCATTTTTATCCGGCTGACGGCCTGTCACGGATACAGGCCGCACTTCCGCATAGAACCTCAACAATCAGTTCTTGTTTGCAACAGTCCGGCTTATCGATTATCATCTATGCCAACGGGACGACCAAACCATTGCAAAAAAGACGAGTGATTTCGACTTATGGCAAACAAGATAAGACCTTTGTTGTATCCGAACAGCATCTCGGCCATCGAGCTGCCGAGCGATGAGCCGCCGGATATTGACCTTTACGTCGAGCAGGAAAACAGGCCCAAGAACGGTCAGGAACTCTACTTGCCCAAAGAATTGGGTATTTTACCTATCCGCAACGCGGTGGTCTTTCCGGGCACGGTAACTCCGTTAGCTATCGGCCGGGAACGCAGCAAGGCCCTTCTCGAACAGGTGAAACCGAACGATACTTTAATCGGACTGGTAACTCAGCGCAATCCCAAAACCGATAAACCTCTCTTTTCAGACCTGTACACCGTTGGCACAGCAGCGACGATACTGAAAGTGATAAAACTTCCGCAGGGCTCGGTGCACATTGTTGTCCATGCCATCGGGCGATTTCGTATCCTCAGGGGCATCTCGAACAGGCGATATCTCAAGGCCGAGGTCAAACCGCTGAAGGTCAAATTCCGAATGACAAAGAAACTGCGGGCGCTGATGGTAAACGTTCGTCAGGCTGCAAATCGAGTGATTGAGCTTAGCTCGAATGTTCCGGAGGAGGCGTCAGTATTGCTTGAGAACATCGAAAACCCGTCAGCCCTGGCCGACTTTTTAGCGGCGAACCTGAGTCTGGATATTTCTGAAAAACAGCAACTGCTCGAAGAGCTGGATGCCGCTAAACAGCTTGAAAGAATCTCGGTTGCATTGGCCAATCAATTAGAGGTGCTCGAGCTTAGTCATAAGATTCAGGGCAGGGTCAAGGAGTCGGTCGATAAAAGCCAGAGGGAATACTTCCTGCAGGAACAGCTAAAGGCGATTCAGTCCGAGCTGGGCAAAGAAGACCGGCAGACCGAAGAGTTAAGACAGATTGAAAAAAGTATTAAAAAGGCGAAGATGCCCAAGGCGGTAGAGGCTGAAGCGATGCGGGAATTAGACCGGCTGGGCAAAATCCCGCCGGCCTCGCCGGAGTACAGCGTAATCAGGACCTATCTCGACTGGGTTTGTGAGCTGCCCTGGGCGATTCAAACCAGAGACCAACTGGACATAAATAAGGCGCAGCGAATACTCAACCGCGACCATTATAATCTCAAAAAAGTTAAAAAACGTATCCTCGAATTTATGGCTGTGCGCAAGCTCAACCCGGCCGGCAAAGGGGCAATATTGTGCTTCATCGGCCCGCCCGGTGTGGGCAAGACCTCGCTCGGCAAATCAATTGCGCGGGCGATGGGCAGAAAATTCGTGCGCATTTCATTAGGTGGAATAAGAGATGAGGCTGATATTCGCGGCCATCGCAGGACGTATATAGGGGCACTGCCCGGCAGAATCGTGCAGGAGATAAGAAAAGCCAAAACCAAAAATCCGGTATTCATGCTCGATGAGCTGGATAAAGTAGGCTCCGACTTTCGCGGCGACCCCGCCAGCGCACTGTTAGAGGTGCTGGACCCTGAGCAAAACAACACGTTCACCGACCACTATCTCGACCAGCCCTTCGATTTGTCGAAGGTGATGTTCATCGGGACGGCCAATTATGCCGAGCCCATTCCGCCTGCGCTTCAGGACCGGATGGAAACAATCGAACTGCCGGGCTATACGGAAAATGAAAAACTGCAAATCGCAAAGAAGTACCTGGTTCCGAGACAGCTTAAAGAAAACGGCCTGAGTAAAAATGAATTAGTTATTAAAGACGAGGCACTAACAGAGATAATCCACAGTTATACGCGCGAGGCCGGTGTGCGGAATCTGGAAAGGGACATTGCCTCGATATGCAGAACGATTGCTACTGAAATAGCAAAAAGGACAAAACGAAAGGCAACTATCGGCAAGGCTGACCTCGGTAAGATTCTCGGCCCTGCCAGATTCGAGTCGGAGCTGGCAATGCGAGCCGGGATTCCAGGAGTTGCTACGGCCCTGGCTTATACGCCTTTCGGCGGTGAAATACTCTTTGTCGAATCGGCGATTATGCCCGGCGAAGGCAAGCTGCATTTGACCGGCCAGATTGGCGACGTGATGAAGGAAAGCGCCGAGGCAGCGTTCTCCCTGGTAAAATCCAACGCCGGGAAGCTCGGAATAGACAGTGAGTTATTCGGCAAGTATGACTGCCACATTCACGTACCTGCCGGTGCCATCCCCAAAGACGGGCCGAGTGCGGGTGTAGCGATGTTTACCTCTCTGGTCTCGACCTTTTTGAAAAAAGCGACCCGACCGGACTGTGCCATGACCGGTGAAATAACACTGAGGGGATTAGTTCTTCCGGTAGGTGGCTTGAAAGAGAAAATTCTCGCAGCCAAACAGGCGGGGTTGAAAATGGTGATTCTGCCGGCCAGAAACAAAAAGGATATGCCCGAAGTGCCAGCCGAGGCCAAAAAAGGTCTCAAATTCTCCTTCGTCAAAAACACAAACGAAGTTCTTAAGCTGGTATTATAATCCTACTGTTGTTCATCCTGTCGCGGAGTGCTGTGGCTTAATAGCGAACGTCTGCCTTTATCCATTCTGTGTGACTCCACCACTGCAATGATTATAACAGCGAGAGTCGTCGCGTAACCTATAATCACAAGCAAGGCCATCATCACATGTGAAGACATCATTAAAACACGCCCCTTTCCTTACGCTCTGTTAATGGCCTGTGTAACTTTGACGACATCGAGCATCTCGTCAACATCGTGGACACGAACAATCGAGACGCCCGCAGTGACACAATGGGCAACTGCAGCGGCTGTTCCATAGATTCTTTCCGCAGGTACATCTTTGCCGGTTATGGCGCCCAGAAAGCTCTTTCTGCTCGTACCTACCAAAACACGATAGCCGCTCGCTACAAACTTATTGATATTTCTTAGAAGCTGCAGGTTATGTTCAACAGTCTTACCAAAACCGATACCGGGGTCAATAAAAATTTTATCGCGGGCTATCGCGAATCCTTCCGCTTTTCCGGCCCGGTCCAACAAAAACTGCAGGACCTCGGTAACCACATCGTTATATCTTGGCTCCTTCTGCATCGTGGCTGGTGTCCCGAGCATATGCATCAAAACAACAGGTACATCTTCCTCGGCCGCCAGACGGGCCATATCGTTGTCTGAAAGAGCGGTTATGTCATTGATAATCGACGCGCCGGCAACTAAAGCTGCTCTCGCTACTTCAACATCATAGGTGTCGATACTGATGGGAATCTCAGTCTGCCTTGCCAAGGCTTCTATAATCGGCTTTAGCCGGTCTATTTGCTCAGCGGCTGACACAGGTTTAGAACCGGGACGGGTCGATTCGGCGCCGACATCTATTATTGCAGCCCCCTGCCGAGCCATTTTAATACCGTGCTCGACGGCCTTTTCAGGCTCGAAAAATTGTCCGCCGTCGCTGAATGAATCCGGCGTGACATTAAGAATACCCATCACCAGAGTCCCGCTGGAAAAATCCAGTTTATTATCTCCCCATTCGACTGTATCGCCTGTGCTATTCATTCAGGTTTTTTCACTTTGAAGCCGATTCCTCTTAATGCCTGCAACAGTCTGCCTCTACTCTCTGCATCCTCCGCAGCTAAAACAATATTTGTATTCTGAAATTCACGACGAGTGGAATACTCATTCCTCAGCCGGTCGAATGTCGCACATCGCCTGCCCAGCGGCATAGAAAGAACCGACCTCAGCTTGCCATCGTCTTCTATGATTTTATAAACCTCTTTTACGGCATCTCTTACAACCTCTTGCTCCGAATGCCCTCCGGGCTGAAGCTTGATTTGCGGCACCGCCGGTTCAGGAAGAAAAGCATTTACATCATGTCTCGGAATTAAATCAAAGTGCTCACAGGCCGCCTTATAAATCATAATCATACCGGCGACTTTGCCGTCGTACGAGTAACCCGCAATGTGTGGTGTGCCGATATCGGCCATATCCAAAAGTTCGGTATCAATATCAGGCTCGTTTTCCCAGACATCCAGCACAGCCGCTTTAATTTTACGGTTCTTTATCGCCTTCTTTAAATCACCGGTATTTACCACCCCGCCCCGCGACGTATTGATAAATATCGCGTCATTTTTTAGCGAATCAAAGAAGCTTTCATCGGCCAGATGATATGTCTTATCCTGACCTTCGAATATAAGAGGCGTATGAAGGGTTACAAAATCACAGCCAAAAAGTTCTTCCAGCGGCCGATACTTGCCGTCCTGAGTCTGTCGATGTAACGGCGGGTCGTTCAATACCGGGACCATTCCCAAAGCCCTGCACTTAGCCTCGACTTTACTGCCAACGTTTCCGACACCAACAATGCCTATCGACTTGCCGTCCAGGTCAAAACCGTACTTTCGTCCAATTTCGAGCAAGGCCGCTACAACATATTCGGCAACAGAATTAGCATTAGAGCCGGGAGCAGAGGCAAAGCCGATACCATTTTTCTTTAAGTAGTCAATATCAATATGCTCAAAGCCTATCGTCGCGGTGCCTACGAACTTAACTTTGCTGCCGGCAAGTAACCGTTCACTAACCTTGGTAACACTGCGTACCAAAAGTACATCCGCATCAGCCACGGTTTTGGCCGACATCTGGCGTCCTGGAATGACAGTGACCCGCCCTGCCGAAGAAAAACATTCTTCCACAAATGGAATATTCGTATCAGCTACAATTTTCACAATAAGGCCTCAATAAGCTAATTTTTTGGTGAAGCTATAATGATAAAAATAAAATGGGTGTTTGTAAATTGAAAAGCAGGCTGCTTTGCTCAGGGACGCGGGTGGAACTGTTTGTGGATTTTGCGAAGCCTTTCCTGGTCAACGTGCGTGTAGATTTGGGTAGTGGCAATATCCACATGGCCGAGCATTTCCTGAACACTTCGCAGGTCGGCTCCTCCGGCCAATAGATGGGTCGCGAAGCAATGCCGCAGGGTATGTACGGTAAGTTTTTTCGGCATGCCTGCACGGGCGGCATACTTCTTTATCAATCGCCATATCTCTATCCGACTCAACGGCCTGCCTGTTCGTGAAAGAACAAGGGTATCACCGCTGAATGGCTTGTGCAGGGACGGCCGAAGTTTCCGGAGGTACTCGACAACTGCGGCGACAGCAATTCTGCCGACCGGAATTATGCGCTCCTTTTTGCCCTTGCCAAAGCAACGCAGATAACCTATGTCGATATTAATGTCGCCTGTCTTCAAACCAGCCAGTTCACTTGCCCGCAATCCTGTTGCATAGAGCAGCTCAAGTATAGCTTTGTCGCGCAGATAGAATTCCTCACTGGGGTCGGGGGCATTGAGCAGGTCGAGCATTTTGTCTTTGCTGCATATCACGGGCAGTCTTTGCCACAGCTTCGGCCCTTCCATGATTGTTCTGAAATCATCCTCAATCAGGTTCTGCAAACGCGCAAATCGCAGGAGCATTCGCACGGCTACTAAGGCCCGTTTGATTGAAGACTCCGCCATACCCGCTTTGGAAAGTTTTACCAAATATTCCTGAATATGAACGGGCCTGACAGCTTTGATATCCCGGACTTTTCGGGACCCGGCAAAAGCTGCAAACGCTCTGAGGTCTCTGCCGTAAGCCAGCACCGTATTTTCGGACAGGCCCGCCTCTATACTGAGATAATCAAGGAACTGAGCAACCAGACGGCCTATAGGAAGTTCACAGAGCTGTTCTTTGACCGAGTTTAGCTGTGTTGAAGGCATTATATTAGTTATCGGCCGTTAACAGCTTCTGCTTTAACAAGCGGGAATTAACCCATGAAGCTCATCGGCGCTGGTGGACCTGAGACCTGCCTTTTTCACTCGGCCTTACTGTGACGCATAGCAGGTCGCTTCTACCGTCTCCAGCAAACCTGCGTTTACCGGGATAGTCGGCGTAATGCAGATTGCAACGGGAATTCTGTCTCTGGTTTTTGACGGCTTCTCATTTTATAGCATCGGGACTTAAAACTCTGCTCAGATTGAAGGTGAACACAAGAATACCCTCAAGCGTACATTCGCTCTTAGTACCGATATAATAGGTGAAATCGAAAAAGAATTAAAGAAGTTCGGCCTAAAACTCGAAATAATAGCCATAGAATTACCCGGTAGTTTGGAGGAAATCGTTGGTATTATCACGAAGACAAAAAGTGGTGCTGGTTGCCTTGTTGCTGTACTGGCCGGGCATATTTATCGGAACTCATATTCCCCATGTTCCACGATGGATCGGTCAAGTGGCAGTTTCGGACAAGGTTATGCATTTCGCCGCGTACCTGTTTCTTTCCTTCCTGTTGTGGTTTGCTGTCAACCCGGACAAAAAAGTACACTGGCGCAAGCCCACCGTCTGGTTCATTTTATTTGCAGTAGTCTGGTATGGTGTTATTGACGAATGGCTGCAAATGTATGTGGGGCGTAATGCTGACGTGCGTGATTTCTTTGCCGACCTGGCAGGCGCAGTAACAGGTCTTTCGATTTTAACGTTTGTGAATTTCTGGCCGGCTGTGCTGGTAATAGCCGGCGGTGGAATTTTCGCGATGACCAATTTTTTAAGAGCATATCCGGTAGTTAAAGGGCCAAGAATCGATTTGCTATTCTGTGCCTGTGCCTACGCCTTTTTCACACTTTTGTGGCTGCGATTTATTCATCACTTTTTACGAATCAAACCTCCTCGGGGCAAATGGCTTTTCGCGGCAGCGGCATTACCAATTGGTCTCATGTTGGCAATTGAATTATATTGCACTCTTGTCGATTACAGATTTTCATCTGCCTGGTTGTTATCAGCAATCGCAGCAACATTTGCCGCGATAGTTCCATTTCTAACTTACGGCTTGTCCAAAACCAAATCAAAAGTACAAGCTGCTCCCCACGCATAAGACCAGGTGCGCAGTGTTTAATCCTCGTCGGTGCCACAATAGCAATTCTATCGATTGAAAGAAGAGGAGTAATACAGCAATCAGGTTCGGTTCTGCCCACGCGTCTCTTCCGTCATGGAGTATCGTTTTTCATAGATGCTCTTGCGACGGAAGATCTGGGCAATAGTGATAAGGATAATTTTGAGGTCGAACCAAAGGCCGGTATTTTCAACATACTGCACATCGAGCTCAAGCTTCTCCTCGCGTGTCAGCTCCCCCCTGCCTGATATTTGAGCCAGGCCGGTAATTCCTGGTTTTACAAGCAGCCTTTTTTTCTGCCTGTCGTCCCATTCTTTGACCTGTTCCATATAGAGCGGCCGAGGCCCGACGATGCTCATATCGCCTTTGAATACATTGAAAAGCTGCGGCAGTTCATCGAGCGAATACTCCCGCAGAAACTTGCCGATTTTTGTCAAACGCGGGTCATCGCCTGATTTTGGGCTTGGGCCAAACGGGTCGACATCGGTTCGCATCGTCCGAAACTTATAAAACACAAAAGGCTTACCGTCTTTGCCCACCCTTTCCTGCTTGAATATAACCACCCCTTTACTACCGATGCGAATCAATACCCATATAATGACAAAAACCGGCAGCAAAATGATTGCTGCTGGTATAACTAAAATCAAATCAAATATTCTTTTCACTGTGCCTGAGTATGACAAGTTATAAAATTGATTATTTTGCCGCTGTTTTTTCAGTTACACAAAGATAACCTGATAAGTTAACCACTTCGCGATCCGCCTTTTCCGCCTTAGGATACATGCTCATCATGTAACCATAAACATCCAAAGGAGTCCCAATGGGATGCAGGAGACAATCAAATCAACTGCCGAGTTCAATGCCAGCTACGGCTGCATTTTCAAGAGCTCTGTTTTTTTCACGATGCGCACGGGACATCAAACTATTACTGGAGCCATTATATAGCGATTGTATCGGTGGACGCTCTGCCCTTTTTCCGAAAACAGCCTACCATACAGCTCCGTCATTTATCCATTTAACCAACGTAAACCTGATTGTGCTTACAGCTTTTTCAAAACAAAAAATGCATGACTTTTATCTTCCGGCACTTGATATGCTTTCTCAATCTTAAAATATTTCTCGAGAATGCCAAGTATATTATTCATGGATGTGTGGCGAGCGTGGTTGATTTTCCAGAAATTCTGCGTTTCGCTTTTCTGGTCGAGTTTAATAACTTTTGAAATTATTCTCTTTAAAAATAATGGTAAAGGTATAGAAATTGTAGATGATCTTTTGCCTGTCACCCGAAAACTGACATAAACCCGAAGCGTTTCTACGGGTAGTGTCAGTAAAATATAATTATTAGTGACATAGTATAATTGCTTAATAGCAGTCTCAAATTTATCATAAGGCAAATGCTGCAAAACACGGGAACAGAGGACGAGTGGAAATTCGCCCTGTTTGAAACTTGAATCAAGTTCAGTAATGGAAACAACAACATCAGGAGCCAATGACTCATTTATGTCAGCAGTAGTAACCTTAATCCCGTACACTTTAAGTATAGCAGATACTATTCCGTTACCAATACCAACCTCAAGCAGTCTATCAGGTTTTTGGGGAAGTATTTCGTTGACTTGATGCCAGTATGTGACCATTCTTTCCTTTGAGACATAAAATGAAAAACCATAGTATTCGCGAGGAATATCACTCGGCTTTAACTGTTCGTATTCATATTTAGAAGAGTTAATATTTGACATAATATAATTTCTCCTGCATAAAAAAACGTTGTTCTGATCCGCCTGCGGTCAACCAAGCACTCCACGATCAATGGGATTGGTAGAACGAAATTTGGCAAATCTTATAAAGTAGGATATAAATTCCGCTGCAGTTGCCCCAATATCGTCCCATAACAAATCATCGTATACATCTTCCCTGCCCGGTAAGATCAACTTGAAGGCAGATAACAACCGACATTTTGCCAGCATATGTGCACTGAGTATGAGGTCACCAAGATACCATCTGGCAATCACACCATCGGAATAATCTTTAAACATTTGTTTAGCTTTTCCTGGTCCTTCTGTAGCGGCTACATACATCATCGCGGGAAAATCTACTCCGCAAGCAATCGGCAGGGCAATGCTTCCCCAAAGGCGCGGATTTATCTCAATAAACCACGGTTGTCTTTTCTCTGGATCCCATTTGAATTCCACCATCGCAAGACCATGCCAGTTAAGATGATCAAGAATCTTATGAGCATGCAGCTCTATCTGGGGATTATGAGCAGAAACTCGGAGAGTACTTGTCCCTCCTGTGGGAGTTTTCTCTCGGAGACGACGGTGAGTAAAAGATGCTATTATCTTACCGTTCCAGTACAGACATGACACGCCCCACCCCTGACCAGGCACTCGATGTTGAACAACAGGATAACGATCCGGCTCTAACGAAAATGTTTTTATGAGTTTTTTAAATATATCAACGGTTTGCTCAATACCTTGCGAATAAAATACCCCCTTCGCACCACTGCTGCGACGAAGCTTGATAACATATAATGATATATCCGAAAGAATATCTTCAAGATCTTGCACTGTCTTATAATTTAGCATTTGCGGAACAGGCACCCCCAAATCATCAGCAAGTTCTGCCATTCGTTTTTTATCATTGGCAAGAAGAATTGTTTCATAATTTGCGAGTGGGATGATTACATCGTCGCTAAAACGGTCACGCTGTTGTGCAACAATTTGACCTTCGTCATGTCCGGGCAGATAGAACTTTGCTTTGCACTCTGTAATAATATTTATAATGTCTTTGATGAATCCGTCTGGATCTTCCTGGGGTTCTGTATGAAGAAAACGAGTACTGGCATATTTGGACCACTGCCCCATCCCAAATTTCGTGCTGTCAACCGCCGCTACACGAAGTCCAAGCCTGCTCAGGCTTCTTATGGCATGGTAACTTGGCCGACACCAGGCATATCCAACAATAGCGTCTATTTTCATTGTTTTATATTGGCCGTTTATTTGGCTTGCTGACTTTTTCCTGCCACCATCCGGAAAATCTTTTCAAATTTGGCCGCCCCGATTTGCAGGGATAGCTGTTCATGATAAAACTTTTTACCGTTATCACCCATTCGTTTTAATTCCACAGGTGACAATGAGTAAAATTTAATAACTGTTTCTGCAATGCTTTTGGGGTTTTCAGGTTCGCATGATAAGCCGGCATTAGCTCTGCTCAGTAATTCCGCAGCCTCACCTCGTACCGCATTCAAAATCGGCTTACCAACAGCCATATAAGCTTGTAGTTTAGCAGGGATTGTAATCCTAAAAAGAGGTTCATCTTTAAGATGAACAAACAATAAATCCCCAAGACTCAAAATAGAAGCTATTTCAGAAATGGGTTTAAATGGTATAAACTTCACATTTTTTAGCTTCATATCATCGGCCTTTTGCCTCAGTAAGTTTTTTTCAATACCATCGCCAATTAGAACAAACTGAATTTTTGGGTACCGATCTTCTATTATTTTTGCCGCCTCAAGCACGGCAATCAAAGCCTGTGCAGCCCCAATATTGCCCCCAAATATCACATTAAAACGGCCGGCCAGACCAAGCTCCTTTGAAAGATTTTCATCCCTTTCAACGGGACGTATCATCGTGTCATCACACCAATTATAAATTACTTCAATCTTTTCTTCAGGCACACCACGTTCACATAGCTTCTTTTTGAATCCCGGAGTGCAAACCACGATTTTGCTCGCACGCTTATACACGAACCGACACCATTTATTAACGAACCATAGCCCCAATCTATTAGTAAACATTCCTGATGCCTCAAGCGTATCAGGCCAAAGGTCTTTAATATCATATATAAAAGGTATCCGGCGAATAAGTCGAAGCATACAAGCTGGCAAGCCGACAGTTCCAGGGGGATGATAAACGTAGGCTACATCGGCGCGTTTAACAGCAAATATCCCAATCGTTGACGCAGAAAAAGCAAAGCTCATATAATTGGCAATACGCCTAATCGCAGATTGATCGTGGCTTGGAAACAGAGGAACTCGAATCACTGGTACACCTTCGAGAATTTCCTTTTGCAGTGGCTTGATATGATAACCTTCATAAAGAACGCCTTGAGGATAGTTTGGAAATCCGGTAAGTACTTCTACTTCATGGCCAAGAGCAATCAACTCCCTAACAAAAGGCATACCGCATAAAAATTTCTCGGGTTGAAACCACTGCGATAATAGAAGAATTCTCATTCTTTAGAAACCCCTTAGACCCCTACTTAGTGTATTGATGCTTGCAGCAAGATAAATATATTTATTAATAAGTGCTAAAAATTTTCCGAACAATTCAAGACAAATCGTTCTGTTTAATATTTCCCCAGGCATTGCTTAATTTAGCGGTGCCAAGTATTAATTTAACAACCCGCCAGGAAACATCTTTCACTTTATATTCATTTGGGATGTCATGACGTGCATTACGATTTTCATCATCTATTTGCAACTCTATAGATGATATTATTGTTTCAGTGTCAATTCCGGTCAAAATTATCCGCCCGAAATCCAGTGCTTCGGGGCGTTCCATCGCATTTCTTATAGTTACCGCAGGAAAATCTAAAATTGAAGCTTCCTCACTAATAGTACCACTATCGGAGATAACACACTTGGCATTCATCTGCAAATTGACGTAATCAAAAAAACCAAATGGTTTTAAAAAATGGATTCTCTCGGCCCATGAATTACCTAACTTCTTAAGACGATTTTTAGTTCGAGGATGAGTTGATACAATTACAGGACAAGCAAATCTCTCCGCTGCCAGTTCCAATGTTCTCAGCAGCCCGGATAAATTTTCACTGCTGTCAACATTCTCTTCCCGGTGCATGCTGACCAAAAGGTATTTTCCCTTTTCAAGGTCTAACTTGCTAAGAACGTCGGATTTTGTAATGCTATCCATATGGCTTTCCAAAACTTCTGGAATAGGTGAACCAGTTAAATAAGTACGACGAGCAGGAAATCCTTCTGCGATAAGATTTCTTCTGGCATGCTCGGTATAAACCAAATTAAAGTCGCTTATATGGTCTATGATTCTTCGGTTTATTTCTTCCGGAACATTGAAATCGAAACACCTGTTACCCGCTTCCATGTGATATATTGGTATTTTCAGCCGTTTAGCCATAATACAGGCAATTGCACTATTAGTATCACCAAGTATAAGAACGGCATCGGGATTTTCGGCCTTGAGAACCTCTTCCGCTTTAATTAAAGTCCATCCATAAACAGTTCCAAGAGAAGTTGTGTCGACATTAAGGAAATAATCCGGCTTACGAACTCCCAGCTCCTTGAAGAATATTTCATTCAACTCATAATCATAATTTTGACCGGTATGAACGATCTTATGTTCGACAAACCGGTCAAGCAAAAACATAACCTTTGAAAGCCGAATTATTTCCGGTCTGGTCCCAACTATAGTCATTACTTTGAGCTTGTCAGACATAATTTTCTCCAAAAATTCTATTTTAATTCAGCTTGTACCTCAGGAAGGCTTAACAAAAGTTCTTTAACCTGCTCAACATTCAACTGCTTTGTATTATGAGAAGTGTAATCTTTGATTTGAATTTCCTCCTGGCTGCCCTCAAAAAAGTATTTACTGTAATTTAAATAGTTAAGGTCTCTTTCATCCGAAGATATCCTGTAATAATCTCTCATATCCTCTGAACGAATCAGCTCCTCACGGGTAGCCAGCGTTTCATAGATTTTTTCGCCATGCCTTATGCCAATAACATCGATCGAGACATCCGGATTAAACAATTCTCTAACTGCCTGGGCCAAATCCTGAATTGTACAAGCTGGAGCTTTTTTTATGAAAAGGTCTCCCTGCCTTGCATTGGTAAAAGCAAATACAACAAGCTCAATTGCATCACTTAGTGGTAAAAGAAAACGTGTCATGTGAGGCACAGTAACAGTTAAGGGTTTATTATTCTTGGCTTGCTTTATAAATAAGGGGATAACCGAACCACGAGAGCACATAACATTTCCATAGCGAACACAGCAGACAGTAGTGGAAATGTCTCTCATCATTCTCGGCGCAGACAACGCAACTTTTTCCATCAATGCCTTACTCATGCCCATAGCATTAACAGGATAAACAGCTTTATCGGTACTAAGGCAAACCACTTTTTCAACACCATGTTCAATTGCGCTGGTAACTACATTATGACTTCCAATAATATTTGTCATTACCGCCTGCATGGGGAAAAACTCGCAAGAGGGCACTTGCTTTAAAGCAGCTGCATGGAACACCAGGTCAACTCCCTCCATTGCGTGGTCAACACTGTCTTTGTCTCTTACATCACCAATATAGAACCTTATCTTTGGATTGGCATGCTTTACTCTTAACATTTCCTGCTTCAATTCATCACGGCTGAAAATCCTTATCTCTTCACAATCTGTCTTAATTAGCCTTTCTAAAGTTGCCGTACCAAATGAACCGGTTCCACCCGGTATTATAATTACTTTGCCATCAACACCTTCCACTTTTAGCTCCTTAAATAGAATCTCAGATAAACACTGTTCAAAAATCAGCCTTAAATATCATGCCATTTGTCATACGGCGTTTTGTCAGCAGCCATATCTGAAATCATTTTTTCCCAGGACGAAGGCTTAAATCCCGTCTTTTCTCTGAAACGAGCACTATCAAGACTCCTGTCTATACAGGTCTGTGACTCAGGTTCTATTTCCACTGACACTCCAAATGCATCTTTAATCATATTCAAAAGTGAGAATTTATCAATCGGACCAGATGAAATCTGATACAATCCTGACAAGTCAGGATGATTCTCAATTATATCTTTAATTATATTAGCCAGTGCAATAGTTGTAAAACCTGTATATATTGCTTTTTGAAATCCCCTTACTTTACCGCCTTTATTACTCAAAAACCATTCGACCAAGCCTCTGGTGGTATATAATTCACGCCCAATAATTGATGTACGGATCGTAAGGCAGCCATCTTGATTAATTTCACCTAAAAATTTAGTTCTGCCATAAAGGTCGGTGGCATTCGATGGATCACGTTCCGTGTACATTCCCTTTTTGCCATCAAACACGCAGTCAGTACTGATGTGGAAAAATCTTGCGCCAGAAGCCCTGCATAAATTAGCCATTTGATGAGGAAAGAGTGAGTTAATTCGTAAACTCAAAATAGGATTCTTAGCTTCCTTAAGTTGCTTTATAATGCCAATACAATTAATCACTATGTCAGGTTTAACATCTGCGACCGCCATCACAACTGATTCAAAATTTAAAACATCTATCCCGCCAATAATATTTTTTGGACTATAAATTCCATACTTTGCATAGCTGGAATAAGATGTGCGAACTATTCCCCAAATATCATAGTGCTCTTCGAATATCTGGTACAGCTTGTGCCCTAACATGCCCGCAGCACCAAAAATCAGAACACGTTTTTTATGAGGATTTTTCATATAACCCCTTCAATGTTAATCAGTGTAATGTAGTATTCTTTCATAATTTTTTGGTAACAGCATCAAATATTTTTGCATTCTTGCCTAATAACAAGCCTTATAAAAGTCCTTTAAGCTGTTTTATTATCGCCTTAGCAGTTTCATCCCAATTTCCCGGAAATATCTCTTTGTTTTCAAGACGTACTTTTCCTTTTACGATTAAGCCCTGACGGAGTTCATTATTATCCCTCAAAAGCATTATCTGCTCAAATATGTTCTCTAAATCCCAAGGATTATAAAAAACAGCAGCCTCTCCACATACATACCTGGCAAAGTCGATATCCGGGGCCAATATCGGAACACCCATTGTCATAGCTTCTACAAAAGGCAAACATAATGTCTCTAACGTAGTAGGTTCCCAAAGAATATCACTATGCATGAAATATCTCGCTACATCTTCCCTGGAAAGCTGGCCCACGTTTATGATAATGTCTCCAAAGCCGGCCTTACCGACATTACTCAAAAACCTACCGGCTCTCGGATTATTACCTGCCTCAACTGTAGTAATAAATTTGATTTGTTTTTCTTTTATTTTTTCGCTGTATCGTTCACAAAGCTTTAGGATAATCTCAGGATTTCTATGTGGCAGATAACGTGTTAAAACCAAAATATAAAAGCTCTTGCCCGACTTATCAAGTGCCGCTGGAACTGTCAAATCCGCTCTTGGTCTTATTTCTGTCGGATTGGGCCAATTGATGACTTTCGCCTGATATGGGGGATATTTAAACTCCGCGCAAAACCGATTTTTGACTACCGGCGTTTGGCAAAATACCAAATCCGTTTTGGCAAGCATTTTTTTTATTTCAGCCTTTAATATAGCTATACGAAGCTGCAACTTCATGTGTATATCTGGAAAATATTCTTTACCATAAAACAAATAAGCATTATGAATCATCAATGCTTGAGCAGCTACCGGATTAATAAGCCCTATATTACCAGCCCCATAAATTATATCAGGCCTATATTCTTTTATAATTGCAGGTAAATTAAATCGCTCAAATACAAATCTCTTTACAGAGGAATGACTACCTTTATAAAAAAAACACTTACTATTCACAGGAAACTCAATGTCTTCGTAGCCATATCCTGAAGGGCATATGATTAAATAATCCTCATCTGTTGTGACATTTTTTAGTGACTTAAAGATATTTAATGTCCCATGCAACCCTCCGCCAGCCCTGCAATTATGAGCTATAATTGCTATCTTAATTTTTCTTATTATTCTATCTCCTTCCTGTTTCTCAATGAGTCACTCATAAATGCTGATGTGCGACGTTAATATGCTTTCGCTGACTCATTATCCCAGAAATGTTCATAAAACTCGCTTTTTGCCCAAACGTCATTGATATTAACACCCCGAAGCTTTCTGGTTGTTATAATGTCTTTAAAATATAAACACTTAAATAATAATGATATCTGAAACAGACGAGTTAATAATAAACGACTCCATCTGGATTTACTGTAAGCATCGTATAAATCTTCACTTTCTTTCTTACATAAATCGTCCAATGTGGCACCTTTCGATGTTGAATGCTTCCGGAAAAAAGCCAGGGGCCGCCTGACCAAAGTAACTTTTGCATCAGCTCTAATCATTCGCGTCCAAAGTTCTGTGTCCATCGCGACATGAAGTGACAAATTTAATCCACCAACCTCATCATATTGGGACCGCCTGAAAAATGTCCCAGGCTGAGATATAGTCTGAATACCTTGACTGGAAAGATTTCGCCACAAAGGTCGAGAACCGACAAAACGAATTATGTTACTATGCTCATCACACCAGCATACTGAGCCGGATAAAATATCGGGATTACTTTGCTGGATGATTTTATTCGCATAAAAAAGTGAGCCTGGCAAGAGGGCGTCATCTGAATTAAGCCACAATAACCAATCACCGCTCCCCTTGGCAAAACCTCGACTTATAGCGTCACTTTGTCCTCCATCCGGTTCACTTACCCATGAAGCCAAGTATGATTCATAGCGCTTAATTACTTCAACACTGTTATCCGCACTGCCCCCATCCATTACTATAATTTCCAAATGTGGGTATCCCTGATTAATTAAAGAATGTAATGCCTCGTCTAAAAAATTGCCCTGGTTATATGAAGGAACTACCGCAGTAAAATGTACATAATTGCCCAATTCAATACTCCCCATAATATTCCGGTAACAATAAATCTTGCCCTGATTCATAAGAATCATAATAATATTCATCTTCAACGGGTAAATAAAAACGGTATGCTTTTAATGCTGCCCCAAGAACTATACCCATATACAATGATTCTCTTTCACCTTTTAGACCGCCGGTCAAGCCGCTTAATATACTTAAGAAAAAGGAACTTGTTATTGCCAATGCCCCTATTGCTCGTAAATCAGGATACGGAGAACGAACTAACTTTCTGCCAACTTTAAAAGCCGTTATAAGTACAACAAGCAGAGTGAACAAAGCCATTAACCCACCTTCAGCCAATATATTGGTATAGGCATTATGGCCAAAAGCTATGCGTTCGCCACTGGTACCGGCATAAACAAAAAGAGAAAGATAACCCCAGCCGGCTCCAAACAAAATAGTGCTTTTCATCCAGGTCTTAAACTCAAATTTTAAAGATATCAATCTGGACATATAAGGATTTTCCGCTACATCCCCAGTGATAAAAAGCGTCTCTATGCGCGTCTTAATAATACTTACTATATCAAGCTTTAAAAAGACAGTCGCAAGTAATATCCCGATAAACAACGCAAGGGCTACCCATACAAAAGATGTCAATAACATACGCCAGGAGCGCTCTCGTAAATCTTCAGGTGTTAACCAAACTGTTGCGAATATCGTAACAAACAAAGGAATCCATTCACTTCGCGATAAAGTACTGAAGCTGGCAAGCAAACTGAATACAAATAAGACCAGGAATGTTTTAGGCTTATAATATCCCCTGTTAATAGCACCGCAATATATAAGAAAAGCTGCAAAGATACCTGCTGTGAATGTACTATACGATATTGTCCTGACCTGGTTAATATCCCTGGAAATCTGATATGCACTGGTACCTCTTGCAAAATCATACGCAACCAGGAAAAACATAATGAAACAAAGCCAACCTATTAATTTTATCATACGGCGAACATCGGTAAGATTTCTTATCGCCAAATAACCACAAAGCAGACCGGCCGGAAGTTTATAAAAAATCTTCAAGGACTGAAATACACCGTACAACGGAACGCCTCTGTACAGGCCAACCGCTGTGCTTGCTAATCCGGAAATAATGTAAAGGCCCATGATTGTCAATAAAATATTCTTCTTGCTGCTATCAATCTCCTCAGGACGACGAAAAGAACTAACAAAAACATTCAACAACGTAAACAAAATACAAAATTCATATATATTGATTGGTACTTGACCTATATAAAGGCGATGTTCTAAAACGATCTTATGAATGTTTACAACCAATATTGTGATTAGTAATAAGTACAAGCCAAACATAAAAATCTCTTTAACTCAAGTTAAGATTTTTTTGTAAACATATATAGTATCTATCAATCAGTTTTTACCTTGCCAATCTCTCTCGCAGGAACTCCAGCTACAATAGTTCCAGGAGCAACATCACGCGTCACAACCGAACGCGCCGCAACCACTGCCCCTGAACCAATCGTTACACCTTTTAGCACCATCGACTCTGCCCCCAACCAGGCATCTTTACAAATCAATATGCGTCCTTTTTTAATAGCGCTGACATCTTTGTTTCTACGACTAACCGTATGTATCGGATGAAAATCACTATCATATATTTTTACATTTACTCCAAGTAAAACGTTATCTTCTATTGTTATCTCTTCGACACAAAAAAGGATTGCACCTGAGATGCCAACATTATTTCCAATATGAATACACGAATCAGGGCTTTGAGCACAAAGCACCGTTCTGTGGGAAATGCCAGCCATGTTTTCCGATAATTTGTTATATATCGTAACATTAGAGCCCAACTTTATTGTTGCACGTGAATTGCGATAACATATTGGGAAAGAATAAATACAAAGATTTTTGCCAAACTTGACACCACACATTCTTAAATAGATTCGTACCAATACAGATGCAATGCACTGTTTCAGATATTTCTGAAATCGATATAACTTATAGCATAGAGTTGTTAACACTAATTTGGTCTTTCCAAAATTCTTTTGTGGGTTCTGCCTGTCTTGATAGTTTCTACATTAAGACTGATTTTGAATGATTAGCCTTAATTATATGCATTACATCAATCTTTCATGTCGGTTAAAAAGTTTTTAGATTTTATTAGAACGCATTTCATAACCTCCTGAGGGTTATGACAAGGCAAGCGATATGAAAGAACGTATTATAGACGACAATATCACGATTCCATCTGACAACCAGTCGGCGATTATTGCCCAGCTACGAAAAAGTCCGCTCAACCTTATAGCGACGTTTATAACGCCGCATCTTGCGGCCATCATAGTATTTTTGCTGCTTGTTGTTGCTCCTGTACGGGCAAATCAACTCAACACCTTTGTCACGCAGGCATTTGCGAAGCCCATCACAATCGTATCCCTTGTCGGCAATCAGCCACTTCGGTTTTTTCCGCGGACGGCCTTGTCCTTTACGCGGCCCCGCGACATTGTTCAGCGTTTTTTCGAGCAGCTTGACTTGCGAGGGTGACGCAGAGTCCAGGTGTTTTGCCAGAGGAACACCTTGTCGGGCGCAAGCTTAAAATCTACAAATACTTAGGTTACGAAATGGCTTGCAAGCATCTTCCTGTCAATTCGCTTTAACTGCCATACCAAAAAGATTGTCGAAGTACCCATTCCAAGCATTACCGCGTAAAAGATGTGGGTAGCAATTAAATCTGGAGCAATTATGGCATACATTATAACAATAGCCACGTTTACAAAAAATTGAATACCCATTGCAATAAAGCAGTGACGAATTCTTCCGCATCCCATATGTATATAGTATGCCGGAACACCAAGTAAGCTAAAAAATGTTGCTATCATCATTATACGGAATGCTGGAGGTATGTTGTTATTAAAACTGGTTTGCAGCCATATCTTCAACAGTACTTTAGCAAAGATAAACAGAGCAACAAACAGCGGCGCCCCTAAAACAAAAATGAGTTTTAAGGCCCTTTGATTGATAGCTTTTATCCTTTCATGCGTCTGAACTGTCATATTAGCGCCAATACGGCTTACCTCAGGCATTATTGCGCGAAGCGATGCCTCTATCACACCTCGAATCTGCATTGAAGCCCTGAATGCAATATCATAGATTGGAATAGAAGCCACCCCCGCATACCGCGACAACATCAATTTATTAAAAGGGTCTAACAGAATGACCATTATTGAACCACCAAATATGCCACTTCCAAAACTCAACAGTTTTTTTAACCGTTGCCAACTCCAATTGCTCTGCTGAAAGAAACGAAAATTAACCTTTTTCCGAATAAACATAAGACATATAATACTAATAGCAACATATGAAATTGTGTTGCCTATAAGAAGACTTTCTATCCCGCCACGAAGAAAAAGCAGTGATGTCGACATAATTACTGCTATAATTCTGCCGGCTGCCTGAATGTAATTCGATATATCCATTCGGCCCAAACCGGAAAGAGTAGCATTTAGCACCTGAACCTGAAAAACATACGCCGAGAGAATTCCTATATAAGGAAGCAGTCGAGATACAATTTGCGAATTATCAAGACTTATCCCGAATGCATTTATGATATGAACTTTGAAAACAATTATAGATAATAAGACGATGGCTCCCATAACAGTCAACATCGCCAGTGCCATCATAACATAACTTTGCACACCATGGATATTGCCAAAACCGTATTCCTCGGCAACAAGTTTTATTACTGCCTGGTTCAGGCCAAGCATACCTAATTGCGCAAAAGTTAATACAACTGATAGAATCAGCCAAAGACCGTATTTCTCATATCCAAGAAGATGAAGGTATATCGGGTAAGATATTCCCAGCATAAGCATATTCACGGCGGTTAAAACTATCCCCGAAACCATATTGCGCCGCAACTGAGAGCCAAAAGCCTGGGTATATAATCTTGAAAAATAGGGGTGTATTTTGTTAATCATACCAATTAAAAAATTACTTATTTTAACCTCTGAAAAAAATTCTTTTTTAAATATTTATCTCTGCCCTCGACCATATAATCCCAAACACCTGCTTTCCATGTTTGCACACGTGCTTTCTCTAAAGAAGTTTTAGCTGATTGCTCTGCGGTTCTTATATAAGAACCTAACTCTTCCATTCGCTCTGCGGTACCAAGATATTTCCAGGCTATTTTTTCTGTCTGGTGAAATTGCCGGCTTTCTGTTTGAACCTCGACCGGGTAATTTGAAGAATCACTGAAAATCTCCTCAATCCTCAAATAAAAACGCTTCATAGGCTCAGACGCACTGCCAAAATATAACTCAAAAAATTCATCTAACAATGCATCTACTTCAACTGTAGGGTCATCATATAATTTCATCGAAATGTAATAATCAAGCTGTTCGCCTATACCATCGGTAAAAACACCCCTGACTCCATCGTGATAGTACATTTTAATCTGTTCCGCAAGAGTATGCGCACTAAAACCAGGGAAAAAATGCCAACCTTGCTGAACTGCCGGCAGCATCGGAAAGCAGTAATAATCCCACACGTATATCCGATTACCTTTGTGGTTGATCCATATTTTATAAGCAGCTATATCATTTTCCTTCAATTTAGGCGCCCAGTAATTACGAACGTGCATACAAAGCATTATCGCAATATTAGATTCTAACTTTACCGAATCCGGGTAATAATAATAATTTGAATAGGCCAAGGTGGAAATATACTTATCCGGATGAGTCTTACGAACCTCCCTTGCCACCGAATTAACAAAATTAAAAAAATAATTGCTTGCTAAACCCGTCGAAAAAAAACCTTTATGGTTATGCTTATCTTTCGCTATTAAAGATTGACACTCATCGCATTTACACCATTGTGAATTATCCAAAGGTACAACTGAAAAATAATCCCCCATTGCCGGCTGAACACCCTTAATCCCATGACCGTCGAAATACGCCCGAGCATCCTTTACAACCTGGTCTATTAATTGACGGTTAGTATAACACAATTGCTGATTAGTTTCGGAACGCCCGCGGGCAAAATACTCCGGATGATAACTTTCATATAACTTATTATTGCTTTGCTTATCCGGCAAAAAACGGTCCTTATAAGAATAAAAAGAATGATTACTCGCAAATTTCTCTCCGCCAACTCTCATCCTGCGCCAATAAAGAGCTAACTCCTCATTCGTAGGATTATTCCATTGATCCGTGGTTATTGGCAACTTGCGATAGTTCCAGCTTTCCCTGTACTTTATCGAAGGGCTGCGATTCACATCGTAGCCCTCTATAAGCAGTGTTTTACGCAAAGGAAAAATTATATTTAACTCCGTAGGGCCATACCAGCGAATCCCGCAAAAACGTTCAAGAAAATCATACACCGCATAACACGTACCTTGGTCATCAAAAAAACCAGGCAAAGTTATCATATATCTATTAGTCTTATTATTTTGCCCTGTTGCCTTATAATAATCTGTGCTTTGACGAAGTGATTGAGGTGTAGTGCCATTTGTACCTCTCCCTGTCTCTCGACGCTCCTGTTCAGTGCCTAACCAGTCACGTCCCATCAGAATAATTGAATTAGACGAAAAACGTATCAAATATTCTTGCGATTCAAAGTCACTGTTCCGCAAACCCATCTCATTTGTTGATACACTTTCACCTACGAATATCTTTATACCTTCGGCTTCTTCAACTCTGGTAACAACAGGTAATTCAACACCGGTTATTTTCTTGATGTGATATTGTAATTCCAAAGCCCCCAATCGAGCTGAATCAGTTGGCTGGGCTGATATCACAATTGTCGATAGTGCTTTATTATCCTCAACAAGCTTGATAGCTCCAAACCCATATCCACTTCCAATAGATAGAGTAAAAAACAAACAGACAAAGATAATATATCGAAAAACCTTTCTACGCATATTTCAAATGTTCTTTTCTTTCAAGCCAGGATTGTCACTATCACATAATCCTGAATTTCATCGGTCAGTTCGGGGTAAACAGGTAAAGCAAGTACTTCCTTTGCCGCTTTTTCAGATTCCGGAAAATCGCCTTGCTTATACCCCAAGTAACTAAAGCATTCCTGTAAGTGCATTGGTACAGGATAATAAATCTCGCAACCGATACCATTCTTCTTCAAATGCTCAAAAAGCTTGTCGCGTCGAGGAATACGAATCACGTACTGATTGTATATTGAAACACAGTCAGGATTCACATAAGGCGTTTCGACAATACTGCCTGTAAATTTCCTGTCATAATAAGCTGCGTTTTGCCTTCTGGCCTGCGACCACTTGTTAAGATGCGGTAGTTTTACTAAAAGAGCAGCAGCCTGAATTGGGTCGAGACGAAAATTACCGCCGACATACTTGTGATAGTATTTCGGCTCGCTGCCGTGGTTTCGCATGATAAAAAGCCGATGATAAAGCTCTTCGTCATTGGTCACAATCATTCCGCCATCACCGATTCCGCCGAGATTCTTGCTTGGAAAGAAGCTGAAACATCCAGCCGTTCCGATGCTGCCGGCTTTTTTGCCCTTATAAGTGCTGGTAATCGACTGGGCTGCATCCTCTATCACATAAAGATTGTGACGACGGGCTACTTCCATAATCGGGTCCATATCAGCCATTTGCCCGAACAGGTGTACCGGCATAATTGCTCTGGTTTTTTCAGTCACTACAGGCCCGATGAGGTCCGGGTTTATATTAAAAGTCTTAGGGTCAATATCAACAAACACCGGCCTTGCCCCAGTCCTGGCGATGCATCCGACCGTTGCAAAAAAAGTAAAAGGTGTTGTAATAACCTCATCATCCGGCCCAATATCAAGACTCATCAGTGTATTCAGAATAGCATCTGTGCCGCTTGAAACACCGACGGCATACTTACAATCGCAGACTTCGGCAACTGCCTTTTCAAATTCGGCGACCTTAGGCCCGCCGATACACCGCTGCGATTCTAAAACCTCACTCACGGCAGCGAGAATCTCGTCCTTGATAGTGGCATACTGTGCTTTAAGGTCTAAAAGTGGTACCTGCATTGATTAATCCTTTATCTCAATCCTTTGTCTTTTAACTCGCGGTAAGATTTTTCCCCAACGGTCATCTCCGGTGGCAAGGGCGCCTCTTCATCCAAATCCAGGCATCTCAAAACACCGGGTTCAACTTCCTTATATTGAAAGCCGCTCTCGGGACAAATCATAATACCCTTACTATCCGCATTTTCGAGTGGAATTCCGTGCCGGCTCATCCAGCCTTTCTGTCTTGCTGGAGCGCCTATCATCAACGCGTAATCCGGCACATTCTTTGTCACGATAGCGCCTGCCGCGATAAAACAATACCGTCCTAATTCAATCCCACAGACTATTGTTGCGTTTGCACCAACTGTAGTGCCGCGACGGAGCACTGTTTCCTCGTAGAGACCATGCCGTACAACTTGTGAGCGGGGATTAGTAACATTGGTTAATACACAGCTCGGCCCCAGGAAGACATCATCTTCTACGACAGTCCCCGTATAGATAGCCACGTTGTTCTGAACTTTCACATTGTTGCCTATGACCACGCCGCCGGCAACGAGAACGTTTTGCCCGAAAATACAGTTCTCTCCAATTCGGCAATCCTTCATAATATGGCAGAAATGCCAAATCTTTGTCCCTTTGCCGATTTGACAGGGCTGGTCCACATAAGCGGATTCATGAACAAAATAGTCTTTCTGATTACCCATTTAAGAATTACTCAGGAGTTACCGCTTCGCCATTATTTTTGAGCGAGTTCTGACCCGCTTCGAGTATCCTTACAACCTTTAAGCCGTCCCGGCCGTCGCTGCGAATAGCTGTCCCATCAAGAACAGAATCAATAAAATGCCTGCACTCAAGAGAAAGCGGCTCGCCTCCCGAGATTTTCGGAATGACTATGTCCCCGAACCGAAGTGAAATTACCTCCGCATAGCTCGTGCTGAAATCCGCTCTGACAGCCGCTGCTTTGTCATACACCCGCACCTTTTCAGTCGCTTCCATATCATCAAAGGTGACCATCTTCTCTGAGCCGACTACAGTCATTTTCCTGATTTTGTGAGGGTCCATCCAGCTGCAATGAACATGCGCAAGTTTGCCGTCGGCAAACTTGATGGTTGCGAAGACTACGTCCTCTATACCTTTTTGCAAAAAGCACTTGCCATTGGCAGAAACGGATACAGGCTCCGAATCAAACAGATAACAGATTAAGGATATATCATGCGGAGCTAAAGACCACCATGCGTTTTCATTTTTACGCACGACACCGAGATTAACTCTCTGCGTGTAAATATAATAAGGCTGCCCGATTTGCCCTTTATCTATCATCTCTTTTACGTATACAACGGCAGGATGATACACCAACAGGTGTCCTGCCATGAGCTTCAGCTTGTTCCCCTTCGCAATATCAACCAAAGTTTTAGCATCGGCACTGCAAACGGTAATCGGTTTTTCAACAAAAGTGTGCTTGCCGGCTTCCAGAGATTTTCTGGCTACCTCGAAATGGGTCACAGCTTCCGTAGAAACCACCACTGCATCCACATCACCGTCAGCCAAAACGTCTTCAATGCCGGTGCTGGTCTCGATATAAGGAAAGTTTCTCTTCTGCAGCTTAAGAGCATCTTCCCGCAGGTCACAGACATACTTTAACTTGCACCTGCCGGCCGTGGCAAAATTGCGAACAAGATTTCTGCCCCAGTTCCCCGCACCGACAACAGCTACGTTCAAACAGTCATTACCCATTAAACCATCCCTGATATCATAGGTCTCTCATATCTTCCCCGGCTTCTCGAACATGATTATTCGATTCAACCACGCGGTACAACAATCCCTGTTCTATAAACTCGTATCCTTCATCTAAAAATTTCGGCCTGTAACCCCTTTTGTCGGAAGTAACATACAATGGCCGTTCAGCCATGATTTGGGATATTGATGTCGCATCAAATACAGGTGCATTTTCGCTATGGTCATGGTCCGAGACAATCTTCACATCAGGCCGCACGCCTTTCACTTCCTGAACGTAAAGCATAGCATGAACATCTGTAGTGTATGCATACACAACGGCATCCTTCTCAACACTTTCCAAGGCCTCGGTAGCGAACCTCTCAGCCCCATTATAACCTGTCTTCCAGGGCCGCAGCCAATACGTGTACTCATCTCTGTAAGGCCTTTGTCTTCGCTGGGCAAGAGGTTTGTAATACTTTCTTGCGATTTCAGGTGTGACAAAATAACTGCCGAGCGGCAACAACGCCAGAATTAAAATCAAAAAACCTAATTTCCAGCCGCCGTATCGGGACAAAAGCCAGTCAGCACCCAAAGCTATAAAGACAGCCCCGAAGCAATAGAATGGCAGGAAGAAAGCATGCCTGTCTGGAACAGTGTACCGAAATGCAAAAACAAAATATAATATCGTCATCGCCAAAATAACATTAGCGAACGCAATACTTGGCGATTTTTTATAAAGAATCGCCAGACCGACGAACAGGAGCAGTAAGTTTGGCGTTGGGAAATTCAGCACCATAAACACAATATTTTCAAGAAAGACCTTGGCAGACAGATTCGTATTCAAGACCGCTCCACGCCAACCATCCCCAAACAGCGCCGATTCAACCGTCCCCTTAATGTCACCGGTAACAACTATGTTTTTTACAACCAGGTACTCGTAGGGAGCCGCACCAATAATCCAGAGAGTTATAAAGAGAATTAAAACCTTCAGGCCGACTCGCCTTCTAAACACCAGGGTTAATATATATACACCGTAACAGGCGAGCGCTAAAACACCCCAAAGGTGGTTAGCAACCGCCAGGCCGTTCAGCAAAGCCAGCAGATATAAATATCCTGTTCGTTTCGTTCGGATATATTGGAAAAAAACCAACAGCTCTGTAAATAATTGGGCAGCATAAAGTGTATAGACCTCGGCAATTACTGCATTCTGCCAAAAAGTCCAGGAGACCGCCAGGGTTACCGCACCTATTACAGCCGGCCAGATTTTATCAAGCCACAATCGCAGGAGCAGGAACAAGTTCGCAATCGCTATAGCACCAAACACAGCGGAAATCATGTTAATACGCCAGGCTAATTCTCCGACAGGAATAAACTTGGCAGCTATTCCAATCATTATGTACAACGGATGAGCCAAGGCGATACCGAGGTTGCCCTGCAGGTCATTGTGCCAAATGCGATAGACAAAAAGCCCGCTGTCCTGCCAGAGAACAACCGGTGCACATGTGGCAGCATACAAAACCAGCGAACAAAACAGTACAATCAGGTACTGTGTTCCAATTCTGTTAAGCCGGTGGTTTTTTGTTTTTTCTAGTACTTGCACTTAACGGTATTCCGCCCTAAGTGATGGTCTTGACTAAAAATTGATATACCATATAATTTAAACATGAATAGGCATTCTTTGTGAAGGGAAGTATCGCATGGAACAAGAATCTCAAAACCGCCGGGACACAGACAAACCGGATATGCCACCTGTCGCCCAGCCCACACGGGAAAAATCGAATCGGCCCCTGCTGATAATCCTGGGAGTTTTTGTTGTCCTGGTGGCCATCGTTTTTCTGATTCACAAAGAGATTTCGATAAACTGGTTTACGGATTATGATGCCGCCGTCCAAGCGGCAAGAGCCCAGGGCAAACCTCTGTTATTGGGTTTCTACCGACCTAACGAGCCAATGGTTACAGACACTTTTAATAATACATACAATAACCCTACGGTGAAGCAGTTTGTCGAAGCTAATTTTGTGCCAGTACTCATAAACGTAGATGAACAACCGGACTTAGCCCGGAAATTCAAAATAAACTATTATCCGACTCACTACGTCAAATACCCTGACAGCGACAAGCTCTTCGGCCCTCGGCTGGGCTGGGACCCTCCCGATCTTTTCATCGAAGAAATGACCAAGCTGCTCAACCGTGCAAAAGAATCCACTCAATAAACGGTTATTTGATTTCATGGGACTTTCTTTTTCTGCACAGCACGTTTTTGCCTGTACCATTCGATAGTCGCTTTTAAGCCTTCATCGAATGATGTTTGCGCTTCAAACCCGAATAATTCGCGCGCCTTTGAGGTATTCAGGCAACGACGAGGCTGGCCGTCCGGCTTTGATGGGTCCCAGCGAATTTCGCCCTCAAAACCCGCCAGAAAGGCTATCTTTTCAACCAAGTCCTTAATGGTTATCTCAAATCCTGAGCCGATATTGACCGCCTCCGACCCGTTATAGCGCTCCGCAGCCAGCAATATCCCTTCAGCAGCGTCGGCAGCATAAATGAACTCACGGGATGCCTTGCCGGTACCCCAGCACTGGATGTAATCGGACCCGGATCCAATTGCATCTACACACTTCTTTATCAGGGCCGGTATCACATGACTGCTCGCAGGGTCGAAATTATCCCGCGGGCCGTAAAGATTAACAGGCAGAAGGAATATCGAATTGTAGCCATACTCAGCACGGTACGCCTGCGACTGAACCAGCAGCATTTTCTTTGCCAGACCGTATGGCGCGTTTGTCTCTTCAGGATAACCGTTCCAGATGTCCTCTTCTTTGAACGGAACCGGAGTAAACTTCGGATATGCGCAGACCGTACCTATCGCAACGAACTTCTCGATTCCTCTGAGCCTCGCCTGCTCGATTAACTGCACCCCCATCATTAGATTCTCATAGAAAAACTTGCCCGGATGCTCGCGATTGGCACCGATTCCCCCCACTACCGCCGCAAGGTGTATCACGACATCAGGCCGCATATTATCGTACATCTTGTTTATGTCTTCGAGCCTGACAAGGTTATATTCCTCGATAGTTGGAACAAGGATATTTTTGCAGCCTCTTTCTTCGAGTTTCCCGGTAATATAACTGCCCAGAAAACCCGCCCCGCCGGTGACACAAATACGCCTGGTTTTGAAAAATTCGCTCATTTCAATCCTTTGAGTTGTCTTTTACCAGTTTTTCTTCTTTAGCCAGCCGCAGGTCGGCATCGGTCATCATCTTAGCCAGCTCTTTGAATCCGACCTTCGGTTGCCACCCCAAAACCTTCGCGGCCTTGCCTGCATCCCCCTGAAGTACATCAACCTCGGTTGGTCGGAAATAACGTTCATCAATTTCGACGTATTCATGCCAATCCATGTCAAGGCAGCCAAAAACCTCACCGAGAAACTCTCGCACAGAGTGCATTTCCCCCGTGGCAATCACAAAGTCGTCCGGCTTGTCCTGCTGAAGCATAAGCCACATTGCCTCGACATAGTCTCCAGCAAAACCCCAGTCGCGTTTCGCATCGATATTGCCCAAATAGAGCTTGTCCTGCAGACCGAGTTTGATTCTCGTCGCCGCCCGTGTGATTTTCCTGGTTACAAAAGTCTCGCCGCGTCTCGGCGACTCGTGGTTGAACAATATGCCGTTGGACGCGAACAGTCCGTACGCCTCGCGATAATTAACAGTTTGCCAATAACTGTACACCTTGGCACAGCCATAGGGGCTGCGGGGATAAAACGGCGTCTTTTCAGTCTGCGGCGCCTCAACCACCTTGCCGTACATCTCACTACTCGAAGCCTGGTAAAACTTCGCCGGCTTTTCCATCGTCCGGACCGCCTCAAGCAACCGAAGTGCCCCCACCGCATCGGTGTTGGCGGTGTATATGGGCATGTCAAAACTAACCCGCACATGGCTCTGTGCACCGAGGTTATAAACCTCGTCCGGCTTGACATCATTGACTATACAGGACAAGTTACTGCCGTCAGTCAGGTCGCCGTATAACAACCGCAAGCGCGGGTTTTCGTGCGGGTCTTTATACAGGTGGTCGATACGACCCGTATGAAAGGATGAACTGCGCCTGATGACTCCCCAAACCTCGTAACCTTTCTTAAGCAGCAGTTCCGCCAGATACGACCCATCCTGGCCTGTAATTCCCGTAATTAGCGCTTTTTTCATTAGCTCACCGTTCGCGAATAGATAAAAATATTAGCTGACCCCCTATTATGAGCAGAATGCCGGGAAAAAAACAAGCACACAGTTCGATTAGACTCCGTCTCCGTCGGTTGCGCCATAGGCGAAAATCCGCTATTGTTTGCCCTGAACTCTGTGCTGAAGGCTTATTAAAGGCTGATTATGTTAAAAAAAATATTGATTATACGACTTAAGTATCGGCAAATAAAGAACATACCTTTACATGAGTCCGCCGCCAGGCCTCACTATTAAATGAGTTTATTAGCGACAAATATACGCCTCGCAGATATCCTAAGTTCACTACTGGAGCAAGTTTACACGCTATAACACTTATTTATTATCGGACAGTCCTGGTTCTACCTGCCAAACGTCAAAAGTTCTCGTTTGGCAGCCCGTCACTGTGGCAATCGCAAATTCAGTATTCTATGCCTTTGCGGGCAGGGATCTGCTTTTCGTGCGGGTGCTTGCGAAGCTTCATCTCCGTAACTAAATCAGCTAATTCTGCCAAACTTTCACTCGCTCCCCTACCAGTAAGCACCAGCTCACATCGCTTGTGCTTACTATCGATAAGTCGTTTGACGTCCTCGAACGCAGCCAAACCCTTTGACATGCAATATACAATCTCATCAAGTATTACTACGTCATATTCGCCACTACTGGTCAACTCAGCAAGTTTCTCGAGTGCCTGTGCTATAGCAGTCTTTGCCGCTGCAATATCGGCGGGATTGTCTGCAGAAGTGTTTATGTCCCATTTTGCCTCAAGCGCCTTTATCGTAATGGGCAAATAGGTCTGCTCCAGTGCCAGCCGCTCGCCGAGCTTGAGAGAAGAAGGCTTTAGGAACTGATAAACCAACACCCTGTTCCCATGACCTGCCGCCCGCAGGGCCAAGCCCAGCGCCGCCGTCGTCTTGCCCTTGCCGTCGCCGGTATAAATCTGCACCAGTCCTTTTTCAAGCATAGCCAGGTATGATACTAAAAACCGCGGTAAATTAGAATTCAAAAACATGTCCTGTAAGTGAAAAGCTCCGGCACTGGGCGGGATTGACACCACGGGCGACAACTGTTAATTTGTAATTATGCTAAGGCTTGGTCCGACAATCGCTTACACGCTTACAGTTCTCATGACACTGCTCGGCTGCTCCGACACAGATAAAAAACAGCCGCCAACCACCAACATAAAACTCGGCGACCTCGCCCCTGTTAACCCTGTTGGCCCTGTAAGGCCGATACAAACGGTCGCTTTCGATTTCTTCAGCATTGAGTTGCCCGCAGAGAACATCGGCGAACTTTCTGATATTTGGCCGATGTTGTACACCAAACCAGTACGGCTGACCGACCCCGGCGCTTTCTCTGCAAATTCCTTCCGCTTAGTCTTCGGCGAACCTCAAATGTGGGCCAGGACCGCAACGCTCCTCGAATCAGCAGGCGGCGGACTCGCCGGCAGGGTCGGACTGCTTCTGGATTACGGCCAGACCGATGATTTCATTATTACACAAATTAACGATAAGACTGATGTATCTTATCTCACTTCGGACCTGGCAATCGAGTCATTAACAGCCCAATCCGGTCGGCTTGTACTAAAGGTCACGGTCTCGCCTGTAGCGGGAGTACGCGGCGTCTGCGATTTAAAGGCAATGCCGGTATTCATACCGACCAGGTCACGCGATTCCACCGAAGAGCCGGCAAAAATGGAAGAGACGGCTCTCGATACTCTCGGCTTTACAGTTGAAATGAGCCCGGGCGATTTCTTCCTACTGGGGCCTGCAAACTACCCGAGCAGTGCAAACTCTCTTGGCAGCCTTTTCTTTACCACTGCAAAAAACAAGAAAATACGACTCTACGCCGTTTTTTGCAGCGACATCTCGGATTGAAACAGCATGAGCAAAACCACCGTAGTCCTGACCAGATGCATCGATTACACTCCGGATAAAGTATCGAACTGCCTAAGCAGACAGTTTGAATTGCTCGGAGGCCTGGCCGAATTTGTCAAACCCGGTGACACTGTCCTGGTCAAGCCAAACTTCATAGCTCCCCGGTCGGCCAACCATGCAACCCAGACTAACCCTGTGATAATCATAGAATTGGCTAAGCTGCTCCTCGACTTCGGCGCCAAACCCTTCGTGGGAGATTCACCGGCATGGCAAAATGTCTTTGCCTGTGCGAACAAACTAAGACTCGATGGGCCTCTCAAAAAACTTGGCGTGCCCATTAAACAGCTCGATGAACCCAAAACATGCGTTATAGGCGATGCCCTGAAGGTCAGGATTAGCAAGGTTGCCCTTGACGCTGACGTGATAATAAACCTTCCGAAATTCAAATCGCATCAGCAGCTCGTTGCTACCTTCGCCGTCAAAAATATATTCGGATGTGTCCCCGGCAAGCGAAAAGCCTTGTGGCACTTTCGAAAAGGCGGCGACGAGCGGAAATTCTGCAAACTTCTAATCGATATCTATCGTTACCTTAATCCGGCACTAACGATTATCGACGGTGTCACAGTTATGGACGGCCCGGGGCCGATTAACGGAAGGACCCGGCCGCTCGGATGGATTATCGGCTCGACCGACCCTGTTGCCTGTGAAACTGTTTGTGCAAAGCTGATAAACACCGAACCGGACGAGTTTCCAATCATAAGGACAGCCAGGCAAATTAATTTCGGCTGCTCCGATATCGACGAAATTCAAATCGCCGGTGATGACTATGCCCGTGATATTTGCACTGACTTCGAACCGGCTGCTCTGATACCTATACGTTTCTCACTGGCACACGTCTGTAAAAGCATTGCAAAACAGATTTTGATGTTGTTGAGCCCGCTTCGAAACGATTATAACCATTCAAATGGACAATGAAGTTATAAACATATTAGGTATCGAGACAAGCTGTGATGAAACGGCTGCGGCGGTCGTCGCCGACGGCAGCAGAATTAAATCGTCCGTCGTCGCAAGCCAGTCCAAACTCCACGCCAAATACGGCGGAGTCGTACCGGAAATTGCCTCGCGTGCACACCTTAAAAAAATTACCCCGGTCATCTGCGAAGCACTCGAACAGGCAAACGTCACCAAAGACGACATTGACGCTATTGCAGTAGTCAACCAGCCCGGCCTGACTGTTGCGCTCGTCGTCGGTGTCACCGCCGCAAAGACCCTGAGTATGACGTGGCAAAAACCACTCATCGCAATTAACCATTTGCACGCCCATATGCAGTCTGCACTGCTTGGTAATCCCAATATTGAACTTCCTGCGGTGGCTTTGATTGTATCCGGCGGCCATACCAGCCTGTATGATTACCACTCACCGCTGGAACCAAAACTGCTTGGCTGCACCATCGACGACGCGGCGGGCGAAGCATTCGATAAGGTAGCGATGATTTTGAACCTGCCCTATCCGGGCGGGCCTTCAATCGAAAATGCTGCTAAAGACGGTGACCCGAATGCGATAGATTTTCCGCGGACTATGCTGAACAAAAACTCGCTCGATTTTTCTTTCAGCGGTATCAAGACCGCCGTCCTTTATCACTGCCAGGGCCAGGACATGAAGGGCCAAAACAAGGTCGCATCGATGAGTCAAAAGCAATTATCTGATATAGCAGCTTCATTTCAAAAGGCTGTCGTGGATGTCCTCGTTGAAAAGACCCGGCGCGGCGCTGAAAAAATCCGCGCTAAAACCGTATTGCTCGGCGGCGGCGTTGCAGCCAACACCGCATTGCGAAACGCCCTGCAGCAGATGTGTGACTCGAGCACACCGTCGTGCAAGCTGCTGGTCGCCGAGAAACGCTATTGCACTGACAATGCTGTTATGGTAGCTTCTTTGGCGTATCACAAGTACAAAGCTAAACTTTTTGCGGACTTGTCCCTTGAACCCAGAGCAACCGGCTAAATCAGAACAGATAAAACGAGTAACGGCTGTGCCGCATTTGTCCCCAAGGCCTGTCGATGCCCACAAGGGTACTTTCGGCAAAGTATGTATCGTTGCAGGCTCCGTCGGAATGAGCGGAGCTGCTGCACTTGCCGGCCGGGCCGCACTGCGTGCCGGCGCCGGACTTGTACGGGTCGCCGTCCCCAAAAGCATATTGCCCATTGTCGCTGCTATTGAGCCTTCATATACTACGATACCTCTCGAAGATGCAGCAGGACAGATTTCCAAAAAGGCGGCGTCCCGGTTAATCTCCGCCGCAAACGACAACGACGTTCTGGCCTTTGGATGCGGTGTCGGCGTTAGTCCAGCTATACGTTCTGTGCTTGAGACCATTCTTGGTATCGACGGACTTAGATTGGTCATCGACGCCGACGGCCTTAACAACCTCAGTAAACTGAAAGACTGGCCTCAAAAAGTTAAAGCCGAACTCATCGTCACTCCTCATCCCGGCGAGATGGCAAGATTATGGCAAGGCCTGTTCAGAGACGAACCCCCGACCGACAGAGAGAACCTTGCCATACAGTTTGCCCGGCGAACGAATACCACAGTCGTTCTCAAAGGAGCCGGGACTGTTGTAACCGACGGCAGACAGGTCTATGTCAACACCACCGGCAATCCCGGAATGGCTTCTGCCGGCGCCGGTGACGTTCTGACCGGAGTAATAACGGCATTGGCCGGTCAGGGTATGAGCGATTTTGACGCTGCTGTTTACGGTGTTTATATTCACGGGCTTGCCGGTGACATCGCCGCGGATGAACTCGGACAGATTAGTCTTATGGCCACCGACATAATCGACGCACTGCCCGCCGCTTTCGCCCAAAGCGACGTATCTACAGATACGACCTGAACACACAGGCCCCCTGCTCGTAAACTCCTGTAACTGGTTCTGAGAAATTCTGCTCTTAATTTAACTTACATTTTAC
>Ga0315537_1000091_pt1 | contig 57276 bp, 53 predicted proteins | sample SalMarSW160270MG_FD_203091 | JGI IMG/M metagenome (GOLD analysis project Ga0315537, IMG submission 203091) | Salt marsh sediment microbial communities from the Plum Island Ecosystem LTER, Massachusetts, United States - Salt Marsh Sediment SW1602-70 ... | reverse complement strand
TGAGGCCAGGGGGCCGGTATTAAGCATACCGAGCTCGGCCTGCAGTATGATATCACGGCCTTCAATCCAGTCGGAAACGAGTGTCGGGATACCGATACCCAGGTTAACGTATGTCCCGTCTTCCAGCTCGTTAGCAACTCTCAGAGCCATCAACTCCCGGGATAAACCCTTGAATTTCTTCTTTATTTCAGCCATTTGCATTCTCCTCTAAAGCTCTCAATCAATAGTGGGGAAGTATTCCGGTCTATCCACTTTGACTACCCGCTGGACATAGACGCCAGGCACATGTATCATGTCGCCGTCAAGTTCACCGGGAGCCACCAGGTTTTCCACAGCGGCAATGGTTATCCTGCCAGCTGCCGCCATCTCAGGATTATAGTTCCTGGCCGTCAGGTGACAGGAAAGATTTCCCATGTTGTCGCCTTTATAGGCGTATACAAAGGCATAATCCGGCTTGAGAGCCAGTTCCAGAAGATATTCCTTATCTCCGAATTTCCTTTTTCCTTTCCCGGTCTCCACCACCGTTCCCACTCCGGTAGGCGTATAGAAAGCGGCGATACCGGCGCCGGCCGCTCTCAGTTTTTCGGTAAAGGTTCCCATGGGGTAGACTTCCATCTCGAGCTCACCGGCACGCACCGCCTTCTCGGCGGGAGAATCGGCGCCGCGGCTTGCCGAACGGTAGAAGGGATAGTTGCAGATAGCTTTTTTTACCTGCTTATTGACAACCAGCTGGTTAATATCCTCATTTCCGGGCCCCATCTGCATACAAATAATCGTCAGGTCTTTGGCTCCCTGCTTTGCCAGAGCCTTGATGAGGGGAATAGGTGTTCCCGATGTAAAGAAACCCGATATGGCTACGGAAGCACCATCAGGGATATCGGCTACGGCCTCATCTACACCGGGGTAAACTTTGTCCAAGAGCGGTTCCTCCTAAATCTAGTCCTTTTTACGGATTTCATAACCTATGGCACGGAGGGCTTCCTCGAGGGCCAGGTCCATACAGCTGTATGATTTCAAGGTACCGAGACCCGGCATCAAGGGTTCCATAGCCACAGCCAGATTGGGCTGCATATCGGCAATAATGCAGTCGGCACCGAGCAAGCGTACGGTGCGTATTGTCTTGGCAAGCTCCGTGGCGACCTGTTCATCATCGGCAACCGTCGCCGAGAGGTCGAGCAGGACAACCCTTGTTTTAGCCTTTTCCACGTGATTGAGTAGATTCTGGGTTATGTCCTCAAAACGGTCAATATCCAGATGACCGACGACAACCATGATGGACAGTCCGGGATATAATTCGAATACCGGAGCCGCCAGAGTCTTCCACTTATCAAGCTTGTTCTCCAGTTCATCGACGCGAGCCTTTACCTGAGCCTCAGCCCCACCCCAGGGGCGGTACTGGGCAAAGTAGCCGACGCCGCCGATATACTTGCCGGCGCTGTCACAGAGGTGTGAAGCCGAGACACGTACCGGAATCAATTTACCAGACTTCGTCCTAGTCTTGGTTTCCATGTCATGGACGGTACCACCCGACTCATAGATTTTACGGTTCGCTTCCCGCGCGGCCTCAACGTTCTCGTAAACATCCACGATGCTCTCGCCGATAAGCTCGTTCATATTACGTTCGGTAAGTTTGCAGGCTTCCCTGTTGGCGAACTTGATTGTGCCCTCGGCATCGATAGCCAGAATGGCATCAGGGCAGCCATTGAGCAAAGCCTCCAGGTGTCCGCCGCGGTGCGTTGTTTGCTTTTCCATTTCCACTCGCCTCCTATTACTCACAGATTACCTTGTAGTCTGAGGTGGTCAAGAGTCTATATAAAGTATATACGAAAACCAGTAATTGTTAAAGTAAATTGGCTTGATCTTTCTCCGGTCGGTGAGTATTTACCCCACCCCCGACCTCTCTCCAGCCGTAAACACGGTAAGACACCTTGATTCCAGCTGGCTGGAGAAGGGTGTATAGAAGAGAGGTAGCAAAGCCCCTCTCAATAATCACTCCCCCTTATATACCGGGGGCGTTTAAGAGGGGTGAAACCCCTATTTCTCTAATGGGCGGGTGTGGGGGGAAAATATCACAGGGTGACGATACACCAGGAGTGAGGTAGGCACCTATCAATGTAATGTAAATAAAACAAGTTAAATAACCTACCACCACTTAATTGTAAAATAGGCTGCCATCTTTTATTATAGAGTAGTCAAGTCCAGAATGAATACTAACAATCTTTCAGATACCATAACTTTCCTGGGGACAGCCGGGGCACGCTTTATGGTGAGTCGGCAACTGGCCGCCTCGGGTGGAATGTGGCTGAGCTTACACGGCACCGAGATACTGGTGGACCCGGGCCCGGGCTGTATTGTCCAGTCCACCAAACGTAAGCTTAACGGTGAGAAGTTGAGCGCTATTATCGTTTCCCACCGTCATCTCGACCATGTGGCGGATGTTAATATCATGGTAGAAGCGATGACCAACGGCGGCTTTAACCGGCACGGTCGGCTTTATGCTCCCGCCGATGCCCTCGAACCGGAATCGGTGATTTTTTCTTATCTGAAACAATATATAGAAGGCATTGACACCATGGAAGAAGGCAAGTCATATACCATAAACAACATCTCCTTTACGACCCCGGTCAGGCACGAGCACCCGGTGGAAACCTACGGGATGGTGTTTACAACCCCTGAGCATACCTTTGCTTATATCGCCGATACCAACTATTTCGAAAGACTGCATCAATACTACGCCAGCGAACTGATAATAATAAATATGGTACTTACCGAACCGCGACCGCCTATCCAGCACCTTTCGGTGCCCGATGCGGAACGAATAATCAGAGAGATAAAACCAAAGGTGGCGATACTAAACCACTTCGGCCTGCACGTATGGCAGAAAAAGCCCTGGAAGATAGCCGAGAAACTATCGGAAAAGACCGGAGTAAGAGTAATAGCCGCCAGGGACGGCATGAAATTCGACCTGGCACAACTTAATGATAGCTAGAAGAGGAAACCGGAAATATGAATTACAAGCATTTTAAAATCTGGACTATTGCTACGCTTACTTTGGCGGTTATATGCACATTGATCCGCTCTTTCTGGCAGATAGCGGTCATTCCTACAGCAGATATGATGGTTATCTTCGTGCCGGTTATTGTAGGCCTCATTTTCGGTACCGCGCTTTTTATTTATATTGCCGTTCAGCCACAGAGAATAAGAAGCCTCTTTTTTCTTATTTTGATTTCCGTAGCCGTGACCGGGGGACTGGTGGCGGGGCTTATACACTTCGTCAATTTTATTACCTCATCAGAGGGAGAACCAGTCCTGAGCAAGGTAATCAGCAGCTGCTTCTTAATAGCCGGCCTCAGTGCCTATTCCCTGATACTCTGTTTTCTCTGGTCACTCCGGAAAACCAGGGAGAGTCATGGATAGCCAGAAATTCGAACAACTCGTCATCAGGGCAATTGAAAGCATACCCGATGAATTCCACGAACGACTGGATAATATCGACATTATTATTGCCGACAGACCGTCTCCCGAGCAAATGCAGACTCTGGGCGGGAAACGCGGTGAGATGATACTGGGGCTATACGAAGGCGTACCTTTAACTCACCGCCACTCCGGATACGGGATGGTAGTACCGGACAAGATAACCATTTTTCAAAAGGCGATTGAATCTTCCTGCAGAAATGATACAGAGATTGTTACCGAGATAAGGCGGGTAGTCCTCCACGAGATAGCCCATCACTTCGGCATCGATGATGACAGGCTGAAAGAGCTCGGTATGTGACGGGTGATTTAGAGGTTATTCAATCCTGAGGATGCAGCGGTTTAACCATATAATCGCCTTCCAGGGAATAACCGAACTCAGTACGATAATATTCCCTGGCGCCGGTGCCACTCAGAATTAACATACGTTGGGACTGGAATTCCTTAACCGCTATTTTCTCGGCTTCCTGCAGCAAAGCCTTACCAAGTCCCTTATGCTGAGCGGCTTCCGCCCTCTTCTCATTGAGGGGCACCTGCGGTCCGAAGACATGCAGCTCTCTGATGAGAGCAATTTTCCCGTTTTGTCCCTCCTCCAATATTGGTATTGGTCTGGACGGTATTCTCATCCTGAGCAGCCCGAAAAGAGTCTCGCCTTCGTCTTCAAAAGCCAGGAATACTTCCCTGCCGCCAGAGGCTTCATAATCCGTTCTTACCAGATGAGGTTCGCCGATTTCCCGACCTGCCTGCGCCCGGTGTCCGTATTCCCGGCAGCGGATGCACTTACATTCGATCGATTCCTTTTTCATTTTCTCGCGGGCAATATCCCGGAGCGAGTCTTTGAGGCCAGCGACAATGAATTTCGAGGGGATATCACGCAGCACCCGTGATATCCGGACGTATTTGGGCACGATAGATTTTATACCGATAGTCAGATTGACCATCGTATCGTTGTCATAGGGCTGGTAACGCCCTTCGCGGTACCATTTTTCCAGTTCGGTACCCTCGACAACCATGGTCGGGTAGAGTTTTAAGCCGTCCGGCCGGAAACGTTCATCGGTAAAAAGCTGTCTCGAAAGCTCCATATCGAGTTGGGGCGTGGCACCGGGTAGGCCCGGCATCCAGTGATAGTACACCTTGAAACCGTGCTCCCGGAGAAGAGCGGTAGCGTTAACGACATCTTTTACTAAGTGCCCTCGCCGTACCAGTTTATATATGTCGTTACTCAGGGTCTGTACCCCCAGCTCAACGCGGGTCGCGCCGAACTCCAACATCCGCCTGATTTCTTCCTTACCGCACCAGTCCGGCCTGGTCTCGATGCACAATCCGGTACATCTATTAGCAGCCGTCTCGTTAATCCGCTTGGCTGCCTCGAGAGTCTCCGCCACGACACCATTCAATCCGTCATAGCATTCCTTGATAAACGCATACTGGTAATCCACCGGTTGAGCCAGGAAAGTCCCTCCCATGATTATCAACTCGATTTTATCCGTGGGGTGTCCCATTCCCGTGAATATCCCGAGTCGCATTTCCACCTGCTTCCGGGCGTCATAGTCGCACTTGACGGCGCGCAGCACCGCCGGCGACTCCGGGGTATAGCTCTGGGGAAAGCCCTTATAGGTAGGACAGTACAGGCATTCTCCCGGGCAGCTCAGTGGTCCGGTCATTACCGCCAGAGGGGTAACACCGGATATGGTTCTTGCAAATTTTCTCATCTTACCCTTACTATTAGGTGACTACTACAAGTTTAGCAGATTGGAACTCATGCCAACAATCAGGGATACGTTCGACCGGATAGCGCCCGGGTGGTACAACTACCGGCACCGCACCAGGTTCCCCAGCGAACTGGAGGCATTAGCCCGGCGATGGGGAGCGGGAAAGCTGCTTAACATCGGCTGCGCGCACGGGCCCGACTTCGTACCCTTTCGAGAAGACTTCGAGCTATACGGAATCGATATCTCCCGCAAAATGCTGGAAATGGCGCAAAAATATGCGGTCAAATACGATTTTACCATAAATCTAGTCGAGGCCGATGCCGTCTATCTCCCCTATGCCGACAGCACCTTCGACCGGGCGATTGCCGTGGCTACCTACCACCATATCGAAGGTGAAAACGAAAGATTGCGAGCCCTGCGAGAATTACATCGCGCCCTGAAACCGGGCGGGGAGGCTTTCCTCACCGTCTGGAACCGCCGGCAGCCGAGATTCTGGTTAAAGCGTAAAGATATACAGGTGCCCTGGCGTACCGGCGAGGACACTCTTTACCGTTATTATTATCTCTTTTCCCATGGTGAATTCAAAAAACTCGTGAAGAAAGCCGGATTCGAGGTGGTGGAATCATCCCCGGAAAAAGCTTACAAATTCCCGCTGAAATATTTCTCGAGGAATATCTGTCTGCTGGTGAAGAAGGCTTCCGCTGGCTAAAGCAGCCTCTCCTTTAACGCTTTAAGATTAACGACGTCTTCTTTGTTGTACTCAAGCAGCGTATCCAGGGCTTCCAGGTCGAAGGAATCCACGTACCGCCACCATAAACGCACCGCGATGCGACCGTCCACCTCGACAAGCTTCCGCGGTATTCCCAGCTGTCTTTCCACCGCTTTGAAACCGCCCCTCAGGTTATACCGCCAGCAGTCGTACATTAAGTCGCGGTGGGTAAACAATTCTTCGAGATTTACCCCTAACTGCACATTGATGAACGGAAGGTCGAAACGCCGGCCGTTGTAGGTATAAATGATATCAACGTCTTCAAGAGTTTCCAGCAGGCTATATCTTGTTATGTCCCTGCCCACCAGCTGTACGAACCAGTTATCCTTCTTATTGCAGAGATAGATACCGACCACGGTGATGGCACCGGAAAAAGCGGAAAGTCCGGTTGTTTCTATATCCAGATAGGCTTCCAGTGAAGACTTCAAATCAGTACGCTCCGTTAACAGGCAGTATAATTATACAATAACGGAGCGACTAATTACCTTTCAACCTCAACCCACAACCTCTCCCCATCGGTAATGAATTCTATGGTACCGTGTAAATCGGTGCGGTAGATATTTTCCTCACCCACAACCTGAGACAGCCGAGCCAATACCTCGTCATCGGGATGACCGAATTTATTATCGCTACCAACGCTGATAACAGCCAACTTGGGGCTTGCCACGGCCAGAAATTCAGGAGTGGTGGAAGTATCTGAGCCGTGGTGCCCGACCTTGAGTACGGTACTCGCCAGGTCAGCCCTATTACCTACAAGCTCTCTTTCGGCTTCCTGCATAATATCGGCCGTCAACAGAAAACTCACCTGACCGTCGCTGATTTTCAGCACAATACCGTTATTATCAACATCGGATTGAGTACCGGAGAAATGAAGCGCCGGCGGACCGAGTACATCTATGATAACGCCGTCACCCATATCAATCCGCTGACCGGCACCGGCAATAATCGACTCGATTTCGTTGGCTTCTATCAGCGAAAGCCACTCGTCATACAGGGGTGATGCGTAGTCCAGATCCGGATAAAGCACTTTCTCAACGCTGTAGCGTCTTAATACCTCCGTCAGGCCAGTCAGGTGATCGTGGTGGGGATGGGTTAAGACAACCATATCTATAGTCTTGTCCCAGAAAGGCATCCGGCTACCCAGCTCCAGATTCACCGCCTGCGGGCCGGGACCACCGTCGATTAATATCTGCTGGTTACCTTTTTGAACGAGAATAGCATCACCCTCACCGACATCGAGAAAGCTAACGTGCATTTTATCATCGGGCATGGTAAACGCCGCGCTGGAAACAAGGATGGCTACAACCAGAAGCGGTAGAAGAAGCCATTTAATCGCCCGCGACATTTCAAACGATATGTGAATTTTTGACTTAACACTGGCGGTAGCACCCGGCAAGCTGGTGCGAAACCGGCCCCAGTTGCTGTAAACCCATAAAGCCGCCGCCAGTATTAAATAATAAGTCCAGACAAATACCGGGCTAATGGAACCTACATCGACGTAGGCTGCTGAAAAGCCATCGGCGAGAAGCAGTATGTACGAAAGGAAAAGCCAGGCAATCCAGCCTATCACCTGAGCGACGGGCAGTACGAATAATCCCAGCAGCGCTCCCAGCCCTCCCAGGACTATCGCCCCCGGCAGAGCGGGTAAAACCAGCAACGTAGCCAGAGGTCCGATTAGTGAAATAATGCCGAAGTAGTAGGCGACCACCGGCCATACAGCGATAACAACGCCCAGGGTAGCACTCAAAGCGTCGACAGCTACGTTGGCCGTGGTTGCAGTGAAACCTTCTTCGCCGAAAAACCTAGTGGTTACCTTTCTGCCGAGGTTGCGGAAAATGGGGAAAATAAACACGAGTCCATTCATGGCCAAAAAGCTTAACTGGAACGAGGCATCGCCTAATATATAGGGCCAGACGCCCACCATCACCGCCGCCGCGAAGACAAGGGCCACGATAGCACTCCGCTGCCTGCCCAGCAACTCAGCGAAGAGGAACATGCTGGCCATAATGGCACCGCGTAACACCGGCAGGTGCGTACCGGTGATTATCACGTAGAGCCAGACGGTGCCCAGAGCCAGCCATACATAGAGATAATAACGCCTGCCGAAGAGCCAGAGTCCTACACCCAGCATGATACCGGCCATGATACTGAGGTGGAGACCGGATATCGCCAGGATATGGGCCGTACCGCTGCGGGCAAAATCATCGCTTATTTCTTGCGGGATATTACTGCGAATACCCAGAATGATACCCTGAGCCAGCGATGATTGAGGTTCCGGTAATATCTCTACCAGGCTCTCAGAAAGATTATTTCTCAGCGAGTATATCCACGACAGGAGTTGATTTCCCTGGTCGGTATCAATCACTTCGATATCAGGGTAGAAAACGGTGGTATAGATACCCTGGTGAGCCAGATATCCCCGGTAATCAAAATCATCAAACTGAGGCGGCGTCAGCGGTTCGCCGCTTACCGCGAGCAGGTCGCCATACTTATAGGCGGGGTAGCGGGGTACGTACATCATGGCTTTACCATCGATTTCCTGCCATTTACCGTCAAGACTGATTTCCGAGACCGACAACATAAGGCGGGTGTTGCTATCCCTGGCATCAGGGTCTTCGATAACAGTACCTTTCAACTCGGTGAGGCCGCGGTCGTTATAGAAACGCAGGTCGGTCTTATCAAAGACATTCTGGCTGGAATAAGAAAAGGCAGCCGCCAGGGGCAGGATGATAACCGATAGACTCAGGAGAATGATAATTTTTCGATAGCTGCGGAAAAAGAACAGCATGAAAAGGGGGGCAATTCCGACCAGGCTGTAGAGCCAGGGTACGTTAAACTGCGACCCCAGAAAGACCCCGGCAACCCAGGCACAGCTTAAACAGATAAGTACCACAAACAACGTTTCCTTATCTTTATAGCATTCTAGTCTTCAACAGTAATGAGATGCTTAATCTGCTCAAAGGAAGCCTCGCCGAAGCCGTCAACTTCCATAATTTCATGAATGCTACAGAAGGGGCCGTTTTGCCGTCGGTATTCCACGATAGCCTGGGCTTTGATAGGGCCGACCCCGGGTAACGATTCTAAAAGCCAGGCCTCGGCCCGGTTGATGTTGACCAGCTGCGGCGATTCTTCTTCCGTGTTTCCGGGAACGATAAGTTCGAACTGGCCCGGGTCGGCGTTATCAGTAACACCCCCAGCAGCGGCTACCACGCCTTCGATATCATCATCCGCATATAAAGAATAGAAACCGGGATTATTGACCTCGCCGCCGATATATATTTCACCGGTGGGACTCGGTTCGGGTGTCAGAGAAATCTCGATAGCCCGGCTTTGACTATATCTTAGCCAAATTACATTACCACCAGCGATAATTATCAATACCAGCAGGACAGCGATAATCTTCCAGCCACTGATAACCCTAACGTTATTCATAAAAATTGCTTTTTAACCCGATTAATCAATTCCCGTAATCGATGCTAGACAAGTAATTCACCGGTAATAAAAGCAGGAAAATATCGTGAGAGAAATAGCAAGAGTTTCACATCAGGTAGTTTGAAAGAAGAAAGGGGTAAGATATTATCAATACACACCCCTGTTTACATACCTCTCAGGGCTGACTTGAGTGCCTCTTCCGTTTCCAGGGTAGTTACTGCGATTATCTGGTCGTCGGCTTTGAGAACGGTACTGGCAGTCGGTACGTAGGCGTTGCCTTCAGCAGGAATAATCAAAGCCAGCTGGCTCTCTTTGTGCAGTGAGAGGTCTTTCACAGTTTTACCGACCGAGGTAGACTCGGGTGATATTTTAACATCCACGATTGCCAGGTTTTTCTCATCAATCGTCAGTAAGTGGGTCAGCGGGTGCGTGGGAACCTCCCGTTCAATAGCTTCAAGTATGAGGTCGGTAGTGCTTACGGTTACATCGACACCAAGTTTCTTAAAGAGCGCTGCATTCTGGGGATTGCGGATGCGGGAAATAGTGCGGGGAACATTGTGTTTATGCTTGGCGACCTGGCAGGAAACCAGATTATCTTCATCGTCTCCGGTCACCGCTACCAGCATATCGGCACGCCCGGTGCCTACTTCGGCAAGAGTAGCCGCCTCACATCCGTCACCCCGGTAGCAGACACTGCCCATCTCGTCGGTTATCGTTTTACATATCCTGGGGTCCTTCTCCAGTAACAGGACCTCATGACCTTCATTAAGGAGGGCCTTAAGCAGGTTATAACCAAGACGGCCGCCGCCGACAACGATGATATACATAGTAACTCCTCAGCTCCCCAGTTTTTCCCTGAGTAACTGGGCAAAAATCTTGGTGGGGCTTATGGTTTCCAGTCCCAGAGCAGCGTACATCTCCTCGCGTAAGGGGTCATATATCCGGCACATCACCCTGGGGACGTTGAATACATGCTTAGCCATCTGGCATGACATGACATTCCGGTTATCTCCCTGCGTCAATGCCACGAAGATATCCACCTCCTCGATACCGGCTTTTTTCAACGCTTCCTCGTCGATACCGTTACCGAACAGGGCAGAACCTCCAAAGGTGGAGGGCAACCGACGAAAGCTGTAGACATCATTATCCAGAACGGTAACCTCATGACCGTCTTCATCCAGCAAAGAGGCCAGCCTGGCACCAACCCGACCGCATCCCATAATAAGAACTTTCATCTGAAAATCCAATCTTTAGTTATTTATATCTTACTGCTGATAAAGGATAACCGGACAGGGAGCATTTTTCAACACATAGGGCACGACATTTCCCAGGCTGAATTCTCCGAAACTCCTTTTATATTTAATACCCATCAATATCAGGTCAATACCCCTTTCCACCGCTTCATCGATAATGGCCGGCCCTATCTCCCTGGCCTGAACTACATCGGTCTCAACCTGGCAGTCTTCTTCCTCGCCAATAACCTCAACCGAATCCAGTATATCCTCAGCACGGTGGCTCTCGGAGGTAATTTCCGCGTCCAGGGGTAAGGCGCGTTTTATGGCGACCACATGGACAGCCCAGACCTTGCCCTTCTCTTTCTTAGCCAGTCTGCAGGCGAGCTTCATCGATTCATCATCGACTTCAGTACCGACCACCGGTACGAGTACCTTCTTAAAAACCATATACTTCTTTACTGTTTTTATTTAATAAGTGATTATAACCCTATTGATAAAAATCTACAATACCTTTCTGGCTTATTTTTACCGATTTTTAGGCCTACTTATTAATATATCCGAAGATTTCTTTCGATTACGCTGGTAAATATAATAAATGATAACTCCCACCACCATCCATCCGAGACCTACCCAGCGACTATAAGGTTGGGTAATCATGATTACCAGCCAGATAAGCGTGGTTGCTATCAAACCCACCACAGCGCTTATCGGTATTTCACGTCCGCGGATACGGAGATTCCAGCCGAGCTTAAACGGTCGCGGCATTTCGGGTCTCCTTATTCTCAAACTGATGATGGATGCATGGGCAAACATAAAGGCAAGCAATGACCCGACAGCGTATAATGCTCCCATATTGGCAAAAACATCGGTGGCAAAGAATCCCGGCAGCAGAATAACTATGGCTATCAGGCTGAAAACGATGATAGCGATATAGGGGGTTTTAAACCGGGTATGCACCTTGCTCAACCCCGGTGGCACCAGTTTATTAGTCCCCAACGAAAAAGCGAGTCTGGATATACCGATAAGTCCGGCATTAGTAGCAATAAGTAATATCGTAGCGGCCAGGATGGCGATAAGCGGCTGTAAGATGGTCTGAATCAGTTTAACAGGAAGATTGTAAGCAATGCCCGCTACCGGGTCTCTAGCCCATTCGGTAGCGAGTTCTTCAGGAGTCATGGCCGAAAGAGATACCAGTGAGATACCGGCAAAAATCACCAGCACGGCGACAATCATCATCACCAGCGCCCGGGGGACATTAATCTCCGGTTTCTTGGTCTCCTCAGCCATCTGAGACATGGTCTCGATACCGGTATAAGCGATGGTAGCCAGCGCTATCCCGAGAAAGAGGTTGCCGGTGGACGGCCAGTGGTCAACAATGCTTCTCCAGATATTGGCGGGGTCAAATAATAAGATAAAACCTATCACCACCAGCGATACCTGAGTGAGGATATCCAGTACCGCCGCACCGACATTGATAAAGGACGTTTCCCTGATACCGATAACATTTAATACCATGAGGAAAAAGACAATCCCCATAGATACGAAGGTACCGATTACCGGTGAGTCTTTAAAAGGCTCAAAGAAAAAACCCAGGTAAGGCGGTATGGTGAAGGCAGAAATCGATATGGTAACGATATAACTCAGCATCAATGCCCAGCCAGCTATAAAACCGGCCATGTTGCCGAATCCGTGCCGGGCAAAACTTGCCGAGCCGCCCGCTTCCGGAAATGCCGCGGTACCCTCGGCATAGGTTAAAGCCGTGAAGATGAAAAGTATACCGGCAATGCCGAGGGCTACCGGTGTAGCACCCATGGCAACCAGGGCAACGATACCCAGCGCGTAGTAAATAGAGGAGCCAACATTCCCGTAGCCAGCGCTGAAAACTGCGGGAATTCCCAATACCCTTCTTAAACGAAATATCTTGATTCTACGGGGACGAAAAATCCTGTCACCGAGTTTAGGACTCCACTTATCAGGCATAATTTATATCATTCCACTTAGACACTGACAAAAGCATTTAATATACAATTGAGAATTTTACGCCCTTGATTAACAACTGTCAAATATATAAATACCCGAAAAAACTTGACAAATGGCAATACTATTACTATAATATGGACATTTGACACCGACGGATAAGGTGCTATGATAATTAAAACCAGAGTCTTCGAACTCGCTAATGGGAAATATCACAACCTGTCCGATCTAGCCAGAGCCATGGAGCTTTCTATAAGCCAGGTATACCGGGTCCGTGAGGGTAAACGCGGTATCAATGAAAAATTCCTTGTAGGTGCCAAAAAGGCATTTCCGGAATACAGACTGGATGAACTGTTTTATTTCAGTCACAGCAGGACATCCAACGGCGAGATAGAAACAACCACACGGAGAGAATACAATCATGCCAGACGGTGATGATACCGGTGTTATATTTCTATATCATCAGCTTCAATTTTATGAAGAGACTCCGTATCTTCCATATGGTCGATGTAAAGCCAGCCGTTTAAATGGTCAATTTCATGTTCCAGTGCCTGAGCCAATAAACCCTCAGCCTTGACCCTTTCTTCTTTTCCGTCAAGGTTACGCCATTTTGCCGTTACCGTTTCGGCGCGGTTCAGCTCTCCCATATAGCCGGGAATACTGAGGCACCCCTCTCTTACCGTCCGTTCTCCCTTCTTTTTGATTATCTCCGGATTAATCAATATCATATCCTCTTCATCGGGCATACCGATAACCACCACACGCAGGGAGACGCCTATCTGCGGTGCCGCCAGACCTACCCTGCCGGGGTCGGCGTGCAGAGTTTCCTGCATATCAGCCACCAGCTTCTTGATGGAAGCATCAATCGTCCCGACCCGCTTGGCTTTTTGTCTCAATACCGGCTCGGGTAAGGTCTTGATAGGTAAAACGGTCATATTATCCTCTTCTCAGGATAAACCTTCATTTATCCCCTATCATTTTACTGAACCATACTTACGGGGTCAATATCTATCGTCCAGCCCTGCGGGAAGCGTACCAACGAAAGAAAGTCGGACAGGTCAGAGCCGCGCACCGAAAGCTGCCAGCGGTACCTGCCCCGCAGACGGTGGATATAGGCCGGTGCCGGACCGATAAGATATTTGCCGCCGATACCCCTGACATTAATCTCTTCCGTCAAGACGGCTTTCATTCTGGTCGCTTCACGCTGACAGGCGGCATCATTGGTGTGCGCATAGACAAGTCGGGCCAGCTGCGAGAAAGGCGGATTATTAAGCTGGCGACGATAAGAAATTTCCTGCTCGTAGAAAGCGACGTAGTCATGACGGGCGGCTGCCTGTATCGCGTAGTGCTCCGGGGAGAAGGTCTGAATGATTACCCTGCCCGCGGTCGCGCCGCGTCCCGCCCGACCGGCTACCTGGCTCAATAGCTGAAAAGTCCTCTCACCGGCCCGAAAATCAGGCAGGTTCAAGCTGGTATCGGCGCTGATGACGCCCACCAGAGTAACGGCAGGTATATCCAGTCCCTTGGCGACCATCTGCGTGCCGATAAGGATATCCGCCTCACGATTACGGAATTTCCTTAATATTTCTTCATGAGACGACTTGCCGCTGATAACATCACTGTCCCAGCGCATTGTCCGGGCGCGGGGGAACATATAGCCGACTTCCTGCTCGACTTTCTGCGTGCCGGTACCCAGGAATTTAAGCTGACGACTCGAACAGTTGGGGCAGACTTGCGGAACCGCCGTCTTATAATTACACTGGTGGCACACCAGAACATCGGCATCGATATGGTGCGTCAGCGGTACTTCACAACGTCGGCAGCGGAGTACAAAACCACATCTACGGCACTGAATAAAAGTAGCCCCGCCCCGTCGATTAAGAAACAGAATAACTTGCTGGCGGTCAGCTACTGCCTCATTGATGAATTCTACCAGAGAACGACTGAACATACCGCGGTTTCCGGCTTTGAGTTCATCTCTCATGTCCACCACCTCGACCTGCGGCAGTGTTGCCCGACCGCCATGTCCTGCCCTTTCCGGCAGCTCGAGAAGCCTGTATTCTCCGTTAACGGCATGGTAATAGGTCTCGACATCAGGAGTGGCGCTACCCATGACCACTGTAGTTCCGGTTGATTCGGCCAGCTTGAGAGCGACATCACGGGCGTGGTAATGGGGCGAGGTATCCTGTTTGTAGGTCCATTCGTATTCCTCATCGATAATTATCAGACCGAGGTCTGGCTGCGGGGTAAAGATGGCGCTCCGCGAGCCGATAACGACCTCATATTCTCCATTCTTGATACGACGCCACTCATCATACTGCTCCCCGAGTGAAAGCCGGCTGTGAAATACCGCCACCCGGTGGGGAAAACGGGAGGCAAAGCGCTCGATAGTCTGCGGGGTGAGGGCAATTTCCGGCACCAGAACTATCCCCTTTTTACCCAGACTTACCGCCTCGGCTAAAGCCTGCAAGTATATTTCGGTCTTACCGCTGCCGGTTACCCCGTGGAGTAAAAATACATCAGACTTTACATTTGAACTGTGTATAGCGGATTTTATAGAATCAAAAGCCCTTTTCTGGTGGCTGGTAAGCGACAATGGGTTCGAAAGTACAATATCACTATATGAAATAGGCTCCCGTTTTACTTCACGCTCCTGAAATTCGACCAGCCCCTTTTTAACGAGGGCATCAGCTACAGCTCTGGTGCATCCCGTGCTTTTTCTGGTTTCCGCCCAGGATATCGGGCCAGACCGGTCTTTTAGAAAAGTAACCAGAGCAGTCTGCCTGGTCGAAAGCTTTTGCTCATCCACATCAGCATTCTTTATACTTATGTAAAGTTCCTTTTTAGGTTTTATTCTTACCGGTCCCGTACCGTAGCTTCTGAGCAGAAAACCCCGTTTTACCATCTGTGAGACGAGTGTCTGAGCTTTTTTTCTGCCCAGCGCTTTTTCGAGTTTTGTAAACTCTACCCTGTCGTCCACCGGAACCATCTGCAAAAGGCGCTGCTGGTCATCGGAAAGGGATGAGATATCAACGTCCTCGCGAGCGATACCGATATAGGTTACCGCTTTCCGCTCGAAGCCCGGTGGCAACATCAAAGCCACGGCGTCGAAAAGCGGTGACAGGTAATGCTGACTAATCCATCGAGCCAGGGAAATATCGCGGGGTGAAAGGAGGGGTTCCGGTTCAATAACATCCGTTATTTCCCGTGTTTCTTCGACAGCTGGAACGGGGTTGAGCTCCATGACAATTCCCTGGAGGACTTTCTCCCCGAACGGAACCCAGACGGCATGACCTTCACCTACGGGCAAATCCGGGGGGACGGAGTAGCTGAAAGTCCGGCGCTGGGCAATCGGTGAATTGACACTAACCTCAGCATATCTCATCGCAGACTCCAGGGACGATTATGCCCAGCATTGGAGTTAAACAACCTAATTGATATTTAAGACTTTTCGTCTTCCGACTTCGGTTCTTCCGATTCTAAAGTCGCTTCCGGTTCTTCTTCCACTTCTTCAGCCTTAGGTTCTTCCACAACCTCCTCAGCTACCGGCTCTTCAACTGCTTTCGGCTCTTCCTCTACTACTGGCTTTTCTACCGCTTCTTCAGCAACCGGTTCCGCTGACGTTTCCGGTTCTGCCTCAACAGCAACCATCTCGCCTTCTTCACCGAGGACTTCTTCCGGTTCCAGGGCCTCTTCAGGCTCCGATGCCAGCAAATCTTCGCCAATATCTTCCTTGATATCTTCAACTCTCTTTTCGACACGCTTTATCTTGCGGCGGGCCTGCCGACTGCTGAGTCCGCGCAGGTAATACAGCTTGGCCCGGCGTACCTTACCGTGGCGGACAATCTCAACCTTCTCAACCAGCGGCGAATAAAAAGGAAAGGTACGTTCGACGCCGATACCGAAGGCAACATGCCTGACGGTGAAACTGGCGCCAGCGCCGCCTTTCTTTACCTGAATAACCACACCCTGAAATACCTGGATGCGTTCCTTGCCGCCTTCAACAATCCTGGCGCTGACCTTAACCGTATCGCCAGGGGCTATATCAGGGATTTTTAGATTCTTCTTGTTTTCCACTAAAGATGCAATGTTCATGTTAAGACTCCCTATCCGTATTAAACCGAGACCGATTGGTCATCAGTTTTTCTGCTATTTTTTTATCTTCAAGGCTGAGCTCAGCCTTATCCAGTAAATCGGGACGGCGTTCCAGCGTCCGCCGGATGATTTGCTCCCGACGCCACCGGGCAATCCGGGCATGATTACCCGAAAGCAAGACCTCGGGCACCGACAATCCTCTATACTCGGCCGGTCGGGTGTACTGCGGATATTCCAGCAACCCGTGAGCATGAGAGTCATCCAGCGGCGACTCTTCCGAACCCAGGACCCCGGGAAGCAACCTGACAACCGCGTCGATGACGACCATGGCGGGAATCTCGCCGCCGGTCAATACATAGTCGCCGATGCTTATCTCGTCGGTAGCCAGGTACTGGCTTACCCGTTCGTCAACGCCCTCATAATGTCCGCATATAAGTATGATATTATCGTGTTGGGATAACTCTTGAGCGATTTGCTGCGAAAACATCCGGCCCTGTGGCGATAGTAAAACAATAGGTACATTGCCGGCTAATTTCTTGAGATCTGTTTTAATCGAATCAACTGCCTCGAAGATAGGTTCGGGTTTCATGACCATACCCGAACCGCCGCCGTAGGGATAATCATCAGCCACGTTATGCTTATCATGAGTAAAGTCCCGAATATTATGTACCCGTAAACTGACGAGTCCGTTATCGACGGCACGCTGGAAAATGCCGAAGCTAAACGGCTCTGCAAACATCTGCGGAAACAGGGTCAGTATATCAATCTGCATCATCCTTATTTACTCCGGCATTTCAATAGAATGCTCGGTTACCTCTCCCTTAATTATCTCGACGGCATGAGGTACGGCTGGCAGTATCACATCGAGGCATTCACTCACAGCCCGGGGACTCCCCGGCAGGTTAATGATAAGGCATTTACCCCTTATTCCCGCGGTTGCCCGACTTAACACCGCCATCGGTGTCTTCTCCAGCGACTTCATCCTCATTGCTTCGCCAAATCCCGGCACATCCTTATCAATAACCAAACGGGTCGCTTCCGGGGTTTCGTCCCGTTCGCCTAAACCGGTACCGCCCGTGGTTAGAATAACATCAAGGCTGCCTTCATCTGCCCACGCGGCCAGCGTTTCGGCAATTACCTCACGTTCATCCGGGACGATTTCATATTTGCTTACCGTACTCCCGATTGCCGACAGCCTATCCTTAATCTCCTGACCGCTTATATCCTGGCGCTGTCCCTGCGATCCTTTATCACTGATAGTAAGAATGCCGGTGGTAAACATAAAAACCGCCTAGAAAACAAGATATATTGTACCATAAATCAGGCTCAAAGAAAAAGACCTTTATTGTTTGGTTCCGTTTGGCTTTGGTTAATTTCAGATGCTCTCCCCCTGACCCCCTCTCCAGCCAATAGTAATTATTGTGTCTTACCGGTGTTTCCGGCTGGAGAGGGGCTAGGGGTGAGGTAAGCACCCAACAACCAGATATAAACAAAATCCATTGCTTATGTCTTTTTCCGGTATGACACATCCGTGACGTTTGGATACGTATAAATATCCAGGATATTTACGACAGTTATCACGAATTTGTAACATTCTTTAAAAATAGGTGTAAAAAGACTTGACAAAAGGGTGTAAGTAGATATAAAATTGGGAAATTGTGGTAAAAAGTGGTAGTAAAGGGGAGATATTCCAGGGAAATGTTCTACGGCGAGTTTGAATACAAAATAGACGATAAGGGCAGAATACCGATACCTCCCAAGTTCAGAAACGAATTAAAGGACGGCGTAATACTGGCGCCCGGCATCGAGAAATGCATTACCGCCTACACAATACCGGAATGGAAGAAACTTTCCGCGTCAGTTACCAGTGGTCCGCTGACCCGCAGCAAGATAAGGAAACTCAACCGGGCTCTCTTTTCTACCGCTTTCAGTACCAAAGTTGATGGCCAGGGTCGAATTGCTATTCCGGCACCACTTAAAGAGTATGCCGATATCATAGAAGAAGTGGTTGTTGCCGGAGCCAATACATATCTTGAGATATGGAATAAATCATCATGGGAGGAAGAGAAGGACATAAGCCAGCAGCAAGCCTGGCAGATTATCGAAAGCATGGAGAGCAGTTAATGGTTACTCACCGTTCGGCCTCCAGTCACACTCCAGTTCTTCTCTCGGAATCACTCAGAGCTTTGTCCGTGCAACCAGGCGGACGCTATATTGATTGCACCCTCGGCGGCGGCGGACATGCCGCATCGATTCTGGACCACAGCTCGCCGGGCGGACAGCTACTGGGTATCGACGCCGACCCTAACGCCATAGAGGTAACCCGGGAAAGACTACAAAAATATAAAGAGTCTGTCCTTCTGGTGAACGATAATTTCGTTAATTTACAGGCTATCTGCCATAAGTTTGATTTTTCTCCGGTACACGGCATCCTGTTCGACCTGGGACTATCGTCTCTCCAGCTAAACGGGAACAATCGGGGTTTTAGCTTTCAGCACGACGCGCCACTGGATATGCGTTTCAATCCGAAACAGAAGGTTACCGCCGCCGATATCCTCAATACCACCTCCGAAGCAAGGTTAGCCTACCTTATCAAGACTTACGGCGAAGAGAGTAATTGCTACCGTATAGCCAGGAGCATCGTTAAAGAACGCCCGATTGAGACGACAAGACAGCTTGCCCGCCTGATAGAAAAAGCCTCCATCCGGAGGGGTAAAATCCACCCGGCTACCAAGACTTTCCAGGCACTGAGAATAGCGGTTAACCACGAGCTGGAATACCTGGAAACCTCCCTGAAACAGGCAGTCGATATCCTGGGGTTCGGGGGCAGGCTGGTGGTAATTACCTACCATTCGCTCGAAGATAGAATTGTGAAACAGTTTATGCAGAGGGAATCCAGAGGCTGTGTATGCCCGCCACAAACACCTATCTGCATATGCCATCATACACCACGCCTTAAATTAATAAACAGGAAGGTTATCACCCCTTCAATAACAGAAGTTAACCTCAACCCGCGAAGTCGCAGCGCTAAAATGAGAGCCGCGGAGCGCATTACTACCCCGGGCGATGCTTACGCTACCACGGAAGACCATTCGTTCATTACCATAGCCAAATCAAACGGCTGGAGAAAACCGGCTTTAATGAAGAAAATAAGGATGGCGTTTATAGCCGCATAATGTTTACAAAGAGTCCAATAAGGAGGTCTCTTGCCATGTAACAACCGGCTGAAAATAAAAAGACTTGATAATAATTAAGAATAAGGAGGGCAGATGAAAAGACGAAACGTTGTAGGCGCGATTGATGTTGGGACTACCAAAATATGCACGATACTCGCCGACATAAGTGCTGGCGACAGTCCGCGAGTGGTAGGTGTAGGTATTGCCCCGTCCAAAGGGCTGCACAAAGGCCTGGTAGTCAACATCGGCGAAGCCAGAGAGTCTATTCGTGAATCTGTTAGAAAGGCAGAACAAACCAGCAACTATAAGGTTGAATCGGCGTACGTGGGTGTTACCGGCAGGCACGTCACCTCGATGAATAACCGCGGTGTGGTTGCCATTACCCGTAACGACCGAGTGGTACGTCCCGATGACCTGAAACGTGTTCTTGCCTCCGCCCAGAGCGTTAAAACCGCCGGCGATAGAAGGCTTCTTCACATTATACCGCGAAGCTACGCTGTGGATGGCCAGGCTGGAGTTCAAAATCCGGTAGGAATGCACGGCTTCCGACTCGATGTGGAAACACATGTAATCACTGCCGCCGTGACCTCTATACAGAACCTGGTAAAATGTATTCGCAGTATCGGGATTGACATCGAAGACCTCGTCCTCGAACCTCTCGCCAGCAGCGAAGCAATCCTGACCGAAGACGAAAAGCAGACAGGCGTGATACTGGCTGATATCGGTGGAGGCACAACGGATATCGCCGTGTTCAGAGAGGGCAGCATCTGGCATACATCCATCCTGCCGGTGGCCGGTTACCAGCTTACCCGTGATGTAGCCATCGGACTGGGTCTGCCGTTCGAAATCGCCGAAGAAATGAAGAAGAAGTACGGCAGCGTTCTACCGGTGTACGAAGGCACGCCGGATACCTCTCCGGCCATATCACAGGATGGCCATGGCGTATCATACCAGGATTTATGCGACATCATCCGTGCCAGGGTAGAAGAAATTATGAAGCTTATACTGCTGGAAATGCCAAACTCGGAATATGAAACCCTGGTCCCCTCGGGGCTGGTGCTCACCGGTGGCACTTCCAATCTGGCCGGCATAGCTACCCTGGGACGCGATATCCTTCGACTTCCGGTAAGGGTAGGCACACCGAATGACATTTACGGCATCGGTGACGTTTTGAGAGACCCTGCCTACGCTACCAGTGTCGGGCTGCTGCTCTGGGGTACAAAATACGAAGGGAAGAGGTCCTGGAGGTCCAACCTGTTCGGCGGAGCCGTGCGACGGTTAGCTACCCGTCTTAAAAGGCTTTTCGGATAAATGTTAAAAAAGGAAAATAAAATTTTTAGCATCAGTGAAAGGAGGAGGAGATGGCGAGAACAAGTTTTGTTGCTAATCCAGCAAAAATCAAGGTTATAGGTTTAGGCGGTGGCGGCTGTAATGCCGTGACTCGCATGGTGAGAGAGAATATCCAGGGTGTGGAATTCATTGCCATGAACACCGACGCTCAAGCCCTGGCTATCTGTGAAGCACCCCAGTGTATTCAACTCGGTGCCAAACTGACCAAGGGTCTGGGTGTTGGCGGCGACCATGCCTGGGGTATGAAAGCGGCCGAAGAAAACCGCGATGAATTGAAAGACCTGGTTTCCGGAGCGGATATGGTATTCGTTACCGCAGGAATGGGTGGCGGTACGGGTACGGGAGCAGCTCCTATAGTATCAGAAATAGCTAAAAATAGCGGCGCTCTCACCATTGCCGTGGTCACCAAACCGTTCGCGTTTGAAGGGACTCACCGTTGTGAAGTTGCCGAAGATGGGATCAGCAATCTGCTGGATAAGGTAGACACACTTATCATTATCCCTAACGACCGATTGCTGACGCTCTGCGACCAGAAAACCGGTGTGGACAGTGCTTTCAAACTGGCCGACGATGTACTAAGGCACGGTGTTCAGGCGATTGCCGAGGTTATTACCACTCCCGGCATGATTAACCTCGACTTTGCCGATGTCAAGGCAATCATGAAAGATGCCGGTCCGGCCTGGATGTCAATCGGCAGAGGCACCGGACAGAACCGGGCCGTGGATGCCGCCAAGGAAGCGCTGGCGAGTCCCCTGCTGGATGTCTCCATCGAGGGTTCCAAAGCCGTGTTATTCAATGTTGTTGGCGGCAGCAGCCTGACGCTTTTCGAAGTGAACCAGGCAGCCGACGTTATTAAAGGGGCAGTTGACCCCGACGCCAACATCATCTTCGGTGTAGCCAACGAACCGAGCATGGAAGGCGACGTCAGAATTACCCTGATTACCACCGGATTCATTAATAAATTGACCGGCACCAACAAGACGGGTGAAGATGAAGTAACCAACATGCTCAGAAGTCTGAAATCCGAAGAAGAGCTGGATGTTCCCTCTTTCCTGCGTCGTCCGCTGTTCAGCCACCGCAAACAGGCAGTACCTGCGGAAGAACGGGATAACCGAGCGACACATAAACATTTTGTGTAGGCATTACCCCGGAAGAGTTTATTCCAGTTTAAAAGGACCAATACGGCAGTAACTAGAAAAGGGTAAAGCAGGCAGATAATTTATAAACAATGTTTATAGAATCCCCTGCTACTATGATAGCAGTCAAGGCTGTGGGAAATAATCAACCACAGCCTTTGCTATTAAAAAAACGCCATATTGACAAACCCACACCAACTGATTATCCTAATATGTAGCAAAATCAATATATCTTTTTGCCCACCTGAATAATTCATCGATATGTCTTTTATCATATATGCGGGTTATTACTGGCAAAGCCAAGGGGCACCGACTGAAATTCCCCAAAGGAACGACGACACGTCCGGCGACAGACCTGGTTCGCGGGGCTATCTTTTCCATGCTGGAAAATATCGCCAGCGGCTGGGATAATGTACTCGACTTATACTCGGGCAGCGGCGCCCTGGGCATCGAAGCATTAAGTCGTGGAGCTGGGTGGGTGGATTTTGTTGATAATGAACCACGCTGCTGTGGTATAATTAAGGAAAATCTGGAAAGTACAAAGCTGGCGGCTAATTCTCATATCTATTGCCGCAGCGTGGAAAAAGCACTTCTCTTTCTTGATAAGGAGTACGATATTATATTGATGGACCCACCCTATTCAAACTCATCAATAGGTAACGTTATCACACAACTGGCAGAATCCAAACTTGTCACGACGAATACCACCGTAGTCGTGACCCACTCTCCCCGTCTGACTTTCAACTCGAAATACGGTACGCTAAAGCTTCTCAAAGAACAGCGCCATGGTGATAGCTGCATATCGATATACCAAAAGGAGGTTTCATCTTGACCACCGCCATTTATCCCGGCAGCTTTGATCCGATAACCAACGGACACATTGATATTGCTACCAGAGCTTCAAAACTTTTCGATAAGGTCATCATTGGCATATTCGCCAAACCGGATAAAAATCTGACCTTTCCGGTAGAGGAGCGCGTGGCACTGGCCAAACAAGCCGTAGCCCATTTACCTAAGGTTGAAGTAAAATCTTATGATTGCCTGACCACAGAGTTTGCCAGAGAGGTTAATGCCAACGTGATGGTAAGAGGACTGCGGATTCGGGACGACTTTGAAAGAGAGTTTGATTTTGCTATTATGAATAAGAGATTATTTCCGGAACTGGAACTGGTCTGTTTTATGGCCAGTCATGATTACCAGTTCCTCAGTTCCAGCCTGATGAAGGAAGTCGCCGGTTTGGGCGGCGATATTCACAACCTTGTACCCGAACATGTCGTCGATGCTTTAAAAAAGAAGGGACTAAGTAAATTATAGATAACAGATATATTCTCAGAATAAGCTACCTGTCGAAGGGAATTTTTAAGGGGAAGACTCAGGAGGTAAATTGAATGGCTTATAAGATTTCAGATGAGTGCATTAGCTGCGGCGCCTGTGAACCGGAGTGCCCGGTTAATGCCATCAGCGAGGGAGACACGACCTATGTCATCGACCCTAACAAGTGCGTCGAATGCGTGGGCCATTATGATTCTTCCAAATGCGCGGAAATCTGTCCGGTCGATGCTTGTATTCCTGATCCGGATCATCCGAGGAAGTAAGAGCGTCGGCGGCTAATGGGCCGAATATTAATAGTGGTTTAGCCACCGTCCAGAACGTAAACTGAGCCGGGTATTACCCGCTGATATATTAAAAACACAGTTTACCTATTGAAATATGATTGGGTGAGTGGTTTGGCTTTTCCCCCTTAAATAGTGGGAGAAATACCAAAGCTTACCCGGTTTTGTCTTAGTTATTAAAGAATTTCCGGACATCATCGAACTGTGCGGGGAATAATCCCAGCGCGATGGGGAAACCGTCTACAAGAAAGCTCGCCAAGGCCGAACCGGTTATTATGTCGCCAGCTCCCATGTATTTGACCCACATTGTCAATACCGCGCCGCAGAAAAAAGCCCCCAGGATAAATCCCAGTACGGCACCGCCAAGACGATTTACCCATCCCAGCAGCACCGCTGAAAGTGCCCATTTTACCAGCTTGGCGATTATAGAGGCGATAATCAATACCGCCAGCAGGATGACGGCAAAAGCCACGACTTTAGCCCAAGACTCTTCGGAGAAAACTGCACCAAGTTGGTCGGAATAGCGCCCGGCCAGGACGATGCCGACAATCCCCCCGACGACGATAAGAAAGGCTTTGACGATGCCCACCTTCAGTCCGATAAACGTCGGGATGGCGATAACTACCAGTATTATAATATCAAACACCCAGCTCATATTCGTTCACCTAAACCGTTTTCCATATTGTACTACTCGTAAATTAATGCGTCAACAGGATTATGCTTGGCGCACTGGCCATTTAGATATGGGAAAATGGTAACTACCGCATAGATTGTATATAGTCAGGCTTTGCTATTTTTCAGCAATAGCTTTAGCTTCAGTTTCGCCTGTTTTCTTTCGTAGCGTTCCATCAAGGTGGGGAAGTATTTCTCCAGGAAGGCATAGCGGCTGTGCATTTCTTCAAGCCAGCGCCTTCTTGCAGAATCCTCATTTTTCATGAGCTCTAGGCCGTTTTGCGCCAGTGAGCGGAATAATTTGATTTCTTCCTCAAGTCCGTGCTGAACCATCCTTTTCATGGCGTCTTCACTAATCTGGAAATGGTCATGTCTCTCTCCCGGGATAATATGGCGTTCAATCAGTCCCATCTGAATCAGAAGTCGAACCGTAGTGCTGATGGAACCTTTACTCGCCATCAATACCTCTGCCAGTTCCGAGGGAGACTGGAAAACTGGTTCAGAAATAAGCAACCAGCCGAAAACCCTGCCAGCCATACGCGGGAGTCCGGTCTGCTCGAAGACAATACCGACCTCTTCTACGAAGGATCTTTCTTCATTACTCAGAGATTTTGACATATCTCCACTCCAGCAAATTTTCGTATATTATAATACTTTTAATACGTTTTGTCAATACTAAACTTATAGTATATATTAGATTATTTAAAATATTTAATGAAATTTTTCTGGTTTTCCGGTAATTTTACCGGATACTCTTCTTAGTTCCCCAGTTCTTTAGCCCGCTGGTGGGCAGCCCTGACCGCTTCCCGAACAAGGTCAGCCAGTTTGCCTTCCTGAAAAACCTGCAAAGCGCGTTCGGTAGTGCCGCCTTTTGAGGTTACTTTACGGCGTAACTCGGCAGGCGTCTCGCCGGACTTCTCGAGGAGATTAGCGGCACCCAGCATCGTCTGGGCAACCAGCTCCTCGGCTTCTCCAAGAGAAAGACCGATATCTACTGCCGCTTCGGCTAAATATTCGGCAAAGAGGAAGAAATAGGCCGGACCGCTGGCGCTTACAGCGGTTACCATGTCGAGATACTTCTCATCGTCGAAATATATCTCTCTACCCATAGCCCCCAGAATTGCCCGTGTCCATTCCCTCTGTTCTTCAATTACCTCGCCGGTAGCCGTCCAGCCGCTCATGCCCAGCCCTACCTGTGCCGGCGTGTTGGGCATGACTCGTACGACGCGGTGGTGCCCCAGTTCCCGGCAAATCGAAGTTATCTTAACGCCAGCGACAATGGATAATACGAGCTGTTCCGGCTCAAGAGAACCATTTAGTTCATTATAGATACCCATAATATTTTGTGGTTTTACCGCCAGTACTACGATATCGCTGCCGATAACGGCATCACGGTTGCTCCCGGTGACATCTACCTTGTATTCTTCTTTCAGATACTCACGTCGCTCCGGGCTGATGTCGCTGATACAGATGTCAGACGATTTGGCCAGTCCCTTTTGAAGGACAGCCGCCAGTATCGCTTCACCCATGTTGCCGCCGCCGATAAAGGCTATTTTCATTCTGTTTTCTACCTCTCCCCCTGTGTTTCTCTATAAAGGGCGGCGGGCGGGAATAGATATTTTCCCCTTATCCCCCCACCTTTTTCTCTCTTTTCTACCTCACCCCCTGTGTCCCCCTCTCTTATCAAGGAGGGGGGAGGTTATAGAAGAGGAGCTGCACCACTCTTTAGACTCTCAGTGTATGTCACCTAACTACGAAGTTCACCAGTTTGCCCGGTACATATACCACTTTCACCACTTCCCTGCCCTCAAGGTATGTCCGTGTTTTAGGTTGCTCGGCCGCTATTTCTTTAGCTGTGTCTTCTGAAATTGACGCTGGCACCTGTACCCTATCACGTATTTTACCGTTTACCTGAACGACCAGTGTTATCTCATCTTCTTTAGCCAGCTCTTCATCCCATTTCGGCCAGGCCTGGTTATGGATACTGTATTCCCGTCCTGTTTTCTGCCACAACTCTTCAGCAAGGTGAGGAGTCGAAGGTGCCAGTAGTAAAATCAAACCGGTGACAGATTCTTGCCAGACTTTCCGGGACACGTTACCGGATTCTTTAATTTTAGTCAGGTAATTGGTATATTCCATCAATGCCGCAACCATCGTATTAAAGCGGAGTTTTTCAATATCCCGGGTGACTTTCTTGATAGTCTGGTGCGTAAACCGGGTCAATTCGGTCTCCGCATTTTGCCCCGAAGCGGAACCAGCGGGCTTATATTCTTCGGTCACCAGGTTCCATACCCGGTTCAGCCAGCGGCTGACACCGCTGATACCGCTGTCATCCCATTCTCCGCCCTTCTCCCAGGGTCCGATAAACATCAAATAAACACGGAAGACATCGGCCCCCAGGTCAGCGATATATTCATCCGGATTGACGACATTTCCCCTGGATTTACTCATCTTCCGTTGACCGAAAATGATGTGTCCCTGGTTAAACAATCTTGTAAAAGGTTCACCAAAATCTATAATTCCCATGTCCCGAATAGCCTTGGTGAAGAAACGGACATATAGTAAATGCATCACGGCGTGTTCGGCGCCTCCGGTGTAGAAATCAACCGGCATCCATAGCTTCACTTTCTCAGGGTCGAAAGCCGCAATATCATAGTCAGGGCTAACATAACGCAGGAAATACCAGGAGGAGCAGACGAAGCTATCCATAGTATCGGTCTCCCGCTTGGCCGGTCCGCCACACCGGGGGCAGGTTGCATTAACAAATGCTTCGTTGTATTTCAGTGGCGATTCTCCGGTAGGTTTGAATTCCGCATCCTCCGGCAGCAACACCGGCATGTCTTCCTCCCTGAGAGGTACCTCGCCGCACTTTTCGCAGTAAACTATCGGAATCGGCGCTCCCCAGTAACGCTGGCGGGAGATAAGCCAGTCGCGGAGTCGATAGCTGACGGTGCGTTTACCCCATCCCTTTTCTTCCAGATATTCGGAGATTTTATCGATACCATCCTGACTGAGCAAGCCATCGAATCGACCCGAGTTTACCATGGTACCCGGCTCGATATAGGCTTCTTCCAGTTCCTGCCCCTGCCATTCCGGGGGAGAAATCACCACCGGAATCGGCAGGTCATACTTCCTGGCAAAGGCAAAATCACGTTCATCGTGAGCCGGTACGGCCATAACCGCCCCGGTGCCATAGCTCAATAATACATAGTCGGCAATCCAGATGGGCACTTTTGTTCCGTTCAGCCGGTTGATGCAGTAAGCTCCGGTAAAAACGCCGTCTTTTTCTTTCTCCGTCGATAGTCTTTCTATTTCACTTTGCCGTTTCGATTTGGCTACGTAAGCTTCCACCTCGGCTTTCTTATCGGGTGAGGTCAATTTTTCCACCAACGGATGCTCCGGGGCAAGCACCATGAAGGTTACACCAAAAACGGTATCGGGGCGGGTGGTGAAGACGCGTATCTCTTTTTCATCGACGCCGGGGTGTTCGAGCCCGAAGGAAATCTCGGTACCATAGCTCTTGCCAATCCAGTTTCGCTGCATTATCTTGATAGGTTCGGGCCAGTCGATACCATCGAATTCCAGTAGTTCGTCGGCGTATTTAGTAATACGGAAGAACCACTGCTCGAGGTCACGATGAATAACCGGTGTCTCACAGCGTTCACAGACCCCCTCCCCGACCACCTGTTCGTTGGCCAGCACCGTCTGGCATCTGGGACACCAGTTAACCGGAGCCTTGGCGCGGTAGGCCAGCCCAGCCTCATAGAGCTTGAGGAAAAACCACTGTGTCCACTTATAATAATCCGGCAGGCAGGTAATAATTTCCCGGTCCCAGTCGTAGACAGCCCCGATGGATTTTAACTGACGGCGCATATTGTCGATATTATGCATGGACCAGGTAAAGGGGTGGATGCCTTGCCTGATGGCGGCATTCTCGGCGGGCAGACCGAAAGCATCGAAGCCCATGGGGTGGAGGACGTTATAGCCGCTCATCCTCCGGAAACGCGCGTGGACATCGGACGGAACGTTGTTATACCAGTGGCCGATGTGGAGGTCACCTGAGGTATAAGGAAACATGGTAAGAGCGTAGTATTTGGGACGCGGGTCGTCATCGTGGACCTTATAAATTCCGTCCTCTTCCCACTTCTGCTGCCATTTCTTTTCAATATCAACAGGATTATACTTCTCTACCATGACTGCTCTCCATCTAAGAAAAAAGTTATATACATAGCCCCTGCGTATGTAAATTGTAGCAATAAAGATGGGGGTGCGCAAGAGAGGAAGGAATTATATCTACCTCACCCCCTTTGTCCCCCTCTCCTATCAAGGAGAGGGGGAGATATTTTTTAAGAGGGGCTGACGCCCCTCTTCGCAGGCTACTCCCTGCTGGGGGTGGGGATGATATTTCCGAGCAATCATGCAGATGATACAGGACGGCCGGGTGGAAATAGATATCTCCGTGGGGTGGCGGGGATAAACACTACATATTAACCGCCCGAAGTGATACAGGGCGGGCCCGGGTGGGAAAGAAAACGCTGAGGAAGGGTTCGGGGTGGGCGAAAAGCGTTCGGGAATTAAGGGCGGGGGAAACTAAAACCCTTGCGCTGTGCCACTGTTTGCCTTAGAATAGGAATACCCATGCCGAAGTGGCGGAATGGGTAGACGCGACAGTCTCAAAAACTGTTGAGGGGCAACCCTCGTGTCGGTTCGAGTCCGACCTTCGGCACTTTTAAAGAATGGTTTGTCCTTATTGCATCCTATTGTTTAATTGATTCATCATTTACTGATGTTTGAGTTTGTTTCTCTTTAAGGGTGCAAGTGTGTTTTTACATCGATTCAGTTGACCTTTGAGAGTTCATAATAATTAATTACAGAATGATAAGCAAATTCCAGATAATGATGAAGACATACCCTGCGAGAAATAATGAACTAAAACAAATTGACAGCCTGGGATGTCGCCGATTAATGTTCCACAAATAGAGGGCGGCCAGAAGCCCTCCCAGTATCTTAATGAATAAGAACTTGTCGTCTACTACCCAATACCTCAGAAATGGATTGCCTTCTCGCGCGAATCCCTTTTCAATAAGAAACTTGGTGATAATACCATCAGCGACTACGGCGGCAAAAAGCGAGCCTATGAGTATCCTTATCTTATAACTTCTAGCGGAAAAATAATATCTTAGAGAAACCATTCATTTTAGAAAGTAGCATAAATTCAAGAAGGCTGACACCATGCTAACCTTTATTATTATAAGTAGTCTTCCCCGATATTAGCGGTAAAAGAAGTAGAGATAAACTGATGTTTAAACTGCAAACCAATCTCTATGACGATAAAGAAGATAGAAAGACTATCGGTTACTCTTATCCTGATCCCGGCAGCCAATTTTCTGACAGGCACACATCCAAATGCTTGCATTTACGTTGCCTGCAAACATCGTAGTCTAGTTTTCCTTCTGTTCTCCATTCACCAAATTCACTAATATCACAGCGGACTATTTCATCTAGATGAATGCATAAATCATTATACTCACATTGCCTACAGAGGCTTTTCTCCTCCGTACCTTGACAATGTCTTAAATCTTCTCTAAATACACTCCCTACTCCTGAGTGGTACCAATAAACATCATAATCAGGGGGATAGTCTTCAATATATTCTAAAATGACAATCCCCTTGCTTCGCTCCGGTGCAACGATTCTGTTCTTACTCTCGACTACATCGCCTACTTTGAACTCCTGTTGTTGCCCGGATAACGTGCCAGCCATTTCAGACAGCCTGATTAATCTATCTGTTGATATATTTATCATATCTTGTTCCTGATAACCTCAATCTAATTATTACTTGTACCAACCATTTAATAAATGGTCATATAGTCCTGCCTCTTACACCAAAATATAACTTCGTACTAAAGTCAGTACCGATGTTATGTCAACTTACCCGAAGTTGGCTAATGACTTTCCCCTTTCCCCAAGAGTAGTATAGAATAGTAGGTACAGATGGATATTTTCGTCATCGTTCTGGAATCGGTGCTGGTACTCCTGGGTATCGGTGCCATCGGATTCTGGATAACCAGAAGGGGTATCGTACCGGAAAACATCCTGGGCTTTCTTTCGCGGCTGGCTATAGATATCGCCCTCCCCAGTCTTGTCTTCTCCAGTATCCTGGTTAATTTTTCCCCCGATGAATTTCCCGGATGGTGGCAGCTACCACTCTGGTGGTTCCTGTTCGCCGGCTTTTCGCTGGTCCTGACGCTGATAACCATGTTTGTGTCTCAGAAAGAGACGCGCGGTGAATTCGGTATGAATCTGTTTTACCAGAACGGCCTGTTTTTTCCGCTGATAATCATCAGCGGCATTTTCGGGACCGACTCCATATACCTGCCCCAGCTTTATATTTTCATTATCATACACCCTATTATGTTTTTCGGTACCTACCAGTTTTTCTTCAGGAGAGGCACACAAAAGACCGTTCAATGGGGCCGTATATTTAATCCCATCCTTTTTGCTACAATCCTGGCGATTACAGTGCAGCTATTTAACGGCAGGGAGTATCTACCGGATTTTATCCAGGATATATTACAAATCATGGGCGGGATGGCATTACCGCTCATCATGATTATCCTCGGCGGCAGTCTTTATCTAGACTTTAAGCAAAAGGGTAAAATATACTGGCTGGAAATAGTTAAATTCATAAGTATCAAAAACATCGTGTACCCTCTCGCCTGCCTGGGTGGTTTACTGCTACTCCGGTCGTACTTTAATATCGGCTACGAAATCGCTCTGCTCTTTATCCTGCAAAGTGCCGTACCACCCATCACGGGGACACCCATCATGACCGAACGTGCCGGAGGAAATAAATCAATATCCAACCAATTTGTCTTTTCCAGCTTCATTTCCTCGGTTATATCCATTCCCCTGATGTTCTGGTTGTTCAGCCAATATTTCCCCCAACCCTAACCGTAGTACTTTATATAACGAAAGCTCCCAGCGGTTTAAAAATACCGGGAGCTTTTATATATAGAGGAAATGAAAATACAGAAGAGTAAACTAAGATTATAGCAGTCATTAACGGGGAGAACCAATGACTATCTCTTCTTATTCTTCGGATTTCGTTTCTTATCTCGCCTGGCGGCCTCTTCGCGCTGAGCTTTAAGCTCTATAAGGCGAAAGACCGTCTTGGCTTTTCCTGAGAGTACGAAGTTTTCCATTTTTTACCTTTACCCGTTTCCTGTAAAGAGTCTATGTTTTATAAATTCTTTACATATTTATTGTGCCTTTATAAAAATACTCGCTAATCGCATAAACAGGTATAAAATCTATAAAGGTTGAATAAATTTATTCTTAAGATTTTATAAAGAATATGGGAGGGTTCTTTCTCTCATAGAATCAATACTCACGCCACTTTAGAAAGAAATGACGACCATTATTTGACAATCTTCAGGAAATAATTATATAAATAGGCTACTGTAACCTTTTGCATATGGAGGTAGAATAATGCCCAGGACGGATACAATACAACCGGGCTACTGTGTAGCTGTACATCTATTACCGGAAACCGCACCAGAAAGCTGCTATGTCGGAATGGTAGAGGCGGTTGATGACCATGGTATCATGATCAATCTGGTTCACTGGGACGAGAAACTGGATATGCTCGGCGGTTATACGGAAGGTCTTTTCATACCCTGGAATAACATCAATTCGATACTGATAAGCACCGAAACGCAGCCGACAAGACGATTTATGACGGATAAAGCCCGCAAGTGGCAGGCACAGATTGAGGCTATGTCCGGGAGAGCGAAGGCTCCGCCGAAGAAATAGCACCGTTTCCTGTTCTCATAACAAAGATTTAGTATCAATGGAAGAACCCCTTGAATCACAGGTATATTCAAGGGGTATCCCATTTTTACTCTACTTTTCCACATTCTTTCAGTAATTTGTATATTTAAGCGGCTACATTGCCACAAGCGTGGTTAAATGCTATAATCCCACGTGTAACACTGGCGAGTGGTGTAGTGGTAGCACAGGGGACTTTGGCTCCTCTGACCCAGGTTCGAATCCTGGCTCGCCAGCCAGCTTACTGTATTAAAGGCTTTACAAATAAGTAAATTCAACATTCATTAAAACTTTTTAATAGTAGAGATCAGGTATGACATTTTTCATAAGCCTGCGGTTTGACAAAAAATAGTTGCAGAGTGTACAATCTGTTAGTTTGAACATTACCCTGGAACGACGTAAGAGATTCGTGATTGCTAAGTGAAATCCACTTAGCTTTTCAAAGCCGGTGGCATGCATAGCCAGAATTAACCGTCGTTGGCAATCAAAGTAATATTGTGTTGAAGGAATAGGCGGAAAACAGATGGCAGTAAAAGAAGAATTAGCTGGAATCGTAAGCTCGGGAAATGTTTCTGATGACCCGGAAACTTTGGACACTTATTCCCAGGATTTAAGCTTTGTAAAACCTTTAAAGCCCCGCTTTGTGGTCAAGCCCATCAGCACCGAAGAAGTTCAGTCGCTGGTCAACTGGGCTAACCAGACAAAGACACCGTTAGTACCGGTAAGCTCCGGCCCGCCGCGTTTCCGCGGCGATACTATCCCCAGCGTACCAGGGGCGGTTGTTGTAGACCTGAGCGGGATGAAGAAAATCCTGAGAATCGACGTCCGGAACAAAGTGGCCATGATTGAACCCGGAGTAACCTATACCGAGCTCCAGCCGGAACTGGCCAAAGAAGGCCTCAGGCTCTTTACACCGCTCGCGCCGCGGGCCAACAAATCGGTAGTGGCCAGTCTCCTGGAGAGAGAGCCTACCACCGCTCCCAGGTTTCAATGGGCCTCGCTGGATCCGCTGAGATGCACCGAAATCATCTGGGGAGACGGCCAGAAGCTTGTAACCGGCGATGCTGCTATGTTCAGTTCGTTCGAAGAGGCATGGAAGAGGAAACAGGCGCCCGCCAGCCCTACCGGACCGGGACAGGCGGATTTCTACAGGTTCGTCTCCGGCGCGCAGGGAAGTATGGGAATCCTAACTTGGGCATCCGTTAAATGCGATGTATTACCCAGTGCCCACAAGCTCTTCTTCGTGCCGGCGGAAAAGCTCGATGACCTGCTCGGTTTCACCTACCAGGTTCTCAGATACAGATTCGCCGATGAGCTTCTCATTCTGAACAAGTTCGACCTGGCATCTATCCTCGGAGACGGAGCCGACAATATCGGGGCATTGATGCAGGAGCTTCCACCCTATGTAGTCCTGGTGGGAATAGTCGGGCGGACTATGCTGCCTGAGGAAAGGGTCGAATACCAGGAGAAAGATATCAGGGATATCGCCCAGAGATTCGGCCTGCAGCTCGTCCCGGCGATACCGGGGACGAGTGGTATCGAGGTACTCAAAGCCCTCCTCTCCACGTCAAAAGAGCCCTACTGGAGGCTCGCCTATAAAGGGAGATACCAGGATATATTCTTCCTGACCACTCTCGATAAGACCCCAGACTTCCTCAGGACTATGAACTCGGTGGCCGAAGCCTCCGGATATCCGACCTTGGATATAGGCGTTTACGTTCAGCCGCTGCATCAGGGTTCCAGCTGCCACTGCGAGTTTCTCCTGCCCTACGATAACGGAAATCCCAAAGAAGCAGCTAAAATGCAGCAGCTTTACACCGCGGCCAGTGAAGAACTCCTTAAACAGGGGGCTTTTTACTCCCGGCCTTACGGCATCTGGGCCAACATGGCATTCAACCGTGATGCCCAGACGACCGCGGTATTAAAGAAACTCAAGGGTATCTTTGATCCCGAGAATATCATGAATCCGGGCAAGCTCTGTTTCTAGACTTCAGAGAACCGAAGAAAGAAGGTATGAGAAATTGGCCTTAGAAGACTATAAACCGGACATGGAGAGATGCAGCCAGTGCTCATACTGCAAGTGGATTCCGCTTGACCAGGTAAAGAGCTGGCGGTTTGCTAAGGGCTGTCCCAGTATCGCTTACAACAACTTCCTGAGTTACTCTGCCCGCGGCAGATTCGCGGTCGCATTATCGCTCCTGAACAAACAGAGCACCTATACCGATAGAGTGGTAGATGTTATCTACAAATGCACCACATGCGGTTCCTGCGATGTTTCAGATAAAATCTGCCGTTACAATCTGGAACCCCTGGAGATGATACAGGAACTTAAAATCAGGGCGGTTGAGGACGGGCAGGTATTACCGCAGCACACCGCTGTTATCGAACACCTTAAGAAGGAAAACAATATGATGATGGCGCCCGCCGCCGAACGCGGCGACTGGGCCAAGGGAATCGACGTTAAGATTGTACCTGCCGAGAAAGCCGAAGTCCTCTTTCACGCCGGCTGCAGCTACAGCTATGATAAAGACCTTCAGGAAACCGCCAGGACAGCCCTGACCATCCTTCAAAAGGCCGGGGTTGACATCGGCATCATGGGAAAAGAAGAGTCCTGCTGCGGCGGCAGAGCCTACGATACGGGCTATAAAGAGGAATTTACACAGCTGGCGGAGAAAAACATCAAGGCCTGGAACGACGCGGGTGTTAAAACTATAGTTACCCCCTGCGCCGATGGCTACCATACTCTCATGCGTCTTTATCCTAAACTGGGGGCTAATTTCGAAGTTTACCATACCGTACAGTACTTCGACCGCCTGATTAAAGAAGGCAAGATTAAATTAACCAAGACCGTACCCATGCGCGTTACCTACCATGACCCCTGTCACCTGGGCAGACGCGGTGAACCGTACGTGCCATGGGAGGGCAAGGAAAAGAAGGTTAAGGGTCAAATCGTAATCTACGAACCGCGTAAACCGAGATACAACGGAGCCTGGGGTGTTTATGAACCGCCGCGGGACATACTCAATAGCATCCCCGGTGTGGAACTGGTGGAAATGGAGAGAATCAAGGAATATGCCTGGTGCTGCGGGGCTGGCGGCGGCACGAGAGAGGCCTACCCCGAGTTTTCCAACTGGACGGCCACCGAGAGAATCGAAGAAGCTAAAGCGACCGGCGCCGAAGCGCTGGTGACTGCCTGCCCGTGGTGCGAACGGAACTTCATCGATGCCGTTAATAGCCTGGGCGCCGATATGAAGGTCCTGGATATTACCGACCTCGTAAAACAGGCAATATAGCACAGGGGAACAGATATGACGTTAAAAAAAGAGATTTATCAGGAATTCGAAGACATTGTCGGCAAGAATAACATCTCCGACGACCTGGCGCTACTGGATTCTTACCGGTATTGCTTGGCTCATACCGCAATTCATCTCGGGCCCTACTACCGGGTATATACGCCCAGGGGAGCAGCGGTACTGCTGCCGGGCAGCGTAGAAGAGGTCCAGGCTATCGTCAGATTATGCAATAAACACAAGCTGCGGGTTAAGCCCTCCAGCACCTTCTGGTCGGCCTGGGGATACCCTCTGGAAGATAATACCGTTCAACTGGATATGAGAAGGATGGACCGCATCCTGGAGATTGACGAGAAGAACATGTATGCCGTGGTTGAACCACACGTAATCGGGGCGATATTACAGGCCGAGGCCATGAAGCTGGGCCTTAACACCCATATTCACGGACCCGGCTCCTCCTGCTCCTGTCTTGCCAGCGCTACCGCCCTGGCAGGCTTTGGCCCGGATTCCATGTATATGGGGCAACACTCGGAGAACCTGCTCGGTGTGGAGTGGGTAATGCCCGACGGTGAAATACTCCGGGTTGGCGCGGCCGGTTCCGGATTAGACTGGTATACCTGTGACGGCCCCGGCCCCAGTCTTAAAGGACTGGTCAGAGGCGGGCAGGGCACCTTCGGTGGTCTGGGAGTATTCACCAAGTGCGCCCTTAAGCTCTACCCGTGGCCCGGACCTGCCAATTTACCGGTAGAGGGCAAACCTCCCGCCTATAAGGTAAAACTGCCGGACAACATCAGGGGATATACCCTGGCTTTCTCTACCTGGAAGGGCTGGGCTGATTGCTGTTATATGATATGGGAAGCCGGCATCGGCTACGTGGCGCACCGTCAGTACAGCATGTTTGGTAGGGACCTGAAAGGGGCCATGGTCAGAATCCTCTCCGACCACACCAAGACCCTTTCCGATATCGAAGAGATGTTAAAAGACCCTGAAATTCAGAAATTTACTAAAGAAATGCAGCGTGATTTCCAGATTGTGATAGCGGGTATGACGCCGCGGGATATCGAGTGGCAGGACAAAGTACTGGACAAGATATTAGAGGAGACCGGGGGCTGGAAGGTCAAGGGCATGCTCGAACCCGACCTGTATAACTGGTCGCTTCTCTACATGCTGCGACTGGGCCATAAGAACCTTAACCTCGTCTACGCAGGCGGTTATGACGGCTGCTTCGGCATAGGAGGGACACCGGATTTCGGTACCAGTGCACCCAGCGAAGGAGAGCCCGAACGCGTCGAACAGGCTACGGAATTCAAAAAGGAATGGGAAAAGAAGGGCAACATCGTCGCTGCGGGAGGCGATGGTATGATGGGAGGTATCGGCGGTTTTGGGGGAGGCGGCCATGCCATGTGGGAGAACTTCACTCATTTCGATCCTCATGATAAAGAATCCACCGAGGGAACCCTCGAATTTTTCGGTGCCACATCTGAGTTTGGCAAGCAAAAGGGCTGGGGCCCTGGCATGGAGAAAATGAATGATTACGCCAGGTGGACCGACGGCAGGACAACCCCCAAGGAAATACGCGAAAAGCTGCTTTCCGGTGGGGGGGAGGCGTTCCGTTACCAGCGGAAATTTAAGGAGGCATTCGACCCCAATGCCCTCGGTGACGGCTATTACCGCACTCTGGATTAACCGATAATTATTGCCTGGCTCTTTATCTTAGAGGCAATCTCATCTTTGCTTGAAGGCTCTCGTTTATTACCATGAAAGAGAAAATTGACAGCCCTGTATGGCGCAGCAAAGAGTATTTTAGAAAGATATATCGCTAAGGCAGGATAGCTTACCCTGAACCTGGCATTATCAGCATTACGACTAATCGGATAACCGTCTGGAGGCAATAGATGGAGAAAACACCCCAAGAGTTATATGAAGAGAGAGTAAACAGGATAGAAGATGCTATCCAGTTGAAAATTCCGGATAGAGTACCGGTTTCTCTTTCGTTGGGTTATTTCCCGGCTAAGTACGCTGGAATAAAATGCGCCGATGCCTTTTACAATCCGACAAAATGGAAAGAGGCAGCCATAAAGACTGTCGTTGATTTTGCGCCTGATTCTTATACCGGTATGGGAGCTGATTCGGGAAAAGCCCTTGAAGCTCTCGACTTCAAGCAGATGAAATGGCCGGGCCACGGGACATCGCCAAATCACGGTCATCAATTTGTTGAAGGTGAATATATGAAGGCGGATGAATTCGACGCTTTTCTGAGAGACCCTACCGGATTCATCCTGAACACTTATTTACCACGCACCTGCGGCAAGCTGGAGGCTTTGCAGAGACTCCCGAATTTGACTATCCTTTTGTTTTCACCCACGATGCTGCTGGGGATGCCCGGATTTGATGAAGCTATCGAAGCATTAATAAAAGCCAGGCAAGCACTAGCCAAGCGCAATGCCGCATCAGGGTCTATGGCAAGTGAACTTAAGGAGCTTGGTTTCCCGATGTTCGCCAGTGCGGCTTCGTTTGCTCCGTTTGATGTCATTGGGGACCGCCTGCGAGGTATGCGCGGCTCTATGCTTGATATGTTCCGGCAACCCGATAAATATATTGAAGCTACAGAGAAATTATTGCCCACTATGCTCGGTCTGGCGATTGCTACTGCCAGAATGAGGGGCAGCACCAGGGTCTTTATGCCTCTACACCGGGGAGCCGACGGATTCATGTCGTTAAAACAATTCGAGACATTCTACTGGCCTACTTTTAAAGGCCTGCTTATAGGGCTAATAGATGCCGGATTAACACCCTGTCCCTTCTTCGAAGGAAACTACGATTCGAGACTGGAGTATCTACTGGAAATACCCAAAGGCAAGATGCTGGGATATTTTGACGCTTCGGATATTTTTAAAGTCAAAGAGATACTGGGGGGCCACCTGTGCATCATGGGAAACGTCCCATCCTCATTATTACAGACCGGTAGCACGGAGGACGTAAAAAATCACTGTAAAAAGCTTATTGACGTAGTTGGTAAGGACGGGGGCTATATCATGGCCCCGCGAAGCTCTATCGACGAGGTCAAACCTGAAAACCTCAAGGCAATGATTGATTTCACCAAGGAATACGGCGTTTATAAATAGACGCGTAACGTGATATAAATACGGTATATATAAATCTCGGAGTTTAAACAGTGGCAGATAGAGATTTGCGTAAATGGATAGCCCAGCTGGAAGCCGAAGGCGATTTTAAAAGGGTAACGGCGCAGGTGGACTGGGACGACGAGATATCCCAGATAATGAGGAAGGCTTCATGTCACCCGACCCGAATAACTACGAAATCGAAGGTCCTTTCGGGGAAGGATCCGGTTATTATGGCGAAGCCAGGAAAAGACCGGTGGTAAAAGTTGCCTGCATCACCCACAGAAAACACCCCATATATCGCGGTTCCCTGGTGGGCACCGCGGAAGGCATCACCGAGATAAGAGCAGCGGTCACCAACATGATGTCGGTAGTGCTGTGGAATATCCTGGAACACGCTGAAATTCCCGGAGTAATCGATGTTTTCGCCGGACCGATTACCGCGGTAAAGATTCACAAAACGTACCAGAGTCAGGCCAGGCAAATAGCCGCCGCCATGTGGGGTTCCAAGTTCGCCGGGCATCCTTTTAATATAGTAATAGTTGTTGAAGAAGACACGGATATTCGTAACGCCCAGTCGCTCTTACATGCCATGCATCGCAAGGTGGATTACAACAGGGACCTGGTCGTTTATCCTTTGTATATGGGTTCACCTATCGATGTCAGCCTGCCCTACGATTTCAGGGCAGAACTCGATTACGGAGCGACCATAGCCAACAAGCTTCTTATCGACGCCACCACGGACTGGCAGATACACCCGCCGCGTGAGGAATGGGGTGGCGAGAGGTTCCCGCCGGACTGCCACTGGTCACGACCGGAGGCAGTGGAACTGGTGGAAAAGAGGTGGAAGGGATACGGTCTTTAAATAGCTAGAGAAAATATTAAAAAATGCTGGGGAATCCTAACACGGCGGAATTCCCCAGTTTTGATTATCTTCGCTAAATTTCGATGTTGGATTACTTGATATTATCCAGACCCGACCACCTTGTAAAGAGATCATTCTTAATATCAAATAGATCGAGTACTTTACCTACAGTATGGTCGACTAAGTCCATAATCGTCTGCGGTTTATGATAAAAGCCAGGAACCGGCGGGAAAACAACCGCCCCCATCTCCGTCAGCTTGACCATATTTCTCAAATGCCCCAGATGGAGGGGTGTTTCTCGGGCAAGTAGAACCAGTCTCTTCCTCTCCTTTAGGGCTATATCGGCGGCGCGTGTTATCAGGTTATCCGTATATGAGTTCGCCAGCGCCGCAATGGTCTTCATGCTACAAGGAGCAATTATCATACCGTCTCTGCGGTAGGAGCCGCTGGAAAGACTTGCCCCGATATCATTAATGTCATAGCAGTTATCCGCCAGAGCCTTTACCCGTTCTAAGGACCAATCGGTTTCGTATTTTATGATTTCCTCGGCGGCTTCGGAAACGATGAGGTGCGTTTCTACTTCTTTATAGGCGGACAACACCTCAAGCAGCCTGATGCCGTATATCGCTCCGGAAGCACCGGTAATACCGATAATGAGTATCAAATTGTACACCCCTTTGAAGAATAAAAGGCATAGTTAGACCGGTATTACCGGTTACCATTATAATTCTCCCGGGTTTCCCCGGGCTCTTAAGCCATGACTCGCTCTACTACCTGTCCCGTGGCCCTGTCATAGGGTCTATTGAAAGCCTCGGGGTACCGGCTTCTTAGTTTATCCAGGTCGACTGCCTGTACTTCTACCAGGTAGCCGCTGGTAGCCATCCCGGCACAGTTCTTGGAGGTAACGCTGTGCGGGGAAATGGTATTAATCGCTCCACCCCTATCCAGTTCACCGACAACTATCGGGTCGTACCTGGCGCCGTGGTCGACATAGACGGTACCGGGCATAATTCTCTCCGTTACGTAGGCACCAACGAGGACGCTGCCCCTTTCATTATACACACTGACCACATCTCCGAGGGCAATACCTCTCGCTTTTGCGTCCACCGGGTGAATCCACATAGGCTCATAGTGATAGCCGTCCGGTCCTATAACTTTACAGGTCTCGATTTCATGGAACCAGCTGATATCGTCGAGATTGGCATGGACGCGCCATCGTCCGTGGTTTGACATGAGGAGCAGCGGATATTTTTTAGCTCTTTCACCGGAAATGCTTTCATCGTGACCGTAACCCTTTTCAATCCAGTGCGGGACCGGTGGTCTCTCATCGTCATCAGGAAAATGCTTCGCCAGGTCCTGGGCATAGTACTCCAGCTTCCCGGAAGGCGTATTCAGGGGATTTTTCACCGGGTCTTCAGCGAAAGGACTCATGCCGACCGGTTTCTTCTTCCAGTCCTGGTCTACCGGCACGACATAATAGCCTTTCTCCTTGAGCTCCTCGAAGCTAATCATCGGGGGCAGCTCCGAATTATCAAAACCGAACTTAATCCATTCATCGAAAGTCCGGCCGTGGGTATACTCTTTGTAGAGGCCCAATTTTTCGGCTATCATACAGACTATTTCGTAGTCCGTCTTGGATTCTCCCTTGGGCTCGATACACTGTTCTTCATAAATAGCGGTATTGAACTGGCCGCTGAAGGTATCCGTGGCGATATCCTCTTCCTCGAACTTGGTATTGACCGGCAGGAGGATATCGGCGAAGAGGCAATCGTTCTCCATCCAGGGGTGCTGTACCAGGAAGAACTCGATTTCGGGGCTCTGGTAGGCCCTGGTGGTGGTGTTGCTGTCGTTCCAGCAGGTCATCAGACAGGGCGTATCGGACCATATCATGTGGATTTTCGAGCACCCGTCCGCCGGATATTTATACTTAATGAACTGGTTTTCTCGCGGCCAGCCGGCGTTGGCCGTGCCGTACCAGGTGAGAGGAGGATTAAGGATAGCATCGTGAATGAGAGTCTTGGGTATAAACTGGTCCGGCACGCGGTGTTCCATCACTTCGCCATCTATAGCCATTCCACGTTTCACCGCATCGCTGATAACACGCTGTCCCCGCCCGGCGGCATTAACGTCCGGCTGCTCGATGCCGTGAGGCATGGGCATCCATCCCTTATCGAAGAACAGGCCCCATTCAATCATCTTGATATAATGGCGACCTGGTTTGCCCAGTCCCTGCATGCCCAGCAGGCAAACCTCAATCCTGGCAGGCTCGGTGGCGTAAGGGCCGCGGATAGAAGAACCGCCGTTGCCGTGCGCAATCGAGGTCTTCTTGCTTGCCCACTCCCGGGCAAAAGCCTTGATGATACGGGACGGAACGCCGCATTTTCCCTCGGCCCACTTGGGGGTCTTGGGTATACCGTCTTCCTTGCCCAGGACGTAATCCGCAAACTTATCAAATCCGAAGGCATGGGTCTTTATATACTCTTTGTCATAGCTATCCTCGATGAGCCAGACATAGGCGACAGCCAGCCGCATGGCCGCATCCGTATTGGGCAGTATCGGAATCCATTTATCGGCATGGACTGCACCCGCATAATTAAGGTCGGGGCTGATAAACACCTGATGAATACCCAGTTCAGTGAACCAGTAGCTCAGTCGACTCGGCAGCTGACCCTGCCAGCCCCAGGTCGTGGTTTCTAAATCACAGCCCCAGTGCAGTAAAAGCTCGGAGTGGTCGGCGATATCCGGGATGACATTGGTTAAAGGATACTGCTGGCCCAGAGGTTCACATCCCCATACATGCTTGGCACCCCAGTACCAGCCCTCCCAACTGTCCGGATTCCTCATCTGTATGGTATGACCCCCGAGAAGGTCGAGAAGCGGCCTCTGACAGCCGTGGGCGGCATGTACCGTCTTGGTTTCGCCGTGACCGTCCGCCTGTGCCATTACGGTAGTAGGGCCGTACTTCTTGATAACCCTCTTCAGTTCACTGGCGATTATGTCCAGCGCTTCGTCCCAGGATATCCTGACATAGCCGCTCTTACCCCGGTTCTGGGTGTTTCTTTCTCCGTTGGGGTCCCAATCGACTCTTTTCATGGGATATAAAATGCGATTAGGGGACATTGCCCGCTTCTTGTAGGCCAGGCTGAAAGGTCCTATCAGGGATTTCATACTAGGCTCAAAGACCTGGCCGCGCGACTCCATTTTCCATGGTCTGAATTCCTCGGGCTTATATTTCCAATCGTAATGAAGGGGTCTGATACGGATAATTTTCCCATCTTTGACATCGACGACGGAAGAATTGGCATCACCCGATATAGAGCAAAAGCCGAGTCCTTTACAAACACTCTTGTCTCCTCTGGATGCTGGGGCGGGATTACTTTTTTGCGCTGTCACTTTCCCTCCGAGAGTTTCTATTTTTTACCATATGCTCCGGGCTCTATCATTGTATAACAGGTTTATACCTCCGATGATTCCTGAAAATCTTTATCCTAAGGTAATTTCTCCTGCTACCGGTTTACCTACTTCAACAGCTTCCAGGAAATCGATAACACATTGATTAAACAAATCGGGCTGCCACCGCGCCGTCTCGTGAACGGAATTTTTAATCATCACGTACCGGGAGCCTTTAATGTGTTCGTGCAACGTCCGGGTGCCGTTGACAACCATAGGCAGGTCGTCACTGCCGCAGGTTATCAGGGTGGGGACTTTAATCTCATCGGCGACCTGCTGCTGCCATTTTTCCTCCCAGGGTGATGCCCGACCGACGCCGATATACCCGTTAACGGTAAACCGGGCCATTCTGGCAACGTACTGCTCGCGGAGAGTCTCGTCGTCGGGGACAGGCGGGAAAGCAGTCCCACTGGCAAGCTGGCGTCGGGCGAAATCAGCCATACCTCTTTCCTGTGCGTACCTTTCACCCTTTTCTCTACCCTCTGCCATAGCAGCCTGAGCTGTGGGATCGGAGGGAGGGGAAAAACCTCCGTGAATATCGAAAACAAGCAGGGCTTTAACGACTTCGGGGTGGCGCCCGGCATAACCGAGGGCAATAGCACCACCGAGTGAAAGACCGCCGACATAGGCTTCCTTCACCTGTAAATGATTTAGCAAGTGATGCAGGTCTTCCACGAGAAGGTCCAACCGGTAGTTCTCCTCCCCGACCGGTGCCGAGGACAGGCCGTGGCCACGTACGTCATAGGTAATTACCTGATACTTTGGCGGCAGGGCCTGCGTTAGCCCGTCCCAGAAGTCCAGGTTGGCGGAGAAGGGGTGGCTCAGCACCAGCGGAAAGCCCTCCCCATATACCCGGTAGTTAATACTAATATCGTCAACCGTGCAAACGGGCATACCTATTACACCTTGACTCCTCAGTTATTTCTTAATCCTCATGTCATTGCGAGCATAGCGAAGCAATCCGTTTTTCAAACAGGGCGGATTGCTTCGGGCTTTGCCCTCGCAATGACGTTATTTCAAACACTCCCCTGCCACAGGTCCAGGAAAAGCTGCCGGAGCTTATCATCCTTACACTCACAGGGGCTGGAATACATATTGACATCTTTGCTGGCAAGAGTCACCAACGCATCAAGGCTGTCGTTCATCTGTTGTTCGGTTACACCGGCATCTTTCAGACTGAGAGGTTCACCAGTTTGCTTCGCCAGGTCGCGCAGTTTCTGAATCAACTCTTTAATAGCTTCCTGGTCAGACGCGGTCTTGATACCGGCGAATCTGGCAGCGGTACTGAGTCTTTCTACCGGGTCGGGTGCACCTTCGATGGGAGGATTCGCGGCTATATATTCCAGCGAATAAGGTAGTGCAATACCAACCGACCGACCGTGAGGAATGCTGAAGGTAGCCCCCAGCGTATGCGCCAGGGCATGACAAAGAGACGTGTTGCTGTTACCGAAACCCAGACCGGCAATAGTGGCGGCGTTCTGCATCTTCTCCCGGGCCGTCATATCCTCCCCGTCAGCATAAGCTTTAGGTAGCCACTCGAAGGCCAGCTTCATGGCTTGCAGGCAGAGTCCGTCGCTGAAATCGGTCTGCTGCCGGGCGGTATATCCGTCGAGAGCATGGCCCAGGACATCCAGACCGGTGCTGGCCGTCAACGCCTTGGGCATACCAGCGGTAAATTCGGGGACCAGTAATGTAATATCCGGCACGATTTCAGTGTTGGCGAAGCCTACTTTGCGATGTTCGGCGGTATCCGCCAGCACAATCGCCCAGGTAACGTCCGAGCCGGTGCCGCTGGTGGTGGGAACGGTCATGAACCTGGCTTTCTTCTGCGCGGCCAGTTTGGTCTTGACGTTGACAGCGATTATCTCCTCGGGAGCAATATCATCGTTCTCATAGAGAACCCAGGCAGCCTTAGCGGTGTCCAGAACCGAACCTCCACCGAAACCGATAACCAGTTGAGGCTTGAAATCTTTGACTAATTTTCCGGCCTCGATTGCCCCCGACGTCGAAGGCTCGGGCTCTGCACCATCCCAAATCTTCACCTCGTAACCGGCGGCCTTCACCGCCTCGACCAGTTCATCGCTGAGCTTGACCATGTTTTTGTCGGTAATCAGAGCGGCTTTATTACCGCGTCCTTCAAGCTCAGCACCCAACCTCCGCAACATGTTCTTACCGAACAGGATTTTCTTTGGACTCAGAAAGTAAGACATAAGAATGCGCCTCCTTTCTCCAGACTAATCCAGCGGGTTTTCCCGTTCATCGATGCCCGCGATGCTGCGGGCAAAGCGCTGCTTAGCCTCCATATCAGTCTCGCGCTCAATCATAATCTTTTGCGCCTGCGGCGAACCGGCACCGTGCATCGACTCGGTATGATAGCTGGGGGCCACCACTCCGAAGCACATGGCATGGATGAGCGATAGCATCCGGTAGCGTTCCTCCGTGGAGTAAGCGGGGTCGCCTTTCAGGTATTTATCAATATATTTACCAATCTCCGGGTGTCTGAAGTCCTTCTCGGAGGGGGTGGTGACCAGGATGCCGCCGGCTATATCCTCGGCCAGCCGGGTTATCTCGTAGGGGAACCTGGTCGTGTTGTGCTTGCAAACATTAGCGAGAAGAATATGAGCCTGGTAATTGCCTGCCTTGGTCTTCCAGCCCTGGTGGGCACTGGCCAGACCGCAGGCGTGTATCGTCTCGGAGAGGTGAATCATCTCCCCGATTTTTTCCCTGATATGGGCCGCCCGGCGCACGCCGTTGTAATCGGCCATCGAAGCGGTGGCGCCGATAAGAACGTCAGCAATACCGGGCTTGCAGCCACCATAGCTCTGGCGGTGGTAGGCGGCGAACCGCTCCACCAGCATGATGGAGAAATCATATTCCCCGTTCATGAAGACCCTCTCCCAGGGAACGAACACGTCCTCGAAGACGCTCAGCGTCTCATGTCCGCCGAAGCCGTAGTTGCCTACGTCTATATCCCCCTCCTCAAGCTTGCGTGTGTCACAGGACTGCCGGCCGTAGATATGGGTGATACCCTCGGCATCGGTGGGTACGGCGCAGCAGACGGAGTAGTCTTTATCGTCTTCCCTCATTCTAAGGGTGGGCATGAGCAGCATTTCGTGGGAATTCGCCGTCCCGGTGATGTTGCCCTTGGCACCTCTGATGATTATACCGTCATCCCGGCGTTCGGAGATACGGACGAACATATCCGGGTCTTCCTGCTGGCTGGGGGCTACGCCGCGGTGACCTTTGACGTCGGTCATGGCCCCGGCAACGGTCAGGTCGTTCTCCTGGATATATTCCAACCATTTTCTGAACCGCTGGTGATAATCAGTGCCGTACTTTTCATCGATTTCATAGGTAGTACTGAAGGTGGCATTGATACCGTCCATGCCGACGCATCTCTGGAAGCAGCAGGCCGTCCTCTGTCCCAGCTCTCGCTGTAGCTTGATTTTCTTGACCATATCCTCGGGGCTCTTGAAGAGTGAAATGAACCTGTTCACCTTTTTACCGGTAAGCATAGACTCGGTGACCGCCAGGTCTTTGGTTTTGGGTTCGTGGGCCATCTTATAGGTCATGGCCACCGCATTGGTTGACGGCTTGATGATGGGGTTATTGACCCAGTCCTCGACCTTTTCGCCGAATAAATACAGGTTGAGTTTCAGTTCTTTCAGGCTTTCAATATACTGCTTAGCTGTCTTTAACATCTCGCCTCCTTCCCCAAGACACCCTTTTATTCAGGGGTAGAAATCTTGTCGGGGTCTAAAAAGTGCCCTGGTGGCATCCTACTTTTCGGGACAGTTACCCCAGACCGGCCCGAAAACATCATTATCGGGTCAATAGTTCATGATTACATTGTAATTATTGCACCTATAAATATATATACTCCTTTTCCAAAGAAAATACCAACTTAGGAGTACAATTTCGCGCTGACTACTCTGGAAAGAACATCTTTTTAGCAGCCCGGGTTAGCTCATCACGAAAATCAGGATGGGCCACGGAAATAATTGCCTCCGCCCTCTCCCTTCGGCTTTTACAATCCAGGTTAGCGATACCGTATTCGGTAACAAGATAGTCAAGGTAAACCATGGGAATCATAATAACTGTCCCGGCCTCAAATGTAGGCACTATCCGCGATACGGTGTTATCAAGAGCAGTCGATTTTAACATGGATATGGAACGCCCACCTCTGGAATAATGGGCACCGACGCAGAAGTCTACCTGCCCACCGGGACCGCTAATCGGAGTAGGGCCGAGGTGAGTAATCACTACCTGTCCCAGAAAGTCAACCCCCAGGATATTATTTACTGCTACCATGTTATCCTGTGAGGCAATTCTGCCGACGTTGCACTGGGTAGAGATATCCCGGAATAAAAATCCGGGATTATTCTTGACATATGCCAGAGATTCAATACTGGCAGGTTCATTGCGACCGTATAGCTGAAGGTTGGCAGCAGATACCTTGCCGGTATCGACGTTCTTCCTCTTGCCGGTGATAATACCACGCTTGACAAGGTCGATAGTATAGGAATAGATTACCTCACTATCGATTCCGAGGTCGTTTTTTTCACCAAGGAAATCCCTGATTGCCTCGGCGGCTGTCCCCACCCCAATCTGCAAGGTATCGCCGTCGTTGACCAGAGAAGCGGCATTAGCACCGATGACCTGGGCTATCTCGAACTCCTCGGGAGGAGGCGTTTGTCCCAAAAGTTCTGACCCTCCCCCTCTTCCTTCTTCGGAAGATTCAACCAGATAGTCTATATCATCAATATTTACGTATTCGCCATATACCCAGGTAAGGTTAGGGTCAATTTCAGCGATTGTTACTTTAGCCGTTCTGCAGACACTCGGTGTGTACCAGCAATGAGGTCCAAAGCTGCAGCGGCCATTTTCATCGGGGGCGGTGAGCTTAAAGTAAAAGAAGTCTTTATAGTGGTAGAGCCGTCCCCGGTCGGGTTCTTCCTGCCGGTAACCATTGCTCAGTCCGAAGACAGTGGGTTGGTAGTCTATCGTCTTATCACGCACCCCCTCACGGGTATTCCTCATAGTCATCGGATCCTTGATGCGGAACGCTTTTGTCATCTCCGGATGCTGCCTAGGGTGCAGAAAGGGATAGTCTTCTACCCAGTGAGAAGTCAGCGTTACATTCTCCAGCTCATTATATCGTTCGGCTACCGCTGTCATGATGTCCTTGGGCTGGTCCATCATGGCGAAGATGACATCAGAGCCGGATGTTATCAGTTCAGCCGCCTGCTTAGCCGTTATTATCTTATCGCGGTATTTATCCTGCCACTTCATTATATTCTTATTTCTTTAACTCGCCTTTATTAGCCAGTGATGCCGTACTTAGTATGTGGTTTTAGCTACTTGGTTCGTCGGCGGCGACATCCCCGGCGATTCTTCCCTGGGTAAAGCACTGGATGGTCATCGTCCCGGTGTAGTATTTCGAGGGGATGCCCATCAGACCACCGGCAATCTCACCGGCGGCGTAGAGACCGGGGATAACATCGCCGAACTGGGTGAGTACCTGGGTCTTGCCGTTGATTCTCAGGCCGCCCTTCATCGAGGTCAGGCAGACCTTGCATTTGACACCATAATACGGGGGTGTGTCTATTGTAATCGGCGGTTTGCCCGGATGAGCCATTCCCAGCAGCTTCCGACCGAGTTTGCGGTCGTAGCCATACTTTTCGATATCCGAGTTATACTCGTCCAGGGTCTTCTTGAGACCACCAGCATCGATGCCGAGGATTTTTTCCAGTTCCTCTATCGTGTCCGCCTGGAAGATTTTTTCCTTCCCCTTCCTTTTGTACGTGTCCATTTGCCGGGCTTTTTCATCGGAAATAGTAAAATGCAGACCCGTCGGGTCCCTCTGGATAATGTCATGGTATCTCATGGTGTAGGAGTCCAGGTCATCGGTGGCCTCGTTGGCCCATCTCTCGCCATGCCGGTCCACGGCGATACCGCCCAATCCGGAACTCGTCAATAACGAACCGGTCTCGGCGCATATCGGCAGCGAGGGGCAGACGGCCAGGCCGATATTGGAGGTCCCGGCGCCGATGGCCATAGCCATTATCAGTCCGTCACCCTGGTGTTGCGGGGGCGCCGTCGGTACCAGGTCGGCATACTGCGGGCCATATTCTTTAACGAGGTCTAAATTCTGACAGAAACCACCCGCAGCCAGAATGACCGCTTTCCTGGCTTTGAAGTTGAGCATCTTGCCGTCGGCTTCGGCGGTAACACCAACAACCCGTTTTTTATCACAGTCATAGACAAGTTTCCTAGCACGGTGCTTGTAGCGGACGTCTATTTTCGTGTTTTTCAGGGCGTTCCGGAGAACGTTGCACAGGCCGACGCCGTGGCCTTCGAATCTTACCGAGCGCCGGACTTTATGTCCCGGAGCTAACTGCAACACCTCCGGCTTGGCGCCAATGGACAGCAGCCAGGTAAAGACCTCCTGCTGCCGGTCGACAAGAGCCCTCCAGAGCTCCGGTGAACCATTGCCGACGGCAAGAGCCTCCTCGTACATCTGGTCGGGAGAGTCCTCTATACCCTGCTCTTTCTGAAAGTCCGTGCCGGCAAAGGGCGTGCCGCCGGCAATCATGGCCAAGCTGCTGGCCATTCCGGTGGAAGCCTCCAGTAATATTACCGAGACCCCCTTGTCATATGCCGTGATGGCCGCGGGTATACCGGTATTACCGCCACCTACCACAACGATATCAGCTTCACCATCCCATTTATCAGGAACATTCGTGTAAGTCAACGAACTTACCTCCTTCCCACATTCCAGTTCTTTATTTTTTTAGGCTGTAATTATAGGACTAGCTATCATCATATCTTTAACCGGCATCTTGGTCATAATTTCAGCACCATTATCGCCGACTACAATCATCTCTTCCAGTTTGGTCCTGCCAACCTCAGGGTCCATCTCCATCGCTTCAACGGCCATGGTCATGCCCTTTTCTATGGTCATGGGGTGGTCAAGTGAAAACATCCGGTCGATAATAGGATATTCGTAGAGCCATAAACCCAGTCCATGAGCCAGGTCCTCGCACCATACGTACTCTTCGGTGGGATAGCCACCCGGGGGATAACGCCTCTCATTACACGGCAGCCAGTGTTTGGCTACGTCAGCCGTGGATACACCTGGCTTGATAGCCTCGATAACATTGTAGACCCGCTCGTAGCTCCTCTTATGTAAATCTTTTTCTTTCTCGTTCGGTGCCCTGCCGACAATTATATTGCGATAGTAGCAGGTATTGTACCCCAGGTAGGTAATGCGGCAAAAGTCAACGGTGATGACATCACCCACATGTACTATCCCGGTGGCACGAGCACCACCCAGGACTCCCCAGGTATCGTCAGCACCAGCCCGAATCATGGCATCTTTAGCCGCGGCAATGAACTCCCGTGTCATAACACCCGGCTTGAGCGCCTGGTACAGGGCATGCCAACCTACCTCGGCAATGGCTACCGCCATCTGTATACAATTAATCTCATCCTCGGTTTTTATCGCTCTCGCTTCCAGCATCGCCGGCATAACGTCAACGGTCTCTATGCCTGCTTCCCTCAGTGCCTGATGTCCGGGTTCATCGAGCATGTCAATGCCCAATTTCTCCTTTTCCAGACCCTTTTCTTTCAAATCCTGCTTGATTAACTGAGCGAATTTTTTAGCCCTTTCATAAGAGGCTTCGGGCCCAGCGGAGCCATCAGCCCAGAGTATGGCGAGTCTGAGGTTCTCCGGTTTAATCCAGGGACAAATTCCGAAGAGAGTACCCGGGGGCATCTCGTAGAGTATGGGGTCATGTTCCGCAAAGGCTATGGAATATCTAAGCTGGTTGATAAAGTCAGCTCCTCTGGTACTGGTAACATAACGGATGTTTTCCGGGCGCATCAGCAGACAGGCTGCTATACCATTTTTCTTGAGGGAAGCCTTGGCCTTGGCCAGCCTTTCCTCCCTCATACGAGCCATATTGATCTTTTCGGAGTAGTCCGCTGCATCCGGTCCCCCGAATAACCGTACCGCGTATTTCGCCATTAGCCTCCTCCTTAGATGATAAGTATCTATATCTTCACAGTAATGTGATTATAATAGGCCATTGGCTTTAAATCAAAACCGGCGTTACATATATCAGGCTACCTTAAATCCCAACTCCCGGGCAACGGTTTTCCGGTGGAAACGGGCATCGCCGAAAGCCAGTTCGGCAGCCTTGGCACGCCGAAAGTACCGCGGCATATCATGGTCTTCGATAATCGAGACGCCGCCGTGTGCCTGCGTCCCCAGAGCCACGACATTCTGATAGGCATCGCTTACCCAGGCCTTGGCTATAGCGGCTTCACTGGAGTAAGGCCGCCCGGTGCTTACCCGCCAGGCGGTCTCGTAAGCCACCGCCCGGGAGCCTTCGGTATGCACCAGCATATAGACACAGTGGTGCTGTACGGCCTGAAAGACACCTACCGGGACATCAAACTGGACTCTCTCTTTAACATAGGCTACGGTCATATCCAGCGCCGCCTGCATACCCCCCACGCTTTCACAGCACTTGGCGATAGCGGCCCGTTCGATTATCTTCTGCACTTCACCCCAGCCCTGGTTCAGCTTGCCGAGGATATTTTCCTTGGGAACTTTTACATCCTTGAAAACAACCTCGCACTGCTTGTCCCGGGCGATAGTCTGCAAGACAGTTTTACTGATGCCCGGGCTGTTAGCATCAACGATAAAGATGGTAATGCCTTCTTCACCCTTAGCCTTATCATCGGTTCCGGCCACGCATAAAAAATAGTCGGCTACATTAGCGTCAAAAACAAAGAGCTTGGTGCCGTTGATAATGTAGTTACCGTTATCCGGTGTAGCCTTAGCCTTGATTGAAGAGGCTTTATACTTACCGTCGGCCTCGGTCAGAGCCATGGTAAAGATTGCTTTACCACTAATAATATCCGGCAGGTACTTCTGTTTCTGCTTTTCGGTACCCAAATCCAGGATGGGCAAACCGCCGAGAACCACCGTGGAGAAAAAGGGTCCCGGAAAGCAGACCCGCCCCATTTCTTCCAGAAGGACGGCCAGGTCGAGGAAGGTCATATCGCCGCCGCCGTATTTCTCCGGAAATACCAATCCCATCCAGCCCAGGTCGGCGATTTCCTGCCACAGCTGCGGTGAGTAGCCCTTCTCGTCTTTTTCCATTTCCCTGACCAGGGATTTGGGGCATTTATCGGCAAGAAAGTCACGAGCCGCTTTGCTTAATATTTCCTGTTCTTCAGAGAGTCTCGGATCCATGAAAGGACTCCTTTCCGTATATTACCTTCTGGGCAATCCCAGGCCCCTGGTAGCAATATTCATTTTTTGAATTTCCTGGCTGCCGTGGACGATAGTCCAGCGCGGCGCGTCCATATACTCGCGGAGAAATTCTCCGTTAAAGGGCGCATATTTGGAGCCCTCGTAGAGCTGACCGTAGGGCCCAAGTATCTGCATAGCCACGTTGTAGAGGAGCCGCCTTGTGTCACCGCCAAGCAGGCGCGACGCCGCGCCACCACCCCCGTAGAGAGGCATAACCCCGAGTTCGCCTAAAGCGGTAGCCCGCAGGCCCATCATTTCCCCTACCCGGGTCTTGACCCAGATATCAGCTAGTGTATCCGGGATCCACTGGGCATCGGGATCATCCGCTTTTTCCTCCAGAACATAATCTACAAGCGTTTTTATCACATGCTTGGTACCAGTGGCCATCCCACCACCCGCGACCGCGCCGTAGAGAGCGCTCATGAGGACTTTCCAGCCGCCGTTTTTCTCCCCGACCAGGTCCTCCCTGGGTACCTTTACATCTTCGTAAAAGACCTCGTTTGTCCGCAATCCTCCCGAGGTTATCAAAGGGCGTATCGTAATCCCGGGACTCTTTAAATCAACTATGAACATGCTAAGCCCCCGGTGCTTCTTTTCGGCATTACGGTCCGTCCTGGTCAGCAACCAGTGATATTCGCAGACATGGGCTTCGCTGTTGTATATCTTTTGCCCGTTCAAGACAAAGTAGTCTCCGTGATCTTCGGCATACAGCTGTACCGAGGCAACGTCAGAACCTGCATCCGGCTCGGTATAACCGAGGGCGATATCGATCTCCCCGCGAGCAACACCCGGCAGGAACCTCTTTTTCTGTTCCTCGTTACCGACGATAAGGAGAGAATTACCAATTTCCACTCCATCGAGGGGAAAGGGGGCATGATGAGAGTTAATCTCATCCACCTTGATTGTCTCGGCCATAGGACCCAGTCCACGACCGCCGTACTCAACAGGCCACCTGGGTGCTAGCAACTTCTGGGCGCCCATTTTGCGGAGTAGTTCCTTCGAGTAGGGTCCTGCTCCCTGCAAAGACAAGGTCTCAGCAACAACATGCTCATTACAATGCTCATCCAGAAACTCATGAATTTCCTTTTGAAAAGCTTTTTCTTCCGGGGTGAGTTCAAAATCCATTTTTCATCCTCCTGAGGTCACGAATACAACAATGTAAATCGAGTCCATCTATTACAGGTTAGATTTTAAGAAATAGAACCAACCAAAAACCTGTAACCGCCATTATCCGCTACTGTCATTCATCAGGCGTGTAAAAACAAGCCCTTTTATCTCTTATAGACTATTGCTGAGGAATTACCCAGTTTACCGGAGTTTACCGAGAAGCCGACCTTGGCACCCTCAACCTGTCTGGCTCCCGCATCACCTCTTAACTGCGTTACTACCTCAACGGTTTCCGAGAGGGCCTGGGCCGGAATACACTCTCCCAGGGAGGTACAACCGCCATCGGTGCAAACCGGAATCCGGCCTCCCATTGATGTGGCGCCTTCCCTGAGCAGTTTTTCAGCCTCACCCTCCTTACAAAGCCCGATATCTTCATACCACTGTAATTCCATGGCACCGGTAAGGTCATAGACACTTGCCAGGTCCAGGTCCTCAGGTCCTACCCCGGCTTGCTCATAAGCTTTCATGGTTGATTTAATGCCGGCATCATTTTCCATGGGTGGTGGCACCTCGCTGAAGTCACTACCGAAACCACCCATACCGGGTACGGGGTACTGCGGATTTGAAGCCCCGATACCGGCTACAATAACAGGCTTGGTGGTATATTTTTTAGCTACATCAGTACTGCATACCACCACCGCAGCCGCGCCGTCACTGGTAGCGCATACCTGGTAAAGATGCATGGGATAAGCCACCATAGGTGAGTTTAAAATTTCTTCTACAGTGTATATTTTCTTGTAGCGCGCATTGGGATTGAGCGAACCGAACTTACTTGCCTTGACCTTTTGCAGGGCAAGGTCTTGTTCAGTCATGCCGTACTTAGCCATTCGACTCTGCGCTGCCATAGCAAATCCGGTGAAATTCGCCGACCCGAGAATTCTAAACCTTTGACTATCGAGGTCGGTCTCATCCCATTCGTCATACTGGGTTGTACCGAAAGCACCCTTCGGTGAGATACTACCCCCGACAACGAGAGCTATATCGATTAGGCCTGATGTAATATAAAGGTGCGCTGTTCTTAGAGCGTAGCCACCGGTAGCACAGGCGTTATAATTATTGGTCACCGGTATCCCGGTCATGCCAAGGTCTTGCGCCAGGACATTCCCCGCCAGCATCCCCTGGATACCGGCCCAGGGGTCCTGCCCGGCAAACAATCCCTGTACGTCTTTCCATTCCATATTTGCATCTTTAAGGGCCATCTGGGCTACTTCCAGATTAAGCTCGTGGACACTCTTTTCCGGGAATTTACCCCAGGGATGTATTCCAATACCTATGATAGCCAGTTCTCTCATCTTCTATCCCCCTTTACTATTTCACAGCTTCGGTGATTTCTCATTAATTTCAATATCCTCGCATTAATATATACTTCTACCACCACTCTCTAATATTATTACGTTGCAGGCCGGAACATCCAGGCTATAACATCGTTTCCCTGGTCATCTACGTACAGCACCTCTCGCACTGTCTCCATATCCATACCTACCTTTAGAGAGTCCAGGTCGACACCCTTTGGCACCTGCCCTCCGACTCTTATGCCTTCGGGTAGTTGTATGCTGGCAACACCGAAAGGAACAAAGGGGTCTGGCGCATGATACGGGGGAGGCGGCGGGTAATGATTGACAGTATAAGCAATCAGTTTGCCCTTTCTGCTAAGCATTACTTTTTCCAGAGGTTTATCTTTCTTACAAAGGGGATTCCGACAGTACGTGACTCTCGGGAAAAAGTAGTGCCCGCAAGACCCACATTTAACACCTATAAGTTGCGGCTCATCGGGTGGCATGGTAAACCACCCATCCAAACATGGAATTTGCTTCTTATCTGCCATCATAGAGCTCCTTTAATCACGACTGTGTTTATCCAGAATGATAGTGGTAACAGAGAAGTTTACCACGAATCGAGGATTTAATTCTATCAGTATTGAACTAAGTTGTCAAGGTGTATTATTCCTACTGCAACTAATTGATTTATTGTGTTTACATGAACTATATTATGGTTCTTGTGATGTAAATATCAATATCATGTATTCTTGATATTATTAATAAGAGTGAGTGCGTGCTCTCTTATTTTCTTCATCATTTCGCCGAGCGATTCTATTTGTTTTCTATCTAAAGTACTTAAGAGTATTTGACCCATGCGTTGCTGACCGGTCGCCTGGGACTTTTTAACAAACGATAATCCCTCTTTTGTTATGCTGACCTTTCTGACCCTGCGGTCGGCGCCAATGGCATCTCTTTCCACAAAGCTTAAACTCTCAAGCTTATCCACCACTCTGGTGACAGCGTGTTTAGAACGAAATACTCTTTGACTCAGGCTTGTCGGTGTCATCGTACCGCCATGCAGTACCAGATTATGCAGAACGCTAAAGCCGGTCCGACCTACCGGATATCTGGCTACCTCAATATCCAGATACCTGTTAACAACATCAGAGGTATAAATGAATGAAAGTAAAGTCAAGACTCTTAGTTGGGCAGCCTGCTCCCTTATCTCATCAGCCATTGATTGTATGTCATGGTTAGAGACTCTACTCATCGCGCCACTCCTTAATAGGTCTATACATACTAAGGTATTATATTACATTATTATTTAATCCGTCAGCAAATTTTGTTATCACCAACAAGATATTAAGTCACGTGTTAAAAAAAATCTATTACTCTTAATAAAATCTTGACAACTATTATTTTTCCGGTTAAGACATAGGTTTTAGGCATTAAACATACAACGGCCTTTAACCCGGTTAATGACTCAAAAATCCGACCGTCTTTGTTTAACTTACACGTACTAATATATCTAAGGTATTTTCCATTTTACAAAAGTATAACCAATTAATATTTGACCGGAGATAGTAACAGAGTGTATTATTTCATGCAGACTTAGTATACCTGGATAGCCGCTGGCAAACAGGAATGTTGGAGGTGAACAGAAATAATGAAAGCTCTGGTAATTGATATCAACAAATGCAACGGCTGCTATAACTGCCAGATAGCCTGCAAGGATGAGCATGTCGGCAACGACTGGTCGCCCATCGCCAAACCTCAGCCGGATACCGGCCAGTTCTGGATGAAGGTCACCGACGTCGTCCAGGGAAGCGTACCCAAGGTGAGGGTCAGATACATGCATGATATCTGCCAGCACTGCGACGAAGCTCCCTGCATACCCGCCTGCAAGTCCAAAGCCATCTACAAGCGGGATGACGGCATCGTTATCATCGACCCCGAGAAATGCACGGGGAGTCGCAACTGCATCGATGCCTGCCCCTACGACGTTATCTACTTCAATTCCGACCTGAATATATCCCAGAAATGCACGATGTGTGCCCACCTGCTGGACGACGGCTGGACAGAACCCCGCTGCGTCGATGCCTGCCCTACCGAAGCATTGAGGTTCGGCGAAGAAGAAGACCTCAAGGAATACATCAAGCAGGCTGAGGTACTTCATCCGGAATATAATGCCAAGCCGCGTGTGTACTACATCGGTTTGCTCAACAAGTATTTCATCGCCGGAGCAGTCTATGACCCTGAAGAAGACGAGTGCCTGGAGGGAGCTACCGTTACCCTGACCCGCAACGGCTATAAGGCCGAGTTGAAAA